>Ga0187777_10001015_pt1 | contig 18337 bp, 18 predicted proteins | sample 1015_Q2_SP5_10_M_FD_132416 | JGI IMG/M metagenome (GOLD analysis project Ga0187777, IMG submission 132416) | Tropical peat soil microbial communities from peatlands in Department of Meta, Colombia - 1015_Q2_SP5_10_MG | ecosystem: Environmental > Terrestrial > Soil > Wetlands > Peat | place... | reverse complement strand
GTCGTCGCGGGCACGTTCTCGCTCGTTCACGCGAGCCTGCTCTTCGTCTGGAGCGTCGTCGGCGGGATCGGGATCGGGCTCGCAGTCGGCTATCTCATCGCCGCCGTGCGCCGGCCGCTCAACAACCCGCCGGTCGAGGTGACGATCTCCCTGATGTCCGGTTACTTCGCCTTCATCCCCGCCGCTGCGGCGCACGCCTCCGGCGTGCTCGCCGTGGTCGCCGCCGGGGTGTACCTCGGCTGGCACACGCCGGAACTGACCAACGTGCAGTCGCGTCTTCAGGGCGAAGCGCTGTGGGAGATCCTCACCTTCGTGATCAACGCGCTGCTGTTCGCGGTCGTCGGGCTCCAGCTGCCTCACATCCTCGACGATCTGAAGGGCACGTCGACGACGTCGCTCGCGGACGACGCGCTGATCGTCTGCGGCGCGGTCATCCTCACGCGGATCGTCTGGGTGCCCGTGTTCACGTACCTCCCACGCTGGCTGTTCCCGCGAATCCGCGCGCGCGATCCGTACCCACCGCTGTCCTATCCGATCGTGATCTCGTGGGCGGGCTTGCGCGGCGCGGTCTCGCTCGCCGCGGCGCTTGCGCTGCCGCTGACGACGCGCGACGGCAGTGACTTCGCCGAGCGGAACCTGATCGTCTTTCTCACCTTCTGCGTCATCTTCGCGACGCTGGTGGTGCAGGGGCTGACCCTGCCCGGCCTGATCCGCCTCCTCGGCCTCGAGGACGACGGTGTCGCCGAGCGCGAGGACGCAAAGGCGCGGATCAAGGCAGCGGAGGCCGCGCTCGCACGGCTCGACCAGCTCCTCGACGAGGAGTGGGTGAACGAGGACACGGCGAGAAGGCTTCGCGGTACCTACGAGTTCCGCCGGACCCGGTTCACGTCGCGCTTCGACGACGGTGACGACGGTACGATCGAGGAGCGCTCGCTCAACTTCCAGCGCCTGCGGCGGGAGCTGCTCGAGGCCGAGCGCGCGGCGATCGTCGACCTGCGCCGACAGGGCGTGATCAACGACGACGTCATGCATCGGCTCGAGCGTGACCTCGATCTCGAGGACGCGCGGCTCGACGTCTAGCTGCGGCCCGTGAGGCCGCGGAGGAACTGCTTGAGCACGCGCCAGGCCGTCGTCCAGAGGGTGCGGAGGTAGAGCCGAACGGAGCGGTCGGCGATCCATTCGAGGTCGTGGGCGAGCTTCTCGGCCATCGACGTCTCGTACCCGCGGCGCACCTGCGCGAAGCCGGTGAGGCCCGGCCGGACGACGAGGCGCTGCCAGTACGCCGGCAGCTCGGCCGCCAGCTCCTCGAAGAAGCGCGGGCGGATCGGGCGCGGGCCGACGAGGCTCATGTCCCCGCGCAGGACGTTGAGCAGCTGCGGGATCTCGTCGAGCTGGGTCGCGCGGAGCCAGCCCCCGAGCGTCGTCGTCTCCGCCTCCGTGCGGCAGACGAGCTCCTCGCCGAGGTACGGGCCGAGGCGCTCCTCCGCACCGACGCGGAGCGTGCGGAACTTCAGCATCTGGAAGACGCGGCCGCCGCGGCCGACGCGGTCGCCGCGGTAGAGCAGCGGCAGTCCGCTCGTCGCGAGCAGGGCGAGCGCGATCAGCAGGACCAGCGGCAGGGCCGCGACGAGGAAGAACGTCGAGAAGAGGAGATCGAGCGCGCGTAGCGGCCCGTCCCGTCCCCGCCGAGCCGACGCCTGGCTGAGGTCCGAGAACCGCTCGATGAGGGTGTCGCTCGGTGCTGCCACAGGGGAGCCCACACGATGCTAGACGGTCTCGATCCGCATAATGCACGCTTATGGAGACGAGACAGCTGGCTGCATTCTGTGCAGTCGTCGAGCGCAAGAGCTTCTCGCTGGCGGCCGAGCGCCTGGGCGTGACCCAGCCGGCGATCAGCCTCCAGATCCGGTCGCTCGAGCAGCGCCTCGGGACGCAGCTCCTCGACCGGTCCGGCCGCCGGGTCGAGCCGACCGAGGCCGGGACCAGGCTCTACGCGACCGCACAGAGGCTGCTGGCGCTCGAGCAGCAGCTCCATGACGAGCTCGCCGGCACCGACGGCCAGCTCACCGGCACGCTCGAGCTCGGCGCCTCGACAGGCCCCGGAGGAACGGTCGTCCCGGTGCTGCTCTGCGAGTTCCGCGAGCAGCATCCGGAGGTGCGCGTGCGCCTGTCGGTCTCGGACACGCAGAGCGTCGTCGATCGCGTCGCCGACCGCGAGCTCGAGCTGGGGATCGTCGGTGCTGCGCGGCGGCACCGTGGTGTCACGTTCGAGCCGTTTTTCCGCGACGAGGTCGTGCTTGCGTGTCCCGCAGGTCATCGATTCGCGGGTAGGACGGTGTCGGTCGAGGAGCTGCGCTCGGAGCCGTTGCTCGTGATGCAGGAAGGCGCAGGCGTTCGCCAGGTGATCGAGGACGAGCTTCGGACGGTCGGCCTACGGCTCCGCGATCTCGACGTGCGCGTCGAGCTCGGCCTGCAGGAGTCGGTGCGCAGCGCGGTGGCCGGCGGGCACGGCTGTACGTTCATCTCGAGCTCGGCGATCGAGGCGGACGTCGCGGCAGGGACGATCGCAACCGCGCGCGTGCGTGGGCTCGACCCCGTGCGAGAGAACTTCCTCGTGCGCTCGAACGGCCGCGCGGAGACGCGTGCGATGCACGACTTCGTAGAGTTCGCGCGCGGCCGGCTGTCCGCGTGATCGTCCGCTGGGGCCTCGACACACTCCCGGACGTGCTCGATGAGCTCCGGATCGGGCGGCCGCTGCTCGTGGCGAGCGAGCGGTGGTCGGCGCAGCCGCTGCCCGTCGATCCCGCGGCGCGCTGGACCGAGGTGCCGACCGATCGCGTTGCGGACGCGGCCGAGCTCGCGGGCGACGGCGTCGTCCCGCTGGGCGGTGGAAGCGCGATCGACCTCGCGAAGGCGATCTCGGCGGCGACGAAGGCGCCGGTCGTCTCGCTTCCGACGACCTACTCCGGCGCGGAGTGGACGACGTACTTCGGCGTCCGCGACCGAGACCGCCGGATGCGGGCAGGAGGCTCGGGCGCCGTGCTCGGCGGCGTCGTCTACGAGCCGGAGCTCACCCTCCGTCTGCCGCGTGCGGAGACGGTCGGCACTGCGATGAACGCTCTCGCGCACTGCGCCGAGGCGCTCTACGTCCAGGGTCACAACGATGCGGCCGACCAGCATGCCCTCGTCGGCGCACGTCTGATCGCGGAGCACCTGCCGCTCGTGGCTGACTCGCCGGACGACCTCGAGCAGCGGACCTGGTTGCTCGAGGGCGCAATGCACGCGGGCGAGGCGCTCGGCGGATCCATGCTGGCGCTCGGGCACGCGATGGCGCAGGCGCTCGGCGGGCGCTACGGCTTGCCACACGGCGCGATGAACGCGATCTGCCTCCCGGCCGCGCTGCGATTCAACCGCGAGGTCGCTCCGGAGGCGCTCGACCGGCTGGGCGAGGCGCTCGGCGGCGACCCGGTCGAGCGGACGGAGGAGCTCGGGCTTCTCGGCGGCTTCGGGCGGCTGCGCGACGTCGGCGTGCCCGAGTCCGATCTGGCCGAGCTCGCCGAGGCTGCGGCCGGGCGGGCCGGTGCGAAGGCGAACCCGCGTCCGGCGTCGCCGGAGCAGATCGAGGAGCTACTCCGCTCGGTGTGGTAGATCACCGCTGCTAATGCCACGGATTAGAGATCGCGTGGTACGCTCCGTCGGCGATGGCTGAGCCCGTGTCCTTCGACGTGCTCGTGGTCGGCAGCGGCGCGTCGGGTCTCGCGGCCGCCGTCTCCGCGTCCCGAGCCGGCGCCCGTGTCGGGCTCGCGGCCAAGGGCTCGCTCCAGTCGTGCAACTCCGCAAAGGCGCAAGGAGGGATCCAGGCCGCGTTCGGGGAGGACGACTCGCCCGAGCAGCACGCCGAGGACGTCTGGACGTCGTCGCACGAGACCGCCGATCGCCGGCTCGTCGAGATCCTCACCGGCGAGGCGCCGTCGGCGATCCACTGGCTCGAGGAGCTCGGCGTCGAGTTCACGCGCGAGAACGGTGGCTATCGTCTCGCCCGCTGCGGCGGAGCGTCGCGCAAGCGGCTGCTGCAGGTCGGCGACCGGACGGGGCACGCGATCACGTCCGCCTTGCGCGACGCGGTCGAGTCCTCGTCCGTGCGGACGTTTCCGAAGTCGCCGCTGCGCGAGCTCGAGGCGACGGCGAGCGGCTGGCGCGCACGCTGCGGCGACCACACGATCGACGCGTCGAGCGTCGTGCTCGCGGCGGGCGGTCGCTGCTGGCGCGTCGCGCAGGAGCGCGGCGAGCTGTGCACGAACCATCCTGGCGCGACGGGCGAGGTGACGGAGATCGCGGTCGGCGTCGGCGCGACCACGCGCGACTTCGACGCGTTGCAGTACCACCCGAACGGCGGCGCGTGGCCGGAGAAGCTGCAGGGCTACTCGATTCCCGAGACGACGCGCGCCTACGGCGCGGTGCTGCTCAACGCCGACGAGGAGGAGTTCACGGACTCGCTCGGCCCGCGCGACGTCGTCAGCCAGGCGATCGTCGACGAGGTGTCGAAGGGCAAGGGCGTCGAGACGCCAGACGGCCGCCCTGCGGTGTACCTCGACACGACCCGGATACCGGAACGAGACGCGAACGTCTCCCTCCCGTACATGCTGCGCCGTTACCGTGCGGCGGGAGTCGACCCGTTGGCGGAGCCGATCTTCACGTATCCGGTTCTCCACTACCAGAACGGCGGGCTCGTGATCGACGGCGATGCGCAGACGACGGTCGAGGGGCTGTTCGCGTGCGGCGAGATCGCCGGCGGCACCCACGGACGAAACCGGATGATGGGCAACTCCCTGCTCGAGTGCTGCGTGTTCGGCCGGCGCGCAGGTCGCGCCGCAGCGGAGAGGGCCGCGTGACGGTCACGACCGATCTCGAAGGCGTCGTCGAGGACGCTGCGGCGCACCTCTACGTCTGGGCGCTGAAGGACATCCCGCAGGACCTGCGCGACGCGCTCGCCGACGCCGCGAAGAAGGAGACGTCGGTGCCGGGGCAGCGCGTGCTGTCGACGATCCTGCGCAACGTCGAAGTTGCAGACGAGCAGAACAACCTCGTCTGCCAGGACACCGGCATCGCCGTCTACACGTGTCGCGTGGGAGAGCATTTTCCCCTGCATCCGGCACGAATTTACGCAGCCTTGAAGACCGGGACCGAGCGCGCGACGGTCGAGCATCCGCTGCGCTCGAACGCGGTCCACACGATCACGCGGCAGAACACCGGACCGAACACCGGTCATCGTCTCCCGATCGTGCACTGGGAGTTCGTCCCCGACTGGGACGGGCTCGACGTCAAGTGCGTGCCAAAGGGTTCGGGGAGCGAGAACATGAGCTTCCTCAAGATGTGCGTCCCCGCCGACGGCGTGAAGGGGATCAAACGATTCGTGCTCGAGTCGATCGTCGACGCGGGCGGCAAGCCGTGTCCGCCGGGAATCGTCGGCGTCGGGATCGGCGGCTCCGCCGACTATGCGATGTACCTGGCGAAGGAGGCGATCGCGCGGCCGGTCGGCACGAAGAACCCGGACCCGCACGTGGCGGAGCTCGAGGAGGATCTCTTCCGGCTGCTGAACGAGACCGGCATCGGCCCGATGGGGCTCGGCGGCGACGTGACGGTTCTGCAGGTGCACGTCGAGCACGCCGACACGCACATGACGCTCAACCCGGTGGCTGTCAACTACCAGTGCTGGGCTGCGCGCCGCGCGACCGCGCACGTGAGCGCGGACGGAACCGTCGACTACGACCGGGAGGCGTGAGGAGCGCATGGCGGTCCACGAGGTGACCTTCCCGGTCTCGGACCCGCAGGAGATCACGAAGCTCCGCGCGGGCGACGAGGTCGTCGTGCAAGGACACATCATCGGCATCCGTGACCGGACGCAGATCCGGATCTTCGACGAGGGACAAGAGCCGCCCATCGACCTGCGCGGCGCGTTCCTGCTCCACACCGCGCCGAACGTGCGCAAGCGTCCCGACGGCGGCTACGACCCGCTTTGCATCGGGACGACGACGTCCGCGCGGATGGTGCGGTTCACCGAGGGCCTCGGCGAGCGCTACGGCGTGCGCGCCATCTGCGGGAAGGGTGGCTTCCCGGACGAGGCGATCGAGCCGATGCGCACGCACGGGATGGTCTACTTCGCGATCGTCGGCGGCGCCGCCGCGCTCGAGACGACGCAGATCGAGGAGATCGAGCAGGTCGAGTGGGAGGACCTGATGCCCGAGTGCCTGTGGAAGTTCCGCGTCCGTGATTTCGGCCCGCTGACGGTCGGGATCGACTCGCACGGGCACTCCCTCTACCGCGACGTTCAAAACGCAGCCAAACAGAAGCTGGAGGAGCTCTATGCCAAGCTTTGACGGATTCCTCGACCTTCCGCCGCGCGCGGGCAAGCCGCGGACGGAAGGCCTGACGCACGTCATCGACAAGGGTCTGAACCTGCGGGAGATCGAGGGCCTCTTCGACACCGCCGGCATGTACGTCGACATCGTCAAGCTCGGCTGGGGGACGTCGTACGTCACGAACAACCTCGAGAAGAAGATCTCGCTCTACCGGTCGCTGGACACGCCCGTCGTCTGCGGCGGGACGCTGTTCGAGGCGGTCTACGCGCGCGGGAAGCTCGATGAGTTCAAACGATGGCTTCGCGACCAGCGCTTCTCGCACGTGGAGATCTCCGACGGCACGCTCGAGATCCCGCGTGATCGCAAGCTCGAGCTGATCGCGGAGTTCGCCGAGGAGTTCACGGTGCTCTCCGAGGTCGGCTCGAAGGACGCCGACGTCGTCTACGCGCCGTACCAGTGGGTCGAGTGGATCAAGGAAGAGCTCGCGGCCGGCGCCTGGAAGGTGATCACCGAGGGCAGGGAGGGTGGCACCGCCGGCATCTACCGTCCGACCGGCGAGATGCGCACCGGCCTCGTCGACGAGATCGTCCACGAGGTGCCCGTCGGCGAGCTGATCTTCGAGGCGCCGACGAAGGCGTCGCAGGCCTGGTTCGTCAAGCAGTTCGGGCCCGACATCAACCTCGGCAACATCCCGCCCGAGGAAGTGATCCCGCTCGAGACGCTCCGGCTCGGACTCCGGGGCGACACGATGAAGGAGGTCCTGCTCGCGGACGGCGCGCTGTCGGGGGCGGCGCCCGTGACGGCGGGACACGACCGGTGACGATCGCGGCTCTCGACGTCCCTCGCGACGTCGAGGACGCGTCCGCCGAGGAACTGCTGCGGTGGGCGCACGATCAGTTCCGTGGGCGCATCTGCCTGACGTGCTCGTGGCAGCGCCAGTCGTCGGTGCTCGTCCATCTCCTCGGCGAGCTCGGGCTGGGCGTGCCGGTGGTCGAGCTCGACACACAGCTCTTCTTCAAGGAGACGTACGAGACGCGCGACCGGCTCGTGGAGCGCTACGGCCTCCGACTCGAGCGTCCGCACGTGATCTCCGTCGCCGAGCAGGCGTTGCGCGAGGGACCGAACCTCTGGGAGCGCGACCCGGACCGCTGCTGCGCCATCCGCAAGGTCGAGCCGCTCGAGCGCGCGCTCGCACCGTACGACGCGTGGATCACGGGCATCCGGCGCGAGCAGAGCCCGACCCGCGCCAACGCTGCGAAGGTCGAGTGGTCGGAGCGCTACGGCGTCTGGAAGATCCAGCCGCTCGCAGACTGGGACGCGAAGCGCGTCCAGGCGTACATCGCCGTCAACGAGATTCCGTACAACCCGCTGCACGACGCGGGCTTTCCGTCCATCGGCTGCATCCCGTGCACGCGACCCGTCCGCGAGGGCGAGGAGGAGCGTGCTGGGCGGTGGGCCGGGAGCGACAAGCTCGAGTGCGGCATCCACGGCAACACACGACTGGTCAAGGAGAGCAGTGACTGACACCAACGAGCAGCACATCCATCCGCACGAGCACCCCGAGACGGACCGCAGGCGCGACGGCGGCCTCACGCTCTGGTTCACGGGCCTCTCGGGCGCCGGGAAGACGACGATCGCCCGCCTCGTCGGGCCGGCGATCGAGGAGCGCGGGCTGATCGTCGAGTACCTCGACGGCGACACCGTGCGCACGCACTTGTCCAAGGGCCTCGGCTTCTCGAAGGAGGACCGCGACGCGAACATCGAGCGAATCGGCTGGGTCGCGGCCCGTCTGACACGACACGGCGCCGCCGTGCTCGCTTCGGCGATCTCGCCGTACGCGGAGGCGCGAGGTCACGCGAGAGAGCTCGTCGAGGAGTTCGGCCCGTTCGTCGAGGTGTTCGTCGACGTCTCGATCGAGGAGGCGACGCGGCGCGACACGAAGGGGCTCTACGAGAAGGCGCTGAAGGGCGAGATCGACAACTTCACGGGAGTCTCGGACCCGTACGAGCGGCCGGTTCGTCCCGACGTGCAGATCGACACGGAGGTGGAGTCGCCCGTGGAGAGCGCCGGCAAGATCCTCGGCTTCCTCGAGGAGCGCGGACTGATCCCGGCGGCGGTGCCCGCATGAGCGTCGTCACGGAGTCGCGGCTGATCGCGCCGCACGGCGGCGAGCTCGTCGACCGGACCGGGGAGCGACCCGAGGGCGTGGACCTGCTCGAGACGCTGACGCTGACCTCGCGCGAGCTCTCGGATCTCGACATGGTCGCCTCCGGCGCGCTGTCGCCGCTTAGGGGCTTCATGAGCCGCGAGGACTACGAGTCCGTCCTCGAGTCGAAGCGGCTCTCGAACGGGCTGCCGTGGGCGTTGCCGGTCTGCCTTGCGGTGGGCGAGGCACCGGCGGCCGACCGCGTGGCGCTCGCGGACGGCGACGGCCGCGTCGTCGCGGTGCTCGACGTCGAGGACGTCTACGGGTACGACAAGGAGCTCGAGGCCCGGCAGGCGTTCCGCACGACCGACGAGGCTCACCCCGGCGTCGCGTGGCTCTACGCGCAGAAGCCGAGGTACGTCGCCGGATCCGTGACGGTGTTCGAGCGTGCGGAGCCGCAGTTCCCGGAGCTCGCGAAGGACCCCGCCGACACGCGCGCGGAGTTCGCCGAGCGTGGCTGGAGGCGGGTGGTCGGCTTCCAGACGCGGAACCCGATCCACCGGGCGCACGAGTACCTGACGAAGGTCGCGCTCGAGACGGTGGACGGGCTGCTGATCCATCCGCTGGTCGGCGACACGAAGTCCGACGACGTGGACGCGGCGACGCGCGTCGAGTGCTACCGCGTGCTGCTCGACAACTACTACCCGCGCGAGCGGGTCGTGCTCTCCGCGTTCCCCGCCGCAATGCGCTACGCGGGGCCGCGCGAGGCGATCTGGCACGCGATCTGCCGGAAGAACTACGGCTGCTCGCACTTCATCGTCGGCCGCGATCACGCAGGCGTCGGCGACTACTACGGCACCTACGACGCGCAGCTGATCTTCGACGAGTTCGAGCCGCACGAGCTGGACATCGAGCCGATGTTCTTCGAGCACTCCTTCTGGTGTCGCGCGTGCGGGTCGATGGCGTCGGCGAAGACGTGCCCGCACGAGGCCGACCAGCACGTCTTCCTCTCCGGGACGAAGGTGCGTGCGATGCTCGCGGAGGGCGAGCTCCCGCCCGTGGAGTTCTCCCGTCCCGAGGTCGCCGAGGTCCTGATCGAGGCAGATCGTTCTTGACCTGGCAGTTCTCCCTCGCGGGGCTGCTCGTCGGCGTCCTCGTCGGTCTCACCGGCGTGGGCGGCGGATCGCTCATGACGCCGATCCTCGGCTCGCCGGCGTCCTCGGCCTGAGCGGTCTGAAGCTCTTGAACGTCCCCGAGTCGAACTGGGTGCTCGCGATCGGACTCGGTGTCCTCCTCGCCGGCCTGGTGGTCTGGAGCATCAACGCGTGGCTCGCGCGGCCGCGGCCGGTGGCGGCGCGCGGGTTCGAGTAACCGCCCTCCGAGACTCGACCTCTCTCTAGAATCGCGGTCGGTGCGCGGCCTGCTGATCGGCGTTGTCGTGGCGCTGATCGTGCTGGCAGGCGGCGCGATCGGAGCCTGGTACTACCGCAATCACCAGGGCACGCCGGAGAAGCACGGGTCGGCGACGATCCAGTTCGTGACGACTGCGACGCCGTCGCACAAGCGCACCGTCAAGAGCATCGAGACGGTGCCGTGGCCGATGTACGGCTACGACGCGGCGCGCACCCACAACGCGTCGCAGTTCATGCTCCGGCCGCCGTTCCGCCGCATCTGGACGCTCAGGACCGGGAACATCATCGAGTTCCCGCCCGTCGTCGGATACGGCCTCCTGTTCGTGAATCAGTACCGCGGCCGATTCTTCGCGATCGACGCGGCGACCGGAAAGCGTCAGTGGCGGAAGCACTTCCTCAACTGCGGCGCCGCGTCGCCCGCGATCGGCAAGGACATCGTCTACCAGGCGTACATGCAGCCGTATCCTTGCAACCGATATCCGCGGACGCAGAGGGGTTTCATCGTTGCGATTCTGTTCCGCGGCCGGCACGGGAACCTCTTCCACCGTGGAAGGATCCTCTGGAGGTTCAAGACCGGCGCGATCGAGTCGTCGCCGCTGCTCGTGCATGGCGTCCTCTACTTCGGCTCCTGGGACCACTACCTGTACGCGCTCGACGTGCACGTCCGCACGCGTCCGAGGTTGCTCTGGAAGTTCGACACGGGCGACGAGATCGACAGCTCGGCCGCATACGCCAACGGACGGGTCTTCATCGGGACGAACGGCGGGCACGTCTTCGCGCTGAACGCGCGGACCGGCAAGGAGCTCTGGCGCGCATCCTCGTTCTCGGGCTTCCTCCGCGGGCGCGAGTACTTCTACGCGACGCCGACGCTCGCGTATGGGCGCGTGTACATCGGCAACACGGACGGGACGCTCTACGCCTACGGGCAGCGCACCGGAGACCTCCTGTGGGCGCAGCACGCCGGGACGTACATCTACACGGCGGCCGCGGTCTCGCGGCGCGAGGTGATCGTCGGGACGTACGACGGCTATCTGATCGCCTACGACGCCGCGACCGGTGACGTGATCTGGCGTCACGCCGCGCCGGCCGCGATCCACGGAGCGCCGACCGTGCTGGACGGCCTCGTCTACTTCTCGACGTGCGCGACGTGCGGATCGCACGGCTCCCGTTACGCGAAGGCCGGGCCGCGCGGGATCTACGCCGTCGATGCGCGGACCGGCAGGCTCGTCTGGACCTTCCCGGACGGTCAATACTCCCCCGTGGTCGCGGATTCGCAGCGCGTGTACCTCGTCGGCAAGACGCACGTCTACGGAATGGTGCCCGCGTCGAAGTACCGGGCCTACGTCCGCACCGTCCTCCGCCGAAAGCCGCCGCAATGAGGACGTGGGGACCGACGCTCGTCGTCGTCTTCCTGCTCGCAGGCACAGCGGTCGCGTTCGCGACGACCGAGCGCCAGAAGCTCGAGACGACCCCGTTCTCCGTCATTCACGTCGACCAGACGGTTTCGCCGAAGCTGAAGCCCGCGACGATCCGGGTGAACCTCCGGCACGAGCACCTGCTGACCGTGCAGATCGTGAACGCCCAGGATCACGCGGTTGCGACGCTCGCGCGCGACCAGCGCTTCGACCCGGGTGTGGCCACGTTCCACTGGACGCCTGCCGTTCCCGACGGCACATACCGGCCGCGCATCACCATCGAGGACGGCCGCGTCTTCGTCCTGCAGAATCCGATACGCGTCGACTCGATCCCCCCGAGGATCACGGTCGTCTCGTACCACCCGCGCGTGGTCCGTCGAACGGCGAAGCCGCACGTGATCGTCGTCTACAAGGTCAGCGAGTTCGCCCACGCGATCCTCTATGCCGACGGGCGGAAGGTGGCGGGCCCGGGCTATGGGAAGAACGTCACCGGTCGGATCGAGTGGATCACGAAGCAGAACGGGCAGCGGCTAGGGGCCGGCACGTACCGTCTGCAACTCGCCGCCGTCGACCTCGCCGGCAACGTCGGGCCGCGCACCCACGCGTTCGTCGTCCGCCTGCGTTAGCGCGACCGCGCAGACGATCCCGATCAGCGGCCAGACGAGATACGAGGTCTGGAACACACGGCTGATGAAGAGCAGCACGAACATCGAGACCGTGGATGCGGCCGCGCCCTCCCACAGCTGCGTCGACCGCCGCTGGAGCCAGAGCAGCCAGCACGTGACGGGCAGCCAGACGAGCACGAGGAACCAGACGAACGGATACGAGCTGTAGCGGTTGTCCGTCAACCCTGCCTTGAGCCAGAGCGACGACAGCCCGTAGCCGATGATCCGGTAGGTCGAGCCGCCGTAGGTGATCGTGTCGTGCCAGAGGCCGCCCGGATTCGCGGCGAGGAACGGGACGATCCCGACGAGCAGCGGTGCGAGGAACGCGACAGCCGCTCGCCTCCACGCCGCGCGCGGCGCGTGCAGGGTCAGCAGCATCACGGCGAAGAACGGCACAGCGACGAGCGCGAACTGCTTGAGCAGGACGGCGAGGCCGAGGAGCAGTGCGGCCGAGACGAAGCGTCGCCGTGACAGAAGCGCGAAGGCGAGCACGAGACAGAGCAGCGCGGGTGCGTCGGCGGTCCCGAACCAGACTGCGCGCACTGCCAGGGGGTTCGCCACGGCGACGGCGCCGAGCGCGATCCTGAGCCAGGGCGGACCGCGGAAGGCGAGCGCGGCGAAGAACAGCGCGAGCGTGCAGACGAGCGTGAAGAAGCGGTAGTCGTCGAGCGGCGAGGGCAGGACGCCCCAGGCCGCAGCGGTCAGGGGCGTCCCCGGGAAGTAGGCGAGGTGGTGGAGCGCCACCTGCTTCCGTCCCACCGGAAAGCCGGCGGCCGGATACCAGCGCTCGAGCCCGGTGCCCGTGTAGTTCCGCCCGTACGGGTCGTGGCCGTGTCGCAGGAGGCTGCCGGCGATCTCGATCTGGTAGGTCGAGTCGTTGACGTCCAACCACGGCTCGGTCGACTCGCGGAGCCCTGCCTGCAGGGCCACCGCGGGGACGAGCAGCGCGAGTGCGACGACCACGGCGAGCCCGCCGAGCACGTCCGCGCGCCAGGCCGATCGCCGCCAGCCGACGAGGGCGACGAGCGCGACGAGGAAGCCGGCAAGCACGCCCGGCGTCCGTACGAGCCCGAGGTCCCAGTGGCGGCCCGCGGCCCGGACGAGCGGCCCGAGCAGCCCGTGCGGATGCACGGTCGCCGGGTGGAACGGCCACGGATCGGAGCCGAGCTCCGGCACGTCGATCGCGACGAGCACGCCGAGGGTGGCGAGCACCACCCACGCGCCGGCCCGGTCGATCCGGCTCATGGGGTCGTGACGGCCTCGCGCGCCTCAGCCGTCGCGCGGGCGGGCTCGGACGACGGCTCCGGTTGCAGCAGGAAGGCGGAGGCGATCGCGAGCACGAGCCACGTGATCGGGTCCTCGAAGAATCCGCTGTAGGCGAGTGAGTGCACGAAGAGGGCCAAGAAGACCGCTGCCAGCGACAACCCGAGAGCCTCGTTGCGCCGCCGGACGTCGTCGATCGCGCGCGCACCGCCGAGCAGCAGGAGGACGTAGAGCGCGAGCCCGACGATCCCGAGCTCGGCGGCGACCGTCAACGGCGTCGTGTGCGAGACGAAGTTCTGCAGCGGGCCGTAGTGGGCGGCGAGCCGCTGGCTCGCGCGCGGCTGTCCGCCGAGCCCGACGCCAGCGAGCGGATGGTGCGCGAACGCCTTCGCGGTCAGCGTGATCCGTCTCGAGCGGTCGCTCGTCGCCTTCCGGACGGAGGTGTGCACGACCTTCGACGCCGCGATCGCACCTCCGATCAGCACGACAGCGATCGCTGCGACGATGGCGACGCGTCGGGCACGCGTGTCACCCGCGACGAGCGTCACGGCGAGCACGACCACGAACAGCGCGGCGTAGCTCGACTGCGAGTACGAGAAGTAGAGCCCGGCCCACATGATCGCCATCAGGATCGTCGCGGGCACGAGGTCGATCTTTCGCAGCCACATGCAGACGACGAGCACGCCGATCCCGAGCACCACGTGGCGTCCGTAGAGACTCGGGTCGCGGAAGAGCGACGTGACGCGGAAGAACGACGTGTAGGTGTTCGAGACCTGGAGGTTGTGCGCGTAGAAGATCAGCCGGTGCGTCGCCTCCTCGACCAGGCCGACGACTGCGAACACCGTGGCGAGCGATATGGCGATGATGCCGAGCAGCCGCGGCATGTTGGCCGGAAACGGCGCTCGTCCCGCGACCGCGACGAGGACCGCGAAGGGAAGCAGGAAGTACTCGAGCTCGTTTCGCGCGGAGCCGACGTCGATCGACCACGTGGCCGAGATCGATGCGAAGGCGAGGAATGCCGCCGTCGGCCACGCGATGTCGCGCGGCATCGCCGCGACCATGGGCTGGCGTACGAGGTCCCACAGGAGGGCGAGCGTGGCGACAGCGAGCACGAGGTAGAGCGGCAGCAGTCGTCCGAGCTGACCGCCGTGCGCGACGGCGACGAAGTAGCGATGGCTCCTGCCGAAGTCGAGCGGGAGACGGAACGGAGCGGCGACGGCGACGAGCGGGATCACGAGCCAGCGGGCGCGGAGCAGCAGCGCCGCGAGCCCGCAGAGGACGGCAACGCCGACGACTCCGGCGCCGATGAGCCTTGTCGAGAGGTGGAGCCCGCCGGCGTGCGCGAGCAGCAGCTCCGCCACGGCGAGGGCGGCGAAACCCGCGGCCAGCACGAGACGCCGACTGCCGCAGAGGACGGCTGCCGCGCCCAGCGCTCCGAGGATCGCCGCACCGTCGGTCATGGCCTGCGGCGATGATATGAACCGCGCTGTGATCGGAGCGTGGGAACGCGTGCTGGTCCTGGCGCCGCACACGGACGACGGCGAGTTCGGCTGCGGTGGGACGATGGCCAGGCTCGTCGAGAGCGGGGCCGACGTCCGCTACGTCGCCTTCTCGATCGCCACCCGCTCGCTGCCCGAAGGTTTCCCGCCCGACACGCTCGCGCGGGAGGTGCGGGAGGCCACCGCCGAGCTCGGTATCCCCGCCGAGAACCTCACCGTCCACGACTTCGACGTGCGCACGTTTCCCGAGCACCGCCAAGACATCCTCGAGCTGCTCGTCGGGCTCTGGGAGGAGTGGCGCCCCGACGCCGTGTTCCAGCCCTCCGTCCACGACATCCACCAGGACCACCACGTCGTGGCGGACGAAGGGCTTCGCGCCTTCAAGCGCACGACGATCCTCGGCTACGAGATCCCGTGGAACAACTTCGACTTCGCCTACCAGGCGTATGTCGCGCTCGAGCAGTCGCACGTCGAGAAGAAGGTCGCCGCGCTGGAGCGCTACGCCTCACAGCAGCACCGTCGCTACAGCAACTCGGAGTACATCCGCAGTCTGGCGCGGACGCACGGGACGAACGTCAACCGCGAGTTCGCCGAGGTGTTCGAGGTTTATCGCGTCGTCGCGTAGCGCGCGCGCGCGCTCGCTCGATTGGACTCAGGCCCCGCACGTCCCCGCGCTTTCCGCGGCGGGGTCGCAATAGGTCGCCCTCGTCAGTCGGTCGCTGATCACGCCGTCGCGGAGCCGCAGCGTTTCGGTCTCGCCGACCTGCGGTGCAGGCCGCGTCTTGGTGAAGGCGCTCTTGTCGAGCACCCGGACCGCGGTGACCGTCGCCGTCGCGCTCGCGTCCTTCGGCGTGCCGTGCGGCGACGACAGCCGCAACCGGAGCGCGATCACGGCGTCGCAGCACCCGGAGTAGATCGACTCCTTTGCGGAGCCGTCGGCGATCGTGAGCGTGCGCGTGTGGCCGACCCATTTGCCTGAGAACGCTCCGAGCGTCGCGCCTCCACCTTGGCCGCAACCGGCGACGAGCAACGCGAGGAGAGCGAGCACGACGACGGCGCCGACGACGACGCTCGGTCCGAGTTCGCGGTAGCGCACCGGCGAACAACTACCATCTGTCCGGTGCGCATGCGCCCCTTCGGAGCGGACGGCCCGCAGGTCTCGGTCGCCGGTCTCGGTTGCAACAACTTCGGCGGGCGCATCGGGCTCGACGAGACACGCGCCGTCGTCGACGCCGCGCTCGAGCTCGGGGTGACGCTGTTCGATACCGCCGACATCTACGGCAACGGCGGCGGCAGCGAGGAGTTGCTGGGCCAGGTGCTCGAGGGCCGCCGCGACCATGTGTTCCTGGCGACGAAGTTCGGCGGGGACATGGGCGACGGGAGCGTGGAGCGCGGCTCGCGTCCCTATATCCGCAAGGCGATCGACGCCTCGCTTCGCCGGCTGCGCACCGACTACCTCGACCTGTACCAGTATCACCGTCCGGACGGCGTTACCCCGTTCGACGAGACCTTCGGCGCGCTGGACGAGCTCGTCCACGAGGGAAAGGTGCGCTTCGTCGGACACTCGAACCTCGAGGCGGGCGAGGTGGAGGAGGTCGACGAGTTGGTGCGACGCCGCGAGCTCACGCGGCCGATCAGCGCCCAGAACCAGTACTCGCTCCTCCGGCGGGAGGCCGAGGCGGAGCTGCTGCCGACGTGCGAGCGCCTCGGCATCGGCGTCCTCCCCTACTTCCCGCTGGCGAGCGGCCTGCTGACCGGGAAGTACCGGCGTGGCGAGCAGCGGCCCGAGGGCACGCGGCTCTCGGGCCGCGACGAGGTATTCACCGACGAGACGTTCGGGCGGCTCGAAGCGCTCGAGGGGTTCGCGCAGGAGCGCGGCATCGGGCTGCTGGACGTCGCGATCGGCGGTCTCGCGGCACAGCCGGCGATCGTTTCCGTGATTGCGGGCGCGACGAAGCCGGAGCAGGTCCGCGCGAACGTCGCGGCCGCGGAGTGGAAGCCGGCGGACGGCGACCTCGGGGCGCTGAACGAGCTCCGCTAGCGGAAGAGTGGCACGAGCCGTCGCAGGCGCGTTCGCTCGCCCGGCAGGTAGAAGCCGAGCGGGAACAGCACGAACGGATAGGCGACGACGACCAGGATCGCGACCGGGAGCGGCGTGTTGGCCAGCACGCAGATGACGTTCAGCGCGACTGCTGCGCCGACGAGCGTTGCGACGCGGCGCCACTGGTAGCGAACCGGATAGATGCGCTGCGAGCGCCACGCCATCAGCAAGAACATGAGCGTGAACGACGAGACGGTCGAGATCGCTGCTCCCATCATCCCGTAGGGCGGGATCAGGAGCAGGTTCAAGACGATGGCGAGCACCGCCGCCGTGCCGGTGACGACCCAGTTGAACTTCGTGCGCCGCGCGCGGCCGATACCGATTGCGACGACGAGCAAACCCGCCTGCGCGGCATTCGAGAACGCGAGCAGGGCGACGACCCGCTGTGACGAGGCGAACTTGGGCGTCGTCAAGAGGTCGACGATCCAGGGCGCCAGCGCTCCGAGCGCGAGCGCGGCCCAGCAGACGACGAGCAGGACGTACGTGAGCACGTAGCCGTACGTCGCCCGCGCTTCTTGGTCGTCCTCGATCGAGTACGCGAATGCCGGCCAGGCCGTCCTGAACGCCGACACGAGCAAAACGATCGCCGACGAGACGCGGATCCCGATCGAGTACAGGCCGACCTCTGCCGGTCCCGAGAGCTTCACGAGGAAGATGCGGTCGCTGAAGTTGTTCACCCAGAGCGCGAGCGCGGACGGCACGAGCGGCAGGCCGAACGAGTTCATGCGCCGGAGCAGCTTCGTGTCGAACTCGAGCCCGAGCTGGACGCGCCGGTAGACGAGCAGCGGGAAGTAGACCGCGAGCGTCCCCGTGAAGTTCCCGACCAGGGCTCCGAGCGCTCCGAGCTTGAACCCGACGACGAGGAGGATCGTGGCGCCGATGGTGATGAGGACGTTCGTGAGGCTGACGATCACGTAGCCGGTCGAGCGCTGCTCGACGCGGAAGAGCGACGTCATCTGCTGGTAGTTGAGGTTCGCCCAGAGCAGGACACCGGCGGCGCGGACGAGGTCGGCCTTCGAGGTCGTGCCGAACAACCACGACGAGATCTCCGACGCGAAGATGACGGCGAACGCGAGCCCGATGGTCGCGCCGGCCATGATGAACCAGAACGACGTCCTGAGCACACGGTTGCGATCCGCCTGTTCGGGTGAGTCGAAGTAGAAGCGGAAGAACGCGCTGTTGATCCCGGCCTGCAGGAAGATCGTGAACACCGCCGATGCCGCGATCAGCGTCTCGATCGCGCCGTAGTCCGCGCGCGTCAGGTAGCGCGTGTACAGCGGGAGCAGGAAGACGGCGACGAGGCTTGAGACGATGCTCCCGACGCCGTAGATCGCCGAGTGCTTGAGCAGCTCTCGCAGTCGCTCGATCACAGCTGCGCGTAGATCTCGAGCAGCTGATCGGCGACTCGGTCCGGGTCGTGGACGCGCTCCACGTAGGCGCGGCTCTCCTCGCCGATCCGCCGCCGCTCGTCGGGTCC
>Ga0187777_10001013_pt1 | contig 18357 bp, 18 predicted proteins | sample 1015_Q2_SP5_10_M_FD_132416 | JGI IMG/M metagenome (GOLD analysis project Ga0187777, IMG submission 132416) | Tropical peat soil microbial communities from peatlands in Department of Meta, Colombia - 1015_Q2_SP5_10_MG | ecosystem: Environmental > Terrestrial > Soil > Wetlands > Peat | place... | reverse complement strand
TCACATAGTCGTTATAGTCGGTGCCAATGCGGACCAACTGCGGGCTTTCGATTAGAAAGGTTGAATGCCCGATATAAGTGAGACGTATTTGATCCTGCTCCAGCGCGGTAAGCCGCAGCGCGATGGATTTAACAAATGGCGGCCGCGTGGCCACTAGACCAGGGCAGCTCTCGGTCATTTCTGGCTTGGCGGGCGGCGGCGCGACCCCCTGGGGGGTGGCGCTGCCAAGGGCCACGAGCATCCACGCTGCCGCAGTGAGATTTTTCAGTGAAGCCCTGTGCATGTCATGACCCGCACCACGGAAAACTGCGGGAAATCTGACATGGTTTTGCGGCCATCGCTACAGCCTCACGCGCAAACGAAAAGCGGCTCCCGAAGGCGCCGCTGACTTGCGATTTGTGACGTTCAGAATTGTTCGAAATAGCGGCGATCGCGCATCGACACGATGACGCCCTTTTGAGTCACCACCATCCAGCGGCCGTCCTGCCGTTTGATCTGCTCGACTGGGCCTAACCCCGGCAATGGCGCGCCGGGCACAACCTGATAGACGTCACCACCATGACCTTGCACATAGACATAGCCATCGCGCGTTTCACGTATCGACCAATTCGATACAATCAATAAACGTCGTGGTGGCGATAGCTCGGCGGTGGTTGCCGTAGGACGCGGAGCCGGCAACGGCGCAGATTGCTGAGGCGCTGCTGGAGTGGCCTGTACCGGCGCGCTCGACCCGGTGAGCTCCGCGCTTTCGCGGCTGAGGCGTTCACTGAGTATCATGATTTGATTCTGCGCCGACTTACTGGCGGCTTCAAAACTGGTCTTTAGGCTGGCAACTTCCTTTGCAAGGCGCGCGAGGGACTGCTGGGCGGCTTTGTTCTCCTCGACGGCGACACCGACTGCGGGTTTCGAGAAGCCGCCCGTTGCCGCGGCACCGACAATCGCGCCGAACGCCGACGCGATAGCTACCGAGGCTGCGAGCAGCGCATGGCGTTTGTGGCGCGGCTGCAAGACAAAATGCGGATGGCTCGCAGCCGGCGGCGTGGATTTTGGTGTATCGCTCTCCGCGATGTCAGCGGGCGGGGATTTCACGATTGTTTCCGCATTATCCGCTTTAACGGCTGTGTCCGGTTTTGCAGGCGAAATCGGCGGCGATTCAAAGTACGGCAATTCGGCCGGCTGATCCGGCTTCGACGTGTTATCCGGATTTGCCACCGCTTCGCTATCGGCTTTCTCCGTTGTTTTGCGCTTGGCCATGGCGAAGTCCTCAATTGGCTGTTCACCAATCGGTAACCATGTTCGGTTACCATTTGGTTACCAATTGCCCCGCCGCTGACCCCGATAATTTCGAAAACACGGCCTCTTTACACCGGCAGACCGCTTTCCGCGGCCCGCGCTTTGAGCGACACAGCCGGCCGCGCACCGACATGCTGAATGACTTCCGCCGCCGCAAGTGCGCCCAGTCGCGCTGCGGTGCGGTTATCCTTGCCTCGCGTCAGGCCGACCAAAAAGCCCGCCGCGAACAGGTCGCCGGCGCCGGTAACGTCCGCCACTTGATCGACTGGCTCCGCCGTTACCGTTTCGACGGCAGCAGGAGAAATAACCACGCAACCCTTTTCGCTGCGCGTGACAACGGCAAGCTTTGCCTCGCCACGCAGGGCCTTCACGGCGCTATCAAAGTCAGCGGTCTCATAAAGACTGTGCAGCTCGCGTTCGTTGGCAAACAGAATGTCGACAATGCCTTTTCGGATCAGATCGAGGAATTCCCCACGATAACGATCGACACAGAAAGCATCCGACAATGTCAGCGCGACACGGCGGCCGGCCTTGTGCGCAATTCCCGCCGCCTTGACGAAAGCTTCTTTTGCCTGCGGCGGATCCCATAAATACCCTTCAAGGTAAGTAATCGCGGCGCTTGCCACCTGCCCTTCGTCGATATCGGCGGGTTTGAGATCCTGCGCTGCGCCGAGAAAAGTGTTCATCGTACGCTCGCCGTCCGGCGTCACCATGATGTAGCAACGGGCCGTTGAAGGGCCGCCGCCGGCCGGTTTGGTATCGAAGGCAACGTGCGCGGCACGGATATCGTGTGCGAACGTGCGGCCGAGCTCGTCATCCTTGACCTTGCCGACGAAAGCCGCGCGGGCGCCGAAGCTGGCAACGCCGACGATAGTGTTGGCGGCCGACCCCCCTGAACTTTCCACCGCCGGCCCCATCGCTGCATAAATCGATTTTGCGCGCGCTTCGTCGATCAACGCCATGGCGCCTTTGTGCATCCCCCGCGCTACGAGGAAATCGTCTTCAGCGCGAGCAATGACATCGACAATTGCATTGCCGATGCCGAGCACGTCGTAGCGTGTAACAGTCATGCTTGGTCCTCGTGAATGGCGCGCGCACTATAGCGGCGAGCTTTGCCGAGGCAATGCAACGTCCGGCATTTGTAGATGGCCGGGCCTGTCCCGGCCATCCACGGTTTTAGCTGGATCGCTGTTAAAAAGGTGGATGCCCGACTCAAGGCCGCGTATGGCCACTGAGATGCATTAGACTGCGGGCGGAGGCCCACCTATGTCGCTGGCACGCGATATCACAACCGTTGGCGGCGGCACGCTGATCTCGCGGCTGCTTGCCTACCTGCGCGATGCCTGGATCGCCGCCCTCCTGGGCACGGGGCCATTTTCCGAAGTTTTCTTCGTGGTGTTGCAGGTGGTGAATTTTTTTCGCCGCCTGCTGTCGGAGGGTGCGCTCAATAGCGCGTTCGTACCAATTTGGCTAAGGTTACGCAGCGGCGAGGATGGCGCAGCCAATGCCAACCGCTTTACCATCAGTGCCCTGACCGCAGTCGGGACGATCACTGGCATCCTTGTCTTGCTCGCGACTGTCGGTGCGCCATTCATCATCGCGGTGATCGCACCAGGTTTTGAGCCAGCGCTGCAGCAGCACGCCGTCCTGCTGTTAATGATTGTCGCGCCTTACATCCTGTTCGCCGGGCTGGTCGCAGTTGCGGCAGCTGCACTGAGCGCCGAGGGACGCGTCGCCGCTGTCGCAGTCACCACCGTATTGTTCAACCTGGTCTTGCTGTTTGCGCTTATGCTTATGGGACGATCAAGGGAACCGTTCTTGATCAGTTTTTGGCTTGCAGTCGCCGTGGCTGTCGCGGGCCTTGTTCAGTTGTCGGTTGCCGGCATCGCAATCGCGTTGAGCGGTGGTTGGCGACGGACTCGCGTCCACGCGCCTGATCATACCGGAGTTTTTATCCGGCGCGCATTGCCCGGGCTGATCGCCGCCGGCATCCCACAACTGAAATTGATTGCAGCAGCCGCCATTGCCTCTGCTTCGCCGGCGGCAGTTTCGTGGCTCTACTATGCCAATCGGCTCTACGAGCTGCCTCTCGGCGTGGTGTCCATTGCAGTCGCCGCCGTGATCCTGCCGCATATTTCAACCAGCGTTCATTCAGGTAACGATACGGCCCTCGCGGCGGCGCAGTCGCGCGCCTATGAGATTGCTGCAGGACTGGCGCTGCCAGCTGCTGCCGGTTTCGCGCTTTTGGCTGATCAGATCGCGGGCGGATTGTTCGAGCGCGGCGCCTTTACGGTACAGGATACTACGGCGGTCGCTGGCGCATTGATGGCAATCTGTATTGGACTTCCGGGACACGTGCTGGAGAAAGTGCTTGGCGCCGTGTCTTTTGCGCATGAGGATACGCGAACACCCATGCTGGCAGCGCTTGTCGGTCTGGCAACCGCCATAGTCACCGGTGTCCTGCTTTTTCCGCGTTTCGGCCACATCGGTATAGCGGGAGCGATCGGCGCATCTGCCTGGGCCGGCGCCGGGCTGCTCACCGTCATCTTGAGGCGGCGCGGCTGGCTAAGGCTTGATGCCGCCGCCGCCCGCCGCCTGCCACGGATCGGCCTTGCCACCGTCATTATGGCTGCAGTCGTCTTTTTCGCGGTGCATGCCCTTGGCCCGGCAGTGCACAGCCGGCTCGCCGTCCTCGTTGCGCTCATCATGCTCGGCATTGCGATTTATGTCGTATCGCTGCAATTGCTCGGCGTGACCAAGATCAAAGACCTGGCTGCAGCCATACGTCGGCGAACTTGAAGGGCCTTGCGTTGCGCGCCTCCGGCGTGGCATGGCTCCGCGCGACCACAGAGGACGGACCATGGCGTTCAAGGAACGCGTTTTTTCCGGCGTGCAGCCAACCGGTAATCTGCACCTCGGCAACTATCTTGGCGCGATCACCAAATTCGTGGCGCTGCAAAACCGCTACGATTGCATTTACTGCGTGGTCGATCTTCACGCCATCACGGTGTGGCAAGATCCGAGCGAATTGCCGCGCGCCACGCGCGAAGTAACCGCGGCATTCCTTGCCTGTGGCATCGATCCGAAGAAACACATCATGTTCAATCAGAGCCAGGTCGCGGAGCACGCCGAGTTGGCTTGGGTGTTCAACTGCGTTGCACGCGTTGGCTGGCTCAATCGCATGACGCAATTCAAGGAAAAGGCCGGAAAGGACCGCGAGAATGCTTCAGTCGGCCTCTATATCTATCCGAATCTGATGGCTGCCGACATTCTGATTTATCGCGCAACACATGTCCCGGTGGGCGAAGACCAGAAACAGCATCTGGAGCTGTCACGCGATATTGCACAAAAATTCAATAACGACTTTGCGGCTTCGATTCAGGCGCATGGCTACGGCGATGCATTTTTTCCGCAGCCAGAGCCGCTCATTCAGGGGCCCGCGACGCGAATAATGTCGTTGCGCGACGGAACAAAAAAAATGTCCAAGTCGGAAGCATCCGACTATTCGCGCATCAATCTGACCGATGACGCGGACGCGGTCGCCCAGAAGATCCGAAAAGCCAAGACTGATCCCGAGCCGCTGCCGAGCGAAGAAAAAGGCCTCGCATCACGTCCCGAAGCGGATAACCTGGTTGGCATCTATGCGGCGCTGCAGGGCGTAAGCAAGGCCGATGTGCTCGGCCAATTTGGCGGAGGGCAATTTTCGACCTTCAAGACTGCTTTGGTCGATCTCGCCGTCGCCAAGCTCGGGCCAATCGGCGCCGAGATGAAAAAGCTGGTGCAGGACCCGGTCTACATCGATTCCATTCTGGCCGATGGCTCACAGCGCGCCCAGACGATCGCCGCCGAAACCATGAAGGCTGTCAAGGATATCGTCGGTTTCGTGCGCCGTTAGTTGCAGCGCGGGACACCCGCCTTGTCGGCGCGGCGGCGGCCGTGCCACCATCATCCGCTTGTGCGTGCATGACCGCCCATATGATCGAACGGGAGCGATGCGACCGTGAGCAGCAAGCGCCAGAGCTATGAGAAAGGGCACAAGCGAAAATATCTTGTGGTCATCGACGATAGTGAGGAATGCGACCGTGCGGTGTATTGGGCAGCCAAGCGCGCGGGCCGAACCAAATCGCAGATCATCATGTTGCGCGTGATCGAGCCAGGCGATCGAAATCAGCAATGGCTTGGCGTTGCCGACATCATGAAAGCGGAACAGCAGGAGGCGGCAAACGTTGCACTCGACAAATTCGCTACGCGCGCAAAAAAGATCGCTCGCATCACGCCGGATCGGGTGATCCGCGAAGGCGATACCGCCGAGGAGATCATCAAGCTGATCGACGAGGATGCCGATATTGGTATCCTTGTGCTCGCAGCCGGCACCGGAAAGGAAGGTCCTGGCCCTTTGGTTTCCAACCTGGCGAAGACTGCAGGCACATTCCCGATCCCTGTGGCGATCGTTCCGGGGCATCTCAGCGACGAAGATATCGACGCGAGTTCCTGATTTTCGCTGCGATTCAGCGCCAGTTGACCTCGGCGTGCGCGGGAGCAATCTATCCGGTATAGTAGCTATCGCCCGCGGGCCTTGAACCCGTCTCAGGAGCAAGAAATGTTCATTCAGACTGAAGCCACGCCCAATCCGGCAACGCTGAAATTCCTGCCCGGCCGCCCGGTACTCGGAAACGGCACGCTCGACATGCCGACAAGAGAGGCCGCCGCGCAATCGCCGCTGGCATCGCGTCTGTTCGGTCTTCCGAATGTCGGCGGAGTCTTTTTTGGATCGGATTTCATCTCGGTGACCAAAACGGGGGGAGACTGGCAGCAGATGAAGCCGGCGATCCTCGGCGCCATCATGGAGCACTACATGTCCGGTGCGCCGCTACTGGCGGGCGATGCCAAGCCAGCGGAAGCCGCCGCGGATGAATTCTTCGATGCCAAGGATGCGGAAACAGTCGCCACCATAAAGGATCTGCTCGAGACACGCGTGCGTCCGGCGGTCGCCGGCGACGGCGGCGACATCACCTTCCGCGGCTACAAGGAAGGTATCGTCTATCTCAACATGAAGGGCGCCTGCTCCGGCTGTCCATCGTCGACTGCCACGCTCAAGCACGGCATTCAGAATCTGCTGCGGCACTTTGTACCCGACGTGGTAGAAGTACGGCCCATGTGAAAAACGCCACTCACAGCAATATCCATGTCATGCCCGGCCTCGTTGCCGGGCATTCACGTCTTGGGGCGCTGCCGCGGAGTGATAAACTAGGAATATGCGCGTTCTTGCCATCGATACAGCGCTCGAGGCCTGTTCGGCTGCCGTGTTCGACACCGAGCGTGCGGATTTGCGCATACATGAGTCGATGCAAATGCAGCGCGGCCACGCTGAAGCGCTGATGCCCCTGATCGCACGCCTGCTCGACCGGGCGAGTCTCGATTTCTCTGCCCTTGATCGTATCGCGGTTACGGTTGGACCAGGCAGCTTCACCGGCATGCGTGTCGGCATCGCGGCGGCGCGCGGGATCGCGCTCGCCGCCGGAAAGCCGGCGATAGGCTTGTCGACACTCGCGGCTTTTGCCGCACCGTTCATTGCGGCCGACGACACATTGCCGGTGGTGGCCGCGATCAATGCCCGGCACGACCACGTTTACCTGCATGTGTTTGGTCCCGGCGGCCAGACGCTGGTGTCCCCCAGGCTGGTCTCGCTGCGCGAGGCCCTGCGCATGTCGGCGACCGGTGCGCCGCGTATCACCGGCACAGCGGCCAACATGCTGGCTGCGCTGTGGCCCGCCGGCGAACGCATGCCGACTTCGGTCGAGCAGCGCAGTGCACCCAACATCGACTGGGTGGCCCGGCTCGGCGCTGCGGCAATTGACACCGGTGCTCCCCCAAAGCCGCTCTACCTGCGCGCGCCCGATGCGCAGCCACAGGACGCGGCGCAATTGGCGCGGCGATGATTGGTTTTATCAGTAGTCTTTTTTTGCGCGGCGAGCCGGTACTCGCAGAAGCGGGCGCGCGCGATGCATCGATGATCGCCGCGCTGCATGGCGCATCATTCCAGCGCGGGTGGAGCGAGCAGGAGGTCGAGGGACTGTTGCTTGACCGGCATGTCATCGCGCACCGCGCGATGATTGGCTCAAAACTGGCCGGATTCATTATGTCGCGAGTGGTTGAGGATGAAGCGGAAATCCTTTCCGTTGCGGTAGACCCGCGGCGGCGGGGCCGTGGACTCGCGCGCAAGCTCCTCGGTCTTCATATGCGCCGGCTTGCCGGCCTTGGCGCTCGTGCCGTATTTCTGGAAGTTGACGAGCACAATAATCCGGCGCTGCGGCTTTACCACCGCGCCGGCTTCAGCGAAGTATCGCGGCGCGCCAACTATTATCCGGGCCGCGAGACCGCCGCCGCATTGGTGCTGCGCCGTGACCTTGCCTGACTGATAGATACAGACCGGACACGCCCAATATGATATTAAATGCCACCGAATGCGGGTTTGGCAGATATTCGAGACGATGATGTGACTTCCGCAAGCAAGATTATCGACAAGAAGAACATTGAGGCGCTCTGCGCCGCCAAGGGCATGCGCATGACGGAGCAGCGCCGCGTGATCGCGCGTGTGCTGGCGGATTCAGGAGATCATCCAGACGTCGAGGAACTTTTCCGGCGGTGCGCCAAGGTCGACGATCGCATCTCGATCTCCACGGTATACCGAACGATGCGTCTGTTCGAGGACGCCGGCATTATCGAGCGCCATGATTTCCGCGACGGTCGTGCACGATACGAGACCAGCCCCGACATTCATCACGATCACCTGATTAATCTGCGCACCGGCGAAGTAATCGAGTTTCAGTCTGAAGAGATTGAACGTCTGCAGTCCGATGTTGCGCGCAAGCTTGGCTATAGGCTGGTCGATCACCGGCTTGAGCTCTATGCCGTGCCGCTTAACGACGACAAGCCCAAGCGTTGATGGTGCGCGCGCTTTTCATTGCGGCATTTTTCTTCACAATGACGCCACTGCTGATCTCGTTGCAGTGGCTGCTCGAAAAACTGAGCCTGCCCGGCTGGGGCTTTATCGCCACAAATTATTATTGCGTGCTTCGCTCGTTGTTGCGCATTCGTGTTCGCGTCAGTGGCGAGCCAATACGTAACCGACCCGTATTGTTCGTCTCCAATCACGTATCGTGGGTGGACATCATCGTGATTGGCTCTCTTGCGCCGGTCGCCTTTGTCGCCAAACGCGAAGTCGCCAGCTGGCCTCTGGTCGGCATTACCGCAAAAATGCAACGGACGGTGTTCGTCGATCGCACGCGCCGCCATCGAACTGGTGAGGCTGTGGCAGACATCGCCGGACGGATCGCGAGTGGTACCTCGGTTGTGCTGTTCGCCGAAGGAACATCAAGCGACGGCAATCGCGTGCTGCCATTTCGTTCTGCGCTGCTTGGTGCGGTAGAAGAAGTGGCCGGCCGAGGCGGCGCTGAAGGCTTCCCAATTCAACCGATGTCGATCTGTTACACCGGTCAGCAAGGCATCCCGATGGGGCGTCAGCACCGCCCATTGGTCGCCTGGTACGGCGACCTGGACTTCATTCCGCACATCAAGGCCTTTATCGAGCAGGGCGCCGTCGATGCCCTCGTCACGTATGGAGCGCTGGTAACCGCCATGAGCGGGGCGGATCGCAAGACGATGACGAAACGTCTGGAAGACGAGGTGCGCCACCTGCTCACTACGGCACTGCGCGGGCGGCCGCTCTCCCCCGAGCTTAAGGACGGCGCCGCATTTATTTTGCGCGAGGGACCCGCGAACTCTTAAAATCGTTGTAAAATCAAATATATGGTGTGACAGGACAAATCCCAACTCGACAGGCTAGATTGGGAAGCGCTTCGCATCGAAACGGCATGAGCAGACCCCGCAAAGTCCACGTTAAATCCTTTGGCTGCCAGATGAACGTCTACGATTCCCATCGTATGGCGGACACTCTTGCGCCGGCGGGTTTCAGCGAGACGGCAAACCTCGAGGACGCCGATCTCATTATCCTCAACACCTGTCACATCCGCGAAAAGGCGGTCGACAAGGTTTACTCCGAGATCGGCCGCATCCGCGAGCTAAAGGAAGCCGCCGCCCGCGATGGACGAAACATCCTCATCGCTGTCGCTGGCTGCGTGGCGCAGGCGGAAGGCAGAGAGATCATCCGGCGTGCTGCCGCCGTTGATCTGGTGGTCGGCTCGCAGAATTATCACCGTCTGCCGGACATGATCGCGCGCGCGCAAGCTGGCGATAAGATCGTCGACACTGAATTCCCCGTTGAGGACAAGTTCGACGTGTTGGCGGCGCCCAAACGCGACGCTATTGCCAAACGCGGCATTTCTGCCTTTGTCACCGTGCAGGAAGGTTGCGACAAGTTTTGCGCCTTTTGTGTAGTGCCCTATACACGCGGCGCGGAGGTCTCGCGACCGGTTGAAAAAATCGTTGCAGAGGTTGAGCAACTGGTCAGTGCCGGCGTGCGCGAGGTGACACTGATCGGGCAAAACGTGAACGCCTATCATGGACTCGCACCCGATGGCAGGCCTGCGACGCTCGGAAAATTGCTGCGCCGCCTCGCGAACGTGCCCGGAATTTTGCGTCTGCGCTACACCACCAGCCATCCACGCGATATGGCCGACGATCTCATCACCGCACATGCCGAATTGCCCGCGCTGATGCCCTACGTTCACCTGCCGGTGCAGTCCGGTGCCGACCGGATTTTGGCGGCGATGAATCGCAAGCATACGCGCGCCGACTATCTCGAAGTGATCGCGCGTCTGCGGGCGAGCCGCGCCGATCTTGCTTTGACTTCGGACTTCATCGTGGGTTTTCCCGGTGAGACCGAGGCTGAGTTCCGTGACACCCTTTCGCTGGTCGAGGAGGTCGGCTTTGCCGGCGCCTATTCGTTTATGTATTCGCCAAGGCCAGGCACGCAGGCTGCCGATAGAGAAGACCAGGTGCCGCAGGAAGAAAAGGCCGAACGCCTGCAACGGATGCAAGCCCTGATCACCCGCCATCAACGCAGATTCAACGCGGGCTTTGCCGGTCAAACTTTCGATGTGCTCCTGGAAAAGCCGGGCAAGCTTCCTGGTCAGCTGGTCGGCCGCTCCCCGTATTTGCAGGCCGTTCAGGTCATGGCGCCGGCTCAATTCATCGGTTCAATTCGGCGGGTGACCGTTACAGAGGTAGGCAGCAACAGTTTGTTCGGCGCCCTCGCCGATGAAAGCCGTGCTCCTATCCTAGCCGCGGCAGGAGTTTGAAACGCCCTTGCGAACCACGGACCCCGTAATTCCGCCCGCCGCCGCGTCCGAAGAGACGGCTACTACCCAGACCGTACTCGCTTTTGAGGACAACAAACTTGCGTCAATGCTTTTTGGCCAATACGGCCAGAACCTGGCATTAATCGAACGCCGGCTTGGCGTGGTGGCGGAGCAGCGCGGCAATCATGTCACCATCGAGGGTTCGCGCGGCGCCTGCGAGCAAGCGCGCCGCGTCCTGGAAGGTCTCTACGAGCAACTCAAGCGTGGCCGCGATCTTAATCAAGGCGATGTCGAGGGCGCGATCCGCCAGGCTATCGCGCAGGGCTCGCTGTTTGACTACGACCCTGCGACCGCGCGGCCGGCCTTCGAAGAAATCAATCTGCGCAAGCGTCCGGTGCGTGCCCGTACGGCTGCGCAGGACGCGTATATCCGCGCACTTAAGCGACACGCGCTGGTATTCGGTACCGGACCTGCCGGCACCGGCAAAACGTGGCTCGCCGTTGCGCATGCGCTCCAGATGTTTGAGCGAAAAGAGGTTGACCGTATCATTCTTTCGCGGCCAGCGGTTGAAGCCGGCGAAAGGCTCGGATTTCTTCCCGGCGACATGCGGGAGAAAGTTGATCCCTATCTGCGTCCGATCTATGACGCGCTTTATGATCTGATGGACGCACGCATCGTTGAGCGCGCGCTGCAGGCCGGCGAAATCGAAATTGCGCCACTCGCTTTCATGCGCGGACGTACTTTGTCGAATGCCGTCGTCATTCTCGACGAGGCGCAAAATACAACCTCGGTGCAGATGAAGATGTTTCTCACGCGGCTCGGCGAAAACAGTCGAATGATTGTGACCGGCGATCCCAGCCAGGTCGATCTCCCGCACGGTCAGGCTTCCGGGCTGGCAGAGGCCCTCAGATTACTGACAGGAGTCGAAGGCGTCGATCATATATCCTTCACGCATGAGGACGTAATTCGGCACGAACTGGTTGCCCGCATCGTGGAAGCCTACGACCGAGCCACGCGGCCGCGCGAGGGCAAGGGATGAAGCCGGCGCCCGGACGGCGTGTATCGCCGCCGCAAATCGATATCCATGTGCAGTCGCCGCTCTGGCAAGCGCAGCCGCTGGCTGAAAAGACTGTGCGTGACGCAATCCGCGAGACCGCTTCCACACTCTCTGCAGCGGAAGGTGAAGTAAGTATCTTACTGACCGACGATTCGGCGATCAGCAAGCTCAATCGTGACTGGCGTGGCATCGACAAGCCTACCAACGTGCTCTCGTTTCCGGCATCCGGCAACAAAGCCGGCGGTAGCGGGCGATTGCTCGGCGACATCGTCATTGCTTACGAAACGCTTGAACGTGAATGCGACGATGAAAACCGTATTTTCCTTCATCACCTCGCTCATCTCGCGGTGCATGGTTTTCTGCATCTCGTCGGCTACGATCATCAGACCGATACACAAGCCGAGGAAATGGAACGTCTCGAAAGCAAAATCATGAATCGTTTGAACGTGCCCGATCCCTATCTCGCGCGAGACTTTGGCGACGCCTGACCGCCATGCCTGACAACGACCCCTCCAGTTTGAGCCCTGCAGGCGCTCCGTCCGAGCCGCGCAACTTGCCTGTGCCAGTACCACCGGCGCCCGAAGTTGGCGAGAACTGGTTCATGCGCGCTTTGCGCGTGCTGTTCGGCTGGAGGCCGAATATCGTTCGCGCCGACCTCAAGGATATTCTCGAGGCTACAAGCCCTGGCGAGTCCGATTTCTCGCCGGAAGAAAGCAGGATGCTCAAGAATATCCTTGGCTTGCGCGAGTGCCGGGTGGGCGACGTGATGGTGCCCCGCGCGGACATCGTCGCCGTCCAGCAGGACATTAAGCTTGGTGAACTCGTGCGCGTGTTCGAAGGCGCCGCTCATTCGCGACTCGTGGTCTACAACGACACGCTCGATGACCCCGTTGGCATGGTACACATCCGTGACCTGATCGCCTTCATGACTGCGCGCGCAGCGGTTGATCCGGCAAAGAATGCGAAACGAAAAAAACCGCTGCCTGCAGGCCTTGATCTCAAGGCAGTCAATCTCGGCTTGCCCCTCTCCGGCACCAAGATCGTACGTGAAATCCTGTTCGTGCCGCCTTCGATGCGGGTGATCGATCTGTTGGCGCAAATGCAGGCCACGCGGATTCATCTTGCACTTGTGGTCGACGAATATGGCGGCACGGACGGCCTTGCATCCATCGAGGACATCGTTGAGCAAATTGTCGGGGAAATCAGCGATGAGCATGATGAAGAAGAGACCCCGGCCGTGGCAAAACAACCTGACGGCTCGTTCATCGCAGACGCACGCGCCAGCATCGAGGACGTTGTCGCTATGGTAGGTCATGACTTCGACGTCGGCGGCGCCGCGGAGGAAGTGGATACCATCGGAGGTTACCTGGTGACACGCGCCGGCCGTTTGCCGATACGCGGTGAAATCGTGCCTGGTCCCGGTCTGTTTGAGTTCGAGGTACTTGATGCCGATCCGCGCCGTGTCAAACGCGTGCGAATTACGCGTCTGAAGGAGCGGCGCGACTACCCTCGTGAGCCGCGCCGACGTGGTGAGCCCGACGCGATGGACGCCGGCGGGGCTACGGCAGTGCCGGGAAGCAACGATCAACCCGCCTCCAAAGGTGCGGACTCCGAGGCAGGCACGCGCCGACCGTGACGATCACCCGCCTCGCCCATGCTGTCGTGCTCGCCTTCGGCTGGCAGCGTGCGATCATTGCTTTTGTCGCAGGCGCCATTTCGGCCCTGGCAATGGAGCCAATAAATGCGTGGCCGATATTGTTTGCAACGTTTCCAGTTCTTGTCTGGCTTGTAGATGGCTCTACCACCGGCCGATGGAGTGGCGCGACAAATGCAGCGCTCGCCGGCTGGTGTTTCGGGTTTGGCTATTTTCTCGCAGGCCTTTACTGGATTGGGTACGCGTTCCTGGTCGATGCCAAGACTTTTGGTTGGCTTTTGCCGGTCGCCGTCGCCGGATTACCCGCCTATCTCGCGCTCTACACCGCACTGGGCTTGGCCGGGGCCCGGCTGATTTGGGTACGCGGTCCCGAACGCGTGCTGGCGCTTGCGGCATCTTTGACCATCGCTGAATGGCTGCGTGGTCATCTGCTCAGCGGATTTCCCTGGAATACCTTTGGTTACGCCCTTACCGAACCGCTTGTGCTGGCGCAGAGCGTGTCGATTGTCGGAATCTGGACGCTGACCTTTCTGTGCATCGCGATCTGCTCGACGGCTGCAGTTCTCGCCGACGACCCGATTGATACGCCGAAACGCTCCCGGCCGCTGCTTGCTGGACTCGTCGTGCTGGCGGTGCTCACCGGCTATGGTGCGATGCGGCTGTGGTCACATCCCACCGGCTATGTGAACGGCGTCAAGCTGCGCATTATGCAGCCCAATCTCCAGCAAGACGCTAAGTTCAACTATTCGGCCAAGGCGCAGGTGATGGATCAGTATCTGCGCCTCTCCGATCGCGCGACCGGTCCGCAGTCGAATGGTGTGCGCGACGTGACACATCTGATCTGGCCAGAGTCTGCTTTTCCATTCTTTCTGACGCGCGAACCGGATGCGTTGGCGCAAATTGCGGGCTTGTTGAAACCGTCTACCGAACTGATCACCGGCGCGGTGCGGGCTGCATCGAATGCCAGCCCAAGCAATCCACGCGCTTACAATTCGGTCTATGTGATTGACCCCGACGGGTCGATCCGCGGCGTCTACGACAAGGTGCATCTGGTGCCGTTCGGCGAATATCTTCCGTTCCAGCGTCTGCTGGAGCGCCTCGGCCTGGTGCAGCTCACGAAGGTGGTCGGAGGCTTTCAGGCGGGCGATCGTCGGCGCGCAATAGATGTCCCAGGCGCACCGAAAATGTTGCCATTGGTTTGCTACGAGGCGATATTTCCCGGCGCCGCGGTGCCGCAGGGCGAACGGCCAGGCTGGCTGGTCAACGTCACCAACGACGGCTGGTTTGGCATCAGTTCCGGACCGTATCAGCATTTCCAGCAGGCACGCGTGCTCGCCATTGCCGAGGGCCTGCCGCTGGTGCGCGCGGCCAACAGCGGGATTTCGGCGGTCATCGATCCGGTCGGTCGGCTCGTCAATGCATTGCCGCTCGGCGCCGAAGGCGTGCTGGACGCTCGCCTGCCAACCGCGCTCTCACCGACGATTTATTCAGGCTACGGCAACTACATCCTGATTTTATTGCTGGCATTGAGCCTGACGATTGTGGGGCGGCGGCGGTTTCGCGCATAGATTGAGCTGCCATAGCTCGCAGATTTAAGTTGTTGCCCCGTATTCAAATCCCGAGCGCCCCGCGATCTACCTCGGACTCCGAGTGACAACTGCGTAAATCTTGCATCTATTCCGCACGAATTCCCGAAAATACCGAGAATTTACTGATTGCACTGGCGCCTTCACTTGTGACACTACGCCTAAAAATTGGGGGCACGGGAGAATATTATGGCTAAGAAGGCGCCGAATCCGATCGACAAGCACGTGGGCGCGCGCGTGCGTATGCGACGGATGATGCTGAGCATGAGCCAGGAAAAGCTTGGCGACGCTCTTGGCCTTACCTTCCAGCAGGTACAGAAATACGAGAAGGGGGCAAACCGCATCGGAGCCAGCCGATTGCAGCAAATCGCCCAGATCCTGCAGGTACCGGTTTCATTTTTCTTTGAGGGCACACCGCATGCACCCGGCCACGCTGGCGGGATGAGCGAAGCCCCTTCGCCAGCTTTCGTTTCGGATTTCCTTGCCACGTCTGACGGGCTCTCGCTCACCAGGGCTTTTATGCGCATTAAGAGCAGCAAATTGCGCCGCCGCATTGTCGATTTGGTCGAACAGATTGCCGGCGGTGACTGATTCCAAGGGCAAATCCTACCATTAACGAGAAATCTGCCCACCATGCCCGCATCTTGACCTGCATCGCCGCCGCTGCAAGAACCACCCCCAAACTGACACGACAGGCGGCGAAGCCGCGCCATGTGAGGAGTTGTAGCGGTGGCTCACACTAACTTTCTTTTCACGAGCGAGTCGGTTTCCGAAGGTCATCCGGACAAGGTCTGCGATCAGATCTCCGACGCGGTGCTCGACGCGTTCCTGGAAAACGACATCAAGCTCGGCATAGCCGATGACAGTCTTGTGAACACACGACTGGGCTGCGAAACACTGTCGACCACCAACAAGATAGTAATTGCTGGCGAAGGCCGCGGCCAAGCGCCGTTTTTTCAGAAGCATGGCGACAAGGCGGTGGTGAATCGCGAGATGATTGCTCAGATCGCGCGCGACGTGGTCAAGGACATCGGATACGACCAGGATGGTTTCTCTTTCTACGGGGCCGACATCGAAGTGCTATTGCACGGCCAATCGCCCGACATTGCCATGGGTGTGAACGCAAAAAAGAGAAAGGGCGGCGAGCAAGAAGGCGCCGGAGACCAGGGCATGATGTTCGGGTTCGCCTGCACCGAGAGCGAAGTTTACGAAAAGAACTCGTTCATGCCGGCGCCGATTTACTTCGCGCACAAGATTCTGAAGGTCCTCTCCGAGAAGCGGCGCGGCGGGCAACTTTTCGATCTGCAGCCCGATGCCAAAAGCCAGGTCACCGTCAAATATGTCAATGGCAAGCCGGTCAGCTGCACCAAGGTGGTGGTTTCGACCCAGCACAAGGCGCAGAGCCGCAACGGCAAGAAATACACGCCGGGCCTGATCAAGGACATGATCACGGATGCGGTTGAATCCGCTCTGCCGGAAGGCTGGATGCCAAAAAAGCTATCTGATTTCCTCGTCAATCCGACAGGCAATTTCGTGATCGGTGGTCCCGACGGCGATTGCGGCCTCACCGGCCGCAAAATCATTGTCGATACTTATGGCGGTTATGCGCCCCACGGCGGTGGCGCTTTCTCAGGCAAGGATCCGACCAAGGTCGACCGTTCAGCAGCCTATGCAGCGCGCTATCTGGCCAAGAACGTGGTCGCCGCAGGTGTCGCCGATCGCTGCACTATCCAGATCGCTTATGCGATCGGCGTTGCCGATCCGATGTCGGTCCTGGTCGATACTCACGGCACCGGCAAGGTGCCCGAAGCCAAACTGGAAAAGGTGTTGCCCGAGCTGTTTCCGCTGCGGCCAACCAATATTCGCCGTGGCCTCAAGCTCAACCGTCCGATCTACCGCCGCACCGCGGCTTATGGCCATTTCGGCCGCGCCCCGGACAAGGATGGCGGATTTTCCTGGGAAAAGACGGATCTTGCCGACGCCATCAAGCGCGCGGTGAGATAAGCGGCAATTGTCGGCTCAGTTACGCGGAGCGTGGCCCGATGTTTCGTCATGACTGGATCTCTCACCGCAATGAGTTTTGTCTGCGCAACTCGGGCAGGCCCGAGTTGCTATGCCATCCGCGTCTTTGATAGTTGCAAAGCGCTGAGATGTGGATGCCCGGCACAAGGCCGGACATGACGACTGATGGATCGCAATTCCCCGTCGCCACCTCGCGCCTTTTTTGGCCGGCGCAAGGGTCATCCGCTCAAGCCACGCCAGGCAGCGCTGTTTGATGCGCTGCTGCCGCGGCTTGCGCTTGATCTGGCCCGGCCGGCGCCGGCGAACTTGCACACTCTATTTGCAACCCCGGTCAATGATCTGCGGCTCGAGGTCGGCTTTGGCGGCGGCGAGCACTTGATCGCTCAGGCGCGGGCTCACCCAAGCACCGGCTTTATCGGCACCGATGCTTTCGTTAACGCCGTCGCCAAAGTGCTCGCGGCGATCGACGCGCACGAGCTTTCCAACATTCGTCTCCATTTCGGCGACGCCAGCGAGCTGATCGATTGGCTGCCTGATGCGGCGCTTTCGCGAATCGACCTGCTCTATCCCGATCCGTGGCCAAAGCGGCGGCACTGGAAGCGGCGTTTCGTGCAGGACGACAGCCTGAAGCGCCTCGCACGCATTTTAAAAAAAGGCGGCGAACTGCGGTTCGCGACGGATGTTGCAGACTATGCAGCCTATGCGCTCGTTCGCGTGCTGCGTTCGCAGGACTACGTGTGGACCGCTGAATGTGCCGACGACTGGAGACATCCCTGGCCGGATTTTGACACCACGCGTTATGAAGCAAAGGCCAAGCGCGAAGGCCGTGAGCCGGCGTACTTCGTTTTTAGTCGCATATAACTACTCGCCGGTGCCCTGCCGTACCTGCCAGAAACGCACAACGCGTTGCGCGGTCGTCGCCGTCAATCGCTCATAGTTCTCGCGCGCAGCATCAAGCGTGTGCTGTGCTGGCTTACCGGCGGGCCGCACACTAAGAATCGCTCTTACCGTGGGCCAGCTGAACCCGACTGCACGCGCCAGGATGAGAACCGGATCGGCGCGCTCGCCGTTCATCAGCCTGTCGACCACTTCCACCGGCACCGCGCACATGGTTGCAAGCGCGGCAATCGTTTCTTCGTACTTTCGGGCGCTGGCGAATTCGGCAACATCGGCTTCGCCGAGCTTGCGCTGTTTGTGCAACGCGCGGACCGTGGCAAGCGCCGCCGTGTAATTTCGCGGCGCCGCCTTGGCAGCAACCTCATCGGTCACCTGCGCCAGCACGCGTTGAATTTCCGTTCGTGTTTCTGGCTTGGCTTTTGCCAGCAGCCGCTTTTGCACAACCTCACTCGCCTGCATCAGCAGCTGGCGAAAAAGGCGCGGTGGAATGTCGGTGCGCATGCCGACCTTCTCGGCAAGCACGCCGTCCTGCTCTGCGCGTTTTACGAGCGTCGTAAAAGCGTTTCCCGATAACTGTGCATACTGATT
>Ga0187777_10001011_pt1 | contig 18410 bp, 19 predicted proteins | sample 1015_Q2_SP5_10_M_FD_132416 | JGI IMG/M metagenome (GOLD analysis project Ga0187777, IMG submission 132416) | Tropical peat soil microbial communities from peatlands in Department of Meta, Colombia - 1015_Q2_SP5_10_MG | ecosystem: Environmental > Terrestrial > Soil > Wetlands > Peat | place... | reverse complement strand
TACATCAGCGGCATGCGGTCGACCTGGCCGTGGCACGTCGTGCAGCCGACGCCTTTGCCCACGTGGATGCTGTGGTTGAAGTACACGAAGTCGGGAAGATCGTGAACGCGCGTCCACTGGATCGCGCGGCCAGTCTTGAAGCTCTCGCGCACCGGCTCGAGGAACGGACTGTTCGAGAAGATCTGCGAGTGGCAGTTCATGCACGTCTTCGTCGGCGGAATGCCGGCGAACGCCGAGTCCTCGACCGACGTGTGGCAGTAGCGGCAGTCGATGCCGTTACCGGCGACGTGCCGCTCGTGGCTGAATTGGATCGGCTGCTCGCGGGCGACGCGCGCGCCCGTCACCCACGAGGATCGGTTGACGGCTTCGGCGAGCCCGAGGAGCGCGGCGATGAAGAACACCGCGCCGAAAATACTGACCCTCGCAATGGTGTTCGCGCTGCGATGAAAGATCTGCGGCATCGATCGGCGGACGGGCGAGACGTGACGCGGGGCGTCGAACGTTCTTCCAGCCTTCCGAGCTTATCAAAGTTCAGAGGACAAGAGGCGGAGGGCAACCGAGCCGCTGGTACTTTATTCAGGCGGGTTCTGCCACGCGTGCGCGCGGCCTTGGACGTAGCGGTCGAACCATTCCAGCTCGGCGTTGGCCTTGAAGATGAGGTGGCGCAGGTCGCCCCACTGGTGGCCTTCGCGCGGCGCGACGTAAAGATGGGTCGGCGCGCCCGCACTCTGCACGGCGCGGAACATCTCAATCGACTGCGCCAGCGGCACCCGCGGATCGTTCTCGCCGACGAAGAACAGCGTCGGCGTCTTGACGTTCGCGGCGTCCTTGACCGGCGAGCTGCCCCAGAGCGCCTCGATCGGCGCGTTGCTCTGCCAAGGCGTGCCGCCGAACACGAGCGCGCGATTCGTGCGGAGATCCGTCTGCGCGTACAACGAGATCCAGTCGGCCGCGCCGGCGCCGGATGAGGCGGCCTTGAATCGGTTCGTGACCGTCACGAGCTTGTTCACGAGGTGGCCGCCGGCGCTCCATCCCATCAGCGCGAGCCGGTTCGGGTCCGCGACGCCGCGCGCCACGACCGCATCGATGCCAGTCATCACATCGTCGACCATCCGGCCGAAGTAGTCGTTGATGATCCCGCGCAGGAACGGGCTGCCGTAGCCCTGGCTGCCGCGGTAGTTCGGACGGAGAACGGCGTAGCCGTCGGCCGCGAGCACGGGGAAGTAGTTCTGCACGAGTCCCGAGCCGGCTCCGAACTTGTCCGATTCGGCGGGACCGCCGTGCAGCTGCACGATCAGCGGATAGCGCCGGCCGGCCTGGTAGTCGAGCGGATAGAACAGCAGGCCTTCGACCACCGTGCCGTCGCGGCTCTTCCACTCGATTTTTTCCTGACGGGGCAGCGCGAAAGCGCGGTTCATCGCTTCGAACGCGTCGGTGACGCGGCGCGCCTGGTGTGTGCCGTCGAATGCGTCGAGAAGCCACACGTCGCCAAACCGCGTCGCTTCGTCGAGCTGAAAGACAAGCCGTCCACCAACCGGATCGAACGACCAGGAGGCGGCGGGCGCCGGCGGCACCGCGTGGTCGCCGTTCGTCAGCGGCTGCGCGCGGCCCGTCGCGCGATCGATCCGGAACACTTCCGCGTGCACGCCCATGTTGCCGGACGCGATGATTGAGCGCCCGTCCGTGCTCCAGGTGGCGCGATCGAAGGCGTACGGCAGCGTCGTGACCGCGCGCGGCACGCCGCCCGACGCACGAACGGTGAAGATCGTCGTCGTGTAGAACGGCTCGAGCGAGGCGCTCGCGTCGGCGAGGAAGAGGACCTCGGTGCCGTCCGGCGAGAGTTCGGGGTCGGTTTCCTCGATGTGGTTCGAGGTGACGGCGTGCGCGTTCTTTCCGTCCGCGTCCATCACCCACACTTCCGCGCGCTCCGCATCGTCGAGCAGCGATCCCGGCGCGCGCTCGAGCGCGATTCGACGGCCGTCGCGCGACAGGCGGTACGAAATGACGGAGAGATCGCCGCTGGTGACGACCTGCTCGGCGCCGGTCGCGACTGTCACCTTCCACAGCTGCCGGGCCTTGCCGCCCTCGTCGAGCGCGTAGACGTCGCCCCGTCGCCGGTCGCGGTCCCGCTCGTCCGGCGTCCGTGAATCGGCGGCGAGAAAATAGATGGCCGCGCCGTCGGGAGACCACGATGGGGACGTCACCGGCGTCGCGTGTTTCGTCAGCGGCCGTACGTCGCCGCCGTCGGCCGGGATGAGCTGCAGCTGTCCGTCCCGCACGAAGGCGATTGTCCTGCCGTCCGGAGACCAGCGTGTTGAGCCCGGTATCTCCCCGTTTCCGCCCGACGTCAGCTGTTTCGGTGCTCCGCCGTCGACGTCCTGGCGCCAGAGGCTCCAAACGGCCCGTCCGAGCTTCCAGTCGGGGCGGCTTCGCATGAACGTGATCGTGCGGCCGTCCGGCGCGATCTGAGGGTCGAGGACGCGCGGCAGCTCCGCGAGATCGACGAGCGTCATCGGCCGCCGCGCCTGGCCGGACAGCGGGGTCGCGGCGAGTGCGGCGACGGCGACGAGGAGCACCGCCGGAAGGACCGATTGTCGTAGAGTGATGGGACAGAATACCGTCAGGTCGGGTGGGTCGGGTAGGTCAGGTCGGTGGCGGAGGTCAGTCAGTAAGCAGGCCCGCGCAATCCGGTAAACCTACCTGCCCGACTGGCCCCACCTGACCCACCAGGCCAGATATGAGCGATCGAAAGTACCGACAGCGCGGATATCAGGACGAGCCGCGCGAGCGTCAGCCGAATACGCCGAAAGCGCCGCCGGCCGAGCGCGCGCCGGGCCGGCCGCTGCAGGACGCCTCGGGCCCACGCACCCCCAATCTGATGGCCTCGCACGAAGTCTTCCGATGCGCGCGATGCGGCAACCGCCTCGCCGTGCCGGTCGAGCCAGACGCCCGCTGCTCGCGCTGCGGCGTGGACCTGCACAGCTGCATCCAGTGCGTGTCGTTCGACACGAGCGCGCGGTTCGAGTGCGCGCAGACGACGCTCACCGCGCGCGTGACGCCGAAGGATGGACCGAACACGTGTCGGCTGTTCGCGCCGCGCACCACGATCGAGCGGCAGACCGGCACGCAGGGGCCGACCTCCGCACGACAGGCGTTCGACGATCTGTTCAAGTGATCGACTTTCGACTTTCGACTTTCGGCTTTCGCGCGAGCCGAGAGCCGAGAGCCGAGAGCCGGACGTCGTACAATCGATCCGTATGTCCCTCGTCTCCCCCGAAGATCAGCAGCGCCTTCGCGACACGTTCAGTGCGATGACGCGGCCCGTCCGCATTCTGTTCTTCACGCAGACGATCGGCTGCGAGACGTGTCTGCAGACGCGCGAGATTCTCGACGAGCTGCCGCCGCTTTCGGACAAGATTTCGATCGAGGAGATCAATCTCGTCCTCGATCGGGACCGCGCGGCTCAGCACGGCATCGAGCGCGCACCGGCCATCGCGCTGACGTATGCCGCCGACTCGAACGACGGCACGTTCGTCGACAGCCGCATCCGCTTTCTTGGCCTGCCGTCGGGCTACGAATTCATCACGCTGGTCGAGGCGATCAGGCTGGTCGGCGGTGGCGAGTCCGCACTGTCTTCCGAGAACCGCGCGCGCATGACGGCGGTCGACAAGGCGACGACGATCCAGGTGTTCACGACGCCGAGCTGCCCGCACTGCCCACGGGCCGTTGTGCTCGCGTACGAGATGGCGCTCGCGAACGCCAACGTCACCGCGATCGGCGTGGAAGCGACCGAGTTCCCCGATCTGGCGCGCCGCTACATGGTGACCGGCGTCCCCAAGACCATCGTGAACGACACGACGGAGATCCTCGGCGCGCTGCCGCAGGACGATTTCATCGATCAGGCTCTCGCGGGTTAGCAATGAGGGCTCAAGGCTCGAGGCTTACCCTGAGCCCTAACCCTGACCCTTTGAGCCATAATTGCCCGTGGCCCGCTGGCGCGTCTTCATCGTCATTGCCGCGCTCGCTCTTGTCGCATCCGCCCTGCCGCGTGCCGCGGCGCCGGTCCGCTACCGCTTCACCTTCCCCGAACCCGAGCACCACTGGATGCAGATCGAGGCGACGTTCGCGGACGTTCCCGCGGGGCGATTCGAATTTCGCATCAGCCGGTCGTCGCCCGGGCGCTACGCGCTGCACGAGTTCGCGAAGAACGTGTACGACGTACACGCGTACGGCGACGACGGTCGTGAAGCACGGATCGAACAGGTGGACGACTCCGGCTGGGCGGTCGCGGATCACGGCGCCGCGATCGTCGTGAAGTACAGGGTGTTCGGCGACCGCGTCGACGGGACGTATCTCGGGATCGATCGCACGCACGCGCACGTCAACATGCCGGCCGTCATCATGTGGGCCCGCGGCTTCGACGACCGGCCGGTGACGATCAATCTCGAGCCGCCGGCCGGCGCGAACTGGCGCGTCGCGACGCAGCTGCACCAGGCGGGCGGCGCGCCGGGTGCGGCGGGCTTCGAGTTCACGGCGCCGAATCTTCAATATCTGATGGACAGTCCGATCGAATTCGGACCCGTCACGGTGGAGACGTTCGCCGTGGGCGGGCGGACGTTCCGATTTGCCGTGCACCATGCCGGGTCCGAGGCCGACGTGCGCGGATTCGTCCGGGACGTGGCCAAGGTGGTTCAGCAGGAAGGCGCGGTCTTCGGCGAGTTCCCCGAGTACGAGCCGGGCGCCTACACCTTCCTGGCCGACTACCTTCCGTACGACGCGAGCGACGGGATGGAACACCGCAACAGCACGGTGATGACGTCGCGCGGCTCGATCGCCGATTCGCGCTTCGATCTCCTCGACACTGTCGCGCATGAGTTCTTTCATTCGTGGAACGTCGAGCGGATTCGTCCGCGCGATCTCGAGCCGTTCGTCTTCGATCGGACGAATGTCTCGAGCGATCTGTGGCTCGCGGAGGGATTCACCCAGTACTACGGTCCTCTGGCGCTCGCGCGCGCCGGCTTCGCCGACCTGTCGGCGACGGCGGGCATGCTGAGCGAGATTGTCGACACCGCGGTCGCGGGCCCCGGTCAGCGGTTCCGTTCGCTCGAGGAGATGAGCCGCCTCGGCTCCATCGTCGACGGGTTCGAGCCGTCGGACCGGACGAACTGGTCGATCGCCTACACGTCGTACTATCCGCTCGGCGCCTCTGTCGCGCTTGCGCTCGACCTGTCGCTTCGTGAGCGCTCCGGCGGTGCGCGTTCACTGGACGATTTCATGCGCGAGATGTGGCGGCGGTTTGGAAAGCCCGGCGGACCCATGGAAGGATATGTCTCGGCGCCGTACACGACAGCGGACGCGGAGAACGCGCTCGCGACGGTGGCTGCGGACGCCGCGTTCGCGCGCGGCTTCTTCGATCGCTTCATCCGGGGCCGGGACACGCCTGACTTCGCTCCGCTCTTGAACGACGCCGGCTTCGCGGTGCAGAAGCTGGCCGCCGGCCGCGCGTGGCTCGGGGATCTCCGGTTGGGTGCCGGCGGCCGCGGGGTCACGGTGACGAGCGCCGTCGCGCCGGGGTGGCCGCTGTACCAAGCGGGCGTCGACGAAGACGACGAGATCGAGGAGGTCGATGGCGCGCGCCTGTCGTCTCCCTCCGATATCGGCGCCGTGCTCCGGCGTCATCGTCCCGGCGACCGCGTCGCGGTGACGTTCGTCGACCGCAGCGGCACGCGCAGGACGGCGGCGGTCGTGCTGGCCGAGAGTCCCCACGTCGAAGTGGTTCCGCTCGAATCGACCGGCGGCGGGCTGAGCGCCGCGCAGCGCGCGTTCCGCCAGAACTGGCTGGGTCCAAAATAACGATGGCGATTCCCTGGCTGCAGATCCTGGACACGGTGATCGATCTGACGGCGCTCGCGCGTCGCCGCTCACCCCGTCCGCCCGACGAACCGCGCGAACATCTGGCGGCCGGCAGCCGCGCCGTCGGCCAGCTGGAAACCAGGCTCGCCGGCGTCGTCGTCGCGGCGCTGAAGGAAGCCTTCGACCGCGACAGCCGCCGCCTGGAACTCGAGCGCGAGCAGCAGGAGCGCGAACGCGAGCGTGCCGAGCGGCTGCTGCACCTCGAGCTGGCGCGCCAGGCCGGCGAACGGGAGATCGGCCGGCTGCGGCTCCTCGCCGGCGTCTCGGTCGCCACCTGGATCGGCACGCTGTTCTTCGTCAGCCGTATCGCGTCGGCGTCCGTCGTGGCGCGCGTGACCCTCGGCATCGGCTGGGCATTGCTGCTGGCCGCCCTCGCGCTGTCGCTGGCGGCTCAGGGCCGCATCGCGCGGGGCCTTGCCGCGATGGGCCTCTCGACGGCGACGGACGGAGACCTGACCGCGGGCGCGCAGGGCACGGTTGCGGCCGCGCTCATCGTCTCCGCGCTTGCGGTGATCGGTCTCGCGGTTCTCGTCGGCTAGAATCACACCACCGCAGGACACGCAGAATACGCAGGGAAAATGGCCTCTGCGGGCTCTGCGAATTCTGCGGTTGACGCTTCCGGAGCACGCGATGCTGGAGTTCGTGACCGTGGCGCGCGTCGGGGACATCCCGCCGAACAGCGGCCGGCAGGTGACCGTCGACGGACGATGGGTCGCCCTGTTCAACATCGACGGCCGTTACTACGCGATCGATGCGACATGTCTGCACCGCGGCGGTCCGCTGGCTGAAGGCGCGCTGCGCCACTGCGTCGTGACGTGCCCGTGGCACGGCTGGCAGTTCGACGTCACGACCGGCGCGCTCGTGCAGGACCCGACGATGAGCGTCGCCCGTCACGACGCGCGGGTCGTGGGCGAGGACGTGCAGGTGAGGCTGACGGAGTAAGGTTACAGGTTAAAGAGTCAACCTTCACCCCGAAGGTATACTCCCCGAAGTGACCCGTACGTATTGGCGCGTCGTCATCCTGGAAGCCGCCATCATCATCGTCCTCTGGCTGTTCGGCCGCGCGTTCTCCTGATTCATGCGTCCGTTCGACTGGGTCGTCGTCGCCGCGTACATCACGTGGATCGTCTACGACGGTCTGCGTCGCGCGAAAGGCACCGACAAGGTCGAAGGCTACTTCCTCGCGAACCGCTCCCTGCCGTGGTGGGCGGCCGGCCTGTCGGTGATGGCGACGCAGATGAGCGCGGTGACGCTCGTCGGCACGACGGGCCAGGCGTACTCGACCGGGCTGCGCTTCGTGCAGCTGTACTTCGGGCTGCCGATCGCCATGGTGCTGCTGTCGATGACCGTGGTGCCGTTCTTCTATCGCGCGAAGGTGTATACGGCCTACGAATATCTGGAGCAGCGTTTCGACGCGCGCACGCGCTCGCTCGCGAGCCTGCTGTTCCTCGTGGGGCGCGCGTTTTCGCTCGGGGTGACGCTTGCCGCTCCTGCCGTCGTCATGTCGGCGATCCTCGGCTGGCGGCTGCCGGTGACGGTGCTCGCGATCTGCATCCCGATGATTCTCTACACGACGATTGGCGGCGTGCAGGCGGTTGCGTGGACCGACGTCAAGCAGATGTTCATCGTCGTCGGCGGCATGTCGGCGGCCGTCGGCATCCTGTTGTACGGGATTCTCCACAACGTCGGCCTCGGGCAGGCGCTGCACCTCGCCGGAGCGACGGGACGGCTCCGCGCCGTCGACTTCAAGTTCGATCCAAAGGAAACCTACACGTTCTGGTCCGGCATGCTCGGCGGCCTGTTCCTGATGCTGTCGTATTTCGGCTGCGATCAGAGCCAGGTCCAGCGGTATCTCACCGCGAAATCGGCCGACGAAGGGCGTCAGTCGCTGCTGATGAGCGGCTACGTCAAGATTCCGCTGCAGCTTCTGATCCTGACGAGCGGCGTGCTCGTGTTCGTCTTCTACGTGTTCGTGACGCCGCCGATGCTGTTCAACAGGGCCTACGACGCGCAGGTGAGCGCCAGCCCGCAGGCGGGGGCATACGCGGCTCTCGAGCGGGACTTCCAGGCCGCCATCGCCGCGCGCCGCGACGCCGCGATGCGCGACGACCGCGCGGCGTTTCTCGAAAGCGATGCCCGCGTTCAGAGCGTTCGCGCGCAGGCGACCGCCGTGGTGAAACAGGCGTCCGGGGACAGCCGGTACAACGACGTCAACTACGTGTTTCCGACCTTCATCACCACGCAGCTGCCAATCGGCCTGGTCGGCGTGATGATCGCCGCCATTTTCGCCGCGGCGATGTCGGCGAGCGGCGGCGAGCTGAACGCGCTCGCGACCGCGACGATCATCGATTTCTACCGGCGCTACGCCGTTCGCGGCGCGCCGGACACGCACTACCTCAGAATGTCGAAGGTCGCGACGATGTTCTGGGGGCTGTTCGCGTGCGTGGTCGCGATGTTCGCGGCGACGCAGGGGTCGCTCGTCGAAGTGGTGAACCGCTACGGATCGCTGTATTACGGTTCGCTCCTGGGCGTGTTCATGCTGGCGATTCTCACGAAGCGGGCGACGGCGGCCGGTGCGTTCTGGGGCGCGATCGCGGGCGTGGTCGTCGTGCTCGGCGTGGCGTTTTCGCCGTGGACGAGCGGCATCGCGTTCCTCTGGCACAACCTGATCGGCGCGGTCGTCGTGGTCGTCGTCGGACTGGCGATCAGTTATGCCACTCCGGCTGAAATCGTCGCTTCAGCGGTTCAATAGCATCTTCGAGCGCCCGGAAGGCATCAAGATCGCGTCCCGCTCACGCCCCCACCACCCCCGCGTCCACGTCGGCTAGAGCTTCGGCGCGGGGCCGAACACCTCGTCGATCGTCATGACCTTCACCGGTCCAAGATTGAGGGCGCGGATCGGCGCCTCGATCGTCTTCAAATCCCCGGTCACGACCACCACGACGCGGTTCGCCTGAATGTATTTCTGGGCGACGCGCTGGACGTCCGCGGCTGTGATGGCCTGGATGTTCGGCACGTACTTCGAGAAGAAGTCGTCGGGCAGGTGGTAGACCACCGCGTCTTCCAGGCGTCGTGAGATGTCGCCGGTCGTCTCGAACCCTTCCGGATAGCGCAGCGCGATGTAGTTCTTGCCGCGCGTGAGCTCGTCGGCGGGAATCGGCGTGTCGATCGCCGTCAGCTCGTTGAAGAACTCCTTCAGCGCGTCCGCGGTCTTGTCGGTCTGCACGCCGGCGGAGGCGACGAAGGGCCCGGCGCCGACCCGCATGTCGAACTGCGAGAACGCCCCGTAGGTGTAGCCGTGCTTCTCGCGCAGGTTCATGTTGAGGCGCGACGAGAAGGATCCGCCGAGGATGGTGTTCAGGACCTGGATCGGGAAGTAGTCCGGCGTGGCGCGCGGCACGCCGACGCTGCCGATCCGGATCTGCGACTGAGGCGCGCCGGGCTTGTCGACGAGGTAGATGGTTCTCGCGGCCGGTGCCGGAGGCGTCGCAATCGCGGGCACCGGCGCGGCGGAGGCGGCCGGCCGCCAGGCGCCGAACTGCGCCTCGAGCAGCGGCAGCGCCCTGTCCATCGTCACGTCGCCGACGACGAGCAGCGTCGAGGCGGCGGGCACGTAGGCGCTCGCGTAAGACGCCCGCAGATCGTCGGTGGTGAGCGCTGCGATCGTCTGCGCGGTGCCGTTGATCGCGGTTCCGTACCGGTGCGTCTGGCCGTAGAGCGCGCGGTTGAAGGCGAGAGCGTCGATGGTCGGCGGATCATCGCGCGCCTCGATGATCGCCGTCAGCCGCTCGCGCCGCAGCCGCTCGAGCTCGTCCTTCGGGAACGTCGGCCGGAGCGCCACGTCGGCCATGATCGCCAGCGAATCGGGGAGCCGCGCGACCGGCACGTGCAGGCGCACGACCGACGAATCGGTTCCGCTCGCCGTCGTGAGATCGGCGCCGAGGAAGTCGACCGCGTCGGCAATCTCGAGCGAGGACCGGGATCCGGCCCCTTCGTCGAGCATCGACGCCGTGAGGCTCGCCGCGCCGAACTTGCCCGCGGGGTCGTTGGCGGCGCCGCGCGTCACGACGAGCTCGACCTGCACGACCGGCACTTCGTGAAGCTCGACGAGCCAGACGGGCAGACCGTTCGCGAGCTGCCGCTTCTGAATGGTCGGCAGGTTGAGCGACGGAGGCGGGCCGGGCACGGGCGGGCGCGTCCGGTCCGGCGCCTGCTGGGCGAGGACGGCGGCGGTCGCGAGAATCGGGAGCGCGAACAGCAATCGGCGCATCGTCATTTCTCCGGCTGAACGATCAATTCGACCCGGCGATCCTTTGGCAGGAACGACCAGGCCGCCGCGCGGATGTCCGACGCGGACAGCGACCGGTAGCGGCCGAGATCCTCGTTGAACCAGTCGGGGTCGCCGGTCCACGTGAAGTACGCGTTGATCTGATCGGCCTTGCCGCCAAAGCCGCCGACCCGCTCCATGCGGTTGTAGAACGAGGCCTCCATCTGATTGAGCGAGCGCTGCACTTCGTGGTCCGACGGGTCCTCGTTCTGGATCCGATCGATCTCCTCGTCGATGATCTTCTGGAGCTCTTCGACCGTATGTCCAGGCCGCGGTGTCGCGGTCACGTGAAAGCTCGAGATCAGCGCGTGCGACTCCTGATACGCGGTGACGTCCTGCGCGATCTGCAGGTCGTAGACGAGGCGCTTGTACAGGCGCGAGTTCTTGCCGCCGGCGAGCACGTCGGCCAGCACGTCGAGCGCGGCGTCGCCGGGCGCGAACTGCGCCGGCGAGAGCCAGGCCAGGTACAGGCGCGGGAGCTGGACGCGGTCCGTGATGGTCTTCCGCTGGACGCTCGTCAGGCGAATGCCCGGATTCGTCACCGGCGCAGGAGCCGGCCCGCCCTTCACGTCGCTGAACCACTTCTCCACGAGCGCCTTCGTCTTCACCGGATCGATGTCGCCCGCGACCACGAGGCTGGCATTGGCCGGCGAGTAGTACGTGCGGAAGAAGTTGACCACGTCCTCGTAGCTCGCGGCGGTGAGATCCGGCATGTAGCCGATCACGGGCCAGTGGTACGGGTGGTTGTCGGGGTACAGCATCTCGTCGAGCGTGATGTCGGCGATCCCGTACGGCCGGTTCTCGTAGCTCTGGCGCCGCTCGTTCTTGACGACGTCGCGCTGCGCGTCGACGGTCATCGGCTTCATCGCGTCGAGCAGATATCCCATCCGGTCCGATTCGAAGAACAGGGCGAGCTCGAGCGCGTTCGACGGCACGTCGATGTAGTAGTTCGTCCGATCGTTTTCCGTCGAGGCGTTGTTCGTGCCGCCGGCCGTTTCGAGCGCCTCATCGAAGAGGCCGTACGGCGCGTGGCCGGAGCCCATGAACATCAGGTGCTCGAACAGGTGAGCGAAGCCGGTGCGGCCGGGCCGTTCGTTCGCCGAGCCGACGTGATACCAGGTATTCACCGTCACGAGCGGCACGCTGTGATCCTCGTGGAGGATCACACGCAGTCCGTTCGCCAGGGTGAAGGTCGAGTACTTGACCTGCAGCGGAGCGGGCGCCGCGGCAGCCGGCGCCTGCGCGCGCGTCGGGGCCTGGACGAGGAGCGCCGCCGTGAGTGCGAGGACGGTCGCGAGCTTCATAGGCGTGATTCTAGTGCGATTGGCGGCGTCGATGACGGTCCAGCTGCCGTCCATTAGTCGTGCACGGGTGTGAAATTCCGCCCATTGAGGCGGACTAAAGTCCCCGCCGCTGCGGACCATTCCTTCCCGGCGGCCCGGAGGTTCGCCCCCGTCCGGATTTTGAATGATTTGGTGGGGTACGGGAACGCTTTTCCGATGCGATAATCCGGCCTCGATCTCCTGTTGAGCTCGTGCACGACCAGCCTCCTTCGCGGATCCGCGCGGTGCCGACGGGCGGCGATGCTCCAGCCATCGTGTGCGCGAGCGCCGCGATGGACGACGTGCTCGCGACGGCGCGCCGCGTCGCGGAAGGCGATGTCAAAGTCCTCATCACCGGCGAGAGCGGCGTCGGCAAGGATCTGATCGCGCGCTACATCCACGCGCACTCGGCGCGTCGGGCCGAGCCGTTCGTCGCGGTCAACTGCGCCGCGCTCACCGAAACGCTGCTCGAGTCCGAGCTGTTCGGCCACACCAAGGGCAGCTTCACCGGCGCCTATCGCGACAAAGTCGGCAAGCTGGAGCTCGCCAATCACGGGACGATCTTCCTGGACGAAGTCGGCGACATGAGCATGCGCATGCAGGTTCTCCTGCTGCGCTTTCTCGAGAACGGCGAGATCCAGGCGGTCGGTTCGGATCGCGCTCCCGCGCACGTCGACGCGCGGGTCATCGCCGCGACGAACCGCAATCTCGCCGAGCTCGTCGCGAGCGGCGCCTTCCGCGAGGACCTCCTGTATCGCATCCAGGTTGGCCACATCCAGGTGCCGCCGCTGCGCCGCCGGCCCGAGGATATCCGGCCGCTCATCGAGCACACGCTGAGCACGAGCGGCCGGGACGTCCGCTTCAGCGACGCCGCGATGGCCGCGCTCGAAGCGTATCGCTGGCCCGGCAACGTGCGCGAGCTGCAGAACATCATCGAGCAGATTGCCTGGATGGTCGGCGTCGACGTCGTCGAGGTGTCGCACCTGCCGGCTCCGGTCCGCTCCGTCGCGATCAATGAGGCAACCGCCGTCCGCGAGCGCCGGCGCCAGGTGGCCGACGATCTCTTCGCCGGCCTGGTTTCCGGCAACCTGTCGTTCTGGGACCAGATCCACCAGCTGTTCCTCGATCGCGACATCACCCGACACGACATTCGCGAGCTGCTCCGGCGCGGCCTCGCGACGACGTGCGGCAACTATCACGCGCTCATCCGCCTCTTCGGCATTCCCGCGAGCGACTACAAGCGGTTCCTGAACTTCATCGCCGCGCACGACTGCGGCGTCGACGCGCGGCCGTTCCGGCGCACGGCCCCGACGAGGGAGCTGCCAGGGCCGCCGGGCCCGCTGAAGGCGGCCGAACGGCGGCCGGGCGTCGTCCGTCAAGCCTGACCCTCCGGTGGCGCATTTCCTGGCGCCGCTCGTCCGCGATCCCGAGCGCCGGATGCGTTTGTGCAGCGAGCGCGCCGGGGTCGTCGCCACGATGATCGAGGCCGCGTTCGCGTCGGCGACGCGACGGCGCGGCCTCCTCGGACGGGAAGCGCTCGCTCCCGGCGCCGCGCTGATCCTCGCCCCGTGTTCGGCCATCCACACGTTCTTCATGCGCTTCCCGATCGACGTCGTCTTCACGGCTCGTGACGGCGCCGTCACGCGCGTCTGCCGGCAGGTCGCTCCCTGGCGGATCCGCGCGGCCTTCGGCGCCTTCGCGGCGGTCGAACTTCCCGCGGGCGGCGCGCACGCGGTCGACCGCGGCGACCGCCTCCGGCTGGAAGACTTCCTTTCCTGATTCTGGTCAGGACCAGACAGTCGTCTGCTTCCGATGAGCGGCCGTCGGCATCCCGGCCGGAATTGGCCATTTTCCCTAACGAATTCGTCGACTATCGGATGTGCACCCGGGGTACGGCGGTTGCACTGCAGACAGCACACATATGTCTGGGCGTCGGCGGGATCCGCGGTACCGGCTCGCGGTTCCTTGGGAAGGATCGATTTCCGTCCTCCAGGATGTGGTCGTCGAGCGCCGCAGCGGACGGGACATCTGGACCATCAGCGAGAAGCCGGCCGAAGTCGGACAGACGTTGACGCTCGATTTGACGGCGGCGGGCAAGGCCGATGTCACGCAGGTACGGGTCGCCGAGAGCACGCCCGTCGTCGTCGCGGGCGGCTTTCGGTATCGGCTCCGTTTGAACGTCGAGTGAGGTTGAAGTGACGCCACTCTCCGGTGCGCGCGCCTCGGGAAACCAGCAGCTTGGCGTGCTTATTTCCAGCACGCCGGTGCGGCTGCTCGAGATCAGCCGGACCGGCTGTCTGCTCGAGAGCGATCGTCGTCTCGATGAAGGTGTGGCGGGCGAATTCAGGGTCGAAATCGACGGCCGACCGTATTCCGAGGAAGTGCGGATCACCCGGTGCGTTCGGCTGGACGGCAGCGGATCGCGGTACCGGGTCGGCGCCGAGTTCCTGCGGACCAGGCCGCTCGGCAGCGGATCGCTGCGGGGCGCGGTGGGCGCCCTCGACATGGTTGGCGGCAGCGCGCTACTGGCGTCGCTCCGCCTGACGCTCCCGAACGGGCGTGGATAAGCACGCGGCGGCGGAAAACTCTCGGGCATCAAAGTCCGTATGTGTGAGTAGGAGGAACGCCAATGAGACTTCTCAACCAGCTGGTTCGCGAAGAGGCAGGACAGGACCTGATCGAATACGCGCTGCTCGCGGCGTTCATCGCCCTGGCGGCGATCGTGGCCATGACCGCGCTCGGCACGAGCATCAGCGGGTTGTTCACCCGCGTCGGCACGAAGCTCGACAGCTCCACGCAGTAGGCGTCGGCGTTCGCTCCAAGAGGCCGGCCATGCGCGAGTGGTGCACGCGGCTCCTGCGGCAGGACGAGGGACAGGACGTCGTGGAGTACGCACTGCTCGCCAGCCTCGTCGCTCTCGCCAGCGTGGCGGCGATCGGGCAGCTCGAAACGGCACTTCACGACGCGCTCGTTCGCTGGGATACGGCGAACGACGCGCTCTGGCTGATGCCTCCTCCAACGGAGGGACCATGAACACCGAGGCGCAATGGGCGATCGTCGCCGGGTTGGCCGTCCTCGGGTCGTCATGGGACCTCGCCACCCGCCGCATCCCGAACTGGCTCACCTTCGGCGGAGCGGTCGTGGCCGTCGGTACCTGGACCCTCGACGCCGGCTTCCGTGGCATGGGCATCAGCGCAGCGGGCTGGGCGGTCGGCCTCCTGCTGTTCATCCCGATGTTCGCGGTTCGTGGAATGGGAGCCGGCGACGTCAAGTTTCTGGCGGCGTTCGGCGCGTGCCTCGGTCCCCGCGGCGCGCTCTGGTCCGCGCTCTGGGCCGCCCTGTTCGGCGGCGTGCTCGCCGTGGGCGTCTCGCTGGCGCGCGGCTATCTCGGCACGGCGTTCGCGAACGTCGGCGGCATCCTTGGTGTCTGGCGGACGGTCGGGCCCGGTCCGATCGGCGGCCTGACGCTCGCCGACGCGCGCGGTCCCCGCGTCGCGTACGCGCTGCCGATTGCCGCCGGAGCGATGGCCGCGCTCTGGCTTCGTCAGGTGTGAGTGGCGGCCGTGACGACCACCTTCGATCGCGTGCCGGCGGCCTCCGATACTCGCGGCGCAGTGCTGGTCGAGTTCGCGCTCGTGCTGCCGGTGATGCTGGTGATCTTCGCCGGCATCTTCGATTTCGGCATGGCGTTCCAGCGCTATCAGACCGTGACCAACGCCGCGCGTGAAGGCGCGCGCATGGCGATCCTGCCCGGCTACACGACCGCGGACGTCCAGAACCGCGTCTCGGACTACCTCGCGGCGGGCGGCGTCTCCGGCACGCCGACGACGACGGTCGACCCAGTGACGATCACGCCTGAAACCGGGGCGTCGTTCTCCGCGAAGCAGGTGACCGTGAAGGTCGACTACGTCTTCTCGATCCTGGGCCCGATCGCGACGCTCGTCGGCGGCAGATTCGGAACGATTTCGCTCGGGTCGACCTCCGTCATGCGGGTCGAAGTCCAGTCGGGAGGCTGATCGTGAACCGGAACGCACGGATGATCGTCGTCGTCGCCATCGCCGTCCTCACCGCGGCCCTCGCCAGCTTCGGGGTCTACGAGGGCGTGCGGCGCATTCCGCCGGTCAAGGTGGAGACGCCATCCGCGTTTGTCGTCGTTGCCGCGAAGCCGCTCGAGATGGGCATCCGTCTGACGAAGGACGACGTGAAGGTGATCCCGTGGCCGGCGCGGAATCCGATCGAAGGATCGTTTTCGAAGGTCGAGCAGGTCGTGGATCGCGGCCTGACGGCGTCGGTCGTGGCGAACGAACCGATCTCGGAGGGGCGACTGGCCCCGAAGGCGGCCGGTGCCGGGCTTCCGCCGGTCATCAAGCCGGGCATGCGCGCGATGTCGGTGAAGGTGAACGAAGTCATCGGCGTCGCCGGATTCGTCGTGCCGGGCTCGCGCGTCGACGTGCTCGTCACGATTCGGCAGGAAAAGGACAGCATGACGCGCGCCGTCGTCAGCAACGTCGAGGTCCTTACGGCCGGAACGAAGTACGACCAGGGCGAAGCCAAGAAGGACACGAAGCCGATTCCCACCACGGTCGTCACGCTGATGGTCGATCCGAGCGACGCGGAGCGCATCGCGCTCGCGGCGGCCGAAGGGCAGATCATGCTGGCGCTTCGGAACCCGCTCGACACGCAGGCGACGGCAACCGCCGGCGTGCGGACGGGATCGTTGATGGCGGCCGCGACGACCGAGACGCGAGCGCCGCGTCCGGTTGTGCGCCGGCCCGTTCGCAGCGATCCGGTGGTCGCTTCCCACGTCGACCCGCCTCCGGCGCCGCGCGTCGTGATCACCTACAAAGCCTCGAAGCGCGGCGAGGAGGTGCTGCAATGACGCGGTCGAGTCTGGCCATCGCCCTCGGCGTCGCGTCGCTCGCGGTTGTCTCGATCGCCGGCGTCCGGCTTCGCGCGCAGGCGCCATCGGCGCCGCCCGAACCCACCTTCGAGCGGATTCCGCTCACGGCAGGCCGTTCGCGCGTCCTGACCACCGATTTCGACGTGACCCGGATCGCCGTAACGAATCCGGCCGTCGCCGACGCCAACCTGGTCCAGCCGCGCGAGGTCCTGATCGACGCGAAAGCGCCGGGCGTGGTGAGCCTGATCCTCTGGGGCGCGACCGAGCGCGTGCAGTACGACGTGCTGGTCGAGCCGGGCGTGTCGGCGCTTCAGCAGCAGCTGATGACGATCTTTCCCGGCGAAGACATCCAGGTGAGCGCGACGGAGGAATCGATCGTCCTGTCCGGCCATGCCTCGTCGAACGACGTGGCGCTCCGCGCGGGCGAGATTGCGCAGGCCTCGTCGGCGAAGATGAAGGTCGTCAACCTGCTGCAGCGTCCGGGCGCTCCCGACACACAGCAGGTCATGCTCGAAGTGCGGTTCGCCGAGGTGAACCACAACGCGCTTCGCGAGCTTGGCGCGAACATGATCGCGCGCCGGACGGACTTCGACGCCCGCACGAGCACGGAGCAGTTTCCGGCCCCGACCATCGATGACTCCCAGACGGCGATGCCGATTCAGTACCCGGACTTCCTGAATCTCTTCTTCTCGCTCAACGCCCAGGGCCTCGCCGCGACGATCAAGGCGCTGCAGACGCGCGGGCAGTTTCAGAGTCTCGCCGAGCCGAACCTGATCGCCTACAACGGCCAGGAGGCGAGCTTCCTCGCCGGCGGCGAGATACCGATCCCAATCGTCCAGGGCAACACCGGGCAGGTCACGATTCAGTACAAGGAGTTCGGCGTGCGCCTGACGTTCCGGCCGACGATCGCCGGCGAGACGATCCGGCTGAAGGTCCGGCCCGAGGTGAGCGCGCTCGACTTCACGAACGGCTTGAAGCTCTCGGGGTTCACCGTGCCGGCCCTGACGACGCGCCGCGCGGAGACCGACGTCGAGCTCAAGGACGGCCAGTCGTTCGCGATTGCCGGCCTCATGAACAACGTCTACCAGGACACGCGGCTGGCAATTCCGCTGCTGGCGAGCGTGCCGATCGTCGGACACCTGTTCAAGAGCAAGTCCGAGAGCGGCGATCGTACCGAGCTGCTCGTGCTGATCACGCCGCACCTCGTGCGGCCGCTGGATCCCGCCGAGGTGCCGCCGCTGCCGGTGGATCCGAAGCTGTTCGGCAAGCCCGCGGGCATCGGCAGCCTGCTGAACGGCGGCGGCGGGCTGGTGGACGCGCCGGCGCCGCCGGCCGCGCGAAAGGCGGACCAGCCGTGACACGGCCGCTCCGCGACGAACGCGGCGCCGTGCTGGTGCAGGTGGCGATTGCGACGCTCGTGCTCGGGGCGTTCAGCGCGCTCGCCGTCGACAACGGCGTGCGGCTCGTCGCGCGGACGCAGGCGCAGAACACGGCGGACGCGGCCGCGCTCTCCGCCGCCACGACGCTCGCCTTCGACGATGCGTTCGACTTTACAGGGGCGGTCGAATTCAACGCCGAGGGAGTGGCTCAGTCGAACCGGATCTGGGGAGATGTGCCGCAGATGGACGTCTTTGACGATGTGGTGCCCATCACGTGCACGGTGCCCGGCTTTCCTGCGCCGCCGGCGGCGCTCGCGGGCCGCCTGTTCACGTGCGTTGGCGTCAGCATCTACCGAACGAGCGATCGGAATACGCCGATCCCGACGTACTTCGGCAAGCTGGTCAACGTGACGAGCCAGAACGTCCGCGCGCAGGCCACGGCGGCGGTCGTACCCGCGAATACATCGGCTTGTGTGTGGCCGATCGCCATTCCGGATCGCTGGGCGGAAACGACGGGCGGCGGTTGGACGCCCGCCTCGACGTTCGTGAAGTATACGCCGGCCGGCCCG
>Ga0187777_10001010_pt1 | contig 18415 bp, 19 predicted proteins | sample 1015_Q2_SP5_10_M_FD_132416 | JGI IMG/M metagenome (GOLD analysis project Ga0187777, IMG submission 132416) | Tropical peat soil microbial communities from peatlands in Department of Meta, Colombia - 1015_Q2_SP5_10_MG | ecosystem: Environmental > Terrestrial > Soil > Wetlands > Peat | place... | reverse complement strand
GGCTGCTCCCGGGTTCAGCTCGGCGCAGGCGATGAAGGCATTGGAAGAGGTGTTTGCCCAGACCATGCCGAGGGAGATGGGATATGATTACAGCGGCATGTCTTTCCAGGAGAAAAAGGCACAGCAGGGGGTTTCGCCGATCGCAATCTTCGCTTTTTCGTTCCTCTGTGTCTTCCTGATTCTGGCGGCGCAGTACGAGAGCTGGTCATTACCTTTTTCGGTCCTCCTCGGCACTCCCATCGCCGTGGCCGGGGCCTTCGGAGGGCTCTTACTCCGAAACTTCGAAAATAACGTCTACGCGCAGATCGGTCTGGTCATGCTCATCGGTCTCGCGGCAAAGAATGCGATCCTGATTGTCGAGTTCGCAAAGATGGAGTATGAAAAGGGAGAGACACTCATGGACGCGGCCCTCAATGGCGCCAGGCTGCGCCTTCGTCCGATCCTCATGACGAGTTTTGCGTTCATCCTTGGCTGCGTGCCGCTCGCCATTGCGAGTGGTGCCGGTGCTATCTCGCGCCAGGTCATGGGTACGGCGGTCATCGGCGGCATGGGAGCTGCGAGCGCGATCGCCATATTCCTCATACCGGTCACGTTCTACGTGGTCGAGAAGCTCGGGCATAAAGGGGACACGGGCGCCCATCCTCCTGCTAAGGGAGACGTCCACGGAGAAGGGACCCCCGGAAAGGAAGGGGACCGCCATGCGTAAAGGTATCCTCTTATTGTCCTTTATCCTGATCACGTCCGGCTGCATGGTCGGGCCGAATTACCAGCGGCCGCAGGTGGACACGCCGCAGACATGGAGGTTCGAAGACAAGGAAGCGAAGGATGTAGCGAACACGGCATGGTGGGAGCAGTTCAATGACCCCGTGCTGAACGATCTTATCCACGTCGCCCTTGAGGAGAACAAGGATGTCAAGATAGCTGCGGCGCGTGTGGAACAGTTCATCGGACAGTACGAGACCACCCGCGCAGCTCTTTTCCCACAAGTATCTGCCGGCGCCCTTTACGGGAGACAGCGGGTGAGCCAACTGACAGGGCCGCTGCCCCTTCAGGAGAGCCCGGGCAGTAACCCGACTTTCAACAGTTCGGAGTTGTTCCTCAATGCGAGCTGGGAGATCGACCTCTGGGGGAAACTCCGGCGTGCCACGGAAGCGGCGCGGGCAAACCTGCTCAGCACTGAAGAGGCCAGAAGGACAGTGATATTAACCCTTGTCAGTTCAGTCGCAAATGCATATGTCAACCTCCGTGACCTGGACAAACAGCTCGAGATTACGAGGCAGACGGCAGTGAATTACAAGGAGGGGTACGACATCTTCAATCTCCGCTTCGAATATGGAATTGTTTCTGAGGTGGAAGTTAATATGGCGAAGGCCCAATATGAACAAGCACTAGCGAATATCCCCTTTTACGAGAAGATCATAGCCCAGCAGGAAAACGCACTGAGCGTGCTTCTGGGACGAAACCCTGGCTCGATTCCGCGGGGCAAGACGATTGATGAACTCATGCTTCCCGCCGTACCTTCGGGTCTGCCCTCGGACATCCTTGTGAACCGTCCTGATATCCGGCAGGCTGAAGAAAACCTCATCGCAGCGAACGCGAACATCGGAGTCGCAAAGGCCCAATATTACCCTACTATCTCTCTCACCGGGGCCCTCGGGTTGGCGAGCAATAATCTGTCCGACCTCTTCAAGGGACCGGCAAAGACGTGGAGCTGGGCTGTCCCTTTAGCGGCGCCTATCTTTACAGGCGGGGCGATCGCAGGGCAGGTGAAGTCAGCTGAAGCGGTGCAGCAGCAGGCCGTCCTCATCTACCAGCAGGCGATCCAGACCGCCTTCCGCGAGGTTGACGATGCCCTCGTTGACCAATGGAGGACGAGGGAAGAACTCGCTGCGCTTGTTCAGGAAGTAGGCGCCCTTCGCAGTTACGCGGACCTCGCATGGCTCCGATACGAAAACGGCTACACAAGCTATCTCGAGGTGCTCGATGCGAATACAAGGCTATACACCGCAGAGCTGATTCACGCACAAAGACAGGGGACCCTTTTCGAGGCGCTCGTCAATCTGTATAAGGCGATGGGTGGGGGCTGGGTCGTCAAGGCCGACGAAATGACGGTAGTGTCGGGCACCACTTCAGGCACTCCGACTTCATCTACAAGCGGAGACGGAAAAAGCGAGCCGCATTGATCCAATGAAGATGATGAACTTTGATTTCCGCTACGTCGAGCAGTTTCTTGTCGCGCTGGCACTGACGAGTCTGACGGTCATCGCCCACTCAGCGGGTATGAATTTGGCGAGGCGTTATTTCAGACGTTCTTACTCGAGTGAAAAAGATCGCAAGCATCCCGGTGCCTACAGAATGGTCATGATCGGCATCGTCGCGATCATGATGGCCACGCATGCCTTTGAAGTCGTCATCTGGACCGCCTATTACGTATTGAGGGGTATCGTCCCGAATGCTATGTCGGCAATGAATTTTTCGATCAACAGCTACACCACGCTCGGTGCCAGCTACATAACGCTGCCGGACCACTGGCGGGGCCTCGGGGCATTTGAATCGATGGCCGGGATGCTCATGTTCGGCTGGTCGACGGCGGTGCTTGCCGCTGTCGTCGTAAAGCTCCACTCTCTAGACGCTTGAGTTGCGGGAGAGAGGGAAGGGATAAATAGTCAGCGCGTTGTTGAACAATTCGCATTCAATTGCCAGGAGGATTCTATGAAAAAGGTAGGCCATCTCTTGTTGTTATTGACAATAATTCCGGTTGTACTCTTGTTAGCGTGTGCCACGTCGAAGACGAAGGTGACGAAGGTCTGGGTAGATCAAGAGTATCAGGGGCAGCAATTCAGAAAGATGCTGGTAGTAGGACCTTCTCAAACGCAGAAGGTGCGGGTCCTCTTCGAAGATGAGTTCGTGAAGCAATTGAGAAAATATGGAATCGATGCGATTCCGAGTTATACCGTTTTTCCTCAAGAGACCAAGGTGGATAAGGAGATACTCGAAGCAAAGGTCGCTGAGCTCAAAGCGGATGCCGTGCTCCTTACGAGAATCGTTTTCAGGGAGATGGGCGGGCAAACGCGGAGCGCGAACGATATTCCTGAAGGATATTACTATCGCATGCCGGATATGTATGGTCGTTCTTTCAGTTCCACCGGGGAAATCTTCAACAACGCCCCGGACAATCAGCTCTTCATGATCGAGACGAATCTCTACGATGCGAAAACAGAGAAGCTCATCTGGACCGCCACATCGTATACCCAGACGTCGGGTGATCCCCGTAATGCGATACCGTCTTACATCGAAATTATGACAGATAATCTTCACAAAGAAAACTTGCTCAGATGAAGTGCGGCGATAACGAAAATCAATAACGCTCTCTTGCAACCTTATGAGGCGAGAGGTCTATGGATGGGCTGAACAGACGCGGACTCACCGACTTGGAGGAAGAAACGCATACTAACGCCTTCCGCAAGAACGTAATGACGCACTTGTAAATCTGCTGCTCGACAATCGCTGTGAAGTATTTCCGGGACGCTAAAGAGAATCCGAGAGCTCACAAATCGGGCGCATATTAACGTTGCAATCGCCGTCAGTGTCGGCAGCCTTGTAATCTTTGTAGGTGGGGTTCTTGGCACAATAGGGTTGCTGACAGCTTGAATCAAGAAAAATCTCGACGCTGTCTCGCGGCTTAATCGTGAAACGATAGCTCGGGTCACGAGGATACCACGTCGAACATTGTCCGCCATTCTTGCTGTACCATAAGTTAATGAGCGCCATGTTCCTGACGCTGATACCGCGTTCAGCACACTGATCCTCTTCCGCAGCCGCACATATCGCGACAGTGGCTGAAGCAAGAATGAGAACGCCGGAGATGATCGCAAGACACGACTTTGTAAACATCATCTCTAATGTATCAATATCGGGAACCATTGTCAATATGAGTTCGTCTCTTGTGCTATAATGAAAAGGCTGAACCAGCCTTTACCTGAAAAGAAATAAAATAGGGCCACGGAGTATTTATCATTGCCCTTCGGATATCGGAGTGATGTTGGGAAAGGAGTAGCGATGAACGGTAAAGGAATAGTGAGCGTCATCTGCGTTGTCGGAATGTTACTCACAGCAGTATTGGGTGGCGGCTGCGCGACGCAGGCTCAGACGGGGGCCGCCACCGGTGCCGGTGCGGGAGCCCTCATCGGCGGCCTTGCGAATATGCATGGGTCCTGGGGAGCGACTGCCCTGCTCGGGGCGGGCATAGGAGCAGGGATTGGGTATCTTGTCGGCAACGAGGCAGACAAGAAGGACGCGGCGAAGCGTCAGGCTGCCACTGAGGCGGAAATGAGACCTCTTGCCGGAACCACCTGGCAGGTCATCAGCATCACGCCGAAGCCCGAGAAGCGCCACAAGTCGATCGTTTCCCACTTCAGGAAAGACGGCACCGTCGTAACGACAAAAACGGATATGAACGGGCATGTCGAAAAGGTTACGGAGTCGTACCGTATCGTCGGGTCTACGCTCATTCTCAGCAAGCCTGAGTACGTCGAGAACACGAAGTTCAGGATCGAGGGGGACAAGCTGATCATCGATTATGGAAATGGGAATGTCGTGATGCAGCGTGTCGGTTGATGATGCGTCGATGCAGGGTCTTGAAAAGCGCCTTCGGCGTTATAGCAAAGTATTATTCATGGAAGGAGGGGTTTGTATGAAGAGAGTACTCTCTGTTTTCGTCGTAGCGATGTTTATCCTGTCTCTTGGAGGGGCTGCGCTAGCCGAAGAGAAAAAGGAATCCGCGGCGCCTGCTCAGGCAAAGAAACCGGCCTTCGAGAAGTCGGAACTCAGGACAGTGACCGCCACGGTCGAGGCGGTGGACCAGACGACGCGGATGGTCACGCTCAAGGGTCCAAAAGGAAATACCATAACCTTCAAGGCGGGCGAGGAAGTGAGGAACCTTCCGCAGGTAAAGGTGGGAGACCAGGTCGAGGCGAAGTATTATGAGTCTCTTGTCGTCGACGTGAAGAAGCCGGGAGAAGCCACGCCGGGTATGACGGAAGAGCAGGTGGCCGGAAGGGCAAAGCCGGGTGAGATGCCTGCAGCGGCCATGGCGAATAAGGTTACCCTAACAGCCACGATCACGGCTATCGACAAGAAGAAGCCCTCCGTGACGCTGAAGGGACCAGAGGGGAACGTTAAGGAAGTGAAGATCAAGGATCCGAAGAAGCTTGAGAATGTGAAGGTAGGAGACCTCGTGGTGATCACCTATACCGAGGCATTCGCCATTTCGGTCGAAAAGCCGAAAAAGAAATAGATAGTTTGTAAAGAGGCAAAGGGCTGTACGATGAATCATGGGTTCCTCGTACGGCCCGCTTTCTATCGGGCAGGTATTTCCTCAGCCTGTCATGCAACAAGAGGAGCTATCCGTGAAGCGAAGATTTCCGGCGACATTCTATAATCCCCTCTCCCTCATCGGAATAGTTATCGCTGTTTTCAATGTCGGCCTCATCCTCTTTTTCACTGTTGTCGAGACGCTGACAAAGCATCCGAAGCCCTATGCGGATGTCATCATCTTTATCATCTTGCCGGTTTTCGTTCTCTGCGGCCTTGCTCTGTTTGTGATCGGTGTCATACGTGAACGCCGCAGGATGAAAGCAGGCCGACCTGCCGAACGTCTTCCGGTGATCGATTTCAACGACCCCTCTCAGCGCATCACCATGGCTCTTCTCGGCACTGGGTTTGTACTGCTCTCGTTGCTCTATGCGTTTATCAGTTTTAATGCCTATGAGTACGTGGAGTCCGACACCTTCTGCGGCATGCTCTGCCACCGTGTCATGGGTCCTGAAAGCACTGCCCATGGTTTTTCACCCCACGCTGAGATCAACTGTGTAGTCTGTCACGTCGGCTCAGGCGCCAAGCATTTCTTCCTCTCGAAACTGAACGGGACGAGACAGCTCTATGCCCTCGTCTTCGATAAATATAAGAGGCCGATACCGGTTCCGGTCAAAGATTTGCGGCCGGCAGAGGATACCTGTAAAACATGCCATGGTGTGCAATATGCTCTTAGCGAAAAGCTCGATACGAGGAGGCACTTTCTTTCGGACGCAAGGAACACGGAGTGGACGATCTATTTGCTTTTGAAGATGGGAACGGGCCGCATTGAAACGGAGAAACCGCCGAGGGTCCACTGGCATGCAACGGTTGCAAAGGAGATCAGGTATTTTGCTGCTGACCGGAAACGGTTGGTGATTCCCTGGATACAGGCGACGGGATATGACGGGAAGGAAAGGGTGTATCGGAGCACCGACAGCAAGGCCACCGACGAAGAGCTGAGCAGAGCCGAGAAGCGCGTCATGGACTGCATTGACTGCCATAACAGGACAGGGCATTTCTTCCGTCCTCCAGATCAGGTGTTGAACGCATATCTACAGGAGAGATTGATCGACCCGTCTCTGCCGGAAATAAAGAGTATAGCGATGAAGGCACTCGAAAAGAGTTACGACTCCGGACAGGCCGGGCGCAACGGTATCAGGGAGATAATCATGGGTTTCTATGAAAAAACTTACCCTGAGCTGTCTTCTTCAAAGAAGGCGGAAATCGAAAAGGCCGTGAAAGAGGTACAGACTATCTATGGCCGCAACTATGACCCCGCGATGAAGGTGAGCTGGAGGAGCTTTCCCGACAATGCCGGCCATATGTACTCCCCCGGGTGTTTTCGTTGCCACGATGGCAGGCACGTGAGCAGTGACGGCAAGGTGTTGTCAAGGGATTGCAGTCTCTGTCATCTCCTCATCACGCGTGCCGGCGACCGATCGAAGGGTCAGGTGCTTCTTACCACCGCGGCGTATCCTCACCCGGTCGATGTCGGGGATTCCTATAAAGAGATGAACTGCAGTGACTGTCACGGTACAAATAATTGAAGGAGCGGCCTTGGCGGTCACGCCGTAAGCTCCGAGCTTGACTTCGAGGTTGTCCGGTCGGCATTATCCGCAGGGTTACAACACAAGAGAGAGGGAAGGCGTGGCTATTTATCTTGCGGCGTGCTTCTCCGCTACCTGCACCCTTATGGTCGCCCTTTCAACGGCCGCTGTCGCGCGCGCGAAATCTATCTTTTCTGCCTGTTTCAGTCTCTCCTCTGCCCGTTTTAACGCGGCTTTGGCGCGCTCAACGTCGATATCTTCAGATCGCTCGGCGCTATCGGCCAGGATGAGCGTCCTGTCCGCCCGCACCCCGGCATAACCGCTGTTGACGAAGATATATCCGGTCTGGTTGCCACTCTTGTAGGTGAGCATACCGACCCTGAGGATTGTAACAAAGGGCGCGTGTCCCGGAAGCACGCCGAACTCACCCTCACTTCCGACGGCGGTGAACTCGTCCACATCATCGCTGAAAATAATGCCGTAAGGGGTGATAACATCAAGACGTAGTGTCTCCACGCGTATGGCTCCTTACCTGTATCTCTCGCTACCTGCTCCAGCCGAGCTTCTTAGCGTTTTCTTCGACTTCCTCGATCGTGCCGGTCATATAGAAGGCCTGCTCGGGAAGATCGTCGTACTCGCCGTCAGCTATCGCATTGAAACCCTTGATGGTGTCGGCAAGCTTGACATACTTCCCCGGTCTTCCGGTGAACGCCTCTGCGACATGGAAGGGCTGACTCAGGAAACGCTGTATCTTCCTGGCCCTCGCCACGGCGAGCTTGTCGTCTTCGGAGAGTTCTTCCATTCCGAGGATCGCGATGATGTCCTGGAGTTCCTTATACCTCTGGAGTATCATCTGGACCTTTCTGGCGACGGCGTAATGCTCTTCTCCGATGACCTTCGGGTCGAGAATTCTCGACGTCGAATCGAGCGGGTCCACCGCGGGGTAGATGCCGAGCTCGGATATCTGCCTCGAAAGGACGACTGTTCCGTCAAGATGGGTAAACGCTGTCGCCACAGCGGGGTCGGTAAGATCGTCGGCAGGCACATAAATCGCCTGCATGGACGTGATGGCACCCTTTTTTGTCGTCGTGATCCTTTCCTGCAAAACGCCCATCTCCGTTCCGAGCGTAGGCTGGTATCCTACGGCAGAGGGCATTCTTCCGAGAAGCGCCGAGACCTCGGAGCCCGCCAGGGTATACCTGAAGATATTGTCTATGAAGATGAGCACGTCCTGGCCCTGGTCCCTGAAGTACTCCGCCGCGGTGAGGGCGGTGAGGGCCACTCTCGCCCGCGCGCCGGGCGGTTCGTTCATCTGGCCGTACACGAGGGCTGTCTTGTTCAAGACGCCTGATTCCTTCATCTCGAGGTAGAGGTCATTCCCTTCCCTCGTCCGTTCCCCGACGCCGGCAAATACCGAGACGCCGCCATGCACCATCGCTATATTGTGGATCATCTCCATGATAACGACTGTCTTGCCGACGCCGGCCCCGCCGAACATCCCCATCTTACCGCCCTTGACAAAGGGAACAAGGAGATCGAAGACCTTGACGCCCGTCTCAAATACCTGCGTCACCGGCTCCTGCTCGGCGAATTCAGGCGCAGACCTGTGGATCGGCCATCTGTCTTTCGCCTCGATCGGGCCGAGCTTGTCATAGGGGTCTCCCGTGACGTTCATGATCCTGCCGAGGATGCCGTCGCCGACCGGCACGGCGATCGGTAAACCGGTATCGACGGCTCTCATACCCCTGACAACGCCGTCCGTCGTCGTCATCGCGATCGTTCTCACCTTGTTTTCCCCGAGGTGCGACGCAACTTCAAGGGTGAGATTCAGTTCCGGGACCCCTCTGCCGGAATCGGCCTTCTGCTCTATCTTGAGGGCATTCAATATCTCGGGCAGCTTCTCTTCGAATTCCACGTCAACGACCGCGCCGATTACCTGGACGACTTTTCCTTCATTCATATGTGAACCTCCAAAGATTATTTATTTCAGGGCTTCAACGCCGCCGACGATATCCATGAGTTCCTTCGTGATCGAAGCCTGGCGCGCCTTATTATACTGAAGGGTCAGGCTGTCTATCATCTCATTGGCGTTCTTCGTTGCGTTCTCCGTCGCGGTCATGCGGGCTGCCTCTTCAGAGGCCTGTGATTCGAGGAGGCCGCGGAAGACCTGTATCTCGACGTTCTTCGGAAGAAGGATGCTAAAGATCTCTTCAGGGGAAGGCTCATAGATGATGTCGCCGACCCCTTCCCATTCCTCCTCTGCCTCATCTTCATCCGTCACGAGCGGGAAAAGCCTCATCACCGTGACCTGCTGCTGTGCCACCGACTTGAATTGGTTGAAGACGAGCAACACTTCGTCAAAGGTTTCGTCGATGTAGTTCTCGATAATGTCCTTGGCCACTTCCTGAGCGGACGAAAAGGAGACCCTCCCGGAGAGTCCCGTCCAATTCGCACGAAGCGCGATGTTCCGCCTCTTGAAGTAGTCGACCGCTTTCTTCCCGATAGCGCTGACGCTGACGGTGAAGCCGTCCTCCTCGACTGCCCGTATCTGTTTTGCAGACGCCTTCAGGAGGTTCGTATTAAATGCGCCGCAAAGCCCCCGGTCGCTCGTGAGGACCACGACTTCGACTGTCCTTCTCGGCCTCGATGCGAGCAGGGGATGGAGACTCACCTCGGCGGTCCGCGCCACGTTCCGGATTCCCTGGTGCATCCGCTCGGCGTAGGGGCGCAGTTCCAGCATCCGCGTCTGGGACTTCCTGAGCTTCGCCGCAGCGACCATCTTCATCGCCTTGGTAATCTGGCGTGTGTTATTGACCGCCTTGATTCTTCTCTTGATATCTCTCAGCGTAGGCATCTATTCACCTGAGACCGGTCTCTCTTGCATGCAGCCCTACAGGGAGAAACCCTTCTTGAATTCTTCGACGACCTTCACGATCTTCTCCTTGAGCGGATCGTCTATCACCTTTTTCTCCCGCAATTCCTTTCTGATATCTTCACCCCTGTCCTTCAGGAACCTGAGAAACTCCTCTTCGAACTTCCTAACCGCCTCGACAGGCACGTCATCGATAAACCCGTTCGCACCGGCGAAGAGAATGAAGATCTGGTCTTCCCCCGAGAGCGGCGAATACTGCCCCTGCTTGAGAAGCTCCACCATCCTCTTCCCTCTCTCGATCTGTGCAAGGGTTGCCTTGTCAAGGTCCGAGCCGAACTGGGCGAATGCCGCAAGTTCCCTGAATTGCGCGAGGTCCAGGCGGAGCGTGCCCGCGACCTGCTTCATCGCCTTTGTCTGAGCCGAACCACCGACCCGGCTGACCGACAGACCGACATTGACTGCAGGTCTGACACCCGCATAAAAGAGTTCGGGTTCAAGGTATATCTGGCCGTCGGTGATGGATATGACATTCGTCGGGATATAACCTGATACGTCTCCGGCCTGGGTTTCGATGATCGGAAGCGCGGTGAGAGATCCTCCGCCGAGATCAGCGGAAAGTTTCGCCGACCTCTCGAGCAGCCTCGAATGGAGATAGAAGACATCGCCGGGATAGGCCTCACGTCCGGGGGGACGCCTAAGGAGGAGGGAGAGCTGCCGGTAAGAAGCGGCCTGCTTGCTGAGGTCGTCGTAAACGATGAGCGCATGTCTCCCCTTGTCCCTGAAGTATTCACCGATTGCGCAGCCGGTGAAGGGAGCTATGAATTGGAGCGGCGCGGGTTCGCTCGCCGTCGCGGAGACGACGATGGTGTGTCCCATCGCTCCGAAATCCTCGAGCAGCTTCACCATTCGGGATATATTCGCACGCTTCTGTCCGATCGCGACGTAGATGCAGATGACATCGCCACCCTTCTGGTTGATAATGGCATCGATGCCGATAGCGGTCTTTCCCGTCTGCCTGTCACCGATGATGAGTTCCCTCTGTCCTCTCCCGATGGGGATCATCGAGTCGATGGCCTTGAGCCCTGTCTGGAGGGGCTCTCTGACCGGCTGCCTGTCAACAATACCTGGGGCGACGATGTCGACCATCTTCGTCTCGGTCGCCTGTATCGGCCCCTTTCCGTCGATCGGCTGACCGATGGCGTTCACGACCCTTCCGATGATCGCATCGCCTACGGGGACAGACATGATCCTCCCGGTGCGTTTAACGATATCGCCTTCCCTGATGAGCGAGTCTTCCCCGAAGAGAACAGACCCTACCATGTCTTCTTCGAGGTTCAGGGCCATGCCGAAGATGCTGTTGGGGAATTCGAGGAGCTCAGAGGCCATGCATTTTTCGAGGCCGTAGACCCTCGCAATACCGTCTCCGACGGATATCACGCTTCCGACTTCGCTGACATCCACCTTCTTCTCGAAGTCGTTGATCTGTTTTTTCAAGAGTTCACTTATCTCTGCGACATTAATCTCCATCGAATCACCTCTTTAGTAGATCATCTTTTAAAAGCCGTAACTGGCCCCTTAAACTGCTGTCGTACATGGTGCTCCCCACCTTTATGAGGATGCCGCCGAGCAGGGAAGGGTCGACGACGTATTCTATATCTATGTCCCTTCCCGTCAACGCCTTCAGGGAGGCGGTCAGTGCGGCATCGTATTTCCTGTTTGTGTCTATCGGCGTGATCACCGTCGCCTTTGCCCTTTTTTTCTTCTCAAGGTACATGGCCGTGAGGGCCTGGATCACCTCGGGAAGCGATTGGACCATGAGCTGTTCGGAGAGATAGCGTACGAACCTGACTGTGTTGTCGGACAGCTTCAGCAGCGAGGCAAGCTCTTTCATCACCTTTCCTCTCTCTTCATCCGTAAAGAGTGGGTTTTCGAGAAGGCCGCGGAAATCCCTGCTCTTTCCGACAAGTCCGTTGATCGCGAAGAGTTCATCCAGCGCCTTCGGCACGGCCTCGATACCGACGGTGTTCAGGAACATCGTTGCAGCCCTCTTTGCCTTTTGCGGGAGTTTCAACGCTTCGTCTCCATTCTCTCGAGTGACTCTTCGACGAGCTTCACTTGCTGCTCTTTCGTGAGCCTCTCCTTCAGTTTCTTCTCTGCCAGTTCCATAGCGATCCCGACAGCCTCTGCCTTTATCGTTTCTTTCGCGAGCCTCAATTCATAATCGATATTATTTCGCGCCTGCTCAAGGATCTTCTCTTTCATCTGTTCCCCGTTCTGAACGAGAAGGTCATGCTCGGCCTTCGCCGAACGCTCGGCGCGTGCGATGATCTCCTCTATCTCCCGATCCTTGAGTTTCAACCTTTCTTCGACTTCGGCGAGGGCCTTTTCAGCGAGCGCCTTTGCATCCCTCGCTTCCTTGAGGGTCTTTTCGATGAGTTCCGTCCTCCCTCGCAGGAATTCCCGAAGAGGCTTGTTCAAAAACTTTACGAGAATGAAGACGAGGATGGCAAAGTTGAGTATCTTCCAGAGCCATTCCTTCCACGCTCCGCCGTGTGCCGCTTCTTCGGCCCCGAAGGCGAGTGACGCGCATCCGAGGGACAGGATGCAGCATGCGAGGAGGAGCGAGCGAATGGTCACGAGGGGTGTCCGTGAAGAGCGGGGGCAGGGATGGGCGGGCGATTCCTGACCATCGGCCATTTGGGTCTTCATGCCCCCACCAGCTTTCTCACGATCTCGTCCGAGAACCTCTCTACGTCCGACCGCAATTTCTGCCTCGCCTTTTCTGCCTCCGATTTCAATTCACCCTTCGCCTTTTCTATGAGATCATGCGCTTGGGTAGCGGCCGCTTCGAGCATCTCCTTCTGTCGGGACAGTCCCCCATTCCGCAGGCGCTCGAAGACCTCTTTCGACCTGTTCCTCGCCTCGAGAAGTTCCCGGTTCATCCTCGCGAGGGCGTCTTCTTTCTTCGCGTCCATCTCCTTCGCGGCAGCAAGGGATCCCTTAATGGTATTGTCTCTCTCCTGAAAGAGCCTGAGAAGGGGTTTAAAGAGGATGATGTTGAGGATATAGAGCAATGCAAGAAAGTTCAGGAGCAGGACAAAAAACCATGAATTCAGTTCCAACATTTCCGGTTTTCTCCTCCGAGATTTTGTGAGCCTAAGCAGATTATCACAGGAGCAAAAACCTTGTCAAGAAGGAAACACCGATTGAAAAGGTATTCTTTTCCCCCGGCAGCATTATGGAAACCCGCGGAAACAGCCGGTCGAGAGAGAATATAAAGAGAACGTAACGATGCATTAAAATTATTAATGAACTTGTGCTACGATAAATGAGGTCCACGCATGTTTTCTCGCAAGCTCAGGGAATTATACAATCGTCATCTCAACCGTGTCATACGAGACCGGTCTTCTCCTCAGGGACCGAGGATAGTGATAAACGGAAGGGAGTTCACAAACTTCGCCTCCAATGATTACCTCGGTTTTGCAAATCTCCCGGAACTCGCCGATGCCGCAGAAACCGCCCTTCGCGACTTCGGTCTCGGGAGCGGTGCTTCCCGGCTTCTCTCAGGGGGCACCCGCCTCCATGAACAACTCGAGGATAGGATAGCAGAGCACAAGGGGACGGAGAGCGCACTCCTCTTTAACTCCGGGTATGCCGCCAACACGGGGGTCATCCCGTCACTCGCAGGAGAAGGGGACGTCCTTTTCAGTGACGAGTTGAATCACGCGAGCATCGTAGATGGATGCAGGTTGAGCCGGGCTGAGACGCTTGTCTACCGGCACCGCGACGCGACCCACCTTTCTCAGCTCATGGAGCGGGCCTCAGTTGCAAAGGCCGGCTCCGGACGGGGCAGGTACGTGGTCGTAAGCGATGCCGTTTTCAGTATGGATGGTGATATCGCGCCCCTTCGGGAGATACACAGACTCTGCAGGAGGTATGACGCCCTCCTCTATATTGATGACGCCCATGGCACCGGTGTCATCGGCAAAGGCAGGGGCGCCCTTGCTCATTTCGGTATCCGGACCGAGCCATGGATTATCCAGATGGGTACCTTTTCGAAGGCACTCGGCTCTTACGGCGGGTTCGTCGCCGGTTCGGAGGATGTTATCGAATGGGTAACGAACAGCGCACGGAGCTTCATCTTCTCGACCGCCTTGCCCCCGGGCATTGTCGCGGCATCACTGAAGGCGCTGGAGGTCCTCGGGAAGGGGACCGACCGTCTCGAGAAATTATGGGAGAACCGGAACAGGCTGGTTACGGCTCTCGGGAAGACGGGATATCATACGGAAAGCAAGACGCCGATCATCCCCCTGAGGGTCGGGGACGTCGCTGGAACAGTGGATGCATCGGCCTATTTGTATGAAAGGGGAATCTATGTGCCGGCCATAAGGCCTCCCACGGTGAAGGAGCCGAGACTTCGCATAACGGTCACGGCGGCGCATTCCGATGAGGAGATAGATGCCCTCGCGAGCGCGCTATCCGGATTGAGACGATAGGCGGGGACGCCTTAAAAGGAAAAGGCGGGTCGAGTGACCCGCCTTTTTTAGTACGCTCGTTCTGAACGGAATTAGAAGTTGAGCTGGATTCCCGTCCTTGCCGCGTAAGCGTTATCCGGGCTGCTACCCGCGGGCTGCTTCTGGGCAACCTGTAGCTGCTCCCAGAAGTTTCCTGCAAAGAGGTATCCGCCCTCTACCCACCAGTTAAGGTTCCGGTCTAGCTTATAGTTCAGCTTCGCATCGATTTCCCAACCGATCTGCTTGCTGCTCTGGCCGCCCACCGGGAACACGAACGCAGAGACCTTATTGGCGTGGAGCCAGTAGAACTGCATGTCGCCGGAGAGGTCCTTCGCGAGGTCTGCTGCTCCGCCCACCTTGATGTACTGGGTGTTACAGATACCGCCATACTGCTGGCCGCATGCGTTCACGGTGCGGTATTCATAGACATAGGTGAAATGCCTGTCCGCGCCGAGTGAGGTGACGAACGACGGAATGTTGTTCGAAGTCGCGGACGGGCCGCTTCCGTATGCCCACTCAAGAGAGAGCGTCACGGGGTCGAGCTTGTAGCTGCCGCCCAACATCGCAGCCCAGCCTGTGAAATCTGCCTTCGCGTGAGAGGCGGGATTTGCGTTGTCTACTTTGCCTGCCTGAAGTTCTCCGTCTCCCTTAAGAGCGAAGCCCTCGACGTTGGCATTGAGATGGAGGCCGAAGTTGTAGAAGTGGGTCGGGCTGTTCGGGCCAGGGCCGTTCGTGTAGAAAGGTCCCGGAGGTCCCGCCGCACCGACTGCCGCCGTGCCGAATGACCTCTGGTCATCGACATAGGTAGCGTCAAAGGCTGCGGACCAGCTCTTCGGAGCGTAGTTGAGGATCAACACATAGGCGTTGGCGTCGTCGTTCTGAATCGTGCTGCCTTCCCTGAACTTCGCTGTCAAGGCGACGACATGGAAGTCCTGAACAGGGTCTACAAAGAACAGGAGGGCATCATCGCCGAACTTCGTGTGGTCGAAGAAGAGACCGTTACCGAGGGCGAGCGGCATATGCCCGACCTTAACACCCGAAGGCACCCCGAAGAGGCCGGTTCCCGTATAGAGGATCCATGCCTGGAGGACGCTGAGGGCGCTGTGTTTGGCGTTACCGGCCACATAGAGACCTGTCGCGTACGAACCCTGACCGGGATAGTTACCCCAGATATTGAGGTCCTGAGACTTTGATGTCGCATCCTCATTGGTTGATTCCAGCTGGATCATACCCGTAACATTGGGTGTGACCTTCGCCTCGATCGAGAGCCTTACTCTCTCATCATAATACGCTTTGTGGTCTGGTAAGTTACTGTTGAAATCTGAGGTATTCTGCTGCACTTCGCCCCTGAACCTCAGCTCACCGCCGATGGTTATCTGGGTGCCGCCTGTCGCGACGACCGCCTGGGTCTCCGAAGGGATCTCGGCGTGAATCGCAAACGCGCTCGCTGCAAAGCCGAGCAGAAGCAATACACCTAAAAACAATGCTACGTAATGTTTCACTTCCTAACCTCCTGGTTAGTTCAGTATTTGTCCGCCAATGGCGGATGTACTCCCTACTATCCTATTCAGCTCTTCTTCTCTTTGTCTCTCGCTATCATCCCCTTTCCCTGCCCGTTTTCTCCGGATCATCTCCTGCTGAGAGGCTGTCTCGGGCAGTTTCTGCATCAACAAATTGTAAGTTTATAGCATGTCACCCAGCCGATGTCAAGTAAAAAACGTCAATCATCTACTGATTCAGCAATAACTATGCCATTGCTAACTTGCTGATAATAATAGGTTATAGTGACGGAAGGGAGATGCTATCTGTGTCGGTTTTGACACATGGGTGTGACAGGAATGACAGCATCGCCGGGCTCGTCCGTGTTGTAATATATGCGCCAAAAGGGTAAAATTACCTTTATTATGCGTAAAACATGGAAATTTGATTTCGACATCGCCAAGTACAGCAAGATCATAGAGTCCCGCCCGGAGAATTATTGCGCTTACAACAACAGGGGGATAGCCTATCAAAAGAGGGGTCAGCACACCCTCTCGATTGCGGACTTCAGCAAGGCTACCGAGCTGAATCCGTCATTTGTTCAGGCTTACATCAACAGGGGGAATGCCTATCAGGAGCTCGGGAGCTATGAACGTTCAATTTCCGATCTCGACAGGGCCATTGTGCTCGACCCGGGTAACAGCATGGCCTATAACAATCGTGGTTTTACCTTTATTCTCATGGGGAGATATGGGGAGGCCGAAAAGGATATCAGGAAGTCCCTCGAACTCAGCCCCAATAACATCTATGCGCTGAACAGTATGGCCGAGATGTACGCGGCGCGGAACGAGCCGCTTGAGGCCTGCAGGTGGTTGGAAATGGCTATAGAAAAGGGATACAATAACTGGCCCTATATCAAGACATCGAAGACGTACAATAATATCCGTAACGCTCCCTGCTACAAGAGAATCATTTCGAAGAAGTAAATGGCCTTCTCTTCAGTTAAGGGGTTCCATAATTGAGATGAAGGGCCTGATCGACACCGCAAGAGTGAGATCATCCTTCATTATCGGGCAGGGAAGCCTGTAGAGAAATCATGGGGATAATGCCGTTATTGCGTCTCAAAATCATCGAAAGGGCACTACTGAAAGAGCTGACTGTCACCTTTCTCATGAGCCTGCTTTCCCTGAATTTTTTTCTCCTCATGGAGAAGGTCTTGCGTCTGAGCCGGCTCCTGTCGGGTGTCGGGGCATCGCTTGCGGATATGGCGAGGATACTGTTTTACATCCAGCCTCAACTCATGCTCCTGACGATCCCGATGTCCCTGCTCCTCTCGGCTCTCCTCACGTACGGCAGGATGAATGCCGACAGCGAACTTACGGCGCTCAGGGCAGCCGGGATGCCGTTCAGGGATATTTGCAGGCCCCTCTTCGTCCTCGGCACAGGGTGTTTCCTCTTCGGTCTTCTCATCAGTTTCTCGATCAGCCCCTTGTCCGCATCGAAACTGAGAGACGCCCTCATCAAGATCATTATGCAGCGCGCGCCCCTCGCGATAGAGGCGGGGATCTTCAATACCTCCTTCAAGGACATTGTCATCCTCGTCAGGGACAAACCTGAACCGGACAGGATGAGAGGGATCTTTATCTACGACAGGAGAGACAAGAAGGAACCGAAGGCGCTCACGGCCCGCGAGGGGAGGATTTATGCCGACAGTGAGAACAACCTTTCCCTCTTTCTCAAAGACGGCTTTGTCCACATCGCAAAGGGTGAAGGTTCCCTCGAGATTTTTTTTGAAGGCTATAAACTCTCCCTGAACCTGATGGCGGAAGGGCCGATGCGGAAGAACGCCGAGATGACGCCAGGAGAACTGCTCAGGGAGGCTGCCGGGAAGGATCGGAGGGACAGGATATCGCTTCTCCTGGAATTCCACCGGAGGCTTTCCCTGCCCGTCCTCTGCTTCTTTCTCATGTTTCTCGGTCCGCCCCTGGCATTGATATCGGGGAAATCAGGCAGGCTCGGGGGACTCACGATAGGGCTGGCCGTCTTCACCGTCTTTTATATTATCCTCGTCTACGCCGAAAATACCGTTCGTTCGGGTATCCTGCCGCACTATGTGGGCGCATGGATCCCCATCGCCCTGCTCGGGGCATGTTCGCTCTGGGCCTTCCGGAAGGCGGGGTCACGATGATAACGATGCTCCAGAGATACTATCTGAAGGAATTCTTTCTCCTCTTCTTCATCATTGCCTTGGGACTCGGGTTCATATCGAGCATGATTGAACTCGTCGACAAGATCGAAGGGTTCATCCAATATAACCCGCCTGCGAGCAAACTCCTCCTCTACTCGCTCCTGAACGTCCCCCGGTACCTCCTTTACCTTATGCCGGTGGCGGCACTTCTGAGCAGTCTCTTCACCTTCGGACAGGCCGGAAGACGGAAGGAGACCGTGGCGATTAAGGCCTCCGGCGGAAGCATCAAGGGTCTCCTTGTCCCGTTCATCTATTGCGGCATTTTCCTCGCGCTCGCCGCTTTCCTCATGAGCGAGTTTGTTGCACCGAACTTCTCCAAGAAGGCACACCGGCTGAGTGATTCCATCACGAAGAGGGAGAAGATCCTGACCGTGAAGGAAGGGACGGCATGGTTACGGGC
>Ga0187777_10001008_pt1 | contig 18454 bp, 22 predicted proteins | sample 1015_Q2_SP5_10_M_FD_132416 | JGI IMG/M metagenome (GOLD analysis project Ga0187777, IMG submission 132416) | Tropical peat soil microbial communities from peatlands in Department of Meta, Colombia - 1015_Q2_SP5_10_MG | ecosystem: Environmental > Terrestrial > Soil > Wetlands > Peat | place... | reverse complement strand
CTCGTGATCGGCTGGCTGGAGACCCACGGCCGGGAGGAGACGGCGGCGGTCGCCGAGGGGATCGAGCGCATCCCGCCGTCCGAGGCCGAGTACCGCGGCGTGCGGTTGCGCGAGTTCGACCTCGACCGGGCGCTCGCGCGCCGCCCGGCCGTGCTGCTGCTCGACGAGCTGGCCCACACCAACGCCCCCGGCTCGCGCCACCCCAAGCGCTGGCAGGACGTGGAGGAGCTGCTCGAGTCCGGCATCCACGTGTGGACCACCCTCAACGTGCAGCACCTGGAGAGCGTCAACGACCTGGTGCAGAGGATCACCGGGGTGCTGGTCCGCGAGACCCTTCCCGACCACCTGCTGGACACGGCCGACGAGGTCGAGTTCGTCGACCTGCCACCCGACGACCTGCTGCGCCGGCTGGAGGCCGGCAAGGTGTACGTCCCCGACCAGGCCGCCCAGGCGGTGCAGCGCTTCTTCCGCAAGGGGAACCTCACGGCGCTCCGTGAGCTGGCGCTGCGTCGCACGGCCGAGCACGTCGACGCCGCCGTCCGCGACTACCGCATCGACCACGCCATCGAGACCACCTGGCCGGTGACCGAGCGGCTGCTGGCCTGCATCCGGCCCAACCCGGAGAGCCACCGCCTGGTCCGCGGTGCCCGCCGGCTGGCCGCCCGGCTGCGGGCCGGCTGGATCGTGGCCTGGGTCGAGTCTCCCGGGCAGCCGCCGCTGTCGGCGAGCGAGCGCCGGCACCTGGCCGAGGCCTTCGCTCTCGCCGAGCGGCTGGGGGCCGAGACGGCCACCATCCTGGGGGCGAGCGTCAGCGAGGCCGTGCTGCGCTTCGCCCGCGAGCGCAACGTCAGCAAGCTGGTGGTGGGCAAGCCGGCGCACCCCCGCTGGCGCGACCGGCTGCGCGGCTCGCTGGTGGACGACATCGTCCGCGGCAGCGGCGACATCGACGTATTCGTCATCTCCGGCGACGCCGGCGAGGCCGAGCCGGAGAAGCACCCGCAGCGCCGGGCGCGTCGGGTCGGCTACCTGTTCGCGGCCGCTGTAGTGTCGGCGAGCACCCTCGTCTCCTCGCTGATGGCGAGGCGCTTCGACAACCTCAACCTGGTGATGGTCTACCTGCTGGGGGTGGTGCTGGTGGCCACGCGCTACGGCCGCGGCCCCTCGATCCTGGCGGCGGTCGCCAGCGTAGCGGTGTTCGACTTCTTCTTCGTGCCCCCGCACTTCACCTTCGCAGTGTCGGACACCCAGTACCTGGTGACCTTCGCGGTGATGCTGGTGGTGGGAGTGCTGGTGAGCACGCTGGCCGCCCGCGTCCGCGAGGTGGCGCACCTGGCGCTGCAGCGCGAGCAGCGCACGCAGGCCCTCTACGCGCTCAGCCGCGAGCTGAGCGGGCTGCGCGATCCTCGCGACGTGGCCATCGTGGGCGCGCGCCACGCCGCGCGCCTCTTCCACTGCGCCGCCGCCACCCTGGTCCCCACGGCGGGTGGCGGGCTGGAGCCCTTGGCCGACACCGTGCCGGCCTTCGCCAGCGAGGCCAGAGAGAGGGCGGTGGCCCAGTGGTCGCTCGAACACGGACGCCCCGCCGGCCTCGAGACCGACACCCTCCCCGGCGCGGCGGCGCTCTACGAGCCGATCGTGGGCAGCCGCGGACCGCTGGGCGTGCTGGCGCTCGAGCTGCCCGCCACCGCCCGGCCGCTGACACCGGACCAGCGCGAGCTGGTGGGCGCGCTGGCCCGCCAGATCGCCGCTCCCCTGGAGCGCGCCCGGCTGGCTCTCGAGGCCGAGCAGTCGCGGGTGGCGGCGGAGAGCGAGCGGCTGCGCAGCACGCTGCTGAGCTCCGTCTCCCACGACCTGCGCACACCGCTCGCCGCCATCACCGGCGCCGCCAGCGCGCTGCGCGAGGAGCCGCCGCCTGCGCCAGCGGTGGCCCACGAGCTCGCTTCGACCGTGCTCGACGAGGCCGACCGCCTCAACCGGCTGGTCGGCAACCTGCTCGACATGACACGCCTCGAGTCGGGAACGCTGCAGCCACGGCGCGACTGGCACTCGCTGGAGGAGCTGGTCGGCTCGGCCCTGGCCCGGGTGGAGCGCTACGCCGCCGGGCGGCAGCTACAGGCGCGGGTGGAGCCCGACCTGCCGCTGGTGCCGCTCGACGCCGTGCTGGTGGAGCAGGCGCTGGTGAACCTGCTCGAGAACGCCGTACGCCACGGCCGCCCCGAGGGCCGGATCGAGGTGTCGGTCTGCCGCGACGCCCGCAACGCCCTCGTCGAGGTGAACGACGACGGCCCCGGCTTCCCGCCGGAGGAGGCGGAGCGAATCTTCGAGAAGTTCCACCGGGCGGCGGGAGGCTCCGGCGCCGGACTGGGCCTGGCGATCGCGCGGGCCATCGTGGTGGCCCACGGCGGCACCATCCGGGCGACCCTGCGCGAGCCGCAGGGCGCCAGCTTCCGCTTCACGCTGCCCCTGGGAGAACCGCCGGCTCTGCCGCCACTCGAGGAGGGCCCGCCGTGACGCCGCCGGAATTGCGCGAGACGACGGCCGCGCTGCCGCTGGTGCTGGTGGTCGAGGACGAGCCGCAGCTCGTCCGGCTGCTCCGCGCCACGCTGCCGCCGCACGGCTACCGCGTGGTCGAGGCGACCACCGCCGGGCAGGGGCTGGTGGAGGCCTCCACCCGCAGCCCCGACATCGTGCTGCTCGACCTGGGGCTTCCGGACCTCGACGGGGTGGAGGTGGTCCGGCGGATCCGCTCCTGGAGCACGATGCCGATCGTGGTGGTGTCGGCGCGCGGGCAGGAGCAGGACAAGGTGCAGGCGCTCGACGCCGGGGCCGACGACTACCTCACCAAGCCGTTCGGCACCGGCGAGCTCCTCGCCCGCATGCGGGTGGCGCTGCGCCACGCCACACGCGGGGACGCGGAGGGCGCCCTGGTGCAGGCCGGGGAGCTGACGGTCGACCTCGCCGCCCGGCTGGTGAAGCGCCGCGGCGAGGAGGTGAGGCTCACCCGGACCGAGTACCGGCTGGTGGCGCTCCTGGCGCAGCACGCGGGCAAGGTGCTCACCCACCGCCAGATCCTGCGCGAGATCTGGGGTCCGGGCTCGGTGGAGGAGACGCACTACCTTCGCGTCTACATGGCGCAGCTCCGGCACAAGCTGGAGGACGACCCGACGCGGCCGCGGCAGCTGCTGACCGAGACCGGCGTCGGCTACCGACTGAAGGTTGACTGAACGATGAGCCAGACTGCCTTCGTACGGCCGGGACTCTCGGCCGCCCAGATGGAGCGCGAGTCGGCCGCCCAGCGGCGGTCCAACTGGCGGAGCTGGCTGATCGGCCGCCCTCTCTCGACGGCCGACGCGCCCCACCAGGCGATCGGCAAGGCGATCGGCCTCGCCGTCTTCTCCTCGGACGCGCTCTCCTCGACCGCCTACGCCACCCAGGAGATCCTGATCATCCTGGCCATGGCGGGCACCGGCGCGCTCGCCAACGCCTGGCCCATCTCGCTCGCCATCGTGGGCCTGCTGGTGATCGTCACCATCTCCTACGAGCAGACCATCCACGCCTACCCCAGCGGCGGCGGCGCCTACATCGTGGCCCGCGACAACCTGGGCACCTTCGCCGCGCAGGTCGCCGGCGCGGCGCTGCTGATGGACTACATCCTCACGGTAGCGGTCTCCGTCTCCTCGGGCGTCGCCCAGGTCACCTCCGCCTTCCCCGGCCTGTTCGCCTACCGCGTGGCGCTGGGTGTGGTGCTGGTGGGCTTCGTGATGTTCGTGAACCTGCGCGGGGTCAAGGAGTCGGGCCTGGTCTTCGCGCTGCCGACCTACTGCTTCGTGGCGCTGATGTACGCCACCGTCGGCGTCGCGCTGCTGCGCCACCTGACCGGCTCGCTGCACCCGGTGGCGGACGCGCCGCCCCTGGAGATCGCCACCACCCGCTCGCTGGGCCTCTTCCTGCTGCTGCACGCCTTCTCCAGCGGCACCACCGCGCTCACGGGGGTGGAGGCGATCTCCAACGGCATCCCGGCCTTCAAGCAGCCCCGCAGCCACAATGCCGGCGTCACCCTCATGTGGATGTCCGGCATCCTGGGCAGCCTCTTCCTCGGCATCAGCTACCTGGCCGGCGTGATCGGCGCCGTCCCCTCCGAGCGCGAGACCGTCATCTCGCAACTGGCCCGCACCGCCTTCGAGGGCCGCGGCGTGCTGTACCTGGCGGCGATCGGGGCCACCACCCTCATCCTGGTGATGGCGGCCAACACCGCCTTCGCCGACTTCCCGCGGCTGGCGGCGCTGCAGGCGGCCGACGGCTACCTGCCGCGCCAGCTCACCTACCGCGGCAGCCGGCTGGTCTTCTCGCGCGGCATCCTGGTGCTGGCGTTCATCGCCTCGCTCTTGATCGTGGTGTTCCAGGCCAGCGTCACCGGCCTCATCCCGCTGTACGCGATCGGCGTCTTCCTGTCCTTCACCCTGTCGCAGAGCGGGATGGCGCGCCACTGGTGGCGGTCGAGCCGCCTGCGCGAGGGGGAGGAGGTCAAGGAGCGCGGCTCGGTGCTCCGCCACGACGGGCGCTGGCCGGCCAAGATGGCCATCAACGGCCTGGGAGCCTGCATCACCGCCGTAGTCACCCTCATCTTCGCCACTACCAAGTTCAGCAGCGGCGCCTGGGTGATCCTGATCGTCATCCCGGTGCTGGTCGCCTGCTTCTACGCGGTCCACGCCCACTACAAGACGCTGGCCGCCGAGCTCTCGCTCGAGCACTTCGGCCCGCCGCCGCGGGTCGACCGCCACCGGGTGATCCTGGCCTTGAGCGGCATCCACCGCGGCACCCTGGCCGGGCTGCGCTACGCCCGCGCGCTGTCGGAGGACGTCACCGCCGTCTTCGTCTCGACCGAGCCGGAGGTCTCCGCGGCGGTCCAGCAGAAGTGGGGCCAGTGGGGCGCCGGCGTGCGGCTGGTGATCCTGAACTCGCCCTACCGCCTGCTGATCGAGCCGCTGGTCAGCTACATCCGTGAGATCGCCTCCCGCAGCCAGCCCAACGAGGTGATCACGGTGGTGGTGCCGCAGTTCGTGCCGCACAAGCCCTGGCACAACCTGCTGCACGCCCAGACGGCGCTCACCCTGCGCTTCGCGCTGATGTTCCAGCCGGGCGTGGTGATCACCAGCGTCCCCTACCAGGTCGGGACGGAGGGACTGTAGCCGTCGTCAGCCCAGGCGGGCGCCCCTCGCCGCCAGCAGCTGCCGCAGCAGCGAACGGTGGCAACGGCTCTCGTCCGCACAGTAGCAGCCGACCGCCAGGTCGATGCGGTGCGACAGCGCGGCCAGCAGGTCGAGGATCCGGCTGGCCGGCGGCCGGCTCATCTCCGCCCGGTACCGCCTGGCGAACGACCGCCAGCCCCGCTCGTCCTCCGCCCGCTGCGCCGCGGCGACCAGCGGCGCGCTCGGTGCCAGCTCCGGCAGCCAGACGTCGTAGAAGTCGTGGGAGGCGTACTCGGTCCGCGGAACGCCGCGCGGCGGGCGCCTCACGGTCCCCAGCCGCAGCCCCTCTCCGCTCCGCCGCGGGCTGCCGAGCCGGACGACGCGGATTGCCATGGGATCACTTCCTCGGGCGGTCCAGACGCCCTCACGCCGCGTCTTCGCCGCCCCAGTCGGCGCCGGGCCGCCCCTGCCAGATCCAGGCGATGAAGTCGCTGAGCGGCGACTCGCCGCCTCGCTCGCGGATGCGGCGCGCCACCTGTCCACGATGGTAGCTGCTGTGCATCGCCACCTGGATGACGCTCTCGGCCCAGCTCGCCGGCTGGGCCGCGCCGAACTTCTGGACCAGGCGGTCCGCCCAGGGGAAGCGCACCTCCCTCGCCAGCGCGGAGGGCTGCAGCCCCGCCAGGTAGGCGGTGAGCTCGCGGTAGTACTCGCGGCCCCAGCCACGAATCGCCGAGAGGCGCTGGAACGAGGCCAGCTCGCGTGGCCGCACCGGGTCTTCGCGCCAGATGTGGAGGTAGGACCACTGGACGAGGTGGAGGTGGTGGAGCTTCGCCCGCAGCTCGGGATCCTCCTCGCCCAGGGCAACGACGGCCCTCCACAACACCGAGTCCGCCCACTCGGCGTGCCCGAGCAGCTCCCGGCAGTCCGCGAGGTCCATCATGCCCTCCACGCTGTGCCCCGGGGGCCAAACCGGGGCCTGGCGCGAGGAGTCTAGCAGCCGGTTTCGCGGCCCGTCTCGTGAGGACGGCCGCGGCGCGCCTGCCTCGGCTGCTACGGTTCCGGCCCGCCCGGGCGCTCCCCACCAGACTCAGCCGCCGGCGGCAGCGGCGGCAGCGGCGTGAGCACCAGCCGCGCGACCGCCGCCACGACCAGCGACAGGAAGGCCACCGTGTAGGCGAGCGAGCGGCCGGTCCAGAGCCCGGCGAACCACTCGCGCAGCTCGCTCGCCAGCACGTTCGCCGTCCCGCCGTACACTTCCATCTGCCGCAGATACACCTTCGAATCGTCCGCCCGCTCCTCGGCGTCGGCCCCGGGCCGGCTCGCCCTCACGTAGAGGACGCAGGCGGCGAGCAGACCCGCCACCAGCAGCGCCGCCGCGACCGCGTTCCGCCTCTCCTGCGCCGACCGGATCAGCTCGTGCACTCGCGGCCGCCCCCGCCACCCGGCCGGACCGCCTCAGCGCGAGCCGTCACGGTGGCCGTGCCAGACCACGACGGCTCGACACAGGCGGCGGACCCCCGACCACGAGCCGTCGTCGACGCCCGACAGCTCGGTGGTGGTCTTCGCTTCCGTGACCTGCGCGCGGATCACGTACTCGTGTCCTGCCGGCGCAGCGCCCGATGGACGAGCGGTCGCGCTCGGCTGCTCACGGCAGCTCGTCAGCTTCAGGCGCACCGCCGCCTTCCCCGCATCCTCCTCAAATGCTACTCCGGGCAGGGCGACAGGTCGTTCCTGACGGACCCTGGCGCGACCGCATCCTGCGGTGCTGCGGCGAGCGCGGCCAACGTGAGCAGGAGCGCGAGGCGCATCGGTGTCCTCCGGCGCGGGTACCGCGACCGACGTCGCTTCATTCCGGGGACGACCTCCGGATCTCCAACACCGCCTGCGCGAGCAGGCCCTCCCGCCACGCGGCGACCAGCCCCGGGGGTCGAGGTACTTCGGGTGCAGAGCCTCATCGCCCGGTCACCGGGCACGCTCCCACTGTCTCGCGCCCGGCCGGCTCGTCAGAAGAGGCAGGGAATGATCCGCTTCGTCCGGCCCGCATAGGCTGCGTACTCGGGGTACCGCTGTTGCAGCAGCGCTTCCTCCTGCGCGATCCGGACGGCGGCACCACAGCTCACGACCACCGCCAGAGCGATCACCAGCGGAGACAGGTGAGCCAGGGCGCCTGCCCAGATGAACAGGCACGCGCTGGCGTAGATCGGATGGCGGACGAACCGGTAGGGCCCGGTGGTGACGAGTCCGCCTGCCGTGGGGGTTGCCGTGGCGTGGAAGCTCCGGCGCCCGAACGTGAGCCTCGCCCACACCATCACCACGCCGCCCGTCAGCTGGCCCGCGATGACCGCCACTGAGGGCGAGAAGAGGTTGCGGGTCAGGACGAGCGCCGCCGCTCCACCCGCCATCAAGATGTAGCCCACCGCAGGAAGCGCGCGCCGCCACCCGCCTTCCCTGGTTTGCCCGGCCCCCAGCCCGACCAGCTCGATCCTGTTGCCTTCCGGGTCCGCCAGCCCGGCCTCGTAGTAACCGTCGCCGGTGACCCGCGGGCGACCCAGGACCATGACTCCCTGGCCTTCGACACGGGCGACCATGGCGTCGACAGCCTCCCGGCTGCCGAGGCCGAAGGCAACGTGGGCGTACCCGGGGCCCCCGCCAGGCTCGCCCTGCGGCATCGTTAGGTCCGGCCGGCTCATCAGCTCGACTCGCGCGCCCTCGTCGAAGGAGATGAAGTACGACCTGAATCCCGTACGCGGGTTTAGGTACGGCGGCCCGCTCCGGCCCCCGAGGACCCTCACGTAGAACTCGCGCAGCCGATCGAGGTCGCGCGCCCACAGCGCCACGTGCTCGATGCGGAGATCACCCATCCTTCACGGCTCGGTGCGCACGAGGCTGACGGTGCGGGCCACGTCCTCGAGCCAGACCTTCTCGTCTCCGAACGAGGTCTGTTCCTCGGTCAGGGCCTCGGCTTCGACCTTCTCCTCTCGGAATGCCAGCCCCGGATGGCTGATGTCGACCTGCACCAGCACGCCCTTCAGCTGGTGGTCGCTCACCGCGCCCTGGAACCGGTGCAGCAGCCAGGTGATGCGCTCCTCCGGGGCCGTGCGCACGGCTGTGTCGAAGATCCACGCCCTCATCGGCACCAGGAAGCCGAACGACACGCCGCCACCCTCGGCCTCGCAGCGGCCGTCGCGGAGGAGCACGGCCGACGGCAGGGAGCGGCCCTGTGCGCTGGCGACCGCCCTCGGCTGCGACTCGTCCGGCACCATGACACCCAGGAGCTTCGTGCCGCGACACCACAGGTGCACCTTGGGCCTTCCCGCGGGGATGGCCTGCAGGCCCGGAAGCTGCAAGGGAAAGACGCCCATGGCCCTGACGCCGGCGACCGTCGGTTGCTCCGCAGGAGCCAAGCTGGAACCCACAAGCAGTAGAACGGCCATCTGGATCATGCTGCCCCCTTCTCCGCGCGCCGGCAGCGCGCGCCTGGCGTGCACATCCTACGCCACGAGGCCGGCCTCTGCAGGCCTAGATCCACTCGACGGCACGGGTCTGCTCGCCACCGGCGGTACCCGTGTTGACCGTCGACTGCGGCTCGAGCAGGAGCACGTGCACCTCGCCCTCCGCGACTGGCCGGTGCTCGACACCGTGCGGAACCACGATGAGCTCTCCTGGTTCGAGCACGACCTCGCCGTCGCGGAACTGCATGTGCAGGCGGCCGTACAGCACCAGGAACAGCTCGTCCTCCACCTCGTGGGCGTGCCAGACGAACTCGCCCTCCAGCCGGACCAGCTTGACCAGGAAGTCGTTGACGGCAGCGACGGCCTTCGGGCTCCACGGCTCGCTGACGAGACGCAACTTCTCGACGAGATTCACCTTCCGCATGCCCGACCTGTCCATGGGATCCCCCGGAATCCCAGGATGATAGCCGGCGCCTCACGTCGGTTCGAGCACGACACTCACCTGCTGGGTGTCCACGGTCGGGCAGCCACACGCCGGGCTGGTCCCTGGCACCACTACGCTGAGCGTCTTGCCCTGGAAACCGGGCGCGGACAGTTGGAGGCCGTACGTCCCCGACACTCCTGGGACCGTGCAGGACGTCGCAGAGTCACCGACGTCGCATTGTGCAGAGCCCGATTCCGCACCCGACAGCGTCAAGGTCAGACCGGGCACCGGGCCTCCTTTGGACGAGGTGACGCTCACCCCTATTGCCACCGGTAGCGCGCACGGGAGGGCAACACACTCGGGCTGAGCCGAGTGACCACAACCGGCGTTGAGCGACAGGAGCACCGCAACCCCGGCTGGGAAGACGCGCCTCATGACCGCGGAACCTCTACTCGATCCCCTTGCCGATCCTGAAGACATGCCCGTCAGGGTGCCGAACGTGCATCTCACGGACCTGCCACGGCATGTCGGTCGGCGGCCAGGCCACGTCAAGGCCCTGCGCCAGGCATTCTCGATGAACGGCATCGACGTCATCGACCCAGATCGACATCCATACGCCTCTGTCGGCCGCCTCGTCGCCGTCGGGACCAAACGTCATCTTCACGCCACCGTTGCCCCGACCGCCCTGAGCGCCCTGACACAAGAAGATCTCGCACTTGCCGGAGCGCACGCATCCGAATGTCGGCGGGCTGCCCCAGTCCCAGGCCTTCGCCCAGCCGAGCTTGCCGAACCAGGCGAAGCTCTCCACGATACTCGAGACGTTCAGGATCGGTGTCAGTCCCTCAGCGACCATTCTCGCCACTCCTCGTGCAACCCGCGCCCATGCGCGACCCGGCCCCCTCAGCGTGGTCCTCTCGTTCGGCCGCCGCGCGCTCGTCGGTTCATTGGTCTGGCTGGCTCCTCACTTCTTCGAAGGGCCTTTCTGACAACCAGCTTCAGGCCAGACCATGTCTCGTCGACCGCGCACACCTTCACGTCGACCAGACCGAGAGGCAGGGCGACCTCCCGGATGACGTCCTCGCTGAGGTCGGCCGCGACCCTGGCCGCCTTCTTCGGCCACGAGACCCAGATGACCGCGTCTTCTCGGATGGCGGAGAACAAGGCCGACAGCTGGTTGGCAAGCTCGTCCCGCCTCGTCACGAACAGATGAACGATGTCGGTTTCGACGGCGACCCGGGTGACGAAGCTCACCCCGGCCGGCAGCGGCGCGAGCCACTCCCGGTACCTGGCCGGTGCACCCACCGGGAACACGCTGACACCCTCGGCGAAGCCGAGCTTCTTCGCCAGCGGCGTGCCAGAGTAGCCCATCGCCTTGGCTCTGTCAGCCACTCTCCCACTCTACCGCGCGGCGACACCAAGATCATCCGATCCGGGCCCTCACTCCCTCACACAACGCACCGAGAACGCCCTCTGTTTCTCGCCCTCGCGCTGACGATGGAGAGCTTCCCCGCCCCTGCCGAAGTTGTAGAACCATGCAGTGGCCGGATCACATTCCGAGGCGGTCCAGTAGAAGCCATGAGCCTCGAGTCGCGCGTACTCTCCAGCCTCGGAGCGACCGCCTCCCAGCAAGGCGTCGAAGCCTGCGCTGCCTCCCGCCACCAGCGCCGCGTACGCGGCCTTGCCACCGTCGCCTGAGTCCTCGCTGACTCCACCAAAGTGCCTGGCCAGTCGTCTCCAGTCGTCCTCAGTGGGCAGTCGCCATCGCTCGCCTAGCAATCGACAGCCGCGTTGTGCTGCGTCCCACGTGTACAGACGGCCGTACCGGCTGCAGTTGGCCTCTGCGTCGTCGTAACAATAGGACCGGTCGGTGTCGACGCCCAGGTTCGCAAGCGTCCATTCCTTGCCGTCGGCCATTCGCCTCGAAGAGGCCGTGCCTGCTGCCTCCCGCCCTCTCGCAAGTTGCTTCGTCCACCCTGAGACACCAGGAAACCCGACGACCATCAGCGCAATCGCCATGACTCGAAAGGTCGGGTGACTGGTGGGCTCCATTCACTTACTTCGGCGGCGGAGCCGTGCAATAGCTGCCGGCGTCCGGCAACGCGCCCTTCTCCACCCACCACGGATACACCACGGGGATGAGCCGCCCCGCCTTGACTGCTGGATCGCTCGCCGCCCACGCCTTCGCCTCGTCGAGTGAAGCCGCTTGGAACACGAAGATGCCACGCAGGTCTGCCTGATCCTCGACCGGGCCGGCAATGACCAGTTTGTGCGCCTCCCACATCGCACGGATGTTGGCCATGTGCGCGTCCTGGATGGCCTGCGTGGCAGGAGTCACTTCCGCCGTCCACGCCGACCCCTTCTTGAGGAGGACCAGGTAGACGGTCATCATCCGGCCCTGTTCGGCTGCGACACCCTCGGTTTGACCAGCGGCCGACCACGCCAGGACGGCTGCCAGACCCACGATCCACTTCCTGTCACACCGCATCCACCGCCCCCCTGACTGGTATCCGCATCCCGCTCGACGGTTTCCACCTCGCCTGCGTCTGCCCAGGTCAATAGGCCAGCGATCCCTCCGGAGCAGCGGACCGCTAGCAATGCTGACGTCAGCCCGTTGCTTCCGTGAACTTGATGATGTGGCCGGAGGCATTCACCACTCGGAACTCACGATTGCCCCACGGCTTCCGCACGATGCCCTGCCTGATGAGGGCCCCGCGGCTCTCCAGCTCCGAGAAGAGCTCGTCCAGCCCCGTGGCGAGGACGTGGATCGACGCCGCTGACGGGGTGCCGGAGTCAGGACTGAACAGGTGAAGCGCGACGTCGTCCCGCTCGACGATGGCGTGATCACGGCTGGGCATCACCGCTGCAACCTCCTGCTGCCCGACCATCTCCTGAGGGAGGGCCCGCTCGCCTTTCATGCCAGCCAGGATCGTGCGTCGATGGTCTCCCCAGGTCGACCCTGAGGCGGAGCAGCTTGGCCGAGTTCGGCAGGTCCTCGACAGACACGATGGTGCCAAGCCGGATGTCCAGCCTCTGGAACTCAGCGAGCGTGATGTTGGGCTTGATCGCTGCCGGGCTTGAACTGCGCCACCTCTCCTCCGATTCTCCGGGCAGCTCCAGTGCTCCAGCGCAGACGCCGCCATGTCGTCCGCGCGCGTCTTTCACGTTGGCCTACTCCGCGAGCTCGGCGATTCTCGCCTTGACCAGCTTCCCGACGATCGTGGCCGGCAGACCGGTCCTGGCCGTGAAACGGATCGTGCCTGGGCTGGTGTCGTATCCGACCAGCTCCGCCTTGAGTGTCGACACGGTCGTGCCACTCATGGGGTGAAACGAGCAGTGGTTCGCCGCTCCCCGAAACCCGGTAATCAGCTTCCCGCGCAGACGAAACGCTGGCATGCCGTAGCAGATGCACTCCTCGGCCTCAGGCACTGCGCCTTGGACAGCTCGACGAACCTTCTCGAGCACGCTGCGCTGCTCGACAGGCAGCCCGGCCAGGAACTCGTCGATGGCACGCGGTCTCTTCGCCACCGAGTCCCCCCCTTCCAACCTGGCGCACTCACTTCACGGAGACGCAGGTCTCGACTGAACTCGCACCGCGGCAGCGCTCGAGCAGCGAGGTCTGCCGTCTCGCCGTCCATGCATCGCGAGCCAACCACTTCTCAAGCTTCATCGCCTCCTTCGACGGCTCGCGGCCCGTCGATCCTCCCGCTGACTCCCGGGCCGTGCCTGAGGCTGCCAGAGCTCGACCTTGTTGCCATCCGGATCAAGGAACCACCCGAAGCGCCCGTAGGGATGGTCCCGAATGCGGCCCACGCGAGTCCCTCCGGCGGCAACCACCTGCTCGAGTGCCCTCTCGACATCATCGACGACGAAGTTCACCATGTGCTGCTGCTTCGAAGCGCCGAAGTAGCGCGTCGCTGACGGCAACGCACTCCATACTGTGTAGCTTCGCTTGGGCATGCTGGCGGGACTGAACGTCGCCACGCCGGGCGCGACGAGTGGGAATCCGAGACAGCGCGAGTACCATCGCGCGAGCCGCCGCGGGCTGACAGACTTGAAGAACACGCCACCCACGCCCAGCACTTTCGCCATGCCACCTCCTGCTCGCACCCGCGCCTCTTGCTGGAGGCTTCATCCCAGGTTGGGCCGCACCTCTCACCGTTTGGCCGTCGTGAAGCCAGCCACGTCCCTTGCGCTGTTGGTCCGCAGTTGCCTGGCCCACAGCGTAAGCGAGAGACAGGGAATCGCCAAGAAGAGCAGGATGAACTTGAGAACTGCGATGCCGACCCACCACACGCGGCCGAGGAACTCCCATGTCACACCCGGGGCCCCACAGCCAGAGAACCTACCCTGGCCGGAACGACATCGCCCAGAGATAGGCAACCCACTGTACGGTCAGGACGAGGCGGCAATCAAGAGCGTCCACCAGCCCGCTACTCCCGCGCTCCGCACCTTCTGCTCGAGGTCACGCTCCATCGCCAAGACCTCCGCCTCACCGGCCTGCTATCAGGACCTCGGCCGGCCCTGCCGCGCCCGCCGTCGTCAGCCTATCCCGTTGCGCGTGACTACGTGTGCGTCACCATAAGGATGTGACCGTCCGGGTCCTCGATACGGAACTCACCCCGCGGCGCCCAGAAGAGATACTCGATTCCGCCCGCCTGAACTCCGCTCGCCAGCAATGCACTCTGGAACCCGGCAACGTCGGTCGCGTAAAGGTAGAAGAGCACGCCTTGCGCGCCTGGATCGATGGTCTCGCGTGCGCGCGAGATCATGAGCACATCTCCGCCGGCCGTCAGCTCAGCCCAGACCGGCTCCGTACCGCCCTCCGTCGTGAACGCATTCTCCACCGCAAAGCCCAGCCGTGCGTAGAACTCGATCGACCGAGGCACGTCCTTGACGTGTGCCAGTGGTACCAGGGAATGCAGCCTGCCCTGTTTCCGCCACTAAGTGCTCCTGTCGTCAGGCGGCACCGCTCCTTCACGTCGCAGCTCGACCCTGGTTCGACCGCACACCATTTCGGTCCTCATCCGTTCAGGCTTGCCCTTGCCGGTTGCGCCGCCGGCTCCTTCGCCGACCAGGATGGCCAGCCCAGACCCTACTCCGGCTCCGGATGTCGTGAACAACAGCGCCACAGCGATACCCCATCCCGCGCTGCGACACTCCACCAGCATGATCGGAAGAGCCACCACGAGTGCGCCAAGCCACCATCGCACACCGGCTGCGGCTGCCACTCCAGCTCCGACAAGAAGACAAGCCGCTGTGATGCCGGCGTCGTCCCAGTTCGGCCGCGTGTCAAGCCAAGCCACCGCGGTACCCATGGCAAGCGCCAACCCCGTGCCCAGTCCACTTCTCACGCGTCGCCCTTCTTCATCAGCCAACCCGGGACCCGGCGCGACCGGCGCCGGCGTGAGGACCCACCTCCGGCCGCAGCGCCGTGTGCGGCCCGACCTTCAAAGACCCCCGTGGAACCGACCGAACGCCCGCGCGAGCATGAGCGACATGACAAGAATGCCCAGCCCGAAGGGCAGTACATGCTCGGTCTTGCGCAGCTCGAAGGCCCCGACTCGACACACCAACAAGTAGCCCAGCGCCAGGTTGAATAGGCCCCACAGGACGTTGACGGTCGAGGAGGACAGCCCTTCGCCAGGCGGAGATGCAAAGGGGCTCTGAAACGCGTGCCCCGCAATCCCGTTGCCCAGATGCGGAAGCGCGTTCGCCAGAAAGGCCCCCCCGAAGAAGTACGCCACGTAGTGATACCAGCGCATGGCAGTTCCTTTCCCTCGACACTCCGAATACTATGCCAGGGCCTTACGCCGTCGTGGCGCCAAAGGGAAGCGGGTGCGTTTCCGATGGTCGGGTGGCCAGAAGTCGACTATGGCTCGAGGTTCAGCCTCCTCAGCCGATAGCGCTGTTTGAGGCTGCAGTTCGGAAGACACGGAGTGTCGACTGCCTCGAGCTCCAGGATCAGGTTCCCATCCGTCTCCGTGAAGCGATCGTCGTAACGACGGGTGTATGTCCGGTCGTTGTTGCCGCAACGGGCGTGTCGGTCCCTACTCTCGAGCGTCACCTGGCCCGATGGAGCGACGTGCCCCCTTTTCGATCGGCGAGGGCGGCGTTGACGGCTCCACAGTACCGCGGTACTATTCCTTATGCCTCTTGCTCATTCTCGGGTGACCGCGCAGGGCCAGATCTCCGTTCCTGTGGAGGTTAGGCGTCGTCTCGGTGTAGGGCCGGGTTCGGTCCTCGAATGGGACCAGCAGGGGTCTGCCATCGTGGTTAGGCGAGCTGGCCGCTATACATCTCAGGACTTGCATGATGCGCTCTTCAAGAAGCGGCCGAGGCGCCGCTCGTTGGGCGAGTTGAAGGAGGGTATCGCCCAGTACATGCGGCGGCGGCATGCGAGCCGTTGACACGAATGTCTTGGACGTGGAATAGCGCCCCTTCCTGCAGTTCGATGACGCGGCCGTCCTGGAAGGCCACCGTTGCGGTGCCAGATAACACCATTCCGACGTGCTCGACCGTGCACAGGGCCGCACCCACGGTAGGGCCCACGTGGACCGACCATTTCCAGCCGGGTTCGTACTCGGCACGGCCCACGGTCATGCCGCCGACTCGGACAACCGCAAGGCGTCCCTTCTCGAACACGCGTACTTCGTCTGGCGAATCGAACTGCCTTAGATCGACCCTGCCGCTCATCGGCAACCTCCACCATCGCCGGCATAGCCGCTCACGTCCGCCCAACACCGGGGATAAGCTGCGAAGCGGTGCGCGCGTCAGAAATGGTCCCTCGCGCGCACGGAGCGGCACCTCCAATCCACCAGGGTGCCGCGGAGAGCTTCGTCAGCTTCATCCCCTTGTTCGACCGCCCCAACGGCACCTCAGCATTCGTCCGACCCTATCTGTTGTTAGCTACGTGTCCAACGCAACTCCCTCGCGGTCGGCCCGTTTCGCTGGTCAAAAGAAGCAGCCCGCTTTCCACCGCGACGCGACATCCTAACCCTTCGCCATGCTGCGGATGATTTCCAACAAGACCACGCCGAATGCGCCGGCCAGGAAAAGCATGCCCACCCTTGTCACTACCTTCGCCACGGTCGCAGACGCAAGGTCGACAAATCGATCTGGATGCAGCAGAATGTCGACCCACATCGCCTCGCGATACGGACCCACATCGCCTCGCCAGTGAAGGCGCGTCCAGATCACGCCCGAGAGAACTCCCGCCAATCCGGCCGCCAGTAACGCCAGGAATGCAACTTGGCTCACCTTAGCCCAGCCTCCGTCGCGCGCCTGCTAGGTCTGCCGAACACTCGCGATAAGCTGCGAGGGGCGCGCACTTCTATCCCGGTTCTCGAAACCAGCGACCCCGTGGCGGCTGCAGGTTACCACCGCTCCCCTACCTCCAGACCGCCCCTCGTCAGCTTCATCGCGTTGTTCTGCGGCCTCGTACGGTGGCATTCGGTCGTTTGGCCGCAGCAACGTTAGTTTGTGCCGGCCTCAGCCGGAAGGCCGACCAAGTCGCATCCACGCTCAGTATCCCCAGCGGTCGCAGGCCCAGCTTCTCAGCGACCGCCCACACGGTGTCGCGATTCATGTCCAGGCCGGCTTGCGCTGAGCCTTTCTGAAAGAAGACCCAGATGGCCGCGCGTGAACTTAGTGCCTTGACTGCCGCAGGCATCTTGCTCTTAAGCTCAGCCTCCGTGCGCACGAACACGAACACGAGTTGAGCCTTCGCCGGCCTCACGAACGTGACGTCGCTTGGCAACCCGAGCGACTCCACGACGCTTGGTACGCGGTTGACTAGGCCGATCGTCGTACCCGCCTTGACGTGAGCCTTCTGCGCCACCGTCTTGTTGGACACACGATCCTTCCACCCACGCTCGCCCACTCCAGGTCCGCAGAACACCCATTGTGCCGAAAGGATAATCGCACTGTCAGTGGTCCGCCACTTATCCTGTGGACTTACCCCGCGTTTTATTCGGTATCGGAGACAGGGTTTAGGACCGTTTCTGGCGTGGCCGAGCACCATTCGGGCGATTCGCGCCGTGCGGCACTCGGGGTTGTCCGCGGACCGGCCGAGTCGCTGCGCTCCGATTTGGCGTCGCCTGCATCGACTGCTGCGTGTTCGGCTGTCGGCGCGGCAGCCGGAGCCATCACGGGATCAGCGGGCGATCGGGGGGTGTCGAGGGGGCTGACTGGCGAGCAGTTCGGCGCGAGAGTCGCTGGCCGGCTCGCGTAGATCAGGGTCGTCGCGATGTCAGCGTGTCCGAGGAGCTCCTGGACGGTGCGAACGTCGTGTCCCGCCTCGAGCAGGTGGACCGCGAAAGAGTGACGGAACGTGTGGCAGGTGACGGGCTTGCCGATCCCGGTGGCGCGCACGGCGAGCGCCAGTTCGCGCTGAACCACGTTGGGGTGGATGTGCGAGCGCCACAACGTCCCGCGGGAGCGGTCGACACGCAACCGCGTCGCCGGGAACAGCCACCGTGAGGCGTAGCCGGCCGCGTGAGACAGAGCGCCCGGCGCGCGAGGCGAAGCGCCCGGCGCCTGAGAGGACGTGCCCGCCGCCCGCCCGAGCCGGCGTCAGCCGGAGCACGCTCTCGCCCGCCGTCGATCCCCTCGGCAGCATCCGCCTGGCACTCGAGCCGCACGGCCTCGACACGGCGGCGCAGCGGCTCGGTGAGGCGTCGCGGCAGGACCGTGAGGCGGTCCTTGCAGCCCTTCCCGCGGTGCACGACGATCTGGCCGGCGGCGAAGTCGAGGTCCCGGACCTGCAGCCGACAGCACTCGCCGAGCCGCAGACCGGCGCCGTACATCAGCGCCACCATCAGCCGGAACGGCTCTCTCAGCCGTCGGAGCACGGCCTCGACCTCGACCGGCGAGAGGACGGTGGGCGCACGGCGGCGGACCCGGCCTCCGAGGAACGGTGCCACTCCCGCTGGCCGGCGGCCGAGGAGCTGGCGGAAGACGAGCGCCAGCGCGCTCGCCGCCTGGTTCTGGGTGGTGGCGCTGACCCGGCCGCGGCCGAGCCGCTCGAGGAACTCCCGGACCCGCCACCACGCGACGTCGGCCGGGTGGCGCATGCCGCAGAAGGCGACGGGCCGCCGGAGCCAGGCCACGTACGCCTTCTCGGTGTTGCGGCTGTAGTGCCCGGTGCGGAGCAGGAGCCGCAGCTGCCCGACGAGCGCCGCGATGCCCCGGACGCGTCGGGACAACGGCTCCAGGGGCCACGACCAGAGGTCGACCGGCGGAGGCGTGTCGACGTCGGGCGACCAGCGAGGCACCGACGACCAGCGGGGCACCGGCGACCCGGGGGGGACCGGCGACCCGGGGCGCACCGGCGAAGGATGGCGCACCGGCCGGCTCACCGGAGCAGGTCCAGCGGGCTGCGGACGCCG
>Ga0187777_10001007_pt1 | contig 18466 bp, 19 predicted proteins | sample 1015_Q2_SP5_10_M_FD_132416 | JGI IMG/M metagenome (GOLD analysis project Ga0187777, IMG submission 132416) | Tropical peat soil microbial communities from peatlands in Department of Meta, Colombia - 1015_Q2_SP5_10_MG | ecosystem: Environmental > Terrestrial > Soil > Wetlands > Peat | place... | reverse complement strand
GTTCCAGACCTGTTCGCCGGAGAGTTTCCGGCGATCCCGAGAAGCGATGCTGACCTGACGCCGTCCGATCACCTGCAAGCGATCGCGAACACCGCCGGCTTTCACTTCGCGACGATCGAGCAGGGCGGCAACAGCCTCTACCCGCAACTGGCCCAACGGGCCAGCGATCCGGAGGTGCTGCGCGTTCTGCTCAGCATCGGGCCGACCGAGACGATGCACTTCCAGACCTGGAGCGACAAGGCCGGAAACGCCCCGCCCCTAACCGACCCCACGAACGGCCTCACGTTCCCCGATCTCAATTCCCCGCCGTTCGGCGGAGAGCTGTTCCAGACGAACCTGATCATGCCCGAGCCGACGGTCTTCCTGAGTCGCAAGTTCCCGCCCGTCTCGATCATCCGCCCAACCGAGACCGAAGGGGCCGCCGCTGGCGCGCTGGCGTTCCTCACCGCCGACGGACTGTTCCGCGGCCAGTCGCCCGCGTTCTTCCGGTTCTTGGCCAAGCTCGCGCGGGAGGCCGATGCGGCGAGGAGAGGGCCCTTCGACGATTAGCTCCCTCCAGCGGCGCCGGGCGTCGGTCAAGGACGACCGCGCCCGAGCCGCGCGTCACCCGTCCAGGCTGAACGTGGCACAGTCTCGGACCTCGCCCGTTTAGGAAGCGGGTCGACGACCGAAATCAGCCCGATCCGTCGTGGGCAGCGACGGGCACCGGTCCGAGTTGGCGGATGATGATGACGTTGGCGATCGTGCCTCCGGCGAGCGGCCCGAGCAGACGAATCGCTTGGTGGAGCAGGACCGCGGCGACCGCGGGATTGTGCTGGACGCCGTAGACGATCGGCATGCCGCCGATCCCGCCGACCGTGCCGACGCTGGCGGGGAGGGGAAGCGAGCCTCCGAGCGCCCCGATTATGTGCGCCATGACGACGATGGCGAGGCCGGGGGCCGGGTGGGCGTGGACCGCGAGCAGGGCGAGCCACAGGATCAGCAGGTCGAAGCTGAGGTATGCCACCGCCCCGAGCATGGTCACCAATGCGCCGCGGTGAAACACCACCCGTTTGGTGTCGTTCACGGCGTCCGCCAGCGTGGTGATCGAGCGCGCGATTTTGGCGTGCTTGGCCTTCAGCCGATCGGCGCCAGCGTCCGGTTAGGCGACCCACTCGGTCGGGGAACGCCGGCCGCGTCCCCGAACCCAGTCAGCGTCCTCGGGTACGCATCCGCGGCTCTTGAGCTCTTCGACGAACGACTCAACGCGAGTCATGGCGTCCGCGACGAACTCCCGCAGCTCGCCCTCATCGATCACCTCTTGGAACCGGCGCCTGAGGTCGTCCCAGTCCTGATGGCTGCACATGCGCCAATCGTATCTCCACGGCCTCGGCCCGTTCCGGAAGTGCCGCGCGGCAGCCGCCGCAGCCGCACACCACCTCGGCGTCAAGCCGGCCCACGCCCTCTCCGCAGTCTAGGCTAGCCCGAGCGTCCCACATGACCGATCGGATCGTGATCCGGCCCGCGCACGCGGGCGATAGCGACTTCGTAGCCGGGCTCGTGCCGAGCCTCTTGCGGTTCGGCTCCCCTGCCTGGGAGAACGCGGACGCCCTGGCTCCAGGGTTCCGCAACGTCCTTGTTGACGCCGTGCGCGCTGCTGAGGATCCCCGCGCCACCGTCCTGATCGCCCAAGGCGCGGACGGAACGCGGCTCGGGTTCATCTCACTGAAGAGCGTCGCCGACGTCGGAGGCACCGAACGAGCCCACGTGGCCGACCTCGCCGTCAGGGAGGACGCGCGAAGGAAGGGCGTCGGCCAGGCGTTGATGCACGCCGGCGAAGCCTGGGCGCGCGAGCGAGGATTGCCCGTCCTAGGCCTCGACGTGTGGTCGACCAACGAGCCGGCGCTCGCCTTCTACCGAGCCCTCGGCTACCGCCCCGAGTCGCTGTGCCTGATCAAGACGCTCGACTGAGCGGCAATCGAGGGCCTTAGCGCGTCCGGTAGATCCGCGTGTGATGTCGGAGGCGGGTACACCTCGAAGCCTTGTTGATGCCGAGGACGCTTAACGGACCCGTTTCTGCAGAGTCAGGAGAAGCGTCACGCGGGCGGGCGTCGGACGTGATGCTTTTGGCGGTGCCTCACTAGGAGCACCGGCGTCTGACCAGGATTCCGGAGTATTGCTGGTCGGTGAAGATCAGCGTGCCACGCAGTTCGGACAGCGCTCGGGTACCGGACATGATGGTTCCCGTGCCGTGCAGGTTCGACAGGGTCTGGGTGCCGCAGTCGAAAGCGGCGTGGAACTTCGTCTCCCACGTCAGCGTGCCGGATCCCGCGCGTGCGACCGAACCGGTGAACGTCTCGTCACCTTGACCATCGATGACGCTCGGCTGCAGTTGATGACCCACCTGAAGTCGGTGCTGATGGTTCCAGTCAAGTCGCCGCTGTACTTGGTCGCGAAATCGGGCGTCTCGCAGCTGAGCAGCGAGCCGGCGGAGTTGATCGGGTGACAGGACGTGGTGCCGGCGTCCGGTCCGAGGTCTGTGCCGGACACGTGGACGACCGCGCCAAAAACGCCCCGACGGCCGCGAGCTCATGCTCGCGCCCGACCACATCGCGCACCATCGCGTCACTCTACGCCGAGCAACTCCAGATCGGTAGGACAGTTCCAAGAGACCGCGCCTGGCATCAGTAGGCCAGTCACGGACGGCGGGGCGGCCCCGGAGGTCGCACTCGGCCGCGGCGACCGCCGCGCCTTGGCAACGTCGAGCTGCTCTGGTTGGGACCGCTGGTCCGAGCTCACGACGGAAACACTCCTGCCGTTTAACCGGCCACGGTGGCCGCTGCGGCGTGAGTGCGCAGCCTGCGCGCGATCATCGCCACCGCGCGGATGGCAGCATCTGACTCGGGGTTCGCCAGAAGCCGGGGAGCAGCTCAGGGGCCGAGCTTCCGCCGCAGACCGGGTCGCCGATGACCAGGAACAGGATCCAGCCGATCGCCGACCCGCGTGAGCGTTCAGCGAGCGAGAGAAACCGCTATGAGCCACTGACCCCAAAGACGCGCTGGGACACGGCGATTTGGGTTCATGGCGACGGCTGAGCGGCCGGGATCAGCTCGGTCCGACGGACGGTACGACCGGTCCGCGGCCGACTTGCGCGATGATGACGGCATGATCCTCCATCGTACGCCGCTTTTCGTGGTGCTCGTTGCCGCCGTGATAGCGCTCAGCGCATGCGGCAGTTCCAGCACCTCCTCCTCACCGTCGAGCTCGTCGTCGCCGGCGTCCACCGCCATCACCAGCGGCTCGGGCGGCACCGTCGCTGCCGCCAAGCAGAAGTGTCTCGACGCCACGAAGCAGATCCAGAACGCGACCGCTCGGTCGACGGCGGAACAGGCCTGCAATCAGATCACCACGAGCAACGCGAACGTGAGCACGGCGATCAATAAAGCCAAGCAGGCCTGCCTCACCGCCGCAGCGAAAATCCCCATCGCAGCGCTAAAGCAGGCTGCCGACAAGCAGTGCAACAAAATCGCGGGGTCATAGCGCATGGACCCCGCCGGGCAGAGAGCTGTCTTACGCCGCCGCCCGGACCATCTCGGCGACGGACGGGAACTCTCAAGTGACCGGTACCAGGCTTGCTTTGCGCGGAGGCTGGCCTGTGAATCCCGCCACCGCGCCGTCCTCTGACACGCACGCGAAAAGCAGGCCCGGCCACTGGTCGGGCCTGGTGAGCGCGCGCGGTTGTCAGGTCTGTTCCGCGGCCTCCCGGGCCGAGGGGGGCGGTGTGTGCCGCCGGGAGGAGCCTCCCAGAGATGAGTATGGCTTTCGCGCTCATGGCGAAATCAACGGTTCCACAGGCTCCTGGGCCACGCTGTCGCACGGGCTCCAACTACGGCACCAAGCCTCGCCGGCCTCGGCCCGGCGGCACCAAGGATTCTCATCCATCATGGGTGGCGGCGCAAGCGGCGCCCGGGACGCTGTCGCATAAACGAATGCCGTTGTTGGAGGCGCACAACCAACCGAGGCGCCCCGCGTGAACTTTGGCGATTGAACTGCCTGCAGTGTGCGTAGCTGCATCGCCAAAGTTCGGCCTCCGGCCACGCGCAGCGCGTCGGCATTTGGTACCGGATCACAACCAGTTTCCGGTGCCTTGGCTTTTTGCGACACCCTCCGCGCGCAAAGCGGGACAGTAGCCGCGGTCAGGCTACGGAGGTCGGATCACTCAGCCAGGAGTCGCTCCCAGAGCGCCGTGAGCGCGGCTGTAGCGTTGGTGCGTCGCTCCGGGGAGTCGTGGCCGCCGCCGAATGTGTCGAGCAGGTATGCGCGGTGGGTGGCCATCAGTAGCAGCGCGAACTCGCGTGGGTTGGCCGGTGGGTGCGGGGCGTTCGCGACCAGCTGCTCGAGCAGTTGGCGCGGGCCGACGAGAGCGCGGTCCAACTCGGTCGCGACTGCCGGATCGGCCGCGGCGGCGGCGTCGAGCGCGCGCAGCCACCGACCGTTGTCGGCATAGAGCTGCACGAGGCCGGTGACCATCGCTGTGATCAGGTCTTCCGCAGGAGCCCGCAGGACCTGATCGAGGAGCGGGTCCTCGGAGTCTGGGAGCAGTTCGGGCGCCATCTGCGCCAGCCTGTCGAAGTGGCGGTAGAAGACGGTGCGCGCCAGGCCCGCCCGCGTCATCACATCACCGACGGTCAGGGCTGCGAACGGCCGGTCGAGCAGTAGTTCCCGGGTCGCGTCGAGGATCCGTCGCCGGGCGTCGTCGGACGGAACTCGTGGGGATCGTTGCGACATTGTGTCGCACAGTATGCAATCCTGTTGCGACACGATGTCACAATCCGAAACGAACACACACGTCACACTGCCCGACGGGCGCACGCTCTCGTACCTGCTCGCGGGCGCCGACAGCGGGCCGGTCGTGACCGTGCTTGACGGTCCATGCAGCCGCGGGCTCGGGCGGGCGCTCGCCGCAACCGCGCGCGAACTTGGGATCCGGCTCGTGATCCCGGACCGTCCGGGTTGTCACGGCAGCATGCCGAAACCCGGTCGCACGGTCGCCGATTGGCCCGCCGACCATCTCGCGCTGATGGACGCGTTGGGCGTTGACCGCTTCGGGATCGTGACGCAATCCGGCGGGACCCCATACGGGATCGCCGTTGCCGGTGCGGTTCCAGAGCGGGTCACCGCCCACTCGCTGCTCGGAGCTATTGCGCCGCTCGCGGAGAAGGCCCAGTGGCGCGCGGCCGGGAAGGATATGAAGATGGCGGCGTTCATGTCCCGGCGCGCGCCGTTTCTGCTGCGGGCGGGCTTCAAGCAGCAGTACAAGAAGCTGCCAGATTCAGCGATGGGACTGTTCAAGGGGCCCGACGCGGAGGTCGTCCAGATCCCGTGGGTCAAAGAACTGTTCGTACCGACGACCGGGGAGCTGTTTGCGAACCCAAACGGGTTCATCGAGGAGGTCCGGATCCTCTGCAAGCCGTGGGGTATCACGCCCGGGGCGGTCCGCGCCTCCCTCTGGACTGGTGAGTTCGACCGGATGCACCCGCCGTCGCACGCCCGTCGCGTCGCCGAACTGCTCGGCGGAGACCCGCCGGTAACGGTGGTACCGGGCGTCGAGCAGATCGGCCTGATTGTGATCTTCGAGGAAGCGCTGCGATTCGCAACAGTCAGCGGTCCTTGAAACACCCGCTATTCGTGCCAGAAGCAGAAGCGATCAGACGATCTCGAACGTCTCTTCAACAGACCGGGTTGCACCAACGCTGAGGTCTCTGGCCGGCGCGTTGACGGCGGCGCCACCCATCTCCTTCCAGCCAGAGCAGCCTCGCTGCAGAAGTGAATCAGGCGTGACCCCGTCGGCGACAAACCAGCAGCCGAGTGGGTGGTGCGTCGAGCCAACTCTCCGACCGGGTTTTGGGTCGCAGGCGACGCTACGGCTCCGCGCGCCAGAGGCTGACGGCCGAGCAGGAGCCCGCCGCCGTCTGCGGCTCGCTGCTCCGGGTCGCCCAGGGGGCGGTCGGCGTTAGCTCGAATCCTGCTGGTACCGGGTTTCCTTCCTCGGGAAAGTAGGCCAGCCGGGCGGAGCCGCCGGACCCACCGACCGCCATCGACTTAGGGGCCGTCGAGGTCGAGCAGCAGCTTTCCGCGCACGGTGCGCGCCGCCAGGCGCTCGAACGCCTCATTGACCTGCTCGAGCGCCAGCCGGTCTTGGATGGGGAGCTTCAGCTCGCGTCGGGCGAGCGCCTCAAGAGCCCGCTGCGTCCCCTCCCGCCGCTCCTCGCGCGTCAGCGCCGTTCCCCCATAGCCGAGCAGCGAGATCCGTTTGCGGTAGAGCTGTCGCAGGTTGAACGTCACCTCAGGGCCGGCGGAGGTCCCGAGTACGACCAGCCGCCCGCGCACCGCGAGGGCCTCGACCACCGGGTCCACGAATCCGCCACCAAGCGCATCCAGCACGACCGTCGGCTCGAAGTCGCCCAGCGCCTCGCTCAGCTGCGCAGGACCCGTGACGATCACCCCGTCCGCTCCCTGCTCCTCGATCACCCGCGTCTTCTCGGCCGAGCTGGTCTGCCCCCAGACAGTGGCGCCGGTAGCGTGCGCGAGCGACACGATCGCGCAGCCGACTCCGCCCGATGCGCCGAGCACCAGCACCCGGTCATCGCCGCCCACCTGCCCGACGTCGTGCACCACGTTCCACGCCGTCACGCCGACCACGCCGATCGCCGCTGCCTCGCGCAGGTCCACTCCGTCGGGGACGTCGGTCACAGCTTCACGCGGGACCACCGCGGCCTGCGCCCACACCCCGTCGCGAGCAGTCCCTAGCCCCTCGCCGTGGACGACCACGGAGCGTCCGTCGAGCACCCCGGCGGCCTCGAAGCCGAGCGTTCGCGGCAGAGGGCCATCGGGCGCCACGCTTCCCTCGGCTGTGTAGCGGTCGATCGGATTGACGCCGGCGAACGCAAGGTCCACCAGTACCTCGCCCTCGCGCGGTTCCGGCAACTCGACTGTCTCGATCTTCAGAGGCTCGCCGTGCTTGTGCAGGCGCGCGGCGCGGACGGTCATCTCGTAATCGTTCCAGACGGCCGCCTCCTCTCAGTTCGCGTCGCCCGTGAGGTCCGGTTCAAATCCGGGCGCCCCGACTAAGAAAGCCCCGCAAATGTCTGGGTTTTCTCTTAGTCGAGATCCTCAGTTCAATTGACAGGGATTGGGCATCACTGCGGCTTAAGCAGCCATACCGGCGACGTGGCCGCTTTCGGCGATGGTGGAGAAGTGAGGCCAGAGCGCCACCGACTTCTGAGCAGGCCGAACATCGATCCTCGTTCATGCTGATGAACCCCATGCCCGCCGCACACACGCGGTGGCGTTACGCGGGATCGCCCGCCCGTGGCCGAACGCTACCGATTGGAAGTTCAGCGATGCGACCCGGCGTTGACTATGGCGGCCAAGCTCACGGTCCTCGAAGCCGAGCGGGTCGCTGACGCCGGGGACGTTGGAGCCCACATCGCCGACGATCAGCATACGGCCGCCTTGCCACATCAGCGAGACGTGCCCTGCGGAGTGACCGGGCGTGTGGATGACCTCGAGTCCTCCGGCGACTGGCACCGTCTCGCCGTCATTGATCTCATGGTCGATGTGCACGGGCGTGACGGACTCGTTCGGGCGCCAGAACACGCGGTACCCGATCCGCTGGGGCAGCCCCGGGGACGGCCTCATCGGTCGGAACGGTCCCCCGCTTGCCGCGATCGGAATGTCAGTGGGGTGCATCCAGGTCTCCGCGCCCGTGCGCTTGATGACGGCCGCAGCACTGCCGATGTGATCGGGGTGGGCGTGCGTGAAGACGAGATGTCGCAGATCCTCAGGCTGGCGGCCAAGCGTGCTCAGCGCTTCAAAGATCTTGGCTTCCTTATTGGGAAAGCCGGCATCGATTAGGACGAGTCCGCCGTCGTCGCCCTCAAGCAGCACACCATTGGCAAAGCCGAGCGGCACCAGCCACGCCTTCTCGATTATCTCCTTCACTGGCGCTCCCCTTTCATTCGCTGTTCTGGCGACGGACGGCGATCGAACTGAAGGCCACGCCGGACCTGCACGCGTAGCCTACATAATGAAACCTTATCCGCGCTTACTTAGAATCGGTGCGACCCCGTTCGGACCAGCTAGGGGGCGCTTTGATCGCGGCGATGGGTCTATCGTCACTGCGCGATGGCGTCTGTGAGAACCCGGAAGCGCAACGCGCGGGGCCAGGGGGATCGACTGCGCTCGGAGATCGTCGAGGCCACCATCCGCCTGATCGACGCTCGCATTGAGCGTCTCAGCCTGCGCGCGATCGCCCGCGAGGCGGGTATCACGGGACCCTCGATCTACGACCACTTTCCGGACATCGAAAGCATCCGAAACGAGGTCATCCGTTCGTGCTATGAGGACCTCATCGCGCGCATCCACCAGGCCCAGCAGGGCGTCGCTGACCCGGTCGGACGTCTGGAGGCCACCTGCATGACCTACACCAGCTATGGCGCCGACTTTCCCGATCGATACGCGCTGCTCTTTCGCGTCGAGCGCGACCAAGACGAGAAGCTCGCCGTCGGAGAGACCGGAGCCGCGGCCTTGCAGACGCTCGTCGATGGCATTGCCAGCTGCAGAGATGCCGGCCTTTCAACAAGCACCGACCCGTATGACGACGCCCTCGCGGTCTGGTCGGCAATCCATGGCCTGACCACGCTGCGCTCAAGCCGACCGCACTTCACCCGCCTGCACGGCGACGAGCTGCTGCGCAGCGTTATCCATCGCCTGGCCTGCATCACCAGCCCTCCACAGCCAGACGCCTGAGTCGCCCACGACGCCCCGACGCCCTTTCGGCTCCGCGTCGGGCGTGTCACACCGACGAGCCTCAACCCCACCGGTGACCGGCTTCAGCCGAAGAGCGTTTCAAAGTCCGCATGCCCTGCCTCCTCGCTGACACCGCACGCGACGATCCCGGCCAGCGCGGGATCACATCTCTAGCGTCCATCAACCTTTGCCGCGGCACGTCCGCTTCCGCTTCGGACCCAACAGCGGCCGCGGCACCGTGGCGGCGGCCAGCCGTTTGCCCGGGTGCTAACCGAGAGCGTGCCGCCGGCGAACACCAGCCACGAAGGCGACAGCTACGAGAAGCTAGTCGCGGCCGGCCCACTGTCCATCGACACTCTTCACGTGCGGGACTGGCAGCACCTCAACGAAACGATCGATGCGATGCGAGCCCGCCCAGCTCCCGGCGAGGCCGTTCTCACCGTCGGCCCCAGGGTTCGATTTCGCAACCCCGCGATTCGAGCCGCCGCATGTCGGTCGCCGAAACCGTCCGTATGCGATGAGTTTGTGTGCCGCCAGCCGTTTGACGTGGTGCCAAGCCGCACACCTCAACTAAGGAGACCCAACGATGTCCGTGGCAATCGCAGACAAGACGGTGCTGGTGACCGGAGCCAATCGCGGCCTGGGGCGGGCGCTGGTCGACGAAGCCCTGAGGAGGGGCGCGAAACGCGTGTACGCCGCTTCGCGCCAACCGATGGTCGTCCCGGATCAGCGCGTCACGCCCTTGATATTGGACGTGACCAACCCAGGGCAAATCCAGCAGGCTGTCGCCCGAGTCGAAGCTCTCGACATCCTGATCAACAACGCCGGTGTGTCGGTACCCGATGACTTGAGCGATCGGCCCGCGTTTGACCAGCACCTAGCGGTCAACCTGTACGGGACCCTGGATGTCACCCAGGCGTTCCTGCCGTCGCTGACGCGCGCCCACGGAACCGTGGTCAACGTCGTGTCGCTCGGCGCGGTCGCCGCGGTGCCGGTACTCCCGGCGTATTCGGTCTCCAAGGCAGCCTCGTTGTCGGTCACCCAGTCGCTGCGGGCGCTGCTGGCCGGCCGCGGCGTGAGCGTTCACGCCGTCCTACCCGGCCCGATCGACACCGACATGGTCCGGGCCCTCGACATCCCGAAGACACCGCCTGGGGACGTGGCGCGCGCCACCCTCGACGGCGTCGAGCGGGGCGAAGAGGAGATCTTCCCCGACCCGATGTCGCAGTCGCTGGCAGACAGCTGGCGCCGGGGCGTGGCGAAGGAGCTCGAGCGCCAGAACGCCGCGCTGGTCCAAGCCGAGCCGATCGCCGCATAACGAGAGCGCTGCCCAGCGCCAGCACGGTTACAACCGCTTGCCTACCAAGGCGCTCAGTAAGGGTCAAGACCGGCCCACGACCCGAACGCGGTCGTGAGCCGCACCGCCGTACTAAGGATGGTGCCGCTCACCGCGCCCGCGGTGGGTTGCCCCGCCTACCGCGGTGGGAACCGCGCACGACACGTTGACACTGCGACCACGAAAGGAAATGAAGAAACATGACCGCTCACAAGACCGTCCCGCGTGAAGAGTGGCTGGCGGCGCGCACCGCACTACTGGAGAGCGAGAAGGAACACACCCGGATGGGCGACGAACTGGCGCAACAGCGCCGGGAGCTTCCCTGGGTACCGGTCGAAAAGCGGTACACGCTCCAGACGGCCGACGGCTCGAAGACGCTCCCGGAGCTTTTCGACGGCCACTCCCAGCTGCTCATCTACCACTTCATGTTCGGCCCAAGCTACGAAGCCGGCTGCCCAGTGAACAGCTCGATCGCCGACTCGTTCGACAGCCTGACCCCCCATCTGAAGGCTCGCGACGTGACGTTGATCGCCGTCTCCGGCGCGCCGATCGACAAGCTGTCGGCTTATCGCAAACGGATGGGGTGGAGATTTAACTGGGCATCGAGCTACGAGCGAGATTTCAATACTGACCTCGGTTTCTCGAGCAGCCTCGAGCAGACGCGCGGGGCGATCGAGCCGATCCTCGACCAGCTGCCACCGGTCGCGTTCCGCAACGCGAAGGTGTCAGGCACGGATATCTACGGTTACCTGACCGAGCTGTTCGGCTTTAGCGCCTTCACGCTCGAGGACGGGACCGTCTACCAGACATACTCGACGACCGGTCGCGGAGTCGAGTTCCTGATGCCCTACTACGCCTTCCTCGACCGGGCGCCGAAGGGCCGCGATGAGGACGAGGGATGGCAGCTCTGGATCCGCCGCCACGACGAGTACGAGAGAGCGTGAGCGCTGGTTGATCGCAAGGCTGGAGCATGATGAGCGTTGGAGGACTCGATGAAGATTGCCGTGGTTGGAGCTACCGGTCGGACCGGGCGAATCGTCGTCAAGGACGCTTTGGCCCGTAGGCACCCGGTCGTCGCCGTCACCCGCACCGACGGGGTGTCGGAGCCAGACGACGACAACCTCATCGACGCACGCGCCGACGGTTGGCTCCGATGAGTTTTCGTGCCGGCGAACGTTTGACGTGGTGAGCGGTGATGCGAGAGCTGACAAAGAACGCTGATCAACCTCTTCTGCTCGCTGCCGCGCAGGCGGGCGATGAGCGGGCGTTTCGCCAGCTAGTGGAGCCTTATCGGCACGCGGTCGAGGTTCATTGCTACAGGATGCTCGGGTCCGCTCAGGACGCCGAGGACTTGGCGCAGGAGACGCTGTTGCGGGCTTGGCGGGCGCTGGAGCGCTTTGAGCCGAGGGTGCAGTTTCAGACCTGGCTTTATCGGATCGCGACGAACGCGTGCCTGGATGAGCTCGAGCGCAGGACGCGTCGACCCGAGCCGGTCGATCCGTTCCCAGACCGGCCGTCGGACCCGACGGCTTCGCCGACGTACGACCCTGCTGCGCGTTACGCGATCCGGGAGGGGATGGAGCTGGCGCTGATGCGCGCGATCCAGGAGCTGCCGGGTCGCCAGCGAGCGGTGTTGATTTTCCGCGACGTGCTCGGCTGGAGCGCCCCTGAGGTTGCTGTGGTACTGGGGTCCACGGTCGCGTCGGTCAACAGCGCGCTACAACGCGCGCGCGGAACGATCGATCGGCATCTGCCCGAGTCGACGGGGCAGGCGGCGGATCCGGCCGAGCGCGAGCTGCTCAATCGTTATGTGGCCGTGTTCGAGGAGGCCGACATCGACGGGCTGGTGGCGCTGCTGCGCGACGACGCGACGCTACGGATGCCGCCGCAGTCGCTGGGCGGTGGTCTGCGGATCGCGCGCTTCTTCCTCGAGACGGTCGCCGGCGGCGATCTGACGCGGATACGACACAGGCCCACTTGGGCGAATGGCCGGCCCGCGGTGACGATCGAAGTGCGAGGCGAAGACGGCACTTGGATCCCGCACGGGATCAGCGTGCTCGAAATCGAGGAGGGCCGGATCGTCGGGATCGACGCATTTCTTGACCCTACCCTGCTGCGGCGGTTCGGAGTCTCGGCGCGTCATCCTCGTGATCGGCCTGACCCCGCGCAGTATGCCTGAGGATCTCGATTAGCTCTCGCCACAACCGTCGTTTGACGTGTGTATGACGATGAATGGAGAGAGCCTGAACGCGGAAGAGGAACGGAGCCTGCTAGCCGCGGCACGGGCTGGTGATGAGCATGCGTTCGGTCGCCTCGCCTCGCGCTACCGGCCGGCGCTCGAGTTCTTCTGCATGCTGATGCTTGGATGCCCGCACGCCGCCCACGATGCCGTGTGCGAGACACTGCTCCGCGGCTGGCGCGACCTAGATCGCGGCGCACTGGCAGAGCCTCCGCGCATCTGGCTCCACAGACTTGCCACGCACGTCTGCCTGGAAGATCTCGACGGGGCCGATGAGTCTGGAGGCCGGTGACCGTTTGACGGTATGAGAGATATGAACGAGCGGCCGCGCTAGCGGCCTGATGCTCACTTCTCCCTTCTTAGTGGTCGTCCTGCCCAGAGCACTGGAGGTCCGATGACGTCCCCATCACTGAATATCAACCGCTGGCGCGCGTTCCCGCTGCTTGCCACGGCGTACTTCATGACGATCATCGATCTGACGATCGTCAACGTGTCGCTGCCGACGATCGGCCGCGATCTGCACTTCTCGCCGACCAGTCTGCAGTGGGTGGTGACCGCGTACGCGCTCACGTTCGGCGGTCTCCTGTTGCTCGGCGGTCGCGCCGCGGATCTCCTCGGCCGCCGCCGGATCCTGATGGTGGGCTTGGCGCTCTTCACGATTGCCTCACTAGCGTGCGGGCTCGCGACCGGCGCCGCATTCCTGATCGGCGCCAGGGCCGTGCAGGGATTGGGGGCGGCGATCATGCTGCCGGCTGCGCTGTCGATCGTGATGAACATGTTCGAGGAGGGCGCCGAGCGGAACAAGGCGCTCGGGATCTGGGGCGGGCTCGGCGCCGCCGGCGCGACCGTTGGGCTGATCGCCGGCGGGTTCCTCACCAGGTACGCCGGGTGGCAGTACATCTTCTATTTGAACGTCCCGATCGGCGCGACCGCGCTGCTGCTGGCCCCGCGGATCGTCCCTGAGAGCCGGCTCGCCACGGTTCGGCGGCGGTTCGACGTGGCCGGCGCTATTACGTCGACCGCCGGGCTGGTGCTGCTGGTCGACGCGATCTCCCAGGCACCGCAGTACGGCTGGGGCGCCACCCGGACGCTCGCGCTCCTGGCGGCCTCGGCCGTCCTGATGGTCACGTTCCTGGTGATTGAGAGCCGCGTGCAGTCGCCGCTGTTGCCGCTGTCGATCTTCCGGTCACGCACGCTCGCCGGCGCGAACGTCGCTGGGCTACTGCTCGGTGGGAGCTTCTTCGCGTTCGTGTTCGTGGGCACGCTGTACATGCAGCAGGTGCTGCACTACAGCGCGCTCCAGTCAGGGGTCGCTTGGCTGGCCGCCTCGCTGACCTCGGTCGCGCTGGCGGGGGTCTCCCAGTGGCTGGTCACCCGCGGCGGGGCGAAGATCGTGATGGCGGTCGGAATGACCTTGATTGGCGCGGGGGTGATCTGGGCGACCCAGGTGCCCGTAGACGGACACTTCCTAGCCAACCTCGCCGGACCGTTCGCCGTCGCCGGCGCGGGAACCGCGTTCGCGTTCATCCCGATCTCGATCGGGGCGCTCGCTGGCGTCGCACAGCATCGGGCCGGACTCGCCTCCGGGCTTCTAAACACCTCCCAGCAGCTCGGCGGAGCGATCGGAATCGCGATCGCCTCGAGCATCGCCGCCAGCCACACCAAGGCGCTGCTGCACGCCGGCGACGCCGCACCGTCGGCGCTCACCGGCGGGTTCCAGCGGGCGCTCTGGGTCCTCGGCGCGGTCGCGTTGCTCGCGCTGCCGGCGATCTTCACGCTCGTGCGGCGCAACGAGCTCTCCGACGCCGTGGTCAAGACCACGATCGGCGAGCGCCAGCCCGCGCTGGCGTCCGCGAGCTAACTCCGCCTCAAAGCACCCAATGCAGAGGAGAGACGACCATGACACCCACAACCGACCTGACTGACACAACCACGGTGGTCGTCGGCGCGAGCCGCGGTCTGGGCCGCGGCATCGCCACGGCGTTCGCGGAGGCGGGCGCCCCGGTGATCGCGGTGGCCCGCACCGCGGCGTCGTTGAGCGACCCGCCAGGAGGCGGCAGCATCCGGCAGGAGGTTGCTGATGCCGCCGACGCCAGGGTCGCGGCCAGCCTGCTCGACCGCCACGAGCCCGCGGCAGTGATCCTGGTGGCGGGCGCGACCCCGCCGATACGTCCGCTCCAGCAACAGACCTGGGAGACGTTCTCGGTCAACTGGCACACCGACGTCCGGATCGCCTTCCACTGGCTGCGCGAGGCCCTGCTCAAGCCGCTCGGGCCGGGCGGGAGGGTGATCGTGATCAGCAGCGGAGCCGCGGTACACGGGTCACCGCTCACCGGCGGCTACGCTGGCGCCAAGGCCACCCAGCGCCTGATCACCGCCTACGCCCGCGACGAGGCAAGGCGCGCCGGCCTGGACATCACCTTCACCGCGATTCTGCCCCGGATCACGCCAGTCACCGACCTCGGCCGACCGGCGGTCCTGGCGTACGCCGCCCGCAACGGCCAAACCGGGGAGGAATACCTCGAGCAGTTCGGCGAGCCACTCACACCAGAGGTCGCCGGGGCCGCGCTCGTCGAGCTCGTACGCGCGGACGCCGCCACCGTCGCCCCCGACTACCTCCTGACCGGGGCCGGGCTGCAGAAGCTGCCGTGACCACACCGCCGACGGAAACGCCGCCGATCAGGACTCATTGGCTCGGCAGCTCTCAGGGCGCGGCCGCGGCCTGACCGGACGATTCCATTTGTGTTCCGGCGCCCGCGGGTCGCGCTACCGCTTTGCGGACGCCTCGTTCTCGGCACCAGACCCATCCTTTCCCCGGCCTAAGACCGGAAGCGTCCAAGTGTCGTCGAAAACGGGGGAAGTCCAGTCGATCAAGAGGGCGCTCAAATGACCGAGTCTCGATCACCTGCCGTCCAAAGCGCAGCGGGTCCTTGCAGCGACCCGATCCGGTCCCGGCGCGCGGGTGGGGCCGAGGTCGACGACCTCGCCAATCGCGCGCGGCCTGCTGGCGACTCGGAGCGCTTCCGCGGAAGACGAGCCTGACCCCGGCTCGCGACGGCGAGTGCCGCTTCGTCGCCCCTGGGGCCGTGATCCATCGGCTTCCGCCTCCAGACGCCGCGGACCCAAACGGGAAGTTCGACCTGGTGCGAGGGCGCAGGACCGTCCAACTAGTGGTTCGTGCATCGGAGGGTGCCTCCACAGTTCCGTAAAGCGCGGTCTGTAGGGCAGAGTCGCGTCGGCACCCCGGGACGTTCGCTGCTGCGTCCATGCCGACGAGCAGGCGTCCGGTTGGTCAGGGCGCCGTCGTGTGGTACGACAACCATGTACGCAGCCTCGGGGATTCGGGCTCTCCCGGACTAGCGGCCGTGAGAACGCCACCTGCACGTGTCCGTGGGGCGCCTTCGCTTTCCAACCAGGGACCGAACCCGTGTATCGACGGGCGCGAGCGTATACGTAGCGGGGCAAGGTGTACGCAGAACCAGAGAACATGAGGAGGAAAAATGGCGAAGGCAACCACCAGCGTCTCAGCCGCGGGTGAGCCGCGGCTGCTCGGCCAGACCGTCGTCGTGATCGGCGGGAGCGCGGGCATCGGGCTTGAGACCGCCCGCCTAGCCCGCAGCGAGGGCGCCGACATCGTCCTCACGGCCCGGGACCCGAAGCGGCTCGAGGAAGCGTCGCGCGAACTGTCGGCTCGGAGCAGCGCTGCCTTCGACGCCGACGACGCAGCCGAGGTCAAGCGCTTCTTCGACGGGCTGCAGGCGCCGATCGACCATGTGCTCGTCGCGGCATACACGCGCAGGTCGCAGGGGCCGATGCTCGAGAGCACCTCCGAGGAGGTCGGCCAGGGCGTTGGCCGGCGCGTGTCGCAGGTTCTCGAGATCGCGCGCCACGCGGCCCCCAAGATGCGAGCGGGCGGCACGTTGCTGCTGACGGGCGGCAGCGAGAGGACGTTCGGTCGCGAGTACGGGATAACTCCGGCCGCGTTCTCAGTGCTGCCTCCCTTCACCGCTGCGCTCGCGCTGGAGCTGGCCCCAGTGCGCGTCAACCTCATCCAAGCCGCCTTCGTCGACACCGCGTTGGCGGCGTCGTTATTCGCAGACGACGCAGCGGTCGAGGCCAGACGCGACGAGCTCCGCGCCACCCTGCCGATCCGGCGTGTCGTCGGACCGGCCGACATCGCGGCCCTCGCCGTTCACCTCATGACCAACACCGCCATCACCGGCGCGACCTACGACATCGACGGGGGCCAGCGGCTGATCGACTGACCAACCAGTCCGTGCGTGAGCTAGAGGACGGCGAATGCCGAGGAGAGCCTACGCGCGTTTCCCGAGAAGCGCGCACCAGACTTCCGCGGCGCATGAGCATCGTTCGGGCTCCGGAGATGGAGCGCGAGCGCCTCGCGGCGCTCGTCGAAGCCGAGTTTGGGCAGTGAATGGGCAGTATGCGCGCGATTCCGCGTGTCCGCCCCAGCGCGCTTGCCGATCTCTTGCTCGTCGACGGCAACCTGCTTGAGAACATCGACCTGCTCTCGACCCCGGAGACGTCGTTCTCGCATCACCGAAACAATCCAGTACCCCGGCGAAGGTCAGCCACCGTCACCGCCCAACCCGCCACTCAACCAGGGGGCGGCGACTGGCGGTCAAGTCACGCGATCGTGACTACGACCTGGTCTTGAGCTAGTGACCTGCCGGCAGGACGGCCCCAGAATGTTGGGGCCGTCGAGATTGCGCTGACTGTTCATGGACGTAGCGTTGCGCCCACGCCCAACTCACGGGAACGCGCGCAGATCCCCGGCGCTCATCAGGTCGAACCCGTTGGCTGGGTCGAGGAACTCGGTGTGCGCTTCATGCGACGTGATTTCCTGTTGATCGGGGTTGGCTTGCACCGCTGGCCTTGACGCGGTGTTGCCGACGGCTGCGGCTGGGCCGCCATTAATCACTGCACCCACCTGACGCGGTCCCGGATACGGGGTCTGCGGCATGGGGTCGAGGTTGCCTTGGGGCGGTCGGGTTTGCAGCATGGGGTCGATGTTGCCTTGGGGGAGTTCCGGCGAGGTCTGGGGCGTGGGGCCGACGTTGGTTTGGGACGTTCCCGCCGAGGGCGTCGGGATGGGATTGCTCGGACCCGCCGAAGTCCTCCCCGCCCGGAGGCTCTCGCCGGGCACCACAACGAGCGTGACGGCCACCACAATGGCAACGAGGACGCCGACGGCGATAGCGAGTCCGCCTTGGATTCGGCGGGTGAGAGGGATGCTCTCTGGTGTTGACGACATGGTTCCTCCGATGGGATGCCCGGCCACGAGGCCGAGGTCCTTGCTGCTGACCGTCCGGACTGATGCACGTCCTGTCATGAGGGAGGGTCGCCACTACTACGCTGATACACACACTCACGGTGATCTCGAGGGAGCAACCTGAAGACGACTGATATATGGCCGTTGGCATCCAGCTTTTACGGCGCTTCGGAGCAGGACGTACCGGCAACCGGGATGATCATGCGGTGGATGCCCATCGAGGATGAGCCCCTTGCGTATAGACTCCGCGTCGCATCGGGGGTGCCTGAGGCGTACAGCGAGGTTGATCCCGGCGTCGGCCTTCGCGGACCGCTTGGTATTCACGGCACGCTCGCTCGACCATATAGCGTGCTCGCTGCGGACTTCGAGGCAACGACGCTCGACACCCGCCCACGCCGGCAAGGTCACTGGCTCTGCACGTCGTCGACGAGAAGCGCGAAGAGCCTCCCAAAATCTGCTAAGCCGTCGTATGTCGAAGCGCGCAGGTCAACGATTGGTTCGGGGACATCCTCTCGAAGAAGTGTGCCGTAGAGCGAGATCTGCTTATCCCAATCGGCGTCGAGGCTGTCGACGCGGAGGTCCTCCACCTGGTCGAGCACCGTGGCTCCGTCATCGGTGGTGATGCGAGCGCTGCACGGTTGTGCGTCAGTGTCTGCGTTCTTGATCACCACCCTCCCGATGAGCAACCAGGCTCCGGCCTTTATCTCCGGCAAGGTCAGGCGCACGACTACTTCTTCGTTGAAGTTGCCGAGATCCGCGACCTCGCTCGCAGTAATAAGCAGGTTTGAAACTGGCATGGCATTTCTTTCCC
>Ga0187777_10001006_pt1 | contig 18469 bp, 15 predicted proteins | sample 1015_Q2_SP5_10_M_FD_132416 | JGI IMG/M metagenome (GOLD analysis project Ga0187777, IMG submission 132416) | Tropical peat soil microbial communities from peatlands in Department of Meta, Colombia - 1015_Q2_SP5_10_MG | ecosystem: Environmental > Terrestrial > Soil > Wetlands > Peat | place... | reverse complement strand
TGGCGGTTTCAGATAACGTTCGGCATTGGCGGCGAGTTTACGCCCTGCACGATCGATGGTGGTTTTTTCACGAATGCAGGTGAGCACGTCAGCGAGCGGCCGCCGGTCGGGATGGTGATAGAATACATCATTGACCGCGATCAGTGGCACGTGTGTGGTGCGCACGAGCTCTTTTATGCACGCCAGCCGCGTTCGGTCGCGTCCGCGATAAGGCATGTAGGCGGCGAGGCGGATGCGATGTGGTGCAGCTTCACGTAAGCGTGCCAGCAATCGTGCAGGACCGCCCATGGCGATCAACTCCAGCCCGAATACGTGCGCCAGCAGATCATCAATTTCGAGAGTGCAGTCGCCCTTCTCGGCTCGCAGATTACCAACGGTAAGCAGACGGCAGAGCCTTCCCCAGCCGGCGCGATCGCGCGGATAAGCAAGCACGTCGGGCGTACCATCGCTGAACACCAGTCGTGCGCCCGGGTGATAACGGAGCGACAAATTCTGCTCGCGTTTGGCAAGATGCGCACGCACCACGCCGGCTACCGAATTGCGGTCGCACAATCCGAGTCCGGCGAGCCCAACATGAGTTGCCTGCACCATCAATTCTTCCGGATGCGAAGCCCCACGGAGAAAGGAAAAATTCGAGGCGACGGCGAATTCGAAATAACGCATTACTGCTATCCAATTACACGTTCTCTTCTCGCCTCATCTTGAGGAGCCGGGGCCGGCGTCTCGAAGGATGAGTGCGGTCCGAGCCTCATGGTTCGAGACGCGCGGCTTTGCCGCGCTCTTCACCATGAGGCTCATTTCCGTCACGCAAACGTTCCATGCAGGAACCAGGTCGGAGCTGTCTCTTGTGTGAAGTCGCGGTAGAGCCCGGCGCGGAACAGCCAGAAACGTAGGCCGCTCTTGTCCTCCACCCGGAAATAATCCCGGGCAGGCCCGCCATGCTCGCTCCACCAGACCCCTTCGATGCGCTCTGGACCCTCGGCGGCGATCACCTCGTGCAATGCTCGTCGCCATCGAAAACGCAAGGGCGGACCGTCCGGCACTTCCGCCACCGCCTCGATCGGCTCTGGACGCGCCAGAAGACGCAACGGACGCGGCGAAAGCTCTATTTCATTGCGATAACGGCGGAACGCAGGCCAGCCAGCATTACCATCAACGGCTTGCGCAGGAAGGGCGGTTTCAGCCACCTCCGGGATGTGGCTGTCCTGCGCAGTCAGCCGGCGGACGCGGTGCGGACCCAGTCGCGCACTTAACCGATCGACCAGACGGCAAAGTTCGGCCTCATTCTCTTGGCTGCCGATGCCGATCTGCTCAGGCGGGCAGGGCTCAGTTATAATGACCGAAAGCCGCGCCATATCGAACCCGAAGCCGGGATCGAGTACATCGGTGAGCGCGGTAAGACGTTCAACAAACAGCGCACGAATTTCACCCGGATCGCGCAACGGTCGCGAAGTGCCGGCAGCAATCCGTCGTACCACGCCATCGGTGCGGAATAAGGCCAGTTCGATGCGGCGTGCGCCGTCGCCGCGCCGCTCCAGTGCGAATTGCAATTGTCGCGCCAGCCGTCCGATGATCGCCAGCACATCTTCTTCACGTGCGATCGATTCGGCAAAACGTTGCTCAGCGACATAAGGCGCAACTGGAATTCGCGGTGTTAGAGGTTCGTGCTCGTGACCCAAAGCACGATCTAGCTGGCGCAGCACTTCAGGTCCAAAACGCGCGGTGAGAGGTGCGCGTGGCAGGTCGATGATGTCGCCAATGCGCTTCAAGCCGACACGGGCGAGACCTGCGGCCGTGGCTGATGGAAGCCGCAGTGCGCACAACGACAATGGTTCAAGCAATGCGCGTTCCTCACCACATGCATAGCATGCCGGTTTATAATAATGCGCAGCAGCCCAGGCGGCGCCAATAGTACCGGCAATGGCCAGCGAGTAGGAAAAGCCCGCCCTTTCCAGCCAGCCGCTGAGATCGGCAACCAGTTCTTGTTCGCCGCCATAAAGATGCGCACAGCCACTGATGTCGAGCAGCAAGCCATCGGACGCGTCACAAGCCACCAGCGGCGTGTAGCGCAGGCACCAATCAGCAATGGATTCGAGCAAGGCCGCATCGGCCTCGGTGTCTTCGGTCACTGTATCAATATTTGGATGCATGGCGCGCGCCTGCGCCAGCGCGAGGCCAGGCGAAAGACCGATCTTTTCCGCTGCGTCATCGACTGCCGTGAGAACTTCCGCGTTGCCGTGCTTGCCGGTGATGACTAACGGCATGAGCTGCTCACGCGACCTGGCGATGCGGTCTGTTGAGAGTCGGCACAGCCACAGGCTGAGTATGCGTTGCGAGGATAAATCGTCCATCACGGTCACTCCATTCGAGAATCCAAGATCCCAGCCGGCCGCGACGATTGCGGACAAGTTGCGCGGCAACACGCGGCATCCCAGGTCCGTGCACAATTGCTGAAGGCGCGGCTCCGACGATCCAGCGGGTGGCAGCGGTGGAAGCGTCGGTCGGCGGCACTGCGCGCAGCAGGAAAACCAATGCACCGTTCTCCGCTGCGGCGAGCGAAAGCCGACGCACCGCTACTTGGTCGAGTTCGCCAGCGCGCATTTCGCCGATTACCGCATTAACAGTGCGGCAATGCAGTGCCTCCTCCATCGCCCACAGCAGATCCCGACGGTGCGCGGCGCTCACCGTCACGAGCCGCTCGGGCGCGAGACCGAAAGCATCGAGGCCGGCGCCATGTGGCGCGCCGCTTTCGGTGAGTGCCATATCCTCGGAGGTCCAGAACAGGCGGGGTGGGGATGCGGAAAGTACAGTCAGCCCCAAGACAAACCCGGCTGCCGCAGTGAAATGCGACTCACCAGTTGCTGCAATTTCATGCAGCGCGCCGCGCATGAGCCCCCCGCCAAGGATCGTATCGATGGCGTCTATGCCAAGGGGCAGCGGGCCAGGGCTGTCCTCAATCCCGGGTATCCTTTGCAGGTTTGGAAGGCGCTGACGAAGCTGCTCGATCAAATATAAGCCTTTGAAGATGCGAAGTTATCCGGCGCAACAACTTGTGTTGCTCGATTTCTGATGTTCATGGTTTGTTCTAGTCTACCGGACGAACGAAGGACGTCAAGCCGCTAGGAAATGGGGTGACGCGGGACGAACCGGCCCCACGCCTAGATGTGCACGACGTTGGGGGCAGCGGGAAACTGGTCACTTCCCGTTGAGGTGCTTGCGCCCACGCGCGGTCAGCAAAATCCGCGACTCTTTCATGCGCTTGCCGTTCTCAAAACGGATCAACCCGTCGGCGATGGCGTCTTCCCAGACAGACAAATGCGGGCAACTTCGCCGCCAGGCGTCTGCGTCGGCATAGCTGCGCGGCGCTTCCGCCACCCAGGCGAGGAATTGCTGTGTTAACGCGTGCGCTGCGTCTTGCATGGCAAGCCGAAACTATACCTATTCAAGTTGCCAAAGGATTCAAGCTCGCCAAACTGGTGACAAGGGTGCCGAAGATTCGTGCGTCTTGCCTAAGATTGGGGCATGACGGCGTCCTCCAACCCACGCAAACCGGACATTGACCCCGTATTCGCTCCGTAAACTGCCTGCCGATTTGGCACTGGCCTTTGGCACGTCGGTTGCAGCTTCCGTAGTCAATAATCGGTCCGATGCGGGCCAACACGGGTGCAAGGCCATGTCCACCTTCGACGATCCATTCAATCCCTCAGGTCCATTGGACGGCGGCGGCTGTTCCTGCGGCCGCCACGCGACCCAAATCGAGCATGCTCGTGAGACGCAATTGCAATGCGTCGCCGCTGACAGCGAGGAGAAACGCTACGAGCACGTGATTGCTTCTACAGTCATGCGCGCGCTATTTCCGAAAGACGTTGGCCGCCGCGCGTTCCTCCAATCGCTTGGTGCCTCAACCGCACTTGCCGCGCTCTCACAAATATTTCCGTTGAAGACCGCGACTGAAGTCTTCGCTGCAGGTGGCCCCCTCGAAAAGAAGGATCTCAAGGTCGGTTTCATTCCGATTACTTGCGCCACGCCAATTATCATGGCCAAGCCAATGGGATTTTACGAGAAGCAGGGCTTAAACGTGGACGTGATCAAGACCGCCGGCTGGGCGGTTATCCGCGACAAGACACTCAACAAGGAATACGACGCCGCGCACATGCTCTCGCCAATGCCGCTGGCCATTACCATGGGCGTCGGATCGAATCCGATCCCTTACACGGCACCTGCGATCGAGAATATTAACGGCCAGGCGATCACACTCGCCATCAAGCACAAAGACAAACGTGATCCAAAAGACTGGAAGGGTATGAAATTCGCCGTTCCATTCGACTATTCGATCCACAACTATCTGCTGCGCTACTATGTCGCCGAATACGGTATCGATCCTGACGTCGACATCCAAATCCGCGCCGTCCCGCCGCCGGAAATGGTTGCGAATATGCGGGCCGACAACATTGACGGATTCCTCGCACCCGATCCGGTCAACCAGCGCGCGGTCTATGATGGCGTCGGTTTCATTCACGTCCTTTCAAAGGAACTGTGGGCCGGCCATCCCTGCTGTGTATTCGCCGCGTCCAAGGAATTCGTGACTACAACACCGAACACCTACGCTGCGCTGCTCAAGGCGATCATCGACGCCACGGCCTTCGCGCATAAGCCGGAGAACCGCAAGCAAATCGCAGAAGCGATCGCGCCGCCCAACTACCTCAACCAGCCGGTGACGGTGGTCGAGCAGGTGCTTACCGGCACCTTTGCCGATGGCCTCGGCAACGTGAAAAGCGTGCCCGATCGCATCGATTTTGATCCGTTCCCGTGGCAGTCTTTCGCGGTGTGGATCATGACGCAGATGAAACGTTGGGGTCAGATCAAGGGCGACGTTGATTACACCAAAGTCGCGCAAGAAGTTTTCCTCGCCACCGATACTGCCAATCTAATGAAAGATGTCGGATTAGCTCCGCCAGCGACAACTTCGAAGACATTCGTGGTTATGGGCAAGACTTTTGATCCGACTAAAGCTGAGGACTATATCAAGAGCTTCAAAATCAAAAAGGCGGTCTAAATGAAGACGGCATCGCTGACCGGGCGCGCAGCCGTCGTTTCACTCGCGCTGTTTTTCAGTTTTCTGCTGGCATGGCACCTTGCCACCCGAAGTCCGGTGGTCACCCAGCGCATGGATCCAGAATACGCCAAGCTGATGGGTGCGACGGCAACCCAGGGCAAATCGGCGATGCCCGGGCCGGCCGATGTCGGAGAGAAACTCTGGGAGCACCTGCGACGTCCATTTTATGACAATGGGCCAAATGACAAAGGTGTCGGCATCCAACTCGCGTTTTCAATCGCACGCGTGTTGACCGGTTATTTGCTGGCGGTGCTGGTGGCGGTGCCAATCGGCTTCCTGATCGGCATGTCTCCTTTGATGAGCAAGGCGCTTGATCCGTTTATCCAGGTACTCAAGCCGATTTCACCGCTCGCCTGGATGCCGCTTGCGCTCTACACCATCAAGGATTCCAGCTTATCGGCAATTTTCGTTATCTTTATCTGCTCGCTATGGCCGACCTTGATCAATACTGCATTCGGTGTTGCTTCAGTCCGGCGCGAATGGCTAAACGTCGCCAAAACACTTGAAGTCGGCACCATCCGCCGCGCCTTCACCATTATCCTTCCCGCCGCAGCGCCGACAATACTAACCGGCATGCGCATCTCCATCGGCATTGCCTGGCTGGTAATCGTTGCCGCCGAGATGTTGGTTGGCGGCACAGGCATCGGCTATTTCGTGTGGAATGAGTGGAATAACCTGTCGATCACGAATGTCATCACCGCGATTCTGGTGATCGGCGTTGTTGGCATGCTGTTGGATCTTATTCTCGCACGGCTCGCCCGCTTGGTAACCTTTCCCGAGTGAGCGATGTCGAGCGCTTTCATCTCCATCGAAGGTATTGCACGGCGCTTTCCGGCGCCTGGCGGCACAACAACGGTATTTGAGAACTTGTGGATGTCCATGGCCCGTGGCGAGTTCGTCTGTGTCATTGGCCATTCCGGCTGCGGCAAGACCACGGTGCTTAATATCCTTGCGGGGCTCGATGTTCCCTCAAGTGGCGCTGTAATCGTTGATGGAAAGGCGATAGAAGGCCCGAGCCTCGATCGCGCGGTGATCTTTCAAAGCCACGCACTGCTGCCGTGGCGCACGGTCATGGGTAACGTGACTTATGCGGTGTCGTCGAAATGGCGCAGCCGGACCAAAACCCAGGTCGTCGCGCATGCGCAAAGATTCATCGACTTGGTCGGTCTCAACGGCGCCGAGCATAAAAGGCCGGCTGAGCTTTCCGGCGGCATGAAGCAGCGTGTCGGAATTGCCCGCGCGTTGTCGATCGAACCCAAGATTATGCTGATGGACGAACCATTCTCTGCGCTTGACGCATTGACGCGCGGCACCTTGCAAGATGAAGTCCGCCGCATTTGCCAGGAGACCGGACAGACTGTGTTCATGATTACCCACGATGTCGACGAAGCTATCTATCTGGCCGACAAGGTCGTGCTAATGACCAATGGACCGAATGCGGTGTTGGCAGAGATCGTCGAGAATCCGCTTCCGAAACAGCGATTGCGCGGCGACTTCCATAAGCATCCGCTTTACTACGCGACCCGCAATCACATTATCGACTTTTTGGTGAGCCGCAGCCGTAGCTTCACCGCTGAGATGGGCGACATCTATGATCCCCGGCACATAGCGGTGGTGCGGCCCGGTTTGCCGGAGCCTATGATCGCCAGAACCCAGACCCAGTCCGTGAACCGAAATCGCGGCCAGCAGGCGGCGATAAAATGATCACTTGTTAAGGAGGAGCCCAATGAATCGCGCCGGTCTCACCGAAAAGCTTCTCGACATCAAACGTGAAAAAGGCTGGACGTGGAAATACATCTGCGACCAAGTCGGCGGGATGTCGCCGGTAATGATCACGGGTGCAGTGCTCGGCCAGCAAAAAATGACGAAGCCGCAAGCCGCTAACGCTGCCAAATTGTTCGGTCTTTCAAAAAGCGAGCAGACCCTGCTCAACGAGGTTCCGATGCGCGGTACCGGCACGCCAATGCCGCCGACCGATCCGCTGATCTACCGATTCTATGAGTTGGTTATGGTCAACGGTCCCGCATGGAAGGCATTGATCGAGGAGGAGTTCGGCGACGGGATCATGTCGGCGATCGACTTCGATATGGAAATCTCGCGCCAACCGGATCCGAAGGGCGACCGTGTCAAAATTGGAATGACCGGAAAATTCCTGCCGTTTAAATATTACGGCGCCACCGGTAACGCACTGGCGTATGGATTGAAGGAAGAATGAACGTCACCCTTTGCGTTTACGCGCCCGGTGCTTCCTGGCCTCACCGCCAACGATGACCTGCGGTCCGATATCGGCAATACGGTTATTACCCGTAAGCGCCATTGTGACGCTAAGCTCGTTCTTGAGGATATCGATTGCCTTGGTCACGCCTGCTTTGCCGCCGGCTCCTAGACCGTAGACGTAAGCGCGTCCAATCAGACAAGCGCGCGCGCCAAGCGCGATCGCGCGCATAACGTCAGCGCCGGTGCGTATACCGCCATCGAACAGCACCTCCGTGTCGGAGCCAACAGCCTGCGCGACCGCCGGCAAAGCCGAGATCGATGATGGCGCGCCGTCGAGCTGGCGCCCGCCGTGGTTCGAGACCACGATGGCATCAGCACCAAGCTTGACTGCGGTTCTGGCATCCTCCGGATCCAGGATACCCTTTATGATCAGCTTGCCCGGCCAGATATTTTTGATCCACTCCACGTCTTTCCAGGACAGGGCCGGATCGAATTGCGTCCCGATCCACTGTGCCAGCGAGTTGACGTTGTCCATGCCTTTCACGTGACCGGCGAGATTGCCGAACGTCTTGCGCTTGCCTTTCAGAATGCTCCAGACCCAGGCCGGCTTGGTGGCGACATCGATGATGTTGGCCAACCGGATCTCCGGCGGCACCGTCATTCCATTTTTAATGTCGCGGTGCCGCTGCCCTAGTACCTGCAAATCGACGGTCAGCACTAACGCACTGCATTTGGCTTCGGCCGCGCGTGATAGGATGTCTTTGGAAAAGTCGCGGTCCTTTATGACGTACAGCTGGAACCAGAACGGCTTCCCAGTCGCCTCTGCGACATCTTCGATCGAGCAGATCGACATTGTCGAGAGCGAATATGGGATACCGGCTTCATAAGCGGCTTGCGCGGCGAGAATTTCACCGTTGCCGTGCTGCATGCCACTCAGCCCGATGGGCGCGAGCGCAAGCGGAGCCGCTACTTTTTGTCCGAGAATGGTAGTTGCAAGACTGCGCTTAGACACATCGACCAGCACCCGCTGGCGCAGCTTGAGACGCTCAAAGTCGGCCCGATTGGCGTGCAGCGTTTCCTCGCTATAGGACCCACTGTCAGCGTAGTCGAAAAAGGCACGCGGAACCTTGCGGCGGGCGAGGGCGCGCAGGTCTTCGATGCAGGTCACGGTTTTCATAAGAATATTCGCGGTCAATACTTTCGCAATCCGGTAGCACAGCGGTGGCGCGCTGCGAAATGGTGCTTCCTGGTGTCCGCTCTGGGGGTTAACTGTTCCCGGTAACAATACCCAAAAATATTGAAGCAAATTCACGGCGTTGGCATTATTATACAGACCTTGTGCAGGCTTGGCCGCCCGTCCAAAACCGGCGGCTAGTGAGACACATTCAGAGACATTAAGCCGTAGCGTTGGCGTCGGGGGATTGTTGCATGGTTCGTCGTTATTTTGGGACCGACGGTATTCGCGGTCGGGCCAATCAGGCGATTACGCCGGAACTGGCGCTCAAAGTCGGCCAGGCCGCCGGCCTGATTTTCAAAAATGGTGATCATCGGCACCGTGTGCTCATCGGCAAGGACACACGTCTCTCCGGCTACATGATCGAAAATGCGCTGGTCGCCGGGTTCACCTCGGTCGGCATGGATGTTCTGCTCACCGGACCAATTCCAACGCCAGCGGTCGGTATGCTGGCACGCTCGATGCGGGCTGATCTCGGCGTAATGATTTCAGCCTCGCACAATCCTTTCGACGACAACGGCATAAAGCTGTTCGGACCGGACGGTTACAAGCTCAGCGATGAAGTTGAAGGCCGAATCGAGACATTGCTTGATTCCGATCTCAGTAAGCAATTGGCAAAGAGCGGCGACCTCGGACGCGCCAAACGCATAGACGGTGTCCAGGACCGCTATATCGAATTTGCCAAACACACTCTGCCCAGGGCGGCGTCATTCGAAGGCTTGCGCGTGGTGATAGATTGCGCCAACGGGGCCGCCTACAAGGTCGCACCTGGTACGCTATGGGAACTGGGCGCTGATGTAGTCTCTATCGGCGTTGATCCCGACGGTTTCAATATCAACAAAGATTGCGGCTCCACCAGCCTTACAGCACTTTCGCGAAAAGTTCGCGAGATGCGCGCCGATATCGGAATCGCCCTTGATGGCGACGCCGATCGCGTAATGATTGTGGACGAACGCGGACATGTGGTGGACGGCGATCAGTTGCTTGCGGTGATCGCCGAGAGCTGGAAGGAAGACGGCAGGCTTCAGCGGCCGGGTGTGGTTTCCACCGTGATGTCCAATCTCGGGCTCGAACGCCATTTCGGCAAGCTTGGACTTGAACTGGTGCGAACGCCGGTCGGTGACCGCTATGTGCTCGAACATATGCGTGCGCATGGCTACAATATCGGCGGCGAACCGTCCGGGCACATCATCCTTTCCGACTATACCACGACCGGCGATGGTTTTATCGCCGCCTTGCAGGTGCTCGCGGTGGTCAAGCGGGGCGACAAGCCAGTTTCAGAGCTCTGTCACCGTTTCGAGCCGCTACCCCAGGTTCTCAAGAACGTCCGCTACCAAAAAGGTAAGCCGCTTGAAAATGCAGGCGTGCGCTCGGCAATCGCCAGCGCGGAGAAAAAGCTCGGCCGCGGCGGCCGCTTGGTCGTTCGTCCGTCTGGTACCGAACCTGTAATCCGCGTAATGGGCGAAGGCGATGACAAGAATCTGGTAGAAGCCGTCGTTGATGACGTGGTCGAGGCCTTAAGCGCGGTTGCTGCCTGATCCGTTGAAGCTATCTCCATACTCTAGAGCTTTTTTAAAGAGCGGTTTGTTTGACTTGGCGCAATCAAGCCGGTAGCGAAAAGCCGCATTTAGTAAGCGGTTGCAGCCAGGTTCGTTGATGATCATTTGTTCCTGCAACGTATTAAGTGACCATCAGGTGCGAACCGCCGTGAATACGGCTGCGCCGCGCACCACAGGTCAGGTTTATGGCTGCCTCGGCTGTAGCGCCCAGTGCGGCCGCTGTGCACGCACAATTCGCAAGATTATGGACGAGGCCTTGGCCGGGGCGGGTTGTCCGCCGGACTGCTGCCGTACCGCGCATTCCAGCAACTCATAACCATATTCAGGCTGCTACTGGCTTGCAGTGAGCTTAGACTATAAGGCAGCACAAGGAGCCCTCCCATGAAAGGCGAACCAAAGGTCATCGAATATCTCAACAAGGCGCTGCGCCACGAACTTACGGCAGTCAATCAATACTGGCTGCATTACCGACTGCTCGACAATTGGGGCTACAAAGACCTCGCCAAACAGTGGAGGAAGGAATCGATCGAAGAGATGGAGCACGCTGACAAGCTCGTGGAACGCATTATCTTTCTTGACGGCTTTCCCAACATGCAGGTGCTCGATCCGCTTCATATCGGCCAGAACGTGAAGGAATTACTTGATTGTGACCTTGCCGCGGAAATGTCAGCACGCGCGCTCTATCAGGAGGCCGCCGGGCACTGTCATTCTCTCAAGGACTATGTCAGCCGTGATCTATTCGAGAAACTGATGGCGGATGAGGAACACCACATTGATTTTCTCGAAACTCAGCTGGATCTGGTTGCCAAGCTCGGCCTCGAGCTATACGCGCAGCATCACATCGGAGAGATGGGCGAGGGCGAGGAGGAGTAAGCGCATCTGGATATTTCAATCAGCTGCACATTATTAGCGCGAGCAGCAATCGTGAACGATTTCTTACTTTTGATTGCCCACATGACCGTCTCTCATGCTGGGCGTTCACCTTGGTTAATCAGCGTGGTTAAAAAGTAAGGTTAAGCGGCAATTAAGAATTTGCTGCCATCGTCCATTCGGTCGCCGTACGGAGTAGCCGGCGACCGCGTGGGGGATGATCCATGGTTGGTGGTCGGCGTTTGAGAATCTTAGCGTTAGCTGGCTGGTCGTTTTTGCTAGTCGCCTCGGGGGATCGCGCGGTTGCAGCCGATTGGCCCGACTCGCTGCGCGGTTCTTTGACGCCGAGCTATGCCCGCTGGGATGGCTGGCAATTCGGCTTCCAGGCCGGTCTGGCGAACATGAGGACCGATTTTTCGAACAGCACGAGTTCCATGGTCGCCTTTATTTTGCGCAACACAGTACAAGAGTCCGAGTTCGCACCGTCCGGCTGGACGACTCTATCACCTGACACGACGAATGGCTCGATATTCGGCCTGTTTCTCGCCTACAACATGCAATGGGATCAGCTCGTTCTCGGTGTCGATGCAGGCTACAACTACGCTTCAAAGCTGGTGACGGATTCGGGCGATTTTATTTCGCGCCAGTTTGTTACCTCGGACCAATTTAACAACCAAGTTTCAATCGATGCGCAGGCCACGATGAAGCTGGTCGATTATGCGACGTTACGAGCGCGTGCCGGCTATGCCGTCGGTCAATTCCTGCCGTATGTGGCGATCGGTGTTGCGCTTGGCCGTTTTAATTATGAGACGGTTGTGACCGTTCACTCGGCGGGCCAACCGATTCCACCGGCGCCGGGCAGCGCATTTGATAACACCACTACTCAAAGCGTTGGTAAGACCAACGCATACATTGGCGGTTTCGCGGCGGCGCTCGGCACGGATTGGGCGATTACCCCCGGGATGTTCTTGCGCGCCGAATGGCAATATATCGCCTTTGCTCCGGTCAATGGCTCCCGCAACAACATAAATACGGGTCAGCTCGGCGTCGGCGCCCGCTTCTAGCAGCGAAATCCACTAAAACCGTTGGTGTCTCCTTAAGCTTTTCCTGCCGCGATAGTTGACCGCGGCGGCCAAGTCGCCTATCTCCGCCAGTGGGACACCCCTCCCCAACGAGGGGCGCCTATCTGGAAGGATAGAAACATGACCCTGGCCAAGCCCGGCGTGCGGCCGGCAACCCCGCACTTCTCATCCGGCCCCTGCGCCAAGCGGCCCGGCTGGAGTCTCCAAGCCCTCACCGACGCCGTTCTCGGACGCTCGCACCGGTCCAAACTCGGCAAGGCGAAGCTCAAACGCGCCATCGACCTGACCCGCGAAGTTCTGCAGGTGCCCGCCGACTATCGGATTGGCATTGTGCCGGCTTCCGATACCGGCGCGGTCGAGATGGCGCTGTGGTCGCTGTTAGGCGCGCGCCCGGTGACGATGCTGGCTTGGGAGTCCTTCGGCGAGGGATGGATCACCGATGTCGAAAAGCAACTCAAGCTCAAGGATCTCGCCATCATCAGGGCGCCCTACGGCGAACTCCCTGACCTGACCAGGATCGATTTTTCGACCGACGTTGTTTTCACCTGGAATGGCACGACCTCGGGCGTGCGCGTGCCAAATGGCGACTGGATCGCTGCCAGGCGCGAGGGCCTGACCATATGTGATGCCACCTCTGCGGCTTTCGCGCAAAAACTCGACTGGCCCAAACTCGATGTCGTTACTTTCTCATGGCAGAAAGCGCTCGGCGGGGAAGGGGCGCACGGTATGCTGGTTCTGAGCCCCCGTGCCGTCACACGCTTGGAAAGCCACAAACCGGCCTGGCCGCTGCCAAAAATCTTCCGTTTGACCAAGAGCGGCAAGCTCAATGAAGGCATCTTTGCCGGCGAAACTATCAATACGCCGTCGATGCTCTGCGTGGAGGACTATCTCGATGCTCTGCGATGGGCGAAAGCGATCGGCGGCCTGCCGGCAACGATTGCACGGTCAGATGCAAATGCCAAAGCGCTGTCGGACTGGGTGGCCGTCACACCCTGGATCGATCATTTAGCCAAAAACGCGAATGAGCGTTCAAATACGTCCGTGTGTCTGAAAGTGGTTGATCCGGCGGTGACACGACTGTCCGGTGATGAACAGGCGGCCTTCGCCAAGACAATGGCAAGCTTGCTCGAAAAAGAAGACGTGGCTTACGACATCGCTTACTACCGTGATGCGCCACCGGGACTGCGCATCTGGTGCGGAGCGACTGTCGAGCAGCGCGACATTGAGGCGCTAACACCCTGGCTCGACTGGGCCTTTGCTGAGGCCAAATCCGCATTGCCCAAGGCTGCATGATCATTCCGAAAGCCATCCAGATGCCCAAAGTTCTCATTTCTGACGCGCTCTCTCCTGCGGCCCTAGAGATCTTCAAGGATCGCGGCATTGAAGTCGATTTTCAGCCCGCGCTCGGCAAGGACAAAGAAAAGCTCGCTGCGGTCATCGGAAAATTCGATGGCCTCGCTATCCGTTCGGCTACCAAGGTGACGGCAAAGATTATCGAGCAGGCGAAGAGCCTGAAAGTGATCGGCCGCGCCGGCATCGGTGTCGATAATGTCGACATTCCCGCTGCCACGGCGCAGGGTATCATCGTAATGAATACGCCTTTCGGCAATTCGATCACGACCGCCGAGCACGCAATCTCGCTTATGCTGGCGCTGGCGCGGCAAATTCCCGAAGCTGACGCCTCAACACGCGCCGGTAAATGGGAAAAAAACAAGTTCATGGGCGTGGAAATTTTCGGAAAAACCCTCGGGATCATCGGCTGCGGCAACATCGGCTCGATTGTCGCCGATCGGGCGCTTGGCCTGAAAATGAAAGTGATTGCCTACGACCCGTTTCTCTCGCATGAGCGGGCTGACGACCTCGGTGTCGAGAAAGTCGATCTCGGTGAATTGTTCAAGCGCGCTGATTTCATCACGCTGCACACACCGCTTACCGATAAGACGCGCAATATCATCGATGCCGCCGCGATTAAAGTACTGAAAAAAGGCGTCCGTATCATCAATTGTGCACGGGGCGGGTTAGTCGACGAGGCGGCGCTTTACGAGGCGCTCAAAGACGGACGCGTTGCCGGCGCGGCCTTCGATGTTTTCGTGGCCGAGCCCGCCACCGAAAATCCCCTGTTCAGCCTGCCCAACGTGGTTTGTACGCCGCATCTCGGCGCTGCAACAAGCGAGGCGCAGGAAAACGTCGCCCTCCAGGTAGCCGAACAGATGTCCGACTACCTTCTGCGTGGCGCAATCACGAACGCCATCAACTTTCCCTCGATCAGCGCGGAAGAGGCCCCCAAGCTCAAGCCTTTCATCTCACTGGCTGAGAAACTCGGCTCCTTTGCTGGCCAATTGACAGAAACCGGGATCATTAAAGTCCAGCTCGCCTATGAAGGCGCGGTGGCGCAAATGAATACCAAGGCCCTTACATCAGCCGCAGTCGCCGGCCTGTTGCGGCCGATGCTTGGCGACGTCAATGTCGTGTCTGCTCCAGTCGTCGCCAAGGAACGCGGCATCGTTATTGAAGAAGTGACACGGGAAATGCCGGAAGACTATGAAAGCCTTATCACCGTCACGGTGACCACCGAGCGGCAGTCACGGCATGTCTCCGGGACCGTATTCGCCGATGGCCGGCCGCGCATCGTAAACATCAAGGGCATTCGCATGGATGCGGAGTTCGGCCCGTCGATGATCTACATTACCAATCTCGACAAGCCGGGTTTCATCGGCAAATTCTCGTCTACGCTCGGTGAGGCAGGCATCAACATTGCCACGTTTCATGTCGGCCGCGATGCGCCCGGCGGCAATGCTGTGGCCTTGATCGAGATTGACGGTGAGTTGCCCGCGCCAGTCTTGGCCAAGGTGCGTGCTTTGCCACAGGTGCAGCAAGCCAAGCCGCTGCATTTCTGAAAATACGCGTAGGATCAAGCCGTTGTTGCTTCTGCGGGGAGCGATGGTAGCGATCGACTTTGGCTTGCCTCAAAGGGATGCATCCTTTATCCGAGGGTGGACCTGGCCGGCGGCTCCCGGCTTCAAGTGTCCGGGCGCTGGTGCAGGGAAGAGATCCTGATGGCGAATGTCGTAGTTGTCGGATCCCAGTGGGGCGACGAAGGCAAAGGCAAGATCGTCGACTGGCTGTCGGAGCAGGCCGACATTGTGGTGCGTTTTCAGGGCGGCCATAATGCCGGCCACACCCTGGTGATCGATGGCTCAACCTACAAGCTTTCGCTGTTACCATCAGGCGTCGTGCGCGAAGGCAAGCTTTCCGTTATCGGCAACGGTGTGGTGATTGACCCGCAGGCGCTTATCGATGAGATCGCCCAGCTGAAAAAACAGGGCATCGTGGTGACGCCTGAAAGATTGCGTATTGCCGAGAACGCAACTCTAATCCTGCCACTGCATCGCGAGCTTGAGGCCTTGCGTGAGGCCGACAACGCTGCGACCCGTATCGGCACTACCAAACGTGGTATCGGTCCAGCTTATGAGGATAAAGTTGGCCGCCGCGCCATTCGCTTCATGGATCTTGCGGATCTTCCGGCCCTACGGGGAAAGATTGATCGGCTGCTGGCGCATCATAATGCGCTGCGTCGGGGTTATGGCCTTGCGGAAATCGCGGCGCAGACCGTTTACGAGCAACTTGCCGCCATCGCGCCTAAGGTGCTGCCATATATGGATTCGGTATGGTCGTTGCTCGACAGCAATCGACGCGAGGGAAAGCGCATCTTGTTCGAGGGGGCGCAGGGCGCGTTACTCGATATTGATCATGGCACTTATCCTTATGTGACGTCATCCAATACCGTCGCGGCGCAGGCGGCGACCGGCTCCGGGCTTGGCCCAAATGCGATCGACTATGTGCTCGGTATCTGCAAGGCCTATACGACGCGAGTGGGGCTCGGGCCTTTCCCGACTGATCAGATGGATCAGACAGTTGGGAAAATTCTTGGCGAGCGTGGCAAGGAATTCGGCGTCGTTACAGGGCGGGCCCGCCGCTGCGGGTGGTTCGACGCTGTCCTGGTGCGCCAGACTGTGTTGACCTGCGGTATTGACGGGCTGGCGCTCACTAAGCTCGACATTCTTGATGGTTTCGATGAAATCAAGGTCTGCGTGCGCTATCGTCTGGATGGCCGGGAGATCGATTATCTTCCGGCCGGGGAGCAGGCGCAGGCGCGCGTGGAGCCAATCTATGAAACTATTGCGGGCTGGAAAGAACCGACGGCGCGGGCACGCTCATGGGCACAACTGCCGGCGCAGGCAATAAAATACGTCCGCCGAATTGAGGAGCTTGTGGGGTGTCCTGTGGCGTTATTGTCGACCAGCCCGGAGCGCGAGGACACCATCCTCATGAAGAATCCATTTGAGCTATGATCGCTGAAAAAAGACACGAACCGGGGTCAAGCATGATCTGGAAGACGAGAGCCGAATTTCGGAACATCATGCCTGAGTAAAATAACGCACAATGGCTGACTATTATCCTCTGATTGCCCGCGCTGTCAGCGGCCTCGACAAGAACAGCGGCGAAAACCGCCGCGCGCTCTATGATCGAGCCCGCACGGCGCTGGTTAGCCAATTGCGCGGCGTAGAACCTCCGCTGGACGAAACCGACATTACGCGAGAGCGGCTCTCGCTCGAGGAAGCGATCCGCAAGGTGGAAGCGGAAGCCGCCAAGCGGCTGCGGCCAGAGAATTCGGAGGCCGACACGGCAGAGCGCTCACTGCGTGATCGCGCCCTGCGCGATTTCCGCGAAACTGTAGCGGAGGCCGAGGGACTGGGTGGCGCGGCAGCCGAAGCCAAGCGTGCCGCCTATGCGACCTACGAGGCGATGCCAGTTGAGCCCGTGCCTCATTACTTCGAGCCATCGGGCACTGCCGAAGCGCCGCCAGTCACGGAGCCATCGCTGACTGAGGAAGCGCCCCGGGGCGGTTATACATTTCCGCCCCCTGCGGAGTCTGACGACGAAGATACCTATACGCGTCCTGCGCGGTCTTACCGGCGCATTGCCAAATTTATAGTGCTGTTGCTGGTGTTGGCCGGCGTCGCGGGTGCCGCCTACTGGCAGCGGCACAACATTACGTCGTTAGTGGCGAACTTTCGTTCGCAGCCGTCAAAGCAGAAAGAAACAGGCCAGCCAGCCGTCCGCCCGAAGATTTCTGATCGTATCGGACAAACAGGCGAAGCCAAACCCGACACGGCCAACGTGCCGGCGGCGGCCGTTGCGCAGAAAGTCGTGCTCTATGACGAGGACACCAGCGATCCGCAAGGAAAACGCTACGTCGGGTCCGCGCTTTGGCGTACCGAGACTGTGTCGCCCGGCCCAGGACTTGCGCCCGAACTCGCAATCCGCGCCGATATAGAAATACCGGAACGCAAGATGCGCATGACGTGGTCACTCCGTCGCAACACCGACAAAGCGCTGCCGGCAAGTCATACGCTCGAGATCATGTTCACGCTGCCGCCTGACTTTCCGGAAGGTGGGATCGGCAATGTACCGGGCGTCTTGATGAAGCAGAACGAACAGGCGCGCGGCGTGCCGCTCGCCGGCCTGGCGGTCAAGGTCACCAATGGATATTTTCTGATCGGCCTGTCGGCGGTCGACGTCGATGTGCAGCGCAATATCCAGTTGCTCAAGGAGCGGGATTGGTTTGACATTCCTGTCGTCTATACCAATGGCAAGCGCGCAATTCTGGCGATGGAGAAAGGCACTCCGGGAACACGGGCCTTCGAGGAAGCGTTCCGCGCTTGGGGACAGTAGCGGCCCGCGTATCGGCGCATTGATGTGAATACAAACTCCGCTCATCCCAGCGAAAGCGGAGTCCAGTCTTCTAACGAAAGCAAACTGGATGCCTGCCTACGCGGGTATGAACGGATTTCTGTCTCGTAATAGAAATGGCCGGGCAGGGAGCCGGCCATTTTCGTCTTCAAGTGCAAGGCGCCTTACGCTACGGCGTGGAAATCGCCGGTCTCTCCGTCGGCTGTTCCAGCGCCGCCAAGCGGCTCTTCACGGCCTTTTGCACTTTCTCGAAGGCGCGCACTTCGATCTGGCGCACGCGCTCGCGCGAAACACCGAACTCGGAAGCAAGATCTTCGAGCGTGATTGGATCGTCAGCCAGCCGCCTCGCTTCAAAGATACGCCGCTCGCGTCCGTTAAGAACGTCAAGCGCGGACACGAGAGCCTTGTGACGATTGTCGCTCTCTTCGCTTTCGGCCAGTATTCTTTCCTGACTCGGTGCGTCGTCGACCAGCCAATCCTGCCACTCGCCGCTTTCGCCGTCGTCGCGTATCGGCGCATTGAGCGAGGCGTCGCCGCCAAGACGGCGGTTCATGTCAACAACATCCTGCTCAGTCACACCGAGACGCTTGGCGATAATCTGAACCTGATCGGGCCGCAGGTCGCCTTCCTCGAGCGC
>Ga0187777_10001005_pt1 | contig 18491 bp, 15 predicted proteins | sample 1015_Q2_SP5_10_M_FD_132416 | JGI IMG/M metagenome (GOLD analysis project Ga0187777, IMG submission 132416) | Tropical peat soil microbial communities from peatlands in Department of Meta, Colombia - 1015_Q2_SP5_10_MG | ecosystem: Environmental > Terrestrial > Soil > Wetlands > Peat | place... | reverse complement strand
CCACGTGGCGTCTGGCCGATCGAACGGAAACCGTCCGTAGAACGTCTTGCGATCGCCGCCCTGGTAATTGAACTCCCCGGACGTCCAGGCGTTCACGCCGAGCAGCACGGCCATCGTCGCCGCAAATGCGACTCCGACGACAACCCCACGCGCGAAACGCCGTCGGGACCACAGGACGAGGACGACCGGGACGATCATCAGCGCGTTCGTGAGCTTCGAGAACGTCGCGATGCCGAGCAGGATGGCCGCCGCGATATCGGTCCAGCCGGCGCGGAGCACGCGCGAGCGATCTTCCGCCGCGACTTCTTTGTAGAGCCAGAAGAAATAGGCGACGAAGACGAGCGCGAAATTCAGCAGATCCGACGTCAACAGCACCGCGTAGACCGGAACGACCGTGGCGCCGACGAACGCGAGCGAAAACAGCAGTGCAGGTATCGGCCTCGCACGTGCCGGCGCCGCGGCGAAGAGATACCCGCACCAGAGCACCATGACGATGAGCAGTGCGTGCAGCACGAGGAACCCGTTCATCCCGATCGCGCGGACGAACGGTGCGGCCGCGACTGCATAGACGAACGCCTTTCCGAAAGACAAGCGTTTCGGCTGGAAATCAGGTGTCCGGGCGAGGTGCACGAACGGAGGCGTGCCGTTGGTCCGAAGCCGCCATTGCTCGCCGCGCTTCAGGAAGAGGCCCTCGGGCCCGGCGCGGTAGAGCCCCCAGAAGCGTTCGAGGTCGCGGCGCTCGTACGCAAGATCGTGGTCGTAGGCGAGGCTGAGCGACATCGCGACGTATGTCGCTTCGTCGCCCTTGACGCCGTAGCCCGCCCGCACGACGTCGATTGAGACCGCCGCGGCAAGCGAGACCAGCAGAATGATGAGAAACGCGGCGGCGATCCCTGTGCGTCTGGAGGACCGCTCCAGCGTCGGACGTGACGCTGCAGCCGGCGACGTCAACACGGGATACATAATAGAATAGGTTTCTCCTCATTGCCGGCCACACGCAGCGCATCGACGACGCGGCGACTTCGGTTCGCGTCGGAAGTTGGCGTTCTGCTCGCGTGGGTGCTGATGGTGCTCCGGTATCAGTACCGCGTCGCGTGGCTGTCTCCGTACGACCTCTCGCTGGATCTGCTCTTCCTCGTGTTCGTCGCGGGCGTGCTGATCGCGCGTGCCATCGAGCGCCGCGGCCCGGCCGGCGCCGGCCGGATTGTCCTCCGCGCGGCCGTCGTCGGCGTGGTGCTCGTGCTGGCGATCGTGGCGTCGGAGTACGGCGCCCGGTTCGTATTCCGGAACGTCCGGTCCAGCGGCAATACCGGGGATTTCATCGGACGGCGCGGAGGCGGACCGCCGATCGCCGTCAATAGCCTCGGCTTTCGCGATCGCGAGGTCCCGCCCAAGGGCGATCGTTTTCGGATCGCCGTCGTCGGCGACTCCTTCACCTGGGGCCAGGGCATCGAAGCCGGGGAGCGCTTCTCCAATCTCCTCGAAGGCTTTCTCGGACCGAAGTACGAGGTCTTCAACTTCGGGATTCCCGGCGACAACCTCCCCGAACACCTGATGGTGCTCGAGCGCGCGCTGCCGACCTCGCCGGATTTCGTGCTGCTGCAGCTCTACATCAACGACTTCGAAACGCCGCGGATGGAGCGCCCGTCGTCGTATCCGCTGCTGCCCGGCTCGATGAACGATCAGTTGATCGCATCGTCGCTGCTCTACGATCTCCTGTCGAACCAGTGGAATCAGCTGCAAGCCGCGCTCGGCATCAGCGAGACGTATCCGGAGTACATGGCCGCCCACCTGCGGAATCCCGCGTCGCCCGACTCGCAGGAAGCGTTCGGCATGCTCCGCCAGTTCATCGAGAACTGCCGCAAGGCCCATGTCGGCGTCGGGATCGTGCTGTTCCCCGCGCCGGACGCGATGGGGCCGCACGGCGCGAACTACCCGTTCGGATACCTGCACGACCGCGTCAGACAGGTGTGCACCGACGAACGGGCGCCGTATCTCGACCTGCTGCCGGCGTTTTCGTCCTATGCGAACCCGCGCTCGATGTGGGTGACGCCGTTCGACGCGCACCCCAACGCGATGGCAAACAAGCGCGCCGCGTACGAAATGCTCGCGGCATTCAGCGGGCTGTGGCGCCGGTAGAATAGCTCGATGCGGGCACGTGTGCCGTTTGCCGAGCGAGGAGGCGCGATCCGCGGGGCGATCGATCTCGCCTTCGGCCGCTATCCGCGGTTCGCGTTCGGCGGTCCGATCGCGTCGGATCTGCTGCCCGTGTTTCACTTCCACGACGTCACCGTCGACGATCTCGAGCCCAAGCTCCGGTATCTCGCCGAGAACGGCTATCGCACCGTGAGCGCGGACGACATCGAAGGCTTCGCCGCCGGGCGCGTGCGCCTCGACGGCCGGCGCGTCGGCTTGTGCTTCGACGATGCGTGGGCCAGCTTGTGGACCGTGGCCGCGCCGCTGCTGAAACAGTACGGGTTGATGGCGATCACGTATGTGATTCCGGCCCGTCTCAGCGAGTCCGAGGGCTCCTCCTTCGCCACGTGGCCACAGCTGGCGGCGCTTCAGTCTTCAGGCCTCGTGGACATTCAGTCTCATACCGACAGCCACTCGATGGTGTTCTGCGGGGACGAGATCGTCGACTTCGTGACGCCGTCCTATCGCGACACCCCGCTGCTCAACCGTCCGCAGCTGACACCCGCACCGGCGCTGCGTTTCATGTCCGGCGACGACCTCGGTGCGCCGTTGTATGTCGCGCGATCGCGGATGTCGGCGGCCCGCCGCGTCCATGTGCCGGCTGCCGCGTACGAGCGATGTGTCGCGCACGTGCGGAGCGAAGGCGGACCGTCGTTCTTCGATCGCCCTTCCTGGCGCGCGAAACTGCAGGAGTTGGCCGGACGCGGAGAGTCCACTCCGGAGACCGGCGCCGAGCGACAACACGCGATCGAGGATGAGCTCGATCGGTCGAGATCGATTTTGAGCGATCGGTTCAAGACCCGCGTCGACCATCTCTGCCTGCCGTGGGGCGTCTCGTGCGAATCGACCGCCGCGGCGGCGCGCCGAATCGGCTACCGCTCCGCCATCGCGAACCGGTGGCGCGGCGTCATGGCCGTCCGCCGCGGCGACGATCGGTTCTGGCTGAAACGGCTGCCCAACAGGTACATCTTCCGGCTGCCGGCAGCGCGCCGTTCCATGTCCGCCTGATGACGTTTCCCACCGACGTCGACGTCGCAGTCGTGGCACACAACGGTCGTGAGACGCTCGGCGCCACGCTCGCGTCCCTGACTGCGGCAGGCTGCCCTCCCGCGTCGGTGACGGTCTTCGACGTCGCGAGCGCCGACGGTACCGCGGCATGGCTCGCGTCCGCCCATCCGGGCGTCCGCGTCGAGCGCTTCGAACGGAATGATGGGCCGAATCCCGCCCGCAACGCCGCGATTCGGGCCCCCGGCGGCCGCTACGTGTTCCTGATGGACGCGGACGTCACGGTCCAGCCCGACACCGTCGCGCGGCTGCACGCGGCGCTCGACGCTGATTCGAGCGCGAGGATCGGCAGCCCCATCGTGGTGTACGTGAGCGCCCCCGACACGATCCAGTACGCGGACTGCCGGCTCCACTTCATCTGCGAGGCCATCAATCCGTGGCTGGATCGTCCACTCGTCGAGCGCGGCCGCGCCACGCGGTCGATCGGCGTGGCTCCCGCCTGCGGCCTGCTGATCGATCGCCGGGCGGCGATCGAGATTGGGCTGTTCGACGAACGGTATTTCATGGGCAAGGACGACGGCGACTTCACGCATCGCATGCGCCTCGCCGGCTATCGCATCGTCGAGCCCGCGGACGCAATCGTTCTGCACCGAAGCCGGCCGCGCGGGGCGTGGCTCTTCTCGTACCAGATTCGGAACCGGTGGCACTTCATGTTGAAGAACTACCAGTGGTCGACGCTGGCGCTGATCGCGCCCTGTCTCGTCGTCCATGAAGCGCTGCAGTTCGCCTTCATTCACGCGAAAGGGCACGCGGCCGCGTACTGGACCGCGGTTGCGGGTCTCGTGAAGATGCTGCCGTCGCTGCCGAGGGACCGGGCGTCCATCCGGCGCATTCGCGCGGTGGACGACGCGGTGCTGCTGCACGGCGAACCGCTCGTCGTGCGCGAGGATCTCGTCGGCGGCGGATTCGCGCAGCGATTGAAGCGCGCCTACGACCGGTTCCTCGGCGGGTACTGGCGTCTGGTGACCGGAACGGTGCTCGCAAGGGCCGCCGCTGGACCGGCCGCCCGATGATTCCGCGCGTCCTGCTGCTCTCCTCGTACTATCACCCGGTTGTCGGCGGCGCAGAGAGCAACGCCCGGCGCTTCGCCGGCTACCTGCAGGCGCACTCGATTCCGGTGACCGTGCTCACCAAGCGGATCACGCGCGACCTGCCGGACGAGGAGCGCATCGACGGCGTGCCCATCGCGCGCATCGGCCCCTATGGCCAGCGGTCCGCCGCCGGCAAGTGGTGGCTCGTCCCGGCGGCGTCGGTCGCGCTGATCGGCAGGCGCGATCGCTACGATGTGGTCTGCTGCATCGACGTCCGCGCCGCGGGCGTTGCGGCGATTGCGGCCCGCGCCGTTACGGGGCGCCCCGTAGTCGTTCAGGCTCAAACGCCTGGCGTCATGTCCGGCGGGTCGCCGCTGAAAGCACCGGTGAGGGCGTTGTACCGCCACGCCGACGCCTACGCGTGCATTTCGCATGCGGTGGAGCGCGAGGCGCTCGAGGCGGGCGTTCCCCCCGACCGCGTTCACCATGTGCCGAACGCGATCGACATGACCCTGTACAGACTGCCGACCGAAGGTGAACGCTCGGCGATTCGCGAAGAGCTCGGCGTCGCCCATGCCAGTGTCGTGTGCCTCTTCGTCGGCCGGCTCAGCCGCGAAAAGGGCGTGATGGAGCTGATGGAGGCCTGGAGGCTCGTGCAGCAGCACGCCGCCGTTCCGGCGACGCTGCTCATCGCCGGACCCGATATGGACGGTCATCCCTGGAACGTCGGTCCGGCCGCACGCGCCTTCGCCGAGGCGAACGGGTTTCGCGAATCGGTGCGGTTTCTCGGCAGCCGCACCGACGTGCCGCGCGTTCTCGCCGCGGCCGATATCGCCGTGCAGCCCTCGCATTTCGAGGCGCTCGGCCTCTCGGCGGTCGAAGCGCTCGCGACGGGCGTTCCCGTGGTCGCGTCCGCGGTTGGCGGGCTCCTGGACTTCATCGCCGACGATATCAATGGCAAACTGTGTCCGCCCGAGAACCCGACCGCTCTGGCGCAGGCTCTGCGCGCCGTCATCGACGACGGTGAGCTTCGCCGCCGCCTGGCGATGCGCGCGAGACCGTCCGTCCAAACGGAGTACGACGAGCAGATCGTGTTCGGCCGGTTCGTCGAGCTGCTCCGCCACGTCGCCGAGGCCGCCGCGTGAGCCTTCGCCGACGATTCCCGCTGCTCTTCAACAGCGGCTATGCGACGATTTCCGCGGCCAGCAACGTTCTGCTGCTCGTCCTCCTGACGCTCGCGGGCCGGTATCTGTCCGCCGCCGACTACGGCCGCTTTTCGTACGCGATCGCGCTGACCACGATCGTCGAGACGCTCATGGACAGCGGGCTCGGGCAGGTGACGATTCGCGCGGTGGCGCGCGAGCGCGACTCGGCGGACCGGCTGTTTCGAGACATCCTCGGGCTCAAGCTGTTCTGGGTGGCGGTCGGCCTGCTGGTGCTGGTGGTGGTGACGCCGGTCCTGCGGCACGATCCCGTCGTGATCCGGCTGTGCTACATCGTCGGCATTTCGTCGGCCGTTCGCTCGTACCTGATGACGGCCCGCGGGCTGCTGCAAGGCCTCGACCGGTTCGATCTCGAGGCCGCCATCGTTGTCGCGGACCGCGTGGTGCTGCTCGCGGCGGGGGCGGTGGCGCTTATCGGCGGCTTCGGGCTGTTCGGTCTGGCGGCGGCCTTCGTCGCCGCCCGGCTCGCGACGCTTCTGGGCACGACCGTGCTGCTCGGCGGCGTCGTCGGTTCGCTGCGGCCGCGCTTTCACATGCCGACCTGGCGCGACCTCCAGCGCGCCGCCCTGCCGCTCGGCCTCTTCATGATCGCGGTCAACCTGTACGCGTACATCGACACCGTTATACTCGGCTTCATCAGCACCGACGTCGAGATCGGTTGGTACGCGGCGGCTTACCGCGTCTACGAAGGTCTCACCTACCTGCCTTCGATCATGGCGGCGGTGGTTTCACCGCGGCTGTCGTTTCTGTTCGTCAACGATCGAATCGCCCATCGTCGTCTGCTCTGGCGCGCGCTCGGCGCCACAGCTGCCGCCGGCGCGGTGGTGGGCGCGATCGGGGTTCTTGCCGCACGATTCGTCCTCGTGCTGCTCTTCGGCGCGCAGTACGAGCATGGGACGGCGGCGCTGCAGATCCTCGCGGCCGGCGCCGTCTTCGTGTTCTGTACGTGGATCCTTCACGCGGCCGCGATTTCCACGAACCTCGACCGGCGACTCTTCGGGACGACGGCCGTCGGGTTGGTCGTGAACGTGGGCCTCAACCTCGTGTTCATCCCGCGATGGGGGATCGCCGGAGCGGCGGCGGCAACCGTGCTCGCTGAAGCGGTGACCGTCGGGCTTCTGCTCGCCCAGGTCGCCCGCCGCGTGGGCGTCCGATGACGACGCGGCCCTTCCTTCTGCGGCGCGAAGTCTGGATCGTGGCGGTGCTGCTCTTTGCCTCGTACGCGTATTTCTATGAGGCCGGCGGGTGGAACCAGAACTCGCGGTTTGCCCTCGTTCGCGCGATCCTCGAGGAGCACACGGTCCGCGTCGATTCTTACGAGAGCGCGACGGGCGACAAGGCGAAGTGGCGCGGCCACTACTACTCCGACAAAGCACCCGGCACGGCATTCCTGGCGGTCGTGCCTGCGGGGGCGGCGCGGATCGCCGCTCGCGCGGTCGACGTCGATCCCGCATCGAGGCCGGGCATCGCCTGGACGTCGTATGTCGCGACGGTCTTCACCTCGGGGCTCTTCAGCATCGTCGCGGCCCTGACGCTCATGTGGATTGCGATTGAGTGGGGCGCAACGCCTGGCGCGGCCGCGTTTGCGGCGCTCGGGTACGGCATCGCCACTCCGGCGTGGGCGTACGCGACGCTCTTCATGGGGCACGCGATGGCGGCCGGGTGCCTGATGCTCGCCTTCGCGGCCGCAGTCGCGCTCAGCAGTCCGTCCACACGCTACCGCGCGCCGATCGCGGCGGCGCTCGGCCTGGCCGGCGGGTGGGCGGTGGTGACCGAGTTTCCGGCCGCCATTCCTCTGGCGTTCATCGTGCTGCTTGTGTTTGTCGAGGGCTCTCGTAGCTCTCCGGCGCTTGCCACCAGGACGACAGCGGTTGTGCTGGCGGGCGGACTGGTCACGGCGGCGGTGCTGATGGCCTACAACAGCGCGGCCTTCGGTTCGCCGTTCCATCTCGGCTACGCCAGCGAGCAGGGGTTCGAGCAGTTGCGCGTCGGCCTGTTCGGCATCACCTATCCGACGCTCGACCGGCTGCGAGGCATCCTGTTCAGCGCGTATCGCGGGGTGATCCCTCTCGCGCCGCTGACGCTTGCCGCCGCGCTCGGCCTGGGGGCGCTGGCTGCCGATCGAGCGACCCGCCGGCCCGCCGTGGTCGCCACCGGGATTGTCATCTTCTATCTGCTCTTGAACGCCTCGTACTACTACTGGGAAGGCGGATGGGCATACGGACCGCGGCACATCACGCCGGCACTTCCCTTTCTGTTCCTCGGGCTCGCGCCGTTGTGGGATCGGTGGCGTGGCGCCGCCCGCTGGGTGCTCGTCGCCGCCTGCGTCTGGGGTGCGGCGCTTGGCCTCATCGCCGTGTCAACGACGGCGCAGCCGCCGGGCGATGTCATGTCGCCGGTCACCGAGCTGCTGTGGCCGGCGTTTCGGGACGGCGATCTGTCGCTGAACAACCAGGGATTCGCCGATGCCCGCGCGGACGAAGGGCGGCTTCGAAATCATCTCGAGCTGCACGCCGGCTGGAACCTCGGAGAGCTCGCCGGCTTCCATGGCCGCGCGAGCCTCATCCCGCTCGGGGCGATCTGGGTGATCGGGCTGGGGGGGCTGGTTCGTTCACGGCAGACCTGAAGGTCTGCACTACGAGTGTACGCGTCGCTGTCGTAGCGCAGGCTTTTGGGCCTGCCTTCCTTAACGCCGAGCCCTCACAAGCGATACTGGACCGACGGTCGTCTCGAGGTTCTGCTCGATCGCCGTCAGGAACGTCGACGCGATCCGCGCGTAGCCAGCAGGCGTCGGGTGCAGGCCGTCGACCGTGCCAATGAAGGTGTTGATGTCGGCGTTAACCGCCGTGTAGACGTCGACCAGCGGAACGCTTTCAATGACAGCAAGGGCTCGAATCCGGTCATTGAATTCCGGAACGAGCCGCGCACCAACCACACGAGGACCGCCGACAGCCGCATTCATCGGCGGCAGCGTGGCGAGAAGCACCCGAAGCCCGCGGCTCTTCGCATTTTCAACCATCTGCTGCAGATTGCCGATTGCGACCGCTTCGACCGCGAGATCGCTGTTCATCGCATTGACGTCGTTGGAGCCTTCCATCAGCAATACGACGTCGAAAACGCCTCCTGGCGTCGCCGATGTGAACCGGCCCAGCGTGTTTGGGTCCGACAGCATCTCGCCAGGCAGGCCGGCGTTCGTCACGGAGGGTGTCTGCCGTGTATAGCGGCCAATCAGGAGCTGACTGAGCACGCCGGGATACGTCTGCCCGTCGGGCAGGATCACATCAGGCCTGAGCACGGACAACGGTATCGATCCGATGCTGGAGTTGGTGCCGTCCTCACCGCGTGTGATGCTGTCGCCGAATGCCACGAATCTGGTCGCGGCGAGAAGCGGAGGCGTCGTCACCGTGACGGTAAGCGTGCACGTGGCGTTCTGATGGTTTGCATCGGTGGCGCTGCAGGTGACCGTCGTCGCTCCGACGGCGAACCGTGAGGTCTCCGCGGGGGTGCACGTGACGGTGATGGGAGGCACGCCACCGGTCGCCGACACGCCGCTGAACGAGACCGTAATCGGCTGGCCATCGGGCGATTGCGCGGTGATCGTCGCGGGACACGACAGGCCGACCGGCGTGCCGGGCGTCGTCGGGCTCGAACAGCCAGAACCGATGAGGACCGAGGCGACGAGCGCCGCGAAAGTGGAACCGCTAGTGCGGGAATGGAACCGGGTGCCCAACGGAAAGGGTTACCTCATAGGTCGACTGGATGGCGTTAAAGAATAGCAGCGCCATTTCCTGATAGCCAGCCGCCGTCGGATGAAGGCCGTCGAGCGGCGAGATCCACTCGGCCGTGTTCGTCAGGAACGGCGTGTACAGATCGACCACCAGCGCGCCTTCGGCGGTCGCCATCGGCACGAGCTGGGCGTTGAACGGCACAATGAGATCGGGCGTCGTGGCGCGGAGCAGGGGCGGAACCTGGGGCAGGAGCGTTCCGACGATGACCTTCGCGCCGCGGCCCCGCGCCGTGCGGATCATTGTCCGCAGCGCGGCGATTGCCTCGGGGATGCCATGATCGCCGTTAGGCCCCAGATCGTTGACGCCCTCGAGAAGGATGACGCCGTCGACGTGCTTGAGGGGCGGAACAGGCGGATTGTTGCAGCCGTCGATCGTCCCGTCCCATCCCTGCCCGGCAACCACGGCGTCGAATCGTTCGAGCGTGTATGGGCCGCTCGCTGCCTCGCCCTGACAGCCCGCGTTCGTGACCGTGAAGCTCTCGACGGGGAACCGCTGGTTGAGAAGCTCCTGAAGGCGGACAGGGTAAGCGAGATCGTAAGGGTGAACGACCATCGGTCGGATCCGTCCAAGACTCGTATCCGTGCTGTCGGGGATTTCGCCAGCCGTGATGCTGTCACCAAACGCGACGAACTGGGTGATCGAGAGCTGGATTAACGGATCCGGCGATGCGGGACTGCATCCTGACATCGTGCCGACGACCGCCGCCGCGCTCACGGCGAGCGCGGTCACACGAGGCGCCGACCATGAGAGGTTCCGAGGCGTGTTGGGGATGACCGCAGACTACCGTTCGCGGCGTCCGCGGTCAATCCAGCAGATCTCTTACGCGTCCCGGCGGCTTGCCCCTTCCTCTACCGCTTGAGGAGGCGCCCCTGCGAGAACGTGTACGACGTGCCGTTGCCCCGGTCGAACGGCACCAGGACGATTTCCGAACGCTCGTGGGCCAGAAGCTGGCTTCCGTCGTGCAGATTGCGAACGTTGCCGTGCACCACGAAGATGCCGACCGTTTCGCCCTGCGCCGGCAGGTAGCCGTTCATCGGCGCCCATCGTGAGTCGTAATACCAGGTCTGCGGGATGCTCGACGGCGCCGCTCCGGCCTCGAGCTCACGGCCCTGCCAGAACTGAATCGCCGCGGAGCAATACCAGCCATTGAGGTTGAAGCAGAGGCCGAGCGTGTACTGAATGCCGCCGCCCGACAGCGATCCACCTGGGTCGAATGGAAGATCCGGCCAGGCGTTGTCGCCCGTTCGCCGATCGAAGTCCACGATGAGCGCGTCCGATCGGAACTGCACGAAGGTGATCTTCGCGGTCACCGCCCAGCTCGCGATGTCCGGCGGGTTGTTGACGAAGGTCACTTGCGACGCCGGCAAGATGTTCGCCGGCGGCGGCGGTGCCGGCGGCGGAGGCGTCGGCGGAGGCGGCGTCGAGGCCGTAGCCCTCCGGAGCGTCTGCGTTCCCTGCAACGGACCCACACACGTCGTGCCGGTGTAGGTCACCTGAAGCGTGTTGCTGTCCTGGATCACTCCATTGGCGTTGATCGTAAACGGACAGCTCGCGATGCCCGACACGCCCGTGGCGGTGCCTGTGACGGTGATCGGGACGTGCTGACTGTCGATGAACTGTCCTGACGCGTTGCCGGACACCGACACGCCGCCGGGACAATCAGCGGTGAACGTTCCCGAGATCGTGGTGGAGGTCTGGTTCGAAATGCTCCACATCAGGTTGCCGCACGACGACGGCGACGGCAGCGACGCTGTCTGTGTGGCCCACAGGCCGGTCATCGGCGTGGGGCTGTTCGAACCGCCGGGCGTGGTCGGACTAAGCGGGCTGCTCGAGTGACCGTAGGTGCAGGCCGTCGAGAGCGCGAACGCGGCAACGAGCGCCGCAGCAGGAATCGGATGGTGCCTGGTCATACCCTTCGCCATTCGGATCGGTCCCTGGGAAACGCGACGCCCGTCGATCCGATTACACAGTCGTCGCTGTACGAACATTTCCGTTCGTCGAACGTCCGTAACGTATTGATACGGTGGCCAAGGCTCCCGACGCTGCGCGTCAGTGCAGGAGCTTGGCCATTTGCGGCGGTCACACGCCGTTCCGCCAATCCACGTGGGGCCCTCGGCGGTAACGCTACCGCCGGAACGGCCGGATGAGGCGAGTGAGAGTCGGAATGCTGCCGTTGCCGTGATCGAACGGCACGACGACGATGTTCGAGCGCTCGCGCGTGGCAAACATGTCGCTGCTGAGAATGCCGCGCACGTTCCCGGCGACGACGAAGATGCCCACCTGTTCCCCGTCGGCTGGGAGGTATCCGTTCATCGGCGCCCATCGGCCGTCGTAGTACCAGGTCTGCGGAATGCTCGACGGCGCCGCGGCGGCCTCGAGCTCGCGCCCCTGCCAGAACTGAATCGCCGCGGAGCAATACCAGCCACTGAGGTTGAAGCACATGCCGAGCGTGTACTGAATTCCGCCGTCCTGAGTCGATCCACCCGGAGTGAACGGATAGTTGGGCCAGGCGTTGCTGCCCGTGCGGCGATCGAAGTCGACGATCAGCGCGTCCGACCGGAACTGCACGAACGTGATTTGCGCCGTGACGTTGAACGTGCCGACGTCTGGCGGATTGTTGACGAAATGGACCGATGCGACCGGCAGGCCGTCATTCGGCGCCTGGATGATCCCGCCACCGCCGCCGCCGCCACCACCGCCGCCACCGCTTCCGGAGACCTGGAACGTCTGGGGCCCGGAGAACGGCCCGTTCGTCGTCGGATCGAAGGCGCGGACCTCCCAGAACAGCGGTTTGCCGGCGGGCAAATCGGCGGTCGCGGCCACGGAGGTCTGATTCGCCTGCTCGCCCACGGTCAACGACAGCAGCGGGTTGGCGAAGCTCGTGTTGTCTGCGACCTCGACGAAATAGCCGACGGCCCCGACGGGGCCTGTGCGCGACGCGTTCGTGAACGTGAAGGTCGGCCGAAGCGTGGTCGTCGTCGTGTTGTTGATCGGCGAGACCGGCGTCGGCGGCTGAAAGACAACCGGCGTGAAGACGTCGAAGCTCACGGACGCTGTGAACGGTCCGGTGTTGGCGCCGTCCTGCGCGCGCGCGTGCCAGAAGTACGTTTTGCCCGTTCCGAGCGACGTCGTCACCTGCAGGCTGGTCTGTCCGTCACCCGGCGCGATGCCGTCCTTCGTGAAGACCTTGTTGTTGAAGCCGGCGTCGGTCGCCACTTCGAACAGATAACTGAGGGGACGCGGGCCGTTCGTGGTGGCGTTGGTCACGGTCAACGTGATCGGCTGCTGATCGACGGCAATCCTCGAACCGGCCGAGGGCTTGATGATGGCCGGCGAGCTGATATTCACACCGGCAATCGGACCGGCAATCGCGGGGCTGAGCGGGTTCGAGCTCTGACTGGCGCCCACGCAGCCGACGATGGTGACAGCCGCGGCGAGACCGAGAGCGAATAGAAGCTTCTTTACCATGACCGATCGCCAGCCATGCAGACCTGCGCGGCCTGCGGACACGTCGGACCTCGGGGTCCGCACAATGAGTGTTATCGGAACGAGCGATGGAGCCGTTAAACGCCTGAAGATCCAGGGCTGGGGGGCCTGGATCGAAGCCGCCGCGACAGCGGCGGCCTGCGAGGGAGCGAGCGCTACTGTACCACGAGATCCGCCGCGTGTACACACGCGGCGGATCCATGAGCCGTCGGCGTCCTTACTCGGTCTTGACGATGATGTCCCAGTGGCAATTGGGATAGGACGTCACCGGCACGCAACCGATGTAGACGTACTGGATGCCGAGCACCGCCTTCTCCGGCGGCGGGTACCACTGCGCGATTGTCGGGTATCCGTTCGCATTCAACCAGTTAATCGCGTCGTCGGGTTGCAGCCCGCGGTCGATCAGGTCGAACAGACGCAGCATCTCAGCCGTTGGCGTCTGGAAGAAGACGTTGCCCGGCTGGTAGTACTGCGTTGCGGGCGTCCAGTTGTCCCCGAGCGTCGCGTGCCCCGGCGTGCCAGGCGGCTGGATTCCAGGCCATAGCGTGATGGGCCCGAGCGGCGGCGGAACCTGCGCGGCGAGTTGCGCCGCGACGCTCGAATTCAGGACGAAGTTCTGCGTCGTGCTGGACGGGCTCTGGAGACCCGTCGTATCGATGGCCGTCGCACGCCAGAAGAGCGTCGGCTGACCCGACGGTAACGTCGCGTTCGGCGTGAAGCTCGTCTGAGTGGGTGTTTCGGGCACGGTGCCGGAGGCCAGGATGCTCGAGAATGTGTTGCTCGTCGAGATGTCGAAGCGGTACGACAGCGTCGGACCGCCTCCGGGGCGCTGGACGTCGGCGACGATAAAGGTCGGCCAACCGGTGATCGTCGCGCCGTTCGTTGGACTGAGCGGCGTCGGGGCCGTGATGTTCACCACCGAGAAGCGGACCGGGTTGCAAAAGACACCGGTCGTCCCGCCGCCGGAGGCCCGCACGTGCCAGAAGTAATCCTTCGCCGGCAGGCCCGGGTCGAGGATCACGCTCGTTTGCCCGTTGCCCTGCGCCGCATCCTTGGTCTGCACCTTGTTCGTGAAGCCGGCGTCGGTGGCGACCTCGAAGTTATAGGTGAGCGTCGTGGCCCCGGACGAGACCGCGTTCGTCGCCGTCAACGTGACAGGCTGACTCGCAAGGCCGATCGACGTGTTGGCGGCCGGCGAGACCGCCGTCGGCACGCCGATGACGGCGGCCGGCTGCGCCGGGCCGCTGCTGCATGCCGCGGCGACGGCGGCAACAAGCACGGCGAGCACTCCACGGTTCCTTCGAGCTGTCATGCAATACGTCCTTTTAAGAGGCAGGGCGCCGGTGTGCCCGGTCGAGCGTTGACTTGGCGCGCGTTCTGGGGGAGCGAACGCGCTCGGCCACGATGATCGCGCGTGTGTGGAACTTCAGGCCCTTGTCCTGACGCCAGTCCCGAATCTGACGGCGAAAATGATCCAGGGCGCGCCGTTCGGCCGTACCGCGCTCGGTCACGCCGAACCGATCGAGCACGGCCGTTTCGAGGTCGGCGAGTCCGCAGCCAGGTTCGAGGGCCAGGAACGCCCGCCCGTCACCCATCGGCACGATCTCGACACCGGGCAGTTTCTTCACGGTTGCCGTGTTGACGATGATCAAACAATTGCTGTCGCCGATATGGACGAGCTCGGTCTGTTCATGCTGTTCCGGCCGCGCGCCGTTCCCCCGTGTTGTATCGGCCGAAGCCGCCTCGAACATCGAGACGATGGCCCAGGCGAGGTCCGGGTGCATGCCGCGCAGGCCGCGGACGACCTCAGCCGGCAGCGTGACCGCGACCAGCTGACTGGGCCGGCCGAATTTCGACGGGCGACCGCGCTTCCGGTGCGATCGGCCGTGGGCGTCGTGATTGGTGTAAGGCATCGAGGCGCCGGCGACTGCCGGCAGCCGCGGAGATGATAGCACGCGGGCGCCGACATTCTCTAAATTATTTCGGGTTGATGCGTGGATTTCTTTATAGAAAACATGCGTCGATCGCCATGCGCTATTCTTGAAGCGCCCATCCTTGACGACATTTGACGTGCTGGCCGCTGCGTCGCTCGCCTGCGGCGTGGCCGCCGCCTTCGGCTGGCCGCAGGGCTATCACGCGTTCACGGCGTATGCTGCGTTCTGGACGCTCGCCGTGCTCGCCGGCCTTTCAGCCGTACGCTTCGAGCGCGCGCACTTCTCCGCCGCCGATGCCGCCGAGCGGCTCGTTCGGACGATCACGATCGCATGCGCCCTGATAGTGGTGTGGGGTCTCGTACTCGGGGGACTCGGCTGGATCTCCACGGCCGGTTACCTGCTTGTTTCGGCGGCGACGCTGCTCATCGCATGGCTCTCCCGCCCCGCCGCGCAGGAGCGCGTGGTGAACACTGATGCCGAGCTGCCGAACGTGCCCCTTGCGTTCATCGGCGTCGTGCTCGTCTTCGGCGCCGTGATGGCGCTCTCGGACTTCCCGATCCGGTACGACAGCCTCAACTACCACCTGTATTTTCCGGCGGCTTGGCTGCAGGCCGGCCACCTGACCATCGTGCCGACGCCGTTCGGCGACGAAGCGCCGGCGTATGCACCGTCGAACGCGGAGCTTCTGTACCTCTGGTTGATGACGCCGTTTCATGGCGACCTCCTCGCCCGCGCCGCCCAGATTCCGCTGTTCGCGCTGGCGGCGCTCGCGCTGTACGGCATCGCCCGACGGGCGGGCGCCCCGGCGGCGCGCGCCATCTATCCGGCGGCGTTCCTTCTCGGCGGCCGCCGGCTTCTGGAGAACGCCGTGGGCGCCGACGTCGACATCGTCTTTCTCGCGATGTTTCTCGCCGCGGTGCTGCTCGGATTCATTGCCGCCGAGCGGAACCGGCGGTCGGACTGGATCGTCTGGGGCCTGGCCGTGGGCCTGTGCTGCGGAACGAAGTTCGTCGCGCTGGTGTACGCGCCGCTCTGGCTGGTGATCTGCGGTGTTCGCGGCGTCCGCCCGCGTGCGCTGTGGGCGCTTCCCGGCCTGATCGTGCTCGCGATGCCCTGGTACCTTCGCAACTGGATCGCCGCCGGCAGCCCGATTTATCCCTCGTCGCTGACCGTCGCCGGCCTCACGCTCGCGCGCGGTGCGTTCACGCACGCCGCCATGACGAACTCGATCTTTCACGTCGACGACCCGCGGCTGCTGGCGGTGATCGCGGCCGACGCGTTCGGTCCTGCGCTCTTTCTCGTCTGGATACCGGCGGCGCTCGTCGGCGTCGCCGTGATGCTCGTGAAAGGCCCCCGGCTCGCGCGGCTGCTGGCCGTGCTGCCGTTTCTCCTCGTGCCGCTCGAGTGGTTCGGCGTTCCCGACAACACGGACGCCCGTTTTCTGTTTCCGATTGTCGCTCTCGCCCTCCTGCCGACGGCGTTCGTCTTTCCGGCCCGCCCGCGAGCGCAGCGATGCGTTCACGTGGCATTCTCGGCGGCGCTGGTGTGGCTGCTCGTGGGATGGGACAGACTGGTGACGGTGCGCCTGTCGACGCTGCCGACGTTCATGGCGGACCGTCTCTGGCTCGGCGGGCTCGTCGCACCGCGTTTTCTCGTGGCGGCCACCATCATCGGGGCGCTTGCCGTGGCGGCCGCACGCTGGGCGGCACGCGGGCGCCGCTTCGTACGGGCCGCGGCGAGCGGGGCCGCGCTGTGCGGCCTTGTTGCGGTCGCGGGCCTCTCTGCCTGTGCACCGGGCGGCTGCGACGCGTTGGCTGTGACGCCCACCTACATTCGGACCGAGACGCTCAGCGCGTGGGAGTGGCTTCGCGCGAATGTCCACGGGGAAACGATCGCGTACGCCGGCAACAACATTCCCTATCCGTTGTTCGGCGATCGGTTGTCGAATCGCGTCTACTACGTGAACATCGATCGCCATCTCGACTGGAAGCTTCACGACTACGATCGCGCTCGGCGCCGGGGGCAAGGCGAACTCGAGAGCGCGCCCGGCCTGCTGGCGACGAGTTCCGGAGTGCTGCGGCCGACGGTTCCTGGAGACGTGTCGACGGTCGATGCGGTTCGTCCTCGCTTCGAGCGCATGCACGGCATTCGGGACGCCTGGATCGCCAACCTCGAGTCTCGCGGGGTGACAGTCTTGTTCGTCTCCGCGCTTTCCGCGTACGAAATCGACCAGACCTGGCATGATGCCGGCGGCTTTCCCATCGAGAACGCGTGGGCCGAGGCCGACCCCGCCTCGTTTCATTCCGTGTACCGAAACGGGCAGATTCGAATCTATCGCGTGACGCTGCCGAGAGCGCGCGCATGAGCCGTCGGTCGCTGTCGATCATCATCCCCGCCTACCGCGAGGCGGAGAACATCGTCGGGACGCTGACCAACGTCACCGGCGCGCTGGCGCCGCTCGACCTCGACGCCGAGATCCTGGTCATCGACGATGGCAGCACGGACGGCACGGGCGACGTCGTTCGCGCGAACGCCGATCGCTTTCCGGGCGTGACGCTGCTCGTCAACGAGCGGAACATGGGGTTTGGATGGACCTACCGCCGCGGCGTCGATGCGGCCACCCGCGACTACATCGTCATGGTTCACGGCGATAACGCGTGGGGCTCGGACACGCTGCGTGAATTCTTCAGCCACGTCGGCGACGCGGATGTGATCGTCGGCTACACGCGCGACATGTGGCGCTCGCGGACGGTGACGCGAACCGCGATCTCGAAATCGTTCACGATGGTCGTGAATGCAATCACGCGCCGTGGACTTCGCTACTATAATGGCCTGCAGATTCATCAAGCGCCGGTCCTCAAGAGCCTGCAGATCGAATCGGTCGGATACGGGTTTCAAGCCGAGGTGCTCGTCAAGAGCCTCCACCGTTACCGGACCGTGCTCGAAGTCCCGATGACGCTGATGGAGCGCGAGAAGGGAGACAGCAAGGCGTTCCGCTGGAAGAACGTGGTGGATGTGATACGGACGCTGAGACTGTTGCTCGCGGTCGAGTGGGCAGGAACAGAGAACAGCGGACGGATGGGCGGCGGAGAGAAGGGAGCACGCTGACGTGGCGTTCGGGCCCGCCGTCTTCCTGGATCGCGACGGCGTGCTGAACCTCGCCGTCGTTCGCGACGGGAAGCCGCACTCCCCCGCTTCGGTCGAGGACATGGCGCTCGAGCCCGGGGCTGCGGACGCGCTGGGCCGGCTGAGGGCCGCCGGGTACCGCCTGGTGGTCGTGACGAACCAGCCGAACGTCGCCCGGGGCGTCCAGTCGCGCGAGGTGGTCGAGGCGATCAACGACGCACTCGTCTCCGCGCTGCCGCTCGACGAAGTCCGGGTCTGCTATCACGACGACGGCATCGAGTGCGACTGCCGGAAGCCGATGCCGGGGCTGCTGTTGCAGGATCCGGCGCACGACGTCGGCCGCAGTTTCATGATCGGCGACCGGTGGCGGGACATCGAGGCGGGGCGGCGCGCCGGCGTCGCGGCAACGATTCTGATCGAGCGCGGCTACGCGGAGGGGTGCGACCCGCCCCCGACCGTGCGCGTGCGCTCGCTGGTGGAGGCGGTCGACTGGATCCTCAACGCGAAATCGTGACCGGAGACGAGTCCGCTCCGCGCTCGGCGCGGCGGCGCCGGAAGATCGTCACGTTGGAAGAGCTCGGCGCGATCCGGGAGCGCTACCGCGATCGCCGCATCGTCCTCTGCCACGGCGCGTTCGACCTG
>Ga0187777_10001004_pt1 | contig 18495 bp, 11 predicted proteins | sample 1015_Q2_SP5_10_M_FD_132416 | JGI IMG/M metagenome (GOLD analysis project Ga0187777, IMG submission 132416) | Tropical peat soil microbial communities from peatlands in Department of Meta, Colombia - 1015_Q2_SP5_10_MG | ecosystem: Environmental > Terrestrial > Soil > Wetlands > Peat | place... | reverse complement strand
TCATCTGCGCCATTAGTTTCTTGACACCGGCAGCTGCCTCGACTGCGTTCGAACCCGGCAATTGGTAGACCGCAACCACGGCGCTTGGTTTCCCATTCAGGCGCCCGGCGACGCTGTAATCCTGCGAACCCAGCTCGATTCTGGCGACATCGCGAATGCGGACGGTTGCGCCATCGGGAGTCTCCCGAACTACAATGCGGCCAAACTCTTCCGGGGAAAGCAGCCGTCCTTGCGCGAGAACTGTGTACGTGAATTCCTGGCCTTTCGGCGCCGGCTCTCCTCCCACCTTCCCCGCAGGGTTCACGGTGTTTTGCGCTTGAATCGCGCTGAGGATCTCGGGGACGGTGATTCCGAGTTTTGCTAACGTGTCAGGTTTCACCCAGAGCCGCATCGCGTATTGACCGGCGCCGAAAACCTGAACATTGCCGATTCCTGGCGAGCGCGTGATCGGATCAACAAGATTGATATAGGCGTAGTTTGCCAGAAACTTTGCGTCATAAGTTCCATGCGGAGAATAAACGGCGATCAGCATGAGCGGCGCCGTAACCGATTTTCGTACGGTTACCCCGTAGTTGTTGACATCGACTGGAAGCTGTGAGGCGGCCTGGGTTTCACGAGACTGCGTGAGAATAAAATCAGTGTTCGGGTCCGTTTTTACATCGAAGTCCACGATCAGGCTGGTGGTCGAGTTGCCGGTCGCATTCAGCGAGTACATGTAATTCATGTTGTCCACGCCATTCATCTGCTGCTCGATTGGGGTGGCAACCGCTTGCTCCAGTGTCTGCGCGTCGGCGCCGACGTAGGTGGCCAGAACTTGAACCTCAGGCGGAGTGATGTTAGGAAATTGCGCGACTGGCAAAGTCAGAATGGTGAGGCTGCCAACCAGCACCATAATAATGGAGATCACTATGGCTACGATGGGCCGGTTGATGAAGAACTTTGACATCGCATTACCTGCTTTGCGCTTCTGCGGCGAACGGCTTGGGGTTCACTCGTGCACCAGTCCGCACTTTTTGGACCCCCTCGGCGACGACTCTTTCCCCGGCATGTAGCCCATCGGTGATGATCCACTGACTTCCGACGGTTTGGCCGACGACGACTGTTCGGGTCTTCACTTTATTTTCGTCATCCACCACCGCAACCTGATAGCCGCCCTGCAACTCCGTCACAGCGCGTTGAGGTACCAGCAATGCGTCATGCTGAGTCGAGATGACGGCGCGAACCTTCGCATAACCACCAGGACGCAAAACGTTGTCCGGATTCGAAAAGAGTCCCGCGATCCGGATCGCCCCCGTACTCCCATCCACTTGACGGTCCGCGAAATAGAACGTGCCTTCGCGCGCGTAGGTTGAGCCATCCGCCAAAATGAGTTGCAGTCGCAGATTTTTGTCTGCCTGCAAACGGCTCTCGTCCGTTGGATATCGCTTCCGCCAAGCAAGATATTGCGGTTCACCGACCGTGAAATAAACTTTAATCGGATCGAGCGTAGAAACGGAGGTTACGACACCGCTACCCGGCGTGACCAATGCCCCGACCTGGAGCAGGGCCTGCCCCGCGACACCATCGATAGGGGAAACGAGACGCGTGAAATTGAGGTTGATCTTCGCCGTTTCAACCGCGGCCTGATAGGTCTGAATTTGAGCTTTGGCCGTTTCCACGGTGGCGATCGCGGCAAGGTTATTCTGCACGGCGTTGTCCAGATCTTGCTGGCTGGCGGCCTGCTCCTTGGCCAGAGGCGTATAGCGCTCGACATCCAGCTGAGTTCGGCCTTGCACAGCCTGCGCATTGGCTAGCGCAGCGCGGGCCTGCGCCAGCTGGCCTTGCGCCTGGTCGAGAGCAGCTTGAAATGGGCGCGGATCGATCTGGAAAAGAAGCTGGCCCTGTTTGACGAATGACCCTTCCTGGTAGGCCTGATTTAGCAGGTATCCCGTTACCTGTGCCCTGACGTCGGCGTTAACGAAGCCGTCGAGCGTGCCGATCCATTCCCCATAAATCGGAACGTCTTGCTGCCGAACCTCCGCCACCTCAACCTCGGATGGTAAGTTCGAGGATGCGCCCAAAGCGTGTTTGGAGGGGCGAACGGCGCCCAAAATCAGCCCTATCACAACTACACACCCCGCTCCCGCGATCACCCGCTTGTCAGCAAGTAACTTGGTCATGTTCAACTCCCGGGAAACACCCCTAGATTAGTAATGAATGATTTCCAGACCCCACAGCCGGTTGCAAAAACATTCTCAGCTCCCCGCACTGCCCCACCCCACTTTGGGGGATCGAGGAAAAGAACACATCCCGCAAAAGCCTTGTTTTGGAGCTAGTAAATAGGAGCATATGCAAATACCACATTCGAGGTAGAGAAGCGAGGGGGTTCCAACCCGTAATTCGGTGCAGATGGCCAGAGTGCCTGAGTGCCCGCTAGGAACCAGCCTCGGAGACGTTCTATATCTGTTAACCGGTTGACCCAAGAACACCGTTCAGGTTTCGACCACTCGGCAGAGCAATTTGTTCGTCATGTCGCGATGAACCAAAGACCGTACCCTTTTGGTTACCCGTTGTCACAGCCTTTTAATATGCGGTTCATATTGCTGACATCAGCTTAGGGTATCGGTTAAGTATGCCGATATCTGATCTGCTGCAACGATCAGCTCCATCTGCCTCGGCACCGCCAGGAATCCCCCTTCAGCGACTATTTCGCCGCTTCTCCCCCCTGGAGCGAGTTCGTGACCTCTACCAGCGTGCACAACAGCCCGCCACCCGATCCATTCTCGAGAATGTCCTGGCCGAAATGCGGGTGCAATATGTCGTCACGGATTCCGACTTAGCACGCGTGCCGGCTTCCGGCCCCGCGATCATCACCGCCAACCATCCCTTTGGCTTGCTGGACGGTGCTGTGCTCGGGGCGCTATTGACCCGTGTTCGCACCGACGTAAAAATCCTGACCAACTTCATGTTGGCTGGAATCCCCGCACTGCACCAACATTGCATCTTTGTCGATCCGTTTGGGGGCAGCGATGCAGTAGCGCGTAATCGTCCCGGGATCCGAGAGGCGATGGAATGGCTCGCAGTCGGTGGTATGTTGATCGTATTTCCTTCCGGCGAGGTCTCGCACCTGCGATTGCAAGACTTTGGAATCTTCGATCCCCCGTGGAACTCCATGGTGGCTCGCCTGGCCCGTGCCCACAATGCGGTTGTCGTGCCAGTCTTTATTCCTGGGCATAACAGTCCAACATTTCAGGCCTTGGGACTGGTAAATCCCCGGCTACGAACCGCCTGGTTGCTGAATGAGTTCTTGCAGCAGACCGACAAAACCGTGGAAGTTCGAATTGGCAACCGGATACCGCCGGAGATCCTTCGCGACTTAGGCTCTCATCGCGATGCGGCCAATTATCTGCGCTGGCGTACCTACGTTCTTTCCCAACGCAGCCGAGCGCCTCGTAACAGGCTCCCTCTCTCGCTCGCTTCCGTGCTGTCACGAAAAACTCAGCCACCCATTGCCCCGGCAGTTCCCAGAGAAGCGTTGCGTCAGGATTTGCAAAAGCTTGGACGGCAACAATGCTTCTTCGAAAACCGCGAGTTTGCGGCCTATGCTGCCAAAGATTCCGAGTTCCCCGCGATTATGCAAGAGGTTGGGCGGCTACGCGAGCTTACCTTCCGTGAAGTTGGGGAAGGCACCGGCAAGTCCAGGGACCTTGATCGATTCGATCACTACTACACCCATCTGGTCCTGTGGAGCAAACTGAAAGAGGAAGTGGTCGGCGCATACCGCTTAGGTTTGACGACCGAGATTCTGCCTCACTTGGGTGTCCCCGGACTCTACACGAACAGTCTGTTTCGCTACCACTCCAACTTCTTTGATCGCATCGGTCCCGCCATCGAGCTTGGCCGCTCATTTATTCGTCCCGAATATCAGAAGCAATACGCTCCCTTGCTGGCTTTGTGGAAGGGCATCGGGAGGTTTGTCGCGCTCAACCCGCAATTTGCGGTTCTGTTTGGCGCAGTCAGCATCAGCCAACGCTACAACCGGTTTTCACGGCAACTCATCTTTAGCTTCTATCAGAGCCAAGATAAAGACGACCTCGCGAGCCTGGTTACGCCCCGAGCCCCTTTTCGCCCACGCCGCCTGCATCCTGCGATCACCTGCGAACTATCCAACACCATCCGCGATCTTGATCATCTCGGCGATCCGATCGCTGATATAGAAGATGATGGCAAAGGCATTCCAATCTTGCTGAAGCACTACTCGAAGCTGGGAGGCCGCATGCTTGGCTTTAACGTAGACCGCGATTTCTCGAACGTGCTCGACGGCCTGGTGCTGGTCGACCTGCGAAAGTCAGATCGGAGCTTGCTTGCGCGATATATGGGTGAATTGCAGCTTCAGGCTTTTTGCAGCTACCACTCGCTGAGGAAGGCCGATATCCTTGCGCAGACAGCGAAATTAACGACCAGGTGGTCGAAATCCTCTTCCCTGTGACTTCTGTCGCCGGGATTGAATCTTCCAACCTCTTCGGCAAGATATTCTCGTTTTGGCCGCTCGCGCTAGAGTCCTGTCAACTTTTATAATACCCCCCTACGGTATCTAGAAAGGAACAGCCTGAAATTCGAAGTCACGAGGAGATTTATGAAAGAAAAGCTTCCCGAAATCTCGAAGGAGAAACAGAAGCTGCTCTCCCGCGTCAGGCGACTTGCGGGCCAGATTGACGCAGTTCAACGCTCGGTCACCGATGGTGACGAGTGTGCAGACATTCTCATGCTGCTCGCAGCAATCCGGGGCGGGGTGAACAGCTTGATGGCAGAGATTCTGGAGGACCACGTCCGACTGCACATCACTCATCCGGACCGTGCCAAAGAATCTCCAGAAGAGTTGACCGAAGACCTGATCGGTCTGGTGCGGGCTTACCTGAAGTGACTCTGACAGAAAGGAAGGCTAATCAGCCCGTGCAGCGAAAGCCTTCACTACGTTTCACACTTTTGTGATTCCGTATATTTCTTCACGACCTGACTCTGCTTCCACGTCTCGATCTGTTTGCGCGCATCGTTCACAAGCCTGATGAAGCGGCGGGCCAACTCATGAATGCGCTGCGATTGCCTTCTTTCAATGGCCTCAGTGGGAATCAGCTCCGTTCCCACCCCAATCGCCGTTGCTCCGGACAAAATAAAATTTCCGGCTGTATGCTGATTCACGCCGCCGGCTGCGATCAGCAAAATCTCGGGCAATGCTACGCTCAAGGCCTTGATATAGCCATCGCCTCCTACCTGGGCGCAGGGGAAGACTTTGACAAAGTCAGCTCCCGCACTCCATGCAGTTACGACTTCAGTGGGAGACAGCGCTCCCGGCAACACCGCGATGCTTTCCTTGGCAGCGAAACCAACAACACTCGGATTGAATGAAGGGGCTGTGATGAACACCGCACCTGCATCCACGCAGCGGCGCGCCGTTTCGCAGTCAAGCACCGTACCTCCGCCGACGATGAGTTTGGGGTCAGATCGCACGAGATGGGAGATTAATTCTGCAGCGCCGGGCACCGTCATGGTGATTTCGACGATCGGTATGCCACCATGCGTGACAGCCTCAGCGGCGAAATGGGCATCATCGCCAGAAGACACCTTAACGGCTGGGATGATCGCGATTTCCTTGATACGGTTGCATACATCCTCTTTTTTCATGATTCGAAACTCCTCCGCGAGAACCCCGACCCAGCCGGAAACTCAGAAAGCATCGTTGGGATCAGCTACCGGCAGCTTATCGTCGCTACGCGCGATTAGCGTGTACACAGTTGGCAGCAAAATAATGCTGATTAGCAGGTCAGAAATCAGACCTCCAACAATCACGATTGCGAAAGGACGCTGAGAATCGGAGCCGATCCCGTGCGATAGGGCCGCAGGCAACAAACCCAAAGTTGCGACCAGCATCGTCATCATGATCGGTCGCAGCCGAAGAACAGCACCCTCAATGGCAGCTTCCTCGATGTCGTAACCTCTGGCGCGAAGCTGGTTGATGTACTCCAGCATAATGACTCCGGTCTGCACTGAAACTCCAAAAAGAGCCAGAAAGCCAACTCCAGAGGAAACACTTAGGTTCGTATGAGTGATCAGAAGCGCCAGCAGTCCGCCGATGGGTGCCATGGCTATGTTTGTCAGGATCAACAGGGCCCACTTCACAGACTTGAACATGGTGTAGAGAATAATGTAGATGAGTAGAATCGTAAGCGGCAGAACCACCAGGAGGCGGTGCTGCGAACGCTTCTCGCTTTCGTACTCCCCCGCCCAGTCCAGGGTGTAGCCGACGGGCAATTTGACATTGGCGCTGACCTTCTTGATCGCCTCTTCCACGGTACTCCCCAGGTCTCTGCCACGAACACTAAATTTCACGGCAACATAACGAGAATTCGCCTCGCGATAGATTTCCGAACCACCGTCGACCTCGCCGATTTTTGTGAGTTGCGCCAGAGAAACGCGCTCGCCTGTGGGCGCCAGCAAACGTATTTTCTCAATCGCCTCCTTCGTATCCCTGTTTTGAGGAAGGTAACGCAAAACGAGATCGTATCGTTGTTCGCCGATAAGCACCTGAGTCAGGGCGTTGCCTCCTACCGCAGTCTGAACCGCATCTTGAACGTCCGAGACGTTGATGCCGTAGCGCGAGGCCTGATCGCGGTCAACTGCGAAGTTGAGATTGGGTTGGCCGCGAACTCGGAAGACCCCTAAGTCTTCAATGCCCCGAACAGGACGCATGACGGCTGCGATCTCGTCGGCTTTCTCCTCCAGAGTTTTCAGATCGTCGCCATAGATCTTAACTGCAAGTGCACCCTTAACACCGCTGACGGCCTCTTCCAGATTGTCAGAGATTGGTTGGGAAAAACCCCAAATCACTCCGGGAATTTTTTCCAGTTCACGATCCATCGCGGCGATTAAGCGCTCCTTGTCTTGATGAAACACGGGCCGCCACTGTTCTTTAGGGAGCAGGTCGACAAAGAATTCTGCATCGAAAAAGCCCGTCGTATCGGTTCCGTCGTCGGGTCGCCCGATCTGGTTTACAACCTGCGGAACTTCAGGAAAGGAACAAAGAATTTCGCGCGCCCGATCTGCCACTCTCGCACTTTCGGTGGGCCCGGTACTGGGGGCCATGGTCCCACGCACCCAGATTGCACCCTCGTCCAAATGGGGCAAGAACTCTGACCCAATTACCCCACTGAATGCCAGGTAGATCGCCGTCAAAAATAGGAAAACCGCGCCCCCAATCGTGATCCAGCGATGTCGCACAGCCCAGTGCACATCCTGCCGGTAGCGGACTGTCAACCAATGCATAACCGGGTTTTGCCATTGTTTCGCATCGCCTCGGAAGAACAGGCTAGCCAGGGCCGGGGCAACCAGCATAGAAAAAATCAAAGCGCCCAGAAGAGCGAACGCAACGGTCCACGCCATGGGCTTGAACAGCTTTCCTTCGACACGTTGCAGCGTAAAAATCGGGAGATACGCCGTAATGATGATAGCGATGGCATAGAAGACCGGCCGTTGCACTTCATGCGCTGCTCCGCGGATCCGGTCGACCAGCGTGCGCGGAGCTTCCTCGGGACGGTTCAAATGCCGCACGATGTTCTCAACCATCACTACCGCCCCATCCACAACCATGCCGAAATCCAAGGCACCCAGGCTCAGCAGGTTTGCCGATATGTGCCGCAGGCTAAGACAGATCGAGGCGAAGAGCAGCGCGAAAGGGATAGTCAGAGAAACGATGATTGCCCCGCGAACGTTGCCCAGAAAAATGAAAAGAATGATCACTACCAGGAACATTCCTTCGGCGAGATTGTGCAGAACGGTGTGCGTCGTATAGTGGACCAGGTCATCACGGTCGAGGTACGGAACAATCTTGACGCCGGGAGGCAGTATTTGAGTGTTAAGACGATCGACCATCGCATGGAGCTTTTCCAGCATGGTCGCGGTGTCTGCTCCTTTGCGCAGAAACACAATTCCTTCCACAACATCGTTATCGTCCTTAACGACTCCATCAGAGCGGTGGTATGCTCTCCCGATTTGCCCGAGGCGAATTTTAGGGCCCTGCGTCACCACCGCGATGTCTTTTATCCGCAGCGGGGTTCCGCTCTGAGTTTTGAGTACGGTCCTTTCGATATCCCGGACATCGGTTACTAAACCCACAGACCGCACATTCACCTGCTGCGACCCTTGCTCGATGAAGCTGCCCCCGGCGTTGGAGTTGGCATTCGCGAGCTGCTGCTCGACCTGCGCCAGGCTCAAACCATAAGACACCAGCTTATCGGGATCGACTCGTATCTGGTATTCGCGAGTAATACCGCCGAAAGATGAATCGTCAACTACATCCGGCACCGATCGAATGTACTTGGCGACAACCCAATCCTGCAGAGACTTGAGTTCCATCAGGTCATAGGAAGGGTTGGTGCTTTTCAGGGTGTACCAATACACCGAACCAATCGGACTGAAGTCTGGCCCAATTCCGCCGCTGACTCCCGGAGGAAGTGTCACCTGCGAGAGCCGCTCCAGCGCTTTCTGGCGATCCCAATCATTGTCGGAGTCATCATCGAAGATCAGATTTACAACCGAAAGCCCGGCCAGTGAAGCGGAGCGCACGTGCTGAAGATGTGGAATTCCGTTCACCTCGATCTCGATTGGGATGGTCACCTGTTGCTCAACTTCTTCAGCCGCGCGCCCCGGCCACTGAGTGATGATTTGCACCCAGGTATTTGCGACGTCAGGATAGGCTTCGACAGGCAGGTTGTGAAACGAAATCATGCCCCAAACAAAGAGCAGCAGCGCCGCACTCAGAACCACGAACCGATTGTTAAGCGCAAAATCGACGAGTACGCGAATCATTCACTGCTCCGCCGAATTCTGGAATTCAAGAGCATTGGCTACGAGTTGTTGACCTGGCTTAACTCCTGAGACGACCTCCTGCATGCGGTCGGGCAGCATTTCGCCAGCCACGACTTCTGTCCGCCGAAAGCGATCGTTATCCAACGGAATGTAGACCCAATCCCGATCATGCAGGTGCAGAACCGCCGTAGCTGGCACTGCCGCGCGTGTTTCTTTCTTTCGGCCGTGAAATGTAGCAGTCACGAACATGCCGGGACGCATCAAGCCGGGGTTGCGCATCTCGATGCGCACTTTGGCGGTTCGAATATTGGGATCCAGAACCGGCCCAATGTTGCCGATCGTTCCGGGAAACACCTGATCGGGATATGCATTGAGTCGAATCTCGGCTTTTTCCCCGAGTCTCACGTTTTCCAGATCGTTTTCGTATACGTCGCACAGTATCCAGACATATTCCAAGTCAGAGATTGTGAACGGATTCGGCGAGCCGAGACCGGCAACACCCGCGGCATTCGTCACTTGTTGATCGGTGATAACACCGGAGATCGGAGCCCGAATCTCGACAATACCGGTCGGTCGATCAAGCGTGGGACTGCCCAGCACACGCAGCCTCTCCGCGGTCGTCTGGACATCAACCTTGGCTTTGTCCTCCGTGTCCTGCGCGATCTGGAGATCATTGAGCGCGATCGCCCCTTTGTCATAGAGCAGCTTGGCGCGTTCCAACTGGGTGCGCGAGAGTTGTTCATCTGCAACTGCTTTTTGATAGTCGGAGTAGGCGCTGGAAATGTCCGCGCTCTGTACCTTCAGCAGCACCTGCCCCTTTTTCACCGTATCACCCAGGCGTGCATCGATTTCCACCACCCGGCCAACCGCCAGCGAGATCACGGGAACAGCTCGGGAGATGTCAGGGTTTACCGTGCCCGTGACTCTCAATTGTGGTGTAGCAATATGCTCTACTGCCTTCGTCAAGGGGAAGCGCTCGGGGCGATCGACACGAAAAACATTGCGGTCCTCGACACGCTCCACCTTCAAAGGCGGCGGCGCTTCGGCTTGGGGGTCGCTTTTCCCGTTGCAGGCTATCAATGACAGGCTGAACAGAAGAGGTACGGAGAAGGTCGCGAAATCCCTGCGCTTCATCGGAGCACCTCGCGTCCTACGGCAAGATTCAATTGGCTGACCGCATCGAGATAAGAACCGACCAAATTCAGATAATTAACCTGTACCGCCCGGTAGTCCGCCTGAGCGTTAAGGAAATCGAGAAGCGATGCCGCTCCGTGCTGATAGGAAAACGAAATTGTGTCGCGGATATTGGAAGCCTCGCCCAGGTATTGGTCCCTGTAAGGTTTCAGCAGAACAACCGTACTGTTAACGGTCGCGTAAGCCGAATCGACGTCATTGAAAACCTGTGCTCGCGCCGCTGCAGCGAGCCGGTCGTTACGATCGATGTCGAGCTCTGTGCGGCGCTTCTCTCCCTGATTCCGATCAAAGATTCTTAAGGGAACGCTGACGCTGACGCCAAAATACTGGTCGATCGGTGGGTTCCGCCCGACATCGAAACCAAGGATCGGATCAGTGGAGCCATTCGCCACTGCAAGCCGATGGTCAGTTCTTGCCTTGTCCACCGACTTCAGCGCTGCTCGAAGGTCCGGGCGGCCATCGAGGGCTATCTGGCGAACCTCGTCGAGAACCGGGATTTGATCGGTGAAATTGAATGGGCCCGTCACATCGAATTGATCAACCGGTTGGTGATCGTTTAACAACATGAGCAGCTCGATCTTCGCAATTCGCAGACTCACTTCCGCAGTTTGCAGGTCGGACAGGTACTGAATTCGCTGCAACTCCAGACGCTTCAAGTCCACTTGGGCAATTGCGCCAGCCTTGTAGCGCTCGCGATTCACTTCCAGCACGTGATCGTAGTAAGCGAGATTCTCTTTCGCCAGATTCAGGATGGCTTTCTCCTGCAGTGTCTGCACGAAGGCGCCGCGCAGATTGAATAGCAGGTTTCGCTCGAGATCGGCCTGCCCTAATGTTGTAATAGCGGTAGCGTTTTGCGCGCTCTCCAGTCGCAATCCACGTTTGTGCTGACGCTCCCAAAGATAGTTCACCGTTCCCGAGGCCAAGAAGTACGCAAAGGGTCCGTGCGGCGGGCCGCCATTGAAGGGGTCCATCTGGTCTGCAAGAATGGTGAACTGCGGATTGGGACGCAGGTGCGCCGTGATCTCTTGCGCGTGTGCTTCGTCGATGCCGATTTGTCCAGCCCGCAAAGTCGGGTTGGCTGCCTCAAATTTGTCACGCACCTCCTGCCACGTCAGGGCTTTTTGAGCAAAGCCGCTTCCCGCTGAGACGCCGATCAGCACCCACACAAAGCACAAGCGTCTGACGACACGCTCCATGAACCCTCCTCGCCTTGTCCAAGGTGGCGCGGTACTGTCTACAGCGCACCGGCCGAGGCTAGACCACGATAAGGCTTAAGAAAAATTCCCGGTAGACTGCGATTAGACTTCGTTGGGTAACCGAGAAGCGAACGCGCTATCGACCCACGAATGCATCGACATTCGCAGCGTTCTGTATACCATACCCCCCTATCATAGCATCAAACAAAAACCCTCTGTAAAAAGCGCGCAGGGGCCCCCAATCCACTTCCGCCGAGTCAACCAAGCTCAAGAAGCACTATGGTCCGTGCTGCCGGTGAATCACGCAATCCCCGGCCGTTAGACCGGCCGGAGCGACTTTAGAACTTCAGCATGCAAGATTGAATTGGCAGAAGCGACCAAGTTAGGTCGCCATATTACATCCTCGGCGCCGTCCAGCGAGGTGAGGACCCCGCCGGCTTCGCGTACGCAGGGAACCACGGCAGCCACGTCCCAGGGATGCATTCGCGAATCGAGCGCCACGTCAACGTATCCTTGGCACAATAGAGCGTAGTTGATGCAGTCGCCGGACCAACGAAATCGACGAGCTTGCCGGTACAGTTGAGAGAGACAAACTGAGGGCACTTGATCACGTGGATCCATGTCGGTGTGTTCGAGAGTCGTTGAGACAATGAAGGCCTCAGCCGGGTTCGTTACCGCGGATGTCCGCACGCGCTTAGGTTGGCCACTCTCGCGCTGGTACCAGCAGCCATGACCAGTTGCTGCGTATACGATTTCGTTAAGCGCGTGCGCCCCAATCACACCCACGCACGGCACACCACGGCGGAGATATCCGATCAGCGTTCCAAACAGTGGCAGCCCGATAGCAAAGGACGCGGTACCGTCGACCGGGTCCAGGAGCCACAGGTGCTCGGCCTTGCATTTTTCCGCACCGCCGAACTCTTCTCCCCAGATTGCGTGACCCGGGTAGCGCTCAGCGATTCGCTTTCGGAGCAACTGCTCAGCGCCGCGGTCAGCCTCGGTAACTTCTGAGCCGTCCGCCTTGTGGTCTACTGCGGCCTTCTTCCAAAGCGGCATGATGAAGCGACCCGCTTCCTCAGACAGCGATACTGCAAAATCGAGAAGCTCTCCGATCGACGGTTCTGGCATGCGTCCCAGTGTAACTGGCGCGACGGGCATCGAGATGCTGCGATTATCAAGTGCGCGAGCAGCGAATCACGCAAGAACGTGATACGAGTCACTGACTTCGTCTCTATTCGAGATTAATGTGTGAGCTACTGCCAGTCTCCCCCGGTTCGGTGTGGCGCCCCGAGTACCGCGAGGCACTCCGTTCCACTGACACAAAGCGAATCGTAAGTCGAATGCGTGTTTTCTGCCGGATTGCTCTCACAAGCATCTGACGAAATGTAAAAGAGTGCAGAAACCGATGAGACATGATTCTGCGACGCTCGTGGTGGTTCCCCCGGTTGAAGATTCGTTGTTGTTCAAAAGCGGCTTCGGTTCCCCCCTATTTCTACTCAACCAGATGCTGGTCAGAGCGGCTGGTGAGCTAAGAGCCAAATCTTAGCGGCACGAACTGAACAGAATAAAAAATCGACTCTAACCAGGCACTTAGCGAAAAAGAGAGTGTAACTGGCATGGCAGAGCTATGGTCGACGCCTTCCCCGGGTCTTGAAGTCGGGACAACAGCAGCACAAATTCTCACCCTTCCGGAGCAGGTGCAATGGTATGCGCTCTACACCCGCTTTCGCTATGAAAAGCAGGTGGCCGCCATGCTCACATATCGCGAAGTCGAATACTACCTTCCGCTTTATGAAGCGATGCATCGTTGGAAGGACCGCAACGCGCGGGTACAGCTCCCGCTATTCCCTTCTTACATTTTCGTACGCCTTGATCTTCAGGATCGAATGCGCGCATTGACTATTCCCGGGGTGATTCGGCTGGTCGGTAGTAAGCACCCCGAGCCGCTTTCGAGTGAGGAAGTTGAAGCCATCAAGAGCTACCTGTCCTGTCGGCTTCCAGTCGAACCGTATCCTTACCTTACCCAAGGGACTCGTGTGCGAATTGTATGCGGGCCGCTAGCAGGGATGGAGGGTTTGATCTTACGACGCAAGTCTACGTGCAGAATCGTAATCAATCTCGATCTAATTCAACGTTCGATGCTGGTCGAGGTGGCGGCTGCGGACGTGGAGTATCTGGGAGCTGCAGTGCCACATCTTGCGGCTGCCTAAACGAGTAAAAGGCGAACCCCTTAAACCTCACCATGTTCCAGGGTGGTCTCTATGAGCAAACACTTTGAACTACTTCAGCAATTGGATCCAGAGTTGGATCTGTACACACCCGAGCGCCGTCCAGCCAAGCGTAACTTGGCTGAGGTGAGCCCGGTGTCGGCTCCGTCGGCAGAAACGGAATGGCTGCGTGCATGGAACACTTTGCGCCGGCAGTGGCGGGGAGTTGCGATTTTCGCCGTGTCCGTCATGGCGGCGGTCGTGCTGGTCACGATTCTAAGCAAACCGGTGTACGAACCTGCCGCGCGAGTGGAGATCGATCCTCCCGGAGCCGAGTTGTTCAACCTGGAGGGACGTGAGGGCAGCGAAACCTCGCCCGAATACCTCGAGACGCAGGCACGCAACATGCAAAGCCCTGAGCTTCTAGTCAGCGTCATGCGGCAGCTTCAGCTGGATCAGAATCCGGAATTTAAGAACAAAGGCTTCGCCTCGCGCGCGCTGAACGCAACTCTTTCAGTGTTTGATCGCGCGCCGATGTGGTTATGGCGACACAAAGGATCCGAAGTGCACGCTCAATTGCCTCCCGGCCTGCAGGTTCTCAGCTCGGACGAAGCTTCCACGTTGAGCTCCGTACAGTCCCAACTTATGGTCAAACGTGATACCGCCAGCCACCTGGTGAACATCAGCTTCAGCAGCCACGATCCTGTCTTATCGGCACAGATTACCAATACTCTTTTGCATTCGTTTATTGATCGAAGTTACCAGATTCGGCACGAAGCGATCATGCAATCGACTGAATGGCTTTCCCGCCAGCTCGATGATATTCGCACACGAATGGAGCAATCGAATCGCGCGTTGGCCGACTTCCAGAGTACGAGCGGCATCGCCGACGTCGACCAGAACAAAAGCACATTTTCCGAGCAAATGGCGGAATTGAGTAGGCAAAAGACGCAGGCACAAGCAGAACGCATTCAACTCGAATCTTTTCTCCTCAAAGCAAACAGCGGGGAGCTCGAAAACCTGCCGCAGGTACAGAACAGCCTCGTGATCCAGCAGTTGAACCAAAAGCTGGGAGAAACGCGCGCAGAACTTGCGCAAACTCTAGCTGTTTATGGCGACAAGCACCCAAACGCCATCCGGCTGCAAAACCAGGCGGACGAATTGGAATCACAGCTGCGACTTCAGCGTAACGCGATCCTGGGGCAGATGCAGACCAGCTATGCCGCAGCTCTCACTCGTGAGCACATGATTGACAGTCAAATGCGTGGAACTGCGAAAGAACTGGGACAGATGGCCCAGTATGCCGCCCTCAGAAAAGATGCCCAAGTCAACGCTGATCTCTACAACGCCCTCTATGCGCGGATCAAGGAAGCCGGGATCACGGCGGCTTCCAAGTCCAGCAACATTCGCATCGTGGACCAGGCGCCGGTACTTACCAGTCCCACCAGTCCCAAGCCTCTGGTCAATCTGGGGATCGGGTTGGTGGTGGCACTGATTGGCGGCATCATCTTGGTGTTTGGCCGCGAAGCACTGGATACTCGCATTCGCACCGCCGAAGACGTGATGCGCTCGACAGGAATTGGCACCATCGCCATGATGCCGCTTGCGAATGGCAATGGGGGCGCCGCGGCGCTCAGCGCCTTTATGGGCAGCCGGAAGGAACACGAATTGCAAAAACCAGTGAAGTTCCTTCTGGAGCAACCGGATTCCGAGCAAGCCGAAGCGATTCGCGGACTTCACACGGCTGTAATGCTCTCTAATCCCGGTCGTCCGCCACGTTCGCTGCTGGTAGCATCGTCGCTGCCAGGCGAAGGCAAGACTACAGTGGCCATCAACCTGGCGGTTGCCCTTGCGCAGCAGGGGAAGACCTGCATTTTAGACGCCGACCTGCGTCGCTCCAGTATCGCCGGGGCTTTTGACCTAAAGGGCCAAGCCGGGCTGGGAGACTTTCTCAGAGGAACCGTCCCCCTGGACTCGATTCTTGCAGTAGCCCGAGGCGTACCCGGTTTAACAATCATCCCCGCAGGACCACCGGACAAGGACCCTGGAAAGCTTATGAACTCGGAGCCGATGAGGCATCTGTTGCGAGCGCTGCGCGAGAGGTTTGATTTTGTGGTGGTCGATTCGCCGCCCATTCTTCCCTATGCGGATGGAAGAGCGTTGGCGCCATTTGTGGACGGCGTGGTTTTCGTCGGACGCGCAGATGTGGTTACCCGAGATGCCATGGCGCGATCCATAGAGCTTCTTCAAGAAGTGCACAGCGCGCCAGTCCTGGAAATTGTATTGAACGGTGGTGATGCCCATCGCCAGTCGTATGGCTATGGGTATGGATATAAATACAGCCGCCAATATAAGCGAGCTTCTTAGCTACCAATTTCAGTCCTCATTTCATTCTGAAAACTCAGGTCTATCAGGAGCCATTTATGGTTACAGTTGCACTTTCTACGCCAGCCGAAACCAAACCAAAACCGATTGCACCAGTCTTCCCGTTTCTAGATCTGCAGGCGCAATTCCAAAGCATTCGCGATGAGGTGATGGACGCGATCGCGACGACCATGCAGAGCCAACGGTTCATTTTCGGACCGGAGGTACAGAACCTGGAGTCCGAGATTGCGAAGTACGTCGGCTGCAAGTTTGCGATCGCCTGCGCATCTGGATCGGATGCCCTGCTGCTTGCGCTGATGGCGCTTGGAGTTGGCCCGGGAGATGAGGTCATCACTACTCCATTTACTTTTGTCGCAACGGCGGGATCGATTGCGCGGTTGGGGGCGATTCCGGTGTTCGTGGACATCGATCCCGTCACCTACAATCTGGATCCTCGTGAAGTGGCGAAGGCTCTAACCCTGAACACCAGGGCAATGATTCCTGTCCATTTATACGGGTTGTCCGCCGAGATGAAACCGCTGCTCGAAATCGCGAATGCAGAAGACATCGACATAATCGAGGATGCCGCTCAGGCGCTGGGAGCGAGTTGGCAGGGACAAAAAGCCGGGGATATCGGCCGAGTGGGCTGCTTCAGTTTCTTTCCATCGAAGAATCTCGGCGGCGCGGGCGATGGCGGGATCATGACCACCAATGACGCCGATCTGGCCGATCGCCTGCGCCTTCTCCGCGTACACGGCAGCAGAAGCAAGTATCATTGCGAAATTCTGGGAGTCAATAGCCGGCTCGATGCACTCCAAGCGGCCATCCTTCGGGTCAAACTACCTCACCTGGAAACCTGGACCGAACGCCGCCGCGCGAATGCCGAGCGTTATCGTGCGCTATTCAGCGAGATGAAATTGAATGACCACGTGATCCTGCCCACAGAACCCGCCGGAACCAGGCATGTTTATAACCAGTTTGTGATTCGCGTTCTCGAACGCGATGAGTTACGTGAGCATTTAATGCAATCGGGCATTCCCACCGAAGTCTATTATCCCGAACCCTTGCATCGCCAGCCGGCCTTCTCCCATTTGGGTGGGGTGTTCCCCGAAGCTGAACGCGCCAGTCGCGAAGTTCTGGCCTTGCCCATTTATCCGGAACTGACGGAGGCGCAACAGACGCGAGTCGTTAGCACAATCGCGGAGTTCTATACGCGGAACTAGGTCCACGAATCTATCAAGGAGAATGGCAATGATTGCAAGTGAACAAAATGTCGCCGTTATCGGCTGCGGTTATTGGGGGAGAAACATTGTTCGGAACTTCTACGAGCTTGGCGCCTTACGCTGGGTATGCGACGTAAACACCGAAGTCGCGGCCGAAGCTGGGCGGAAGTACAAAGTTCGAACCGGCAACGATCCCAATGAGATATTGACTGATCCCAAAGTTGAAGCTGTGGCGATTGCCGCGCCTGCAAGCGAACATTATGAACTCGCAAGAAAATGCCTGCTGGCTGACAAACACGTTTTTGTGGAGAAACCGCTGGCCCTGCATCTCGAAGATGGCCGCAGGCTGGTTGAGTTAGCTCATAGCCGGAAACGGCTGCTGATGGTTGGGCACATCCTGCAATACCATCCAGCGATTTTGAAATTGAAAGAGCTAATTACCCAAGGAGAACTGGGAAAGATTAACTACATCTATTCGTCACGCCTGAATCTGGGAAAGCTGCGCACTGAGGAGAACATCCTCTGGAGTTTCGCGCCGCACGACATTTCCGCGATCCTGTTCTTGCTTGATGAAATGCCGGCAAAAGTTGCGAGCCAGGGCGGCACATATCTGAATCCTCAAATAGCCGACACCACGCTGACTACCTGCGAGTTCCGCAGCGGAGTCAAAGCCCACATCTTTGTGAGCTGGTTGCACCCCTTCAAGGAACAGAAGCTCGCCATCGTGGGCGGAAGGAAGATGGCGGTTTTCGATGACACTGAGCATGAACGCAAATTGGTTCTGTATTCGCATCGAATTGATTGGGTGTCGCGAATGCCGGTGGCACACAAGGATGGAGGAGAAGTGGTGCCGCTGCCGGCGGAAGAACCCCTTCGTCGCGAATGCGAACACTTCTTGCAGTGTGTTGCCACAGGAGCGACTCCGCGCACAGATGGAGAAAATGGTATTCAGGTCTTGCAGGTGTTGGAGGCTTGCGGTCGCTCGCTGGGTCAAAATGGTGTTCCAGTCGAGGTTCAGGTGCCGGAACAAAAATACTCTGCTCACCCCACCGCTGTCATCGATGCGGGATGTGAGATCGGCGCTGGCACCAAGATTTGGCACTTCAGCCATATCATGGGCGGATGCAAAATTGGCGCACGTTGCAACCTGGGTCAGAACGTCGTTGTCAGCCCGGAATGCAGAATCGGCGACAACGTGAAAATCCAGAATAATGTGTCCATCTACACGGGGGTTGAGTTAGAAGATAACGTTTTTTGCGGACCATCCATGGTGTTCACCAACGTGGTAAATCCACGGAGTCATGTGGTACGCCGGCATGAGTACCGCCGAACGCTGGTCAGGGAAGGCGCGTCGATTGGCGCGAATGCGACCGTCGTGTGCGGCATCACCATCGGCCGTTACAGCTTCGTTGGAGCCGGCGCTGTGGTGACGCGCGATGTGCCAGATTATGCGTTGATGGTCGGCGTACC
>Ga0187777_10001003_pt1 | contig 18500 bp, 15 predicted proteins | sample 1015_Q2_SP5_10_M_FD_132416 | JGI IMG/M metagenome (GOLD analysis project Ga0187777, IMG submission 132416) | Tropical peat soil microbial communities from peatlands in Department of Meta, Colombia - 1015_Q2_SP5_10_MG | ecosystem: Environmental > Terrestrial > Soil > Wetlands > Peat | place... | reverse complement strand
TCGCAGCGGGCGTTCTCGTCGCTATAGTCGTGTCGAATGGCTGGACATAAATTTCGCCCCTGCCGGACTCATCCGACGAATACGCGACCCAGCGGCCATCCGGAGAGATGCGCCCGATTGCTTCGTTGAACTCGGAGTTGTCTATCCGCGCGGGCTTGCGCTCCGCTACACCGCCAGCGATCGGAAGCAACCATAGCCGCGCAGGCGGGAGCGGATTGAAATAGAGTATAAAGCGCCCATCCGGCGACCAACTGGTAGGAACCTTGGGATCGCCCGACTTGAAAACAAGTTCGTCGTCGCCCGCTAGGTTCGAAGTCTTCTGGTAGATGTCAAACGTCCCGCCTCGATTGGAACCGAACGCGATGTGGCTGCCGTCCGGGGACCAGAGTGGGTACGAATCAAAACGATTCAAACCAAACGTAAACCGACTCGTGACGCCCCGCGCGAACTCATAGATCCAGATATTCCTGGCGCCGGGATTCTGGAAATCCGCGCGCTCGAACGCGACATACTTGCCGTCGGGCGAGAGCGACAGAGTGCGATAGACACCGGGATCCCCAAACGACCCGAGGGTTCTTCCGTCCCGATCGAACCACGTCAGCTGCCCGCGAATGTTGCCCCGGGTGCCTGAAGAAGCCACAAAAGTCGTGGCGCCGGTCACGTAGATGAGGACATCCGTGGCAGAAGCCGAAAAGCCGAAAATCGAAACCTGTTCGGCGATCGGGACGGCTTCACCAATCAGAGCGAATCGTCGAGTGTCGAATCGCTGCGCCATGAGTGTGCCATATCCAGCAACTTGCGTTGCTCCGCGAACAAATAGGAGGTATGCAACGGCCGGGTCAGAAGAGGGCGTGTAGGCAACAGTGGTCAAATCGGCGAGTAACTTCTTCGAAAGCTGTTCCTGCGGCTTAGCATCCACGGAGCCAAGATAAACGCCAGAATCGCGTCCTCCTGCGACGGGCGCGACCGCGTAGACGAAATGGCGGCCATCTGGCAAAAAGACGGGCGCGCCGGCTCCTCCGTCTATGGTAACTGGAGACGGGGCGCCGCCCGATGCGGACACTTGCTGCAGGCCGGCCGGAGACCCGAAAACGATCTTGTCGTCGCGGTTCCACGTACCCCCGATGAGAATCGGGACGTCGCAAAGCGTCAGCGGAGGGCCGCCGTCAGCTTCGATCTTTTTGAGCTTGGTCTGCGCCTGAAACGCAAGAAACCGGCTGTCCGGCGACCAGAATGGAAACGCAACGGCACCTTCCGTTCCGTCGAGAGGACGCGCTTCGAGGGTTTCAAGCGACCGCACCCAGACGCGGGATTGACCATCCACGCCTGTGGCGAGGAATGCCAGCTTGCGACCGTCCGGCGAAAGCGCGAAAGAGCCACCAGGTGTGGATGTTTCCGGCATCGGAATTTGAAACCGCATGGCCCGGCCCGCATTCGGCTTCCGCTGGAAATAGAGATACGCGAGCAGGGCCGTCGCCACAAGTAATACGGCCGCAATCCCGGACACAATCCACAGACGCCACTGCCTTGCAGGTGGAGAGACAGTCGCGATCGCTTCCTGCGGGGCGCCGGAAAGCGTTTCCTCGAGAGAGATGCGCGCATCGCCGATGGCTTGCAATCGCTGGCGCACATCTTTCTGCAAGCAGCGTTGCAATAGCACTCGAACCCGCATCGGTGTCGAGGCGGGCAGTGCCTTCCAATCCGGGTCTTCCTTAATTACGGACGCGAGTGTGTCGGTCACCGTCTCGCCCGCAAACGTCTGCTTGCCCGTCAGCATTTCGTACAGCACGCAGCCGAAGGCCCAGATGTCCGTGCGGCGATCCGCAGGTTTGGCTTTGGCTTGTTCTGGCGACATGTAGGCAGCAGTGCCGAGCAGAACGCCCTGCTGAGTAGCCATCCGGCTGATGGTCGGGGAGGTGGAAATGTCGATGGCCGCTATGTCGCTTTCGAGAGCCTTGGCCAAGCCGAAGTCGAGGACCTTTACAGTATCGTCGGCGGCCACTTTTATGTTTGCAGGTTTCAGGTCCCGGTGAACGATTCCACGCTCATGTGCGTATTCGAGAGCATCTGCGACTTGTCTTGCTATCCGCACTGTCTCCTCCACTGGAATCGGTCCCTGCTTGATTCGATCGGCGAGAGTGGGGCCTTCAACCAGCTCCATTACGAGGGCATGCGTACTATCAGAGTCCTCGACGCCATGAATCGTTGCAATGTTGGGATGATTCAGCGAGGCGAGAACTTTCGCTTCACGCTGGAAACGCGCCATGCGGGCTGCATCGCCGGCGAATGCTTCTGGCAGAACCTTGATCGCTACATCGCGGCCCAGCTTCGGATCGCGAGCGCGGTAAACCTCTCCCATACCGCCAGCGCCAAGCGGCGAGGTGATCTCATAGGAGCCGAGCCGGGACCCACTTTTTAGAGGCATACAGTGCGGCGATTTTACATCAGAACCGTTAACTGTCTAGGAAAACAGAGTGTGCGCCGGTGCACGCGAAATTCGCACGATACTAAGTCCTGGTAAACGGCGTGACCGGAAGTTTGCAGGAGATGTGCTTTGGCCGACTACCGGGATCTAAGCCGGACGGACTCTGTTTCACTGCTCCAAGCAAGTAGAAGCCGATACGCCGGTGCATCGCTGCTTACGGGGATCCATGGCTCACTGCTGTTGACAATTCATTCATCTGATATAGACTCGCGCAGAAATTTCACGATCTGCATCCGGTTCAGCGAATTCTAATGGAGGAAACACTATGAGGAAGCTCGCGGTGGCTGTTTTACTGTCTTCTGCATGTTTTGTCCAAGCATCTGCCCAGACGTCGGCACCGGCGGCCAAAAGCCCCAGCGTTTCGCAATCTCTCAAACAACTTGAAAGCGATTGGGCTGATGCGACGAAAGCAGCTGATACAGCCAAGCTCGACGAAATCCTGGGAGACGATTGGCTAGCCATTGGGTACGGTGCCGAGGGGGGCAAGCAAACAAAGAAAGGTTATATCGACGCAGTCAAATCCGGTTCAATCAAGGTCGAGTCCTTTGAGATGGGCCCAATGGACGTGAAGGTTTTTGGAAATGTTGCAGTTGTCCAGGGCAGTGACACGGAAAAAAGCACGGCCAATGGGAAAGATTCCAGCGGAAAATACGTCTGGATGGACGTCTTTGCAAAACGCGATGGCAAATGGGTGGCCGTGCGCTCCCAGAGCGCCTTGGTGAAGTGAATCGCAGTGTTTGAAATATCTAGTCCACAAGAACCATGATGTGAGATGAGCTGCAGCGTTGTTGACCATCGCATGAAAATGCCTCGGAAGAGCTACCTTGTCGCCCTGGGCATCTCAGTCCCCGACTAACGGGGTGACCGGACACTCCCAGCAAATGGCCGATTTGCCGGCAAATCGGGAGTTGGAGGGTTCACCTGGGCATCGCGATCACAACGGAAACCGTGCTGCAGACGCCCACACGTAGAACCAGGCCCATGCAAGGCTCACCACGATGGTGAGCACATTCGACCATATGGCCTCCTACGGAAAAGATTAACGATGGCCCAAACCGCACTCGCGAGAATCGTAAAATAAAAGGCGGTCCCAACGCTTTCCCCCCAAAAAGTGCGCCAATTCTCACCGACAATGACCGCTGCTCAATCGCCGGGTGACTATGTCGTCAAGCGAATGCCCTAGGATGCGTTCGACGATATGGGGCGAGGCCTCGGGGAGGGTGACTACAGCACCGAAAAGGAATCCACCTCCGTCCACAAGAAAGAGTGGCAGACGCGTGACAAGTTGCTGCCGACTAAGAGGGCGGAGGAGCGTATACGTAATCAATGCCGAGATGGCGACCGACCTAAACAGATCAATGTCGTCTGGTTGTCCCAGTAAGACATCGAGGTTACCCGAATAACATTCGCGCAAACCTGCTGAGGGCGGCCAGATTGAAGAATTTCGCGAACAAGGCTCGTCTTCCTGTCGAATTGCCCGGGAAGCCGACTTGCCGGGCAAGTAGAATTGTTTCCGAGTGCCTCTCAGCCCGGCCATGATTCCGTATATACTTCCTCGCGCTTTCGCCGAAGGAGTACTGAGTGGCTATAGCTGGCTCGCGGATGATTGCGCTTGAGATAACGCGAGTCGGCGAACACACTCGCCGCAAGGTCGGCTGGCGCCTGCTGCCTTTTCTCTTCATCCTCTACATCGTTAATTACGTAGACCGTACGAATCTGGCCTACGCGACGCTTGGTATGTCGCGTGAACTGGGGTTTAACGACCACGTATTTGGCTTAGGCGCAGGAATCTTCTTCATCAGCTACCTCGCATTACAGATTCCGGGAGCGCTTCTGGTAGAGCAATGGAGCGCACGCCGCATGATCTCGACCACCATGATTGCCTGGGGCTCTCTCACCGTGCTGACCGCGCTCGTGCACACTCCCTCCCAGCTCTACGTCGCGCGTTTCGTGTTGGGCGCAGCGGAGGCGGGCTTCTTCCCTGGCGTTATTGTCTATCTAAGCCACTGGTTCATCTTTGAAGACCGCGCCAAGGCCACCAGCAACTTCATGGGTGCCATTCCGCTATCGGCAGCGCTCGGCTCGCCACTGGCAGGCTGGATTCTGGGCCGCGGCTGGCTGGGGTTCCAGGGATGGCGCTGGCTGTTTGTCGTCGAGGGGGCGCCTGCGATTTTGCTGGGAGTAGCTGCATTCTTCTTCCTGACCGATTGGCCAAGAACAGCCGCATGGCTCACCTCCGAGCAGCAGCAATGGCTGGAGCAGACACTTGAGCAGGAGACACCGCGTTCTACTCGCGCCATCACGGTGTGGGAAGCCATGCGATCGCCGATCATTGTGTGGATGGCTGCGCTCACCTTCCTCGCCTACATTGGCCAGTACACATTGGTCTTTTGGTTCCCCACCATGCTGAAGAGGCTGACAGGCTTCACCGATATGCGTGTTGGGATCGTGGGTGTTCTGCCGTTCATGGTCGGTTTTGTGGCTATGCAGGTCAACGGCTGGCACTCCGACAAGCAAGCAGAGAGGCGGTGGCATTCTGCGATGCCACTGTTCGCCGCGGGCATCGCCTTTTTCTTCCTCTCCATTCCGGGCCACACGCTTGTCGTCACCATTGGTTGGTTCACGATCGCGGGCGTTCTGATAGCTTATATTTCTACCTTTTGGGCGATGCCGACGGAGATTATGAGCCACTCAGAAGCAGCCACGGCGGTCGGATTTATTAACTCAGTCGGCAGCATAGCGGGGTTTGCTGGGCCTTACATCTTTGGCTATGTGTACACCGCGAGCGGAGGGTCATTCTCTTGGGGACTGAGGCTGGTGATGGCAGCGGTGCTCATAGCTGGATTGATGATTCTGCGAATTCCGAAAGGGTCGAAGATTGCCGACGAAATATGACTTGTCCGAACTAGTAGATTCGTTCCGAGCCGATGATCGGCAACTCGGAGCTAGGTGCTACATCCCGGTTAACGGCGAAACCGGCACAGTTCAGCACTGGTAACAATCGCTCAGACCGCGAGAGGGTCAGAATGCCAGCGTTGTCGTCGTCTGGGTCGGGTACGGGTTGAAAGCCAAGGTTGGCGAGTTGAGCGAAAATTTCAGCAGCGCGTTCCGGGGATTTGGCTTCGACCATGAGAGCGGGCGAGCCCCAGCTCATGATGGTAATGTTGCGAGCACTGCAAAAATCGCGGGCGGTATCGAGCCACGGTGGATTCTTGGAGTGGGAAAAGACAGACATAGAGGAAGTATACGAAGTCCGAGATTGCAAGGCTGAGGGCCCCATGATAGCCGTATCTAAACTCGCATCCGGTTTGCCGGTAAAGGACCTGGACAAGATAAGTGCTAGGAGCCAATGGTCCGGCTCGGCGACTTATCGCCCAATTGGAATTACTTCCGAATAGCCCTAATCCGGCACTTGCCGAGCAGAAGCGCCACGCACAATACTTGTTTCGGCCTAGTGCCACGCCTCAACCAAAGGACGGCGAGCGCGGAAGCGAAACGCATAGGGATTGGTCTCAACGTCGTTTTCGCAAAAGCCCGCAGCTTCCAGGCGTGCAGCAACGGTATCCGGATTGACGGGCGCAATCGAATCTCCGATGTGAATTAGTTTCATCCGCAAGGTGTGAAAGTCCACGCTGTCGATGGATACGAAAACGCCTCCTGGCTTCAGAACCCTCCAAACCTCGCGGAAAACCTTGTCCTGAAGTTGAGCCGAAGGTACGTGATGTAGCATGTGCAACGAGACGGCGCCGGAGAATTGACAATCGCCTAATGGCATCGCGGTCGCGTCGCCTTGAACGACCGTCACGTTCTTGCCGTGCAGTCGCGCGGCGAGACCTTTCGCCGTGCGTTGATCGATTTCGAGCGCCGTGATTCGGGGTATGTGGACCCGCAATAAATCGGTGGTGACGCCGTCGCCGGGTCCCAGTTCCAGCACGTCGTCGCCCAGCTGAACATCGGCGAGCGCCGCTGGCACCACGAACTTCTCTAGAACCGTGCGCCATGGCGCGGATCTGCATAAATATCGGTGAACGAAGTTCATCGTAGCCCCCTTTCTAGCGAGATTAGCGGTTGATGAACCTGCGTGCTTTCGCTAATCTGACACACAATGTCTCAGAAGCGACAAGGCGCTTTCCTGGACCCGAAGGCTAAGCGTTCGGCACACATGACCACCCTTGTCTACGACTATCAGGCCGGCCATATGGTGCCTTGGCATTTTCACGACTGGGATCAGTTGGTATATGCCTCGAGCGGAGTCATGACCGTGCGGACGGAAAAGGGATCCTGGATCGTGCCGACGCAGCGGGCCGTATGGATTCCCGCAGGCACTGCGCATCAAATCCGGATGTCCGGCCGCGTCTGCATGCGTACTTTGTATCTAAGGCCACGACTGACCAACCGCTTGCCGCGGCGCTGCGAAGTCGTGAATGTCTCACCGCTTCTCCGAGAACTGATTCTGCACGCGTGCCGGACGCCTGTGCTCGCCAAAACGCAACCGGCTCAGGCGAATTTGATCGGCACGATTTTGGACCAGTTGCAAGTCGCGGAAGCGATCGCCTTGCAGTTACCGGAGCTGGCGGACACGCGGTCTATGAGGGTTGCGAAAATTATCATCGAAGACCCCAGCGATCAGCGTCCCTTGAAGGAGCTCTGCCAGACAGCTGGCGCCAGCAAGAGAACAATCGAAAGGTTGTTTCGCACGGAGACTCGTATGACGTTCGGAAAGTGGCGTCAGCAACTCCGGTTGATGCACGCCCTCCGGCTTCTCGCGGAAGGCAACAAAATAACTCAAGTCGCACTGGACTCCGGATACAGCACGACGAGCGCCTTTATTTCGATGTTTAGGATGTCCCTGGGAACGACGCCGAATCGATATTTCAGGACTCCCCCTGACAGTTGAACTGATGCTCGAAATGCCTTCGTCTTTTTCCAACTTGATGTGGGGGGCGGGCGTAAAGGGCGGACGTCGCGGCTGGGCTCACCGCTCGCACACAGGTTCGGCGTGCCGGGAAAGCGCAGCTCGGGATCACGAATCAGGGTTAGACGGTCATGTATAGCGCAGCCAGCGCAGGAGTTCTGGCAACGTGGGACGCTTGCCGTACATAAGTACGCCGACGCGGTACACCTTCGCCGACGCCCAGATGGCGCCCAAGGTGGTCGCGATCAGCAGAAACACCGACAGAGCTAGCTGCCAGACCGGCGGTGTTTGAATCGAAATGCGCAAAGGCATCAGCACCGGCGCGAGAAACGGAATTTCGGAGAGAACAAGGGAAGGTGTCGACGTCGAATCGATCATCACCAGCCAGTAGAACGACATGGCAAAGACCAACGGGCCCATCGCCAGCCATTGCAGTTGACCTGCATCCTGCTCCGACGAGCAGGCAGCTCCGATCGCAGCGAACATCGAGGAATACAAGAAATATCCAGCAAAGAAATAGCATATCGACCAGATCAGCAGCGAGGCTGGAATGTGCATGGATGGGAACGAAGAACCGGGATCGAAAAGAGATGCCATCATCACTCCATACGAGAGCAGCAGGCTCAGCGACACAATCCATATCAGAAATTGTGTGAAGGCGACGCCCGCGACGCCAAGAATTTTGCCCGTCAAAAGCTCGACGGGCCGCACGGACGATACAAGCACCTCCATCGTGCGGCTGGTCTTTTCCTCGAGGACGGATCGCATGGTGACGATTCCGTACATCAGCAGTGACATGTAGAGCAAAATGACGAGACCTATCGCGATGCCGATCGTTTGGCCCCTTTCTACGGCTTCTCCTGACGCGCTGACTTTAACTATCTGCAGGTCGGCGCCGCGAACGATCTCGCTCACGTTGTCCACGTTGATACCACGCGCGCGCAGACGTGCTTGAATCAACGCTTGACTCACGGCCGCGTTCACCGGCTGCACCACTGCAAAATTTCCCGCATTCTTCATATGCAGCTCGAAGGGCTGGCTGAGTTTGTCAGGAATCACCAAAAAAGCGTCGAGCCTGCCGGAATTGATGCGCGTACGGAGCCTCTGTTCGACAGCGTCCGGAGAAGTGGGCCGGTCCAACACCTCTGAGACCGTGAACTGGTGGGTTCCGTTCGCCACAGCGGAGTCCAAGCTGTGAGCCACCGACGCAGCCAGCCCGCCAGCGTTGTCGACGATCGCAATATGCAGGCTCTGCGTCGATCCGTGCCTGGAAACAAACGCGACCAGCAAGACCGAGGCTATTCCGAGGAGGGGTACGAGCAGCGTCATCACAACGAACGCCTTTCGCTTGACACCCAGCACGTATTCGCGCTTGATGATGAGCCAGACCCTACGCATGCCCTGTTTTCTCGATGAAAATGTCGCTAAGTGAAGGCTCGAGCAGCTCGAAGCGAGAGATTCTGGCTCCGGATTGGACCGCGCCCTTTAGGACTTCCTGCGGATCGGCGCCCGGTCTCAGTTTGGCTTCCACCCCAGTGCCAAAACGATTGACACTCGCCACGGCAGGGTGGCTTAGGAAGCCATCTGGGCCGGTGAACTCGATCTGCGCCGTGTTTTTGCCGTAAGACTGCTTGATGGCGCGCAACTCCCCGTCGAGGACTTTTCGACCCTTGTCGATAAGGCAAATGGAGTCGCACATCTTTTCGACTTGCTCCATCCGGTGCGTCGAAAGCACCACGGTTGATCCCTGATCGCGCAGTTCGAGAATGATGTCTTTCACTGTTGTAGCATTCACCGGATCGAGACCCGAGAACGGCTCGTCCATAATAACGAGACGCGGCTTGTGCAAAACGGCAGAGATGAACTGCACCTTTTGCTGCATACCCTTGGAAAGATCCTGCACTTTCTTGTCGGCCCAAGCGCCGAGTTCGAAGCGATCGAGCCATTCGCTTGCCCGGCGACCCGCCTCCGCTTCGGACATTCCGCGCAGCGCGGCAAGAAAGACAATCACGCTCCGGACTTGCATCCGCGGATAGAGACCGCGCTCCTCAGGCAAATAGCCCACCGATTGGCGGGTCTTGTCGCTGACTGGCCGGTCGAAGACACGGATCGAACCCTCGTCGGGCACCAAGATATTCATCACCATGCGAATTGTGCTGGTCTTCCCCGCCCCATTCGGGCCCAGCAGCCCCAAGATCGCACCCTGAGGGACGCGGAAGCTGACATCGCTGACGGCGTTTACGCCGTCGTAGGATTTCGTGACGTTCTCGAGTGAAATGGCGTCCACGGTTCCCTTCCAGTGCCCAGTAGAGACCCTCTCGTTCAATAGATACGCCTGATGCCGTGAAATGTTACACGAGCTCCCGAGCGAATTTCAGGAAAGTGAATACCGTGCTGGGACGTTCAGTCTGGCAATCGCTGGCCGTCCGTCCGGGTGTTAGCTCAATGGACCCCCGCGGCGACATTGAGGCGGAGATTATGCGCTTCTTTTCTAACTGGCAAATTCGCCGTGCTCGGATAACCATGATAGTGTCGATGTGTCGCGAGTGCTCCAAAAGTCGCCTGTATTTTTCCGCATCGCCGAACACTTTTATCGCACCGGTTCATTGTTTTTGTACTGAATGAGCTCGATGGCATTGCCGGCGTTGTCGCTCACGAACGCGAACGCGGCACCAGGGTAGTCGTGGAGTTCAAAGACTACTTTCACACCCTTGGCCTGTAATAGTGCGAGGAAGGCGCGAATGTCCTCCACCCGGAAAGCAAAGTGCTTGAGGCCGTGTGTGCGAAAGTCCTCCGACGGATTTCGGCGCGACTCGGGCAGTGGTGCAGCACCGGGTACCTGGAACAACTCGATACGGATGTCGCCACGCTGAATCAGGGCTGTCTGCATGCCGTTCGGTTGCCCACCGCGCCTGACTTCCTTGAAGCCGAACATCTTCCGATACCACGTGATTGACTGTCCGATGTCCGGCACGCTGAGCGCGACGTGATCGAGCATGATGTCGAAGTCGACATTCGAACTCTGGGCAGCAACAACCGTTTCCAGGGCCGCCGGCGGCGAAAAAAGCGCAACGAACGTCAAGACGGCAAACACAGTAGCGAGTTTTGCAAGTTTCATCCGCCTGTCCTCCTTCGCACTCTCGCGACATCCACACACAACCTGACAACGATGTGCACGTGGGCGACATTCTCAGCCGGGATTTCCGAATTAGCCGCGAGTGTATCGCAGGGACGAAAGATGCTCCAGGCACAAACGCACTGCCTGCCTCTACAAGATCGAGCCAGCGCCAACTCCGCGAGTTTGTTTATGTAGCTCTAGATATGCGGGAACCGAGGGAACAAACTGCAGAGTCCCGAGTCCCGATACACGCGGTACCGACATTCGCCGCGATCGTCTTATGCGGTATTAGTGATGACGCGAGGCGACAACCGCCGCGGACTGCAAGCGGTCCAAACGCCTTAGAAGCGTCAGCAACCTCGGTTTTTCTGATGAGGAGAATGGTTCTAGTAGTCGCTGCTGCACACGTTTGACGGCGGGCTCCACTCGTCTCAGAAGAGCCGTGCCGCTAGGCGTCAGTCGAATTAACTTGACGCGCTTGTCGTTTTTGGATCCTATGCGCGCAATCCACCCTTTCAACTCAAGGCGTTCGATAACGCCGCCAATCGTTGAGCGGTCGAAGGCGATCAGTTCGGCCAGCCGAGTCGCATCCAGCTCGCCTGCCGCGCGAAGCACGAACAGCGCTGCAAACTGAACCGAGGTCAGATCAAAATGCCTACATTCCTCAGCAAAAAGTGCAGTTGACACTTGATGCGCGCGTCTTACCAGGTGACCCGGCATCTTTTGCAGCGCAGCGAAACCCGGGGCTCGCAATTCGCTCAGAGGTTCCGCAGGCTTCGATCTGGGAGATTTCAATCTGTGCCCCATGCACTGGTCCGATCTTCCGTGAATATGTTCTTTAGTTCGTAAGGCTTTGCAGGAATTTCTGAAGTCCGTGGCCGAACTCTTCGTCTTGCATACTCTGTAAGTGATCGCGAGCGTAGTTTCTCGGCTGGCTCGCGAGATAGAATTTCTCGTATAATTCTACTCGTCCTCCCAGCGCAGAACCGACGAAATCCCAAGCCGTCCGAAACACCTGCACGCGTTCTTGAGCAGTTGCTCCGCCAGCTCCGGGGAGGTAGCGTTCGAGCAATTCGGCCATGATCGGATTGTCGAATGCTTTGAGCGACGGTGTTGCAATTAGATTGTGCGATCCGATCTCCCTGACAATCTCGTTAACGCGCGCCATCCATGCCGGCATGATGTCCCGCAGAGCTCGAAGAGGCCGATCATCGCACAGGACCGCGCCGTTACCCCATTCGTACGCGCCAGCTTCCGCAGCCTTGATGGCGCTCCTGGTTAGCTGAGCGTACGTCCATATCTCGCCGAGGATGGCAGCGTAATCCGCCCGGGTCTCGGAGTTCATTAATTTCGCCATTTGCGAGCTAAGCTGATGCGCAAATTCGAGTTTATTGGCGGCTCGGATCGCGGTCTGGTGATACGCATTGGCAGCCCAGCCGGAACCGCGAATTCGGTTGTAGGCCTCCAAATTGCAGTCGATAAACAGCCGCTCGTAAGGCACCTCGACATCGTCAAAAATCATGAAACCATCCTGTTCGTCGAACTGCGATGAGAAGGGATGGTCCCTCCTGTCGCCCCCCATCCCGTAATGATCACGACAGACCGTGATAAGTCCTTTGGTCGCCATAGGGATTGCGAAACACAATGCATAGGCTGGATCCGTTCCCTGCGGCAGCGGCACCTGCGGATAGACGAAAATCTCATCGGCAAAGGGCGCCAGCGTCGCCAGCACCTTTGCGCCACGGAGAATCACGCCGGTTTCTTTGCGTTGGACCGCGCGCAGTGCCAGCTCCCCGTTCAATCCCTGCAGATCACCAACTGACTTGTCGATCGCGGGCTGGATAATCGTGTGCGTAAGTGCGAGGTCGCCCTCAACGACGTCGCGGTAGAAACGGGTGAGCCGCTCGGCATGCGTGCTCGAGCGGCCGCCGTCTGCAAACATGTCCGAGCGCGCCACCAAGCCCGCTACTGTCACATTCAAATAGTCTGGAGTGCGTCCAAGCATGCCGTAGGAGTATTTTGCCAGCCGATCGAGACAGCGATGGCGGACCTCGAGGTCACGGGCGCACTTGGGAATTACCAAGCTCGCCGACATCGGAGCGCCGCTCACCTCGTCCTCCACAAGACACTCCTCGGCGTAGGTGTTCTGCCAATCGAAATAACCTGCCACTCCGCGTCGAGAGCCGGCAAAATCGGGGTGGGTGAGCACGTCGACTTGCGTATCGCCAAACCAGACGCGGCGATCGTCCTTCAGACCTTCTAGATACTGCTTGCCGGTTCTCGCGGCCATCAGTGGCCTCCGAAGAGAGACGACGGGAGCGAATGTGTGCAGTATACGTAATGTACGAATACTGTCAAAAATGATTTTGCAGACGACAAGCGGACGTTCTTCGTGCCTGCAAATGTTCGGTTTGCCGACTTAGCGGGAGTTGACGATTCGAACGGTCGCCTCGCGATAAGTCGGGTACGCGCTGGCACCGGCGTGACCTGCCCGCTGGCCAATACTTCGCATAGCACCCGTCTTTGAGGCAGCGACATGCTCGGAAGGATTGAGTCCACATCAGGATCGAATACCAGGGTTACAAATCAATGACGACATCGCGAATCGGTTGCGAGCAGCAAACGAGAACGTTGCCGTCGGCCGGCTTCTCGAGTGGCTCGGGCCCGTAGACTACCTGCCCCGAAATCAAGCCGGTTTCACAGTTATGACAAACACCCGTCCGGCATGCCCAGCGAACCGGGACGTCGCACGCTTCGGCGAGCTCCAGAATGCTTTGGTAGGTCGACGCCTTCCAGTGCGCGGTGACGCCACTACGCGCGAACGACACCAGCGGACCAGTGTTGGCGTCGTCCTTGGGTGGATGCGGAACTCGCGCCGTTGCGCCGACGACACCAGGGGTCATCGCCTCGCTGCCGTTGAAGATTTCGACGTGAATCCGCTCCGGTGTCACGCCCACGGTTGCGAGTGCCTCTTTCATGTCTGTCATAAAGGGAGTGGGCCCACAGAGGTAGACGTCCGCATCTCGCGAAATGCCGACCTCATCGAGAATCGACCGAGACAAGTGACCGGTCGCGTCGAAATCCTCACCTATCTTGTCGCCCGAGCCCGGCCTGCTGTAACAAACGTAGCTGCGACCGTGCCTGAGTGCCAGCACGAGGTGACGGACATCTGCAGCAAAAGGATGATGCTGCCGGTCGCGGGCGGCGTGCAACCACAAGACCGGCCGTGTCGAGCGAGCTGTCGTCAGCGCATACAGCATGGCCAGAACAGGCGTCACCCCGATACCCGCGCTGAGCAGCACCACGGGCGTCTCTCCGGACCGCAGAACGAAACTTCCGCGCGGCAAACTGACGTCGAGGGTGTCGCCAACTCGAACGTGGCTCAGGTACGTTCCAGCCATGCCGTTTGGCTCGATCTTCACGCTGATTCGATAGGAGCGTTCGTTCGAGAGGGGACCCGAGAGCGAGTAGCTGCGAAACAGTGGTGCGCCGGTGGTCGGCTGAAGACGCAAAACGATGTACTGGCCGGGCAGTGGGGCCTCCAACGGCTGACCGTCGGGGCGCTGCATCGTGAGAGAAAGGACGTCCGCCGACTCGTGATCGATCACCGTGACTACAAGAGGTCGAAACCCCGGTGCAACCGGATGCGCGGCCGACGCCGGTGCGAGGCCCGCATTGCCACTACTTGCGTCGGCCTTCTGGCTCTGCAGCAACGCCTCAAACGAAAGGCGCCATCCGGGCGGAAGCGCTTTGATCCGCAAGGCGCGCTTCAGTCGATCGGGTGGATGATTGCGGGAATACAGAAGCGCGTTGGTTTCGGCGACGGTCATGCGCTCCTGTGCCTCTGCGACCTTGACAATCCCGTCTCCAGCGCCTACCTCTCCTTCTTGCAGGACGCGGAAATAGAAACCCGGTCGTCCGCTGGATGTCAGCAATGCCGCCATCCGGGGCTCGTTCATCCGAATGCCGACGCGATAACAGGTAACGCGAGGTTGAGTGACCTCGAACAGTGCCGTGCCGATCTGAAATCGATCGCCGATGCACACGGCATCATCAGCTAATCCTTCGATCGTAAAGTTCTCACCGAACTGTCCGTAAACGAAATCGTTCCTTTTCAGTTGCTCCTGCCAATAGCGATACGATTCAATCTGATAGACGAAGACGGCTCGATGTTCACCTCCGTGTCCGGCCAGGTCACCTTGACCGTCTCCCTCGAGATTCAACCGACGGACGCGACAGCGACCATGCGCCGGATTCTTCCAGATCCCGGTGTATACCGTGCGCCCTTTCCAAACGATGTCGCGCGGAAGCCCGACGTTCACTGATAACAGCCGAGCCATAACGCAAGCATTCCTCCCGCATGAATTTTCTTATGGCCGAAGGGACGCGGAGCGAATGTCTGGGGTCAGCTTCCCAAGGGACAACCGGGAAGCATCCTCAGTGTGGCGTCACGCGATCTGCTGAACCCACTGCCTCCGCCAGGCAGGCGCCTCAAAAGGATCCCCGAAATACTGTGTTTCGTGAACGACCTTGCCGTTGCGGAACTCCATGATACTCACCGTGTACGCCAGTCGCCCCTGGTAAGTGATTGTGTATTCGGTAATCCACAGGTCCCCGTTTCCAAGCATGCGCTTGATCTTGAAGCCGGATGGCTTGCCGGGATGATGACTCCGCAAGGCCTGCAAATTGGTTCGCCCGAGGATTCGCTCGCCCGACTGGGGATAGTCACAAATGGTATTGTCATCGTAAATAGCGTGTTCCGCGTTTGCATCGCCGGCTGCCGACGCGTGCCAGTGAGCATTCAGAACCGCACGGATTTGTTCCTCTTGCATGGACTGCTCTAGCTTCGGTTTCGCTTTCATCTCATATACCCTGCGGAATGAATCCCGGAACGCCGGTTTTCACCACTTCATTCAGCCTCTGTCTGGTCTGAATTCGATTGATTTCGTCCAGCGCGTCATCCGGAAGGGGAGAAATGTCGAAATTCTCTCGCGCCCGGGCCGCACTCCTGGGCGTCGTAAGCACAGCCGTACCGCGCTGCACCGCCCAAGCCAGCAGCACCTGTGCCGGCGTTTTCCCAACTCGCGCGGCAATGGCCGAAATGACTGGATCTTCGAGCAGCCCAGGCTTCATCCCGTGACCTAATGGTGCAAAGGCCAAAAACACAATGCCCTTCTCCTTGCAGAATCTCAATAGCTCCGTTTCTGGCAGATACGGATGCGCTTCTACTTGGACCACGGTGGGCTTGATTCTGGCTGATTCATAAATGGGCTTCAGTTCCTTCAAACCGATGTCTGAAAGTCCAATGGCCCGACACTTGCCATGATCCACCAAACTTTCCATCGCTTTCCAGGTGTCGAGTAAAGTCACGTCGTGGTCGTAAAGGACATTGCCGTTTTGATCCCGCGGATCTTGGTCGTCCCCAGCTTGAAATGCAAATGGAGTATGAATGAGATAAAGATCCAGATACTTTAGCCCGAGTCTATCCAGACTCGCCTCGAACGCCGGTTCGACACGCTCGGGCCGGTGATTGGAGTTCCACAGCTTTGTGGTAACAAAAATGTCAGCGCGCGCGATCCCTCCAGCAACCATTCCGGCCTGCAACGCCCTGCCTACCTCGCGCTCGTTCCCGTATCGTTCCGCGCAATCGAAGTGTCGAAATCCGGCCTCCAGTGCGTCTCTGGTCGCTGTTATTGTCACGGCTGCATCGGGAATTAGGGTGCCAAAGCCGAGTGCGGGAATGGCTTTGCCGTTGTTCATCAAGACTGTTCTGGATCGAAGTTCGCTGTCTTCTCTCATTGGTCCTCCAGCATCACGCTTGCCAAATAAGTTGGTGTCGTTGAAATGAAATCGTCGTTTTGTAGTTCGGGCACTCCACCTTTGGTCCACCTCAGGAAACTCGGGCTTGCGGACACGCTATAGAAGGCGATCAAACCCTTCGCTGAGCTGATTGGAATTTAGTGTGGGTTCATATCCTGGTTACAGACAGGTAACCGAGAGTCCAATACGCCATTTTGCTGGGCGTACCTCCGAAAAGGAACACTAGACCGGCATGTGCCTGTGTCGTCCCGATATGTATGACATCCGACACGAGGCCCGGGGATGCTATCACGCGTCCCAATGTCGCAACATACAGCATTCAGTGTATGGAAATCAGAGCGAGCGGTGATTTTCAAAACTGGATGAACTTCCGCAGCGGCGACGAATCGCTCAACGCATGCCCACGTTTCATACCGATGCCTTCAGCTCCGCTCACAGCCCGGCGGGTTCAACAGATTGCTTCTTACGAGTTTGTGTATATCATCCAAACAGAATGGTTTTGATGGTTAAAAGTCATGGTTTCCACGCTTCGGTCGTCCGTGTCCTAACTCGTTTTCCAGATGTAGATAGCGCGAATGGAAGAAATTCATGAATTCGGCGCATGTCGCGTTCGCGATATCAACCAGCCTGTTTTTGGGAATTATCGTCTGCCTTGAGATTGGATACCGGGTAGGCCGACGCGCTGGGTGGTTCTTTTAATTTCGAAAGAAGCGTGCAATCTCCACTTAGATTGTGAATCCCTTTCCACGTTGCGGCTGGCTTCCTACAAACCCCGTGATTAAGCCGACTTATCGCCACAAAATTACCTCATAAGTGCCCGTCATCCGCCTCTTGACGTGCCGCTTCGGATGGGAGTCAAATATCTACGTCTCTGCCCTGCCGATCAATTAGCCTCCTCAAACCATACGTGGGAGGGGAAAATGCCCAACATCCGAAATGAAACTGACAGTCTCAGAATCGTCATTGTGGGTGGCGGTTTCGCCGGTGTGACCTTGGCCGAGCACCTCAATCGCCGTATGGCGCGAAATGTTGAAGTGGTAGTCATCAGTAGTGAAAACCATATGGTCTTTACTCCGATGCTTGCAGAGGTTGCGGGCCGCTCTCTATCCGGGCTCGACGTGGTGGTGTCAGGCCGGCAGGTCGCTCCCCAGGCCACCTGGCTAACAGCCACAGTAACCGGCGTCGACCTAGGGAAGAACGAAATCGAGTACACCCGCCCAGACGAGAGAATTGCGAAGCTTTCCTACACTCACCTGTTTCTCGCATGCGGCTCGGAGATCAACCTCGACGTCGTTCCCGTCATGGCAGCTCATGCGTACACGCTCAGGACAGTTGGCGACGGCCTGACCCTGGGCAACGAAGTCATTGCACGTTTTGAGCAGGCAGTCGTGGAACCCGAAGACGCCGAGCGGCAACGGCTCCTGACGCTCGTGGTGGTTGGAGGCGGTTTCACAGGAGTGGAAGCCGCGGGTCATCTGTTCGACCTGATGCGCAATATTCAGCCCTATTATCCACAGCTCAAAAGGGATCGCCCACGAATGGTGCTTCTGCAACGGGGCCCAAGAATTGTGCCGGAATTTCAACACGATTCGCTCTCGGATTTTGCCCTGAAGAAGCTGCGCCAAAACGGTCTCGATGTCAGGCTGAATACGGAAGTGAAGGAAGTTACAGCGCAGTACGTGCGGTTATCGACAGGAGAGCGAATCGAGTCGGGTTTAACGGTTTGTTCGGTCGGGACGGCACCGGTGCCACTTGTCAAGAAAATCGGCCTACCGATGGACCGGGGCAGGTTGAAGACTGACCCTGATATGCGGGTGAGTGGCGCGGCTAACGTCTGGGCGTTTGGCGACTGTGCGGCCGTTCCCAACGCGTGGAACGTACGGATTTCTCCCCCCACGGCGCAGTTTGCGCTGCGCCAAGCCAAGCAATTGGCCGTGAATCTGCTTCGCGTGCAGCGTCTAGAAGCAACCAGACCATTCCACTTCCGCCCGCAAGGACTTTTGGCTACGATCGGCCATCACAACGGTGTGGCTGAAATCTATGGGCTGAAATTTTCGGGTCTGTTGGCGTGGTTCTTGTGGAGAACCGTCTATTTGATGAAGATACCCACCCTTGCCCGCAAGCTGAATGTGGTTGTGGACTGGACCTGGGATATTTTCTTC
>Ga0187777_10001002_pt1 | contig 18502 bp, 17 predicted proteins | sample 1015_Q2_SP5_10_M_FD_132416 | JGI IMG/M metagenome (GOLD analysis project Ga0187777, IMG submission 132416) | Tropical peat soil microbial communities from peatlands in Department of Meta, Colombia - 1015_Q2_SP5_10_MG | ecosystem: Environmental > Terrestrial > Soil > Wetlands > Peat | place... | reverse complement strand
TTCGACGTCCTCCCCGGCGAGCACCCCATCGTCCCCGTCATGGTGGGCGACGAGGTCCAGGCGGCGAAGCTCTCCGCCGGGCTCGTCCAGCACGGCGTCTACGCCGTCAGCTTCTCCTATCCGGTCGTCCCCCGGGGCACCGCTCGCATCCGCACCCAGATGTCCGCCGCCCACACACCGGACGACATCGACTTCGCGATCCGCGCGTTCGTCGCGGCCCGCGACGCCCTCGCTCAGTAGCGCAGGCCCTCACCCCGCAGGAGCGTCACGACCGTCCGCCGGAGGATGCTGAGGTCGAGGCGGGCCTGCTCGCCGCCGCTCGCGGTCGCGGAGCGCTCGACGTACTGGAGATCGAGCGTCTCGAAACTGACTTCGGCCCCTTTCGACACCTGCGCGAGACCCGTCCAGCCGGCGGGAACCCGGAGCCGGTAGTCGACGCCACGGTCGACCTGACCGGCGACGAGCGACGACGGCCACGGTCGTGGGCCGACGAGGCTCATCTCTCCCCGGAGGACGTTGACGAGCTGCGGCAGCTCGTCGAGGTACCACGGCTTCAGGATCCGCCGCCCGGCCCAGGTCAGGTTTGCAGGATCCGCCTCGAGCACGCGCGCGTGGCCGCCGGGCTCCGCCATCCGCGCGAGCGCGTCCTCACGCACGGTCCGAAGCTTGAGCAGCTCGAACTCCCGGCCGGCCGAGATGCGGCGCTCACGGTAGAGGAACCTCCCGCGGTCCCTCGGGCATACGAGCATGTCGACGGCCATCGCGCCGACCGCAACCGTTGCGACTGGAGTCGCGACAGCCAGCAGTGCGAGCGACAGCGCCAGGTCGGTGGCGCGCTTCGACCTCTGCACGGAAGGTCGCTCTACGCGGCGACTGCCTCCTCTAGCGCCGACGACCATTCGCCGGCGACGGCCGTCGAGTTCATTCGCGCTCGGTGGATGAAGGCCGCCTGGCCCGCCTCGACATTGGCCGGATCTCCGCGCCACGCCTCGAGCGCAGACGCCTGGAGCGCCCGGCCGTACGAGTACGAGAGCGGCCAGGGCGCGCCGGGAACGCGGTTGATGGCGTTGAGGTTCTCAGTGGCCTGCACCTCGGACTGCCCGCCGGAGAGGAACACGATCCCCGGGACGAGCGCCGGCACATGCCGTCTGAAGTTGTGGACGGTCAGCGCAGCGATCTGGCCGGAGCTCGACTGGTCGGCCGCGCCCTTGCCCGGAATCACCATGTTGGGCTTGAGCAGGATCCCGCGCAGGTGAACGTCGAACGCAAAGAGCGCGGCGAAGACGGCGCGAAGCGTCCGGCCGGTCACCGAGTCGCACACCTCGATCGAGTTGTCGGCGTCCATCAACACCTCCGGCTCGACGATCGGCACGAGCCCGGCCTCCTGGCTCAGCGTCGCGTACCGTGCGAGCACGTGGGCGTTCGCATCGATGCAGGCGTCCGTGGGAATGCCGTCGCCGATGGTGATCACCGCGCGCCACTTGGCGAAACGGGCACCGAGCGCGTGGTACTCCACGAACCGCTCTCGCAGCCCGTCGAGGCCCTCGGTGACCTTCTCGCCCGGGAAGCCCGCCATGTCGTGGGCACCGGTGTCGACCTTGATTCCGGGGATGACGCCCTTCGACGCGAGGAGCTCCGCGAACGGCGTGCCGTCGTGCGAGCACTGGCGGATCGTCTCGTCGTACATGATCACGCCGCCGATGGAGTCCTCGATCCCGGGTGCCGTGAAGAGCAGGTCGCGGTACGCCCGGCGGGTCTCCTCGGTCGACTCGACGCCGATCGAGTCGAAGCGCTTCTTGATCGTCGACGTCGACTCGTCCGCGGCGAGGATCCCCCTGTGGTCGGCGACGATCGCCTCCGCCGTGTCGTACAGCTCCTGCCAGGACATCACCCAACTCCTTTCGCGAGCGCTCTGATCTTCTCGGAGGGATGGTACGCGGCGATCCGCCGCACCGTGCCGGAGCGGGAGCGCATCACGAGGGACTCCGTCTCGACCCCGGCGCCGCTCGTCCGAACACCGTGGAGGAGCGCGCCGCTCGTCACCCCAGTCGCAGCCACGAACACGTTTTCGCCCTGCACGAGATCGTCGTGCGTGAGAATGCGGTCGCTGTCGTAGCCGGCGTCGCGCAGCCGCTGCCGTTCGTCGTCGTTGCGCGGCCAGAGCTTTCCCTGCATCGCCCCGCCGAGGCACTTGATCGCGGCCGCGGAGATGACCCCCTCGGGAGTGCCGCCGATCCCCATCAGCAGATCCACGCCCGTCCACGGGCGCGCGGCCGCGATGGACGGCGCGACGTCGCCGTCGCGGATGAGGTTGACGCGAGCTCCAGCGTCGCGAAGCTCCGCGATGAGCGCGTCGTGACGGTCCCGTTCGAGGACGACGACGGTCACCTCGTCGGGCCGCATGCCCTTGGCCTCGGCGACGGCCTGGACGTTGGCGGTCGGAGTCGCGGTGATGTCGATCGCGTCCACCGCGTCCGCCCCGACCGCGATCTTGTCCATGTAGAGCGCAGCGCCCGGGAAGAACATCTTCCCTCGCTCGGCGACGGCGATCACCGAGATCGCGTTCGGCTGGCCGAGTGCAGTGAGCCGTGTTCCTTCGAGCGGGTCGACAGCGACATCGACCTCCGGGCCGTGGCCGTCGCCGACCTCTTCGCCGTTGTAGAGCATCGGGGCCTCGTCCTTCTCGCCCTCTCCGATCACGACGACCCCGGCCATCGAGACCGTGTTGATCATCAGCCGCATGAGGTCCACCGCGGCTTGATCCGCCGCGTTCTTGTCGCCCCGTCCGATCCAGCGGGCGGCGCCCATAGCCGCCGCCTCGGTGACGCGGACGAGCTCGAGCGCAAGGTTGCGATCCGGCCCGTCGCTCACTCCGCGCCGAATCCTAGTCCCGGTGCGCGCGCCTGCGGCAGCCGCCGGCTACATGCTGTCCGGCGCGGCGACGCCGATCAGGTCGAGGCAGCGCGCGACGACCGTCTGGGTCGCGCGCACGAGCCCTAGCCGGAAGGCCTCTTGCTCCGAGCCGAGCACCTTGTGCTCGTGGTAGAAGCGGTGAAAGTCGTCAGCGACGCGGATCGCGTAGTTCGGGATCGCATGTGGCGCGCGACGCTCTGCCGCCTCCGCGGCGACCGCCGGCAATTCTGCGAGCCGCTTCACGAGCTCGCGCTCCTCGCCGGCGAGGGGAATGGCCGCGACCGACGATGCCGCCGCGTCGCCTGCGTTGCGCAGGATCCCCGCGACCCGGGCGTGCGCGTACTGGACGTAGTAGACGGGGTTCTTCTGAGAGGCCTCCGCCGCGAGGTCGACGTCGATGTCGATCGTCTGGTCGTGTCCCCGTGAGACGAGGTACCACCGGGCGGCGTCGGTGCCTATCTCGTCGACGAAGTCGTCGAGGAAGACCACGTCGCCGCGGCGCTTGGACATCTTCGTCTGCTCGCCGGCGCGGGTGAGGTGCACGAGCTGGTAGATCAGGACCTCGAGCGACTCGCGCGGGTGGCCGAGCATCTCGGCGAGCGCCTGGAGCCGGCCGACGTACCCGTGGTGGTCGGCGCCGAGGACGTAGACGAGACGGTCGAAGCCCTTGGCGTACTTCCGTCGGATGTAGGCCGCGTCGGCCGCGAAGTACGTGGGCGTACCGTCAGAGCGGATCAGGACGCGGTCCTTCTCGTCGCCGTGGGCCGCGGTCCGCGCCCACAACGCTCCGTCCGCCTCGAAGGTATCGAGCAGCGCCACGGCTTCCGGAATCTCCGCTTCGACTGCGGTCTGCTGCTCGAACGAGTCGAACTCGATCCGGAAGCGCTGGAGAGATGCTTCGATCCGCTTCAGCATCGCGGGCACCGGATCGCCGGGCTCTGCGGCGAGCTCGGCGACGTAGGCGCCCCGGTAGCCGTCTTCGGGCGGTTCCTCACCTCGTCGCACCGCCTCGACCGACTCGCGGAACTTGTCCATCTGCGCTCCGGCATCGTTGTAGTAGTACTCGCGCTCGACGTCGTGCCCCGCGAAGGCGAGCAGCCTCGCGACCGAGTCGCCGTACGCGCCGTTCCGTGCCGATGCGACGGTGACCGGACCCGTCGGGTTCGCCGACACCATCTCGACCTGGACGCGCTCCGGCGAAGACGCGGTGTGGCCGCCGAACGACCCGCCCGCTCCGAGCATCGCTCCGAGCGCATCGGTGAACCAGTCGTCGCCGAGGAAGAGGTTGACGAATCCAGGCCCCGCGACCTCTGTGCGCTCAACACCAGGTACTTCGGCCGCGGACGCTGCGAGTTCCTCGGCGATCTCGCGCGGCGGACGCCGACGCTGGCCAGCGAGCTGGAGGGCGACGTTCGTCGCGTAGTCGCCGTGAGCTGCTTCGGAAGGCCGCTCGAGCGCAACCGGAACGCCAATGACCTCTTCGAGCCCGGCGGCGAGCGCCGCCACCGGGTCAGCCAACTCGAGCCTCCCGCCGCGCGAACAGCTCCTCCAACCGCGCCAGCTCGTCGGGCGTCCCGGCGCCAATCACGACGTCCCCGACCTCGAAGATCGCGTCCGGGGAGGGCGTCGCGTCGAACGTCCCGTCGCTCTTGCGGATCGCGACGACCATCGCGCCCGTCTCGTCACGCACGCGCAGCTCGCGGATCGACCGGCCGCTCGCGCCGCACGTCTCGGGCACCTCGATCTCTTCGAAGCGGAGCTCGTCACCGGACGCCGTCGAGACGACGTCGAGGAACGCCGCCACTTGAGGCTTCAATACGAGATTCGCGATGTTCAACCCTGCTGCCGAGTACGGCTCGACGACCCGGTTCGCGCCCGCAAGCCGTAGCTTCCGGGCAGCCGACTCGTCGGAAGCACGCGCGACGATGAACAGATCCGGACGCGCCGCACGAGCGGAGAGCGTGATGAAGAGGTTGATCTCGTCGGAGTCCGCGGATGCGACGAGTGACCGCGCGCGTGACAAACCGGCGGCCTCGAGATCGGCGTCCTCGGTACCGTCGCCGTCGATCACCGCGGCGCCCATCGACTCCGCAGCAGCCACCGACTCGGGCGTGATGTCGATGACGACGAACGGCTCCCCAGTCGCGATGAACTCCGTCGCCGCGCGACGACCGACTCGGCCGAAGCCGCAGATGATGGTGTGGCCAGTCATGCGGTCGATCACCCGCCGCTTCCTCCGCTGTCCGACTGCGTCCTCGAGCACCCCGTGCGCGATCAGTTGCGAGATCGCGCCCGCGATGAACAGAAAGAGTGCCACGCCCGCCAGGAGCAGCAGGACGGTGAGCAGCTCCGCAGCAGGCCCGCGAGGGGACGAGTCGAGACCCGTGAGTGTCGTCGTGACGATCGATCGGTAGAAGGACGCGACCCAGCCTTCGCCGACGATGAGCCGGAAGCCGATCGTCCCGACCAAAAGCACGCCCGTGAACGCCACGACCGCGTAGCCGAAGCGCCTGACGCTGAAGCCCTCCACGCGGACATCCTAGGCGCGCCCGTCGGCGCGGCCCTGTCAGCGCGTGCGCAGCCGCAGCCGCCAGGAGACGACTGCGAGCGCCGAGAGCCCGACGCCGTATGCGAGGCTCGCAGCGAGGCCGCCGCTCAGCTCACCGCCCGCACCGCCGACTCGGGACAGGACTCGGAGCGGGCCGTACAGCGGCAGGAACGGTGCCGCAGCGGAGTCCAGCGGGAGCGACAGTTGGACGCCGACGACGGCGATCGCGGCGAGGACCCCCTCGAGCTCGCGCGCGATGATCGTCGCGATGGCGAGGCCGAGCGGCACCGCCACCCAGACGGTGAGCGCGATCCCGGCAAAGACGAGTCCGGGCTCGGCCGGCCTCGAGATGATGGAGAAGATCGCGCTCGTCGCAACGACGATGCCGATCCCGAGACCTTCGAGCAGGAGCAGCCGGCCGAGCAACAGCTCGAGCGGACGGAAGCCCGCGAGGACGAGCCGCGGCTCGATCCGGCGAGCCGCGAGCATCGAGAAGAGCGCGGCGCCCGAGACGCTGAATGCCATGCCGACCCCACCGGTCGAGATGGCGACAACACCTTTCCCGAGCAGCGCGAAATAGAAGGCGACCGGCATCGCCGCGAGCATCGCGAGCGCGCCGCGACGGCGGAGTAGGTCGCGGCCCTGCATCTCCGCGATCACGAGCAGCCGGCGAACCCTCGTCACGCAGCCTCTTCGAGATACGGCACGAGCTCGTGGACGCGGTCGACGCGCTCACGCTCGCCGAGGAAGTGCGTGACGACGAGACACGCGCGGCCCTCTTCCTGCCAGCGCTCGACGTGCTGCCAGAAGCACAGGTACGTGCCTCCGTCGAATCCCGTGTACGGCTCGTCGAGCAACAGCAGGTCGGGGTCGCCGAGGAGGGCGAGCGTGAGGTTCAGTTTTTGCCGCGAGCCTCCCGAGAGATGTTTCGAGACGACCTGGAGCTGCGGGCCGCGAAAGCCGAACTCTCCGAGCAGCATGCGTCCGCGCTCCCTCGCCTCGGCAGCGTCGAGTCCCAGGCCGCGCCCGAAGAAGACGAGGTGCTCGTCCGCAGTGAGCAAGTCGAGGAGCCCGGGTTCCTGCGGGCAGTACCCGATCCGGCCGCGGGCCTCGACCGTGCCCTCGTCCGTGCCCTCGACACCGGCGATCATCCGCACGAGCGTCGACTTGCCGGCTCCGTTCTCACCGACGAGAGCAAGGCTCTCGCCCGGTTGGAGATCGAGATCGACGCCGCGCAGCAGCCAGCGACGGCCGATCCGCTTGCCGACCCCGCGCAGGGCCAGCATCGCGTCCGGCCTCTCGACGGCGGCAGGGTACCTCGGCTCGGTCATGCGCACTCGGTGGGTGTCGGCCTGGCGAGCTGCCCGCCCCTCCCGAGAAAGGGTGAAGCGGCGAGGCGGCTGAGAGACCCGGCGGTCAGCGACCGCGGCTCGGCGACGCCTCGGCTCCTCTCGACAGGGTGATGCCCTCGCGGGCGAGCGACGCCTGCACCTCTTCGCGTGCCTTGTAAATGCGCCACTTGACCGTCGCGAGCGTGATCTCGAGCGCGTCTGCGATCTCCGTGTACGCAAGACCCACCACATCCCGCAGGAGCAGCGCCATCTTGAGATCGACGTTGAGACCCTCGATCGCGCGCCAGACGGCGTCGATCATCTCGAGCCGCTCGAACGGCTGGTCGATCACCTCGAGCGGCGGGACGTCCTCGAGGGTCGCAACGCTGCGAGGCCGCCGCTCGAGGGCTCGCAGCTCGTCGAGCACGCGGTTCTTCGTCACCTGGAAGAGCCAGGTCGTGAAGCGCGCGCGGAGCGAGAAGCCGGGGAGCCCTTGATAGACGCGGACGAAGACCTCCTGCGTCAGATCCTCGGCGAGCGAGCGGTCGCCGACGAGCCGCAGGATGTAGTTGTAGACGGGGCGCTCGTACGCTCTGACGATGAGCGTGAACGCCCGCTCGTCGCCGCGTTGTGCCTTGCGAAGGACCCCAGGATCAGGCTGTGTGAGTGCCAACCCGCCGCGAGCATAGCGGGGTTTTCGGCGGGATCACGAAAGCTTAACCACTCGGTGTCATGCCAGACACGTCGGAGAGGAGGCTGTGTCCCGTCATGACGACGGGCTGCGAAAGTCCGAGCAGTGCGAGGACCGTCGGTGACAGATCGGACAACCCGCCGCCGTCGAGCAGCCCGTGCGAGTCGCCGGTGAGCAGGAGCGGAACGAGGTTCGTCGTGTGGGCAGTCTGCGGGCTCACCCCGTCGTCAGCGAGCATCTGCTCGGCGTTCCCGTGGTCGGCGGTGACGAGGCAGACGCCCCCGGCCGCCGCCGTTGCCTCGACGATCCGGCCGAGGCAGGCGTCGGTGGTTTCGACCGCGGCGATCACCGCCGGGATCGAGCCCGTATGTCCGACCATGTCCGCGTTGGCGAAGTTCACGACCGCGAAGCCGTAGCCGTTCCCGATCTCCGCGCAGAAGCGTTCGGCGACTTCGAACGCCGACATCTCGGGCTTCAGGTCGTAGCTCGGGACGTCGCGTGGCGAGGGGACCAGGATCCGCGTCTCTCCCTCCCACTCCGCCTCCTCTCCGCCGTTGAAGAAGTACGTGACGTGGGCGTACTTCTCCGTTTCCGCGACGTGGAGCTGTCGGATGCCGGCCCGAGAGACCACCTCGGCGAGCGTGTCGGGAACGTCTTGCTCACCGAACGCGACGGGGCAGTCGAGATCGTCGGCGTAGCGCGTCATCGTCGTCAGATCGACTCCGGCGTCGAGCAGCCGCCGCGACAGCTGACGCCCGCGATCCGGCCGGAAGTTGAAGAAGATCGCCGTGTCTACCTCGGGGTCGAGCCAGCCCGCTCCGTCGCCGATCACCACCGGCTCCACGAACTCGTCCGTGACACCTCGCGCGTAGCTCTCCTCGATCGCGACAACCGCGCTCGGGCTCTCGTGGTCGGTACCGGCCGAGAAGATCGCGTTGAAGGCGCGTTCCGTGCGCTCCCAGCGCTTGTCACGATCCATCGCGTAGTACCGGCCGCAGACGGTCGCGATCCGTTCCGCCGGGAGCTCGGCGAGGTCGTGGACCGCGCTGTGCGGAGACACGTCGCGCCCGTCCGTGAACGCGTGGATCCACACGCGCTCGGCGACCCCCTCATGCGAGGCCAGCTCGAGCAGCGCGCGCAGGTGGTTGATGTGCGAATGCACGCCGCCATACGAGACGAGTCCGAGCAGATGCACGTCTCCCCCGCGCTCGCGCGCCCGCCCGAAGGCCGCGAGCAGCGCCTGGTTCTCGAAGAACGAGCCGTCGGCAATCGCCTCGTTCACCCGCATCAGGTCCTGGAAGAGGATCCGGCCGGAGCCGATCGTCAGGTGGCCGACTTCGGAGTTCCCCATCTGACCCGGTGGCAATCCGACCGCCTCGCCGGACGCGGTGATCTCCGTGTGCGGGTAGCGCGACCAGAGATCGTCGAAGACGGGCGTCGCCGCGAGGTCGATCGCGTTGCCCGGACCAGGCGGCGCGATTCCCCAACCGTCGAGGATGACGAGCGTTACGAGAGGGACGCTGCCGTTCGGCAAATCGTGGAGAAGGAGTAGGGGTCGAGAGAGGCGCCGCCGACGAGCGCGCCGTCGATGTCGGGCTGGGAGAGGAGCTCCTCGGCGTTTTCGGGCTTCACCGAGCCGCCGTAGAGAACCCTGGTCGGATGACACGACTTGATCAGCGCGTGCGCTTCCTGTGCCAGCTTGGGCGTGGCCGTCCTGCCGGTGCCGATCGCCCAGACGGGCTCGTAGGCGATCACGAGCTCGTCGTGCCGCGGCAGCGTCGCGACCTGGCGGCGCAACACAGCGTCCGTCTCGCCCGACTCGCGTTCCGCCTCAGTCTCGCCGACACACGCGATCACGGCGAGACCCGCGTCGAGCGCCGCCTCCGCTCGCTGTTTCACGGTCTCGTCCGTCTCACCGAAGAACTGGCGGCGCTCCGAGTGCCCGACGAGCGTCCCCTGGACGCCCAGCTCGACGAGCATTGCGGCGGAGACCTCGCCCGTGAACGCCCCTTCCGCTGCCCAGTGGACGTTCTGCGCGTAGATCGGCCACTCCTCGCCGACGGCGGCCTCGAGGGAGACGTAGGGCGGGCAGAGCACGACGTCGACGCCGTCGGGTGCCTCGAATCGGTCGAAGAAGGCAAGCGTCTCGCTCGGCCCCTTGAACATCTTCCAGTTGCCGGCGATCAGCTTCGCGCTCACGCCGCCTCCGGGATGGCCGCGACGCCAGGGAGCTCCTTGCCTTCGAGCAGCTCGAGCGACGCGCCTCCGCCGGTCGAGATCCAGGAGATGCGGTCCGAGAGTCCCGAGTCGTGGACCGCTCGCACCGAGTCGCCGCCACCGACAACGGTGTAGCCGTCGACCTCGGCAACCGCCTGCGCGACGGCCTGCGTTCCCGCGGCGAACCGCGGCCACTCGAAGACCCCCATCGGGCCGTTCCAGAAGACCGTCCCCGCGGCGCGGACGATCGTCGCGAAGCGCTCACTGGTTTCCGGGCCGATGTCGAGTCCCAGCCAGCCGTCGGGAACGCCGTCGTACGGCGTGACGCGGCTCTCCGCGTCGGGCTCGAAGGCAGCGGCGGCAACAACGTCGACCGGAAGCTCGATCGGGAACTCGAGGGGATTGTCGTCGCGAAGCTGCTCGGCCATCTTCCCGCCGACAAGCACGGTGTCGGCACGACCGCCGAGGTGCTGCAGGACCCCGAGCTTGTCGTCGACCTTCGCGCCGCCCGCGACGAGGACGAACGGCCGCGCGACGTCACCGAGGAGCTTGCCGAGGTGCTCGAGCTCGGCGAGGAGCAGGAGGCCCGCGTATGAGGGGAGCAGGTGCGCCACTGCCTCGGTGGACGAGTGCGCGCGGTGCGCCGAGCCGAACGCGTCGTCGACGTAGAGATCGCGCCCTGCGGCAAGCCGCTGGGCGTAGCCGACGTCGTTCTTCGTTTCGCCGGGATCGAACCGTGTGTTTTCCAACACGTGGACGCGCGGATCGTCCACGAGCTCGGCGAGCCGCGCGGCGACTGGCGTCATGTCGTACTTCGCACGATCCTCCTCCGTCTTCGGTCGTCCGAGGTGCGAGCAGACCGCGAGGTCCTCGGCGCCGCGCTCGAGCAGGAGCTGGAGGGTCGGAAGGGACGCTCGGATGCGCGTGTCGTCGGCGACGCGGCCCTCTTCGAGCGGGACGTTCAGGTCGGCGCGGACGAGCACGCGCTTGCCGGCAACGTCCGCCTCGCGAACGGAGCGTGGAAGCCTCACGACCCGAGCCGCTGCACCAGGGCGACCCGGCGGTGGCTCAAGGCATATGCGCTTCCCGGCCGGCCAAGTCGGCCTCCGGCGACACTCGTTGCCGTCACGGAGCACTCAGAACGGCTCAAGGCAACAGCCTCTGCACGAGATCGACCAGCCGACAGCTGTAACCCCACTCGTTGTCGTACCAGCCGAACACCTTCACAGTCCGGCCGTGGGCCATCGTGAGCTTGCTGTCGAAGATGCACGAGTACGGCGAGCCCTGGATGTCGGTCGAGACAAGCGGGTCGGTCGAGTACTGCAGAAGCCCCTGCAGCGGGCCGTCTGCTGCCGCACTGAACGCGCCGTTGACCTCGTCGGCGTCAACCTCGCGGCCGAGGAGGACGACGAGGTCGGTGACCGACCCGGTGGGGACGGGAGCGCGTACCGAGATCCCGTCGACCCTGCCCTGGAGGTCCGGCAAGACAACACCGATCGCCTTCGCCGCTCCAGTCGAGGTCGGGATGAGGTTGATCGCCGCGGCGCGCGCCCGCCGAAGGTCCTTGTGCGGCAGGTCGAGGATCTGCTGGTCGTTTGTGTACGCGTGGATCGTCGTCATGAACCCCGACTCGATCCCGGCGAGCTCGTGCAGCACCTTCGCCATCGGCGCGACGCAATTCGTCGTGCACGACGCGTTCGACACGATGTGGTGGGAGGTCGGGTCGTAGTCTGCGTCGTTCACCCCCAGGACGAGCGTGACATCGGGGTTCGTCGCGGGAGCAGAAATGACGACCTTCTTCGCGCCGGCATCGAGATGTTTTTGCGCGCCATCGCGGTTCGTGAAGAACCCCGTCGACTCGAGCACGACATCGACGTGTAGCTCTCCCCACGGGAGGGCTGCCGGGTCGCGCTCGGAGAGAACACGCATTTCCTGGCCTGCGGCCGCCAGCGTGTCGCCGCGAAGCTCGACGTCGCCCTCGAACGGGCCGAGGTTCGAGTCGAACCGGAGCAGGTGGGCCATCGTCGCCGCGTCGCCGAGATCGTTCATCGCGACGATCTCGACGTCTGCGCCCATCGCATGCTGGGCGCGGAAGAAGTTTCGGCCGATCCGGCCGAAGCCGTTGATCCCGACTCGAAGTGCCATGGCTTGCCTCGCTCCCCCGTTCTCGTTTCGTCTGTGGGCGAGTCTAACGACACCCGTTCGGCCGCTTCCCGCTCATCGTTTCCTGCAGGCAGCGAAGGCCCAGGTGGGCCGGGGCAGGAGTATGAGCGATCGGCTCCTGCCCGAACCGCGCCCTGAGATCGACCGGCGGACGGGGTCTCGATCCACCGCCTCCGGGCTGCGGGCCCACCCGTGAGTTCGAGTATGCGAGAACGGCGAGGCGAGGACAAGTGCCAGGCTACGCCCGGGCCAGCTGGACGACTCGCCGCATGCGACGATGCATCCCCGCCTTGGTCGCCGGGGGCTCGGCTCGCGCGGCGAGCTCCGAGAGCGAAAGCGAGGGGTGGCGGAGCCTCAGCTCCGCAGCCTCCCGCAGCCGGTCGTCGAGCCGCTCGAGCGACCCGTCCGCCCGCAGCGCACGCGCCGCCTCGAGCTGCTCCTGCGCGGCGCGGCTCGTCCTGACGAGGTTGGCGTGGTCGGCGTTCGCAAGTCTGTTCGCCTGGGCCCGCGCAGCCGCGACCACCGCGCGCTCCTCGAGAGCGAGGACTGCATCGGTGGCACCGGCGGCACCGAGCAGCCCTTCGATTCCATCCCAGCTCTTCGTGTACGCGAGTGCGTACCCCGCCCTCTCGGCCACTGCGAGCTTCAGCCCAATCCCGGCGGAGACCTCCTGGAGGAAACGCGCTCCCTCACCGGAGGACGTGCGGAGCTCGAGATGCGGCGCGCGTGTAGAGAGCGAGCCACCTGCTAGGTACGCGCCTCGAAGATACGCGCCTCGACAGCAGGCACGCGCAGCCACGCGACGGGGTGGTCGAGGAAGGGGCCGGTGCAGGCGGTCGAGCACACCCGCTTCCACGAGCGTCGCGAGCGTCGCGTCGTCACCGGCGAGGTGCAGCTGGAACCTCGTCGCCCGGTCGAACGCCCGGCGCTTGTACGTCCGGATCTCCGAGTCGAGCCCGAGCGTGCGCAGCAGCGCGAACGCGCGTCGCGCCACCGCCGAGCTCGCGAGGTCGAGATGGAGGGCAACCGTTCCACGCCCCCTCAGATGGAGACTCCCTGCACCGTGAAAGAGTGCTGAAAGCTCGGCGAGTCGATCACACGCCCGCTCGGGGGCGATCGCGGCGAGCTCGGCGCGTGCGTCAGCGGCGAGGGCGGTCGTCTGCTCGGTCACAACTCGACGCCCTCAAGAGCAAGCAGGCGGCGCTTCAGGCGAGTACCCGCGTCCCCGTATCCTCCTATCCCGTCGGCCGCGACCACGCGGTGACACGGTACGAGGAGCCAGAATCGGTTTTGGGCGCAGAATGATCCAGCGGCCCTAGCCGCCCCCGGTCGTCCAGCAAGCGCGGCGAGCTCGCCATACGTCACGACCTCGCCCCAGGGCACGGCGCGGAGCGTGGCCGCAAGGGACGCCTGAAAGGGCGTGCACCAGGAGAGGTCGATAGGGACGTCGTCGTAGCCGGTCTCCGCCCCCGCAAGCTGAGCCCGGATGCGGCCGATGAGATTCGGCACGAACCCGCTCGGGATACGTCGGTCCGTCGCGGGTAGCGTTGACTCAGGGGGTCGCTCGCCCACCCGGAGGGGGGCTGGACCGCGATCGCGACGCGCCGAATCACCGCGCACAGCAACCGGCGCGGTCACGTCAACCGCCGCTGGCAGGTCGTGGGTGCTGGTCTGCGAAAGGAGATCGTGGGCGAGCACGATGTCGCCGCGGAGGTGGAGCTCCCCCGCACCCCAGCCGGCCATCGTGTAGCGAAAACGCTCGATCCCGTCCTCGCCGGACGCTCTCCCCCACGCCTCAACGACGTCCGCCTCGGACACGCAACCGCTCCGCACGTCCATCGCTCTCGACAATACAATCGCGCGCGTGAGTGCCCAGGGCATCTTCAGACCGCCCCACCCGGTGAACGAGCCGGTTCGCGGCTACGAGCCGGGTTCACCCGAACGCTCCGAGTTGCAGCAGCGTCTCGACCGGATGGCCGCCGAACGGCTCCAGATCCCGCTCGTGATCGGCGGCGAGCGCGTCGAGAGCGGCCGAACGTTCGAGGCGGTCATGCCGCACCGGAAGGATCACGTGCTCGCTGACGTCGCCCGCGGCGACGCTTCGCACGTCGAGCGGGCGATCGCCGCAGCTCGGGCTGCGCACCCCGCCTGGTCGCGGATGCCATGGCACGAGCGCGCGGCGATCTTCCTCCGCGCCGCCGAGCTGCTCTCGGGCCCATGGCGCTCGACGCTGAACGCCGCGACGATGCTCAACCAGTCGAAGACGGCTCACCAGGCCGAGATCGACGCCGCGTGCGAAGTGATCGACTTCTTCCGCTTCAACGTCGACTACGTCGCGCGAATCTACGCCGAGCAGCCCGTGTCGTCGCAGGGCGTCTGGAACCGGCTGGAGTATCGCCCACTCGAAGGCTTCGTCTTCGCGGTCAGCCCGTTCAACTTCACGGCGATCGGCGCGAATCTCACGACCTCTCCGGCGATGCTGGGGAACACAGTCGTCTGGAAGCCGGCGTCGACCGCCGCTGTCTCCGCGTGGTACACGCTCCTCCTGCTCGAGGAGGCCGGCCTGCCGCCGGGCGTGATCAACCTCGTGCACGGGTCCGGCGCAGAGATCGGCGATGCGGCGCTTGCGAGCCCCGAGCTCGCCGGCGTCCACTTCACGGGGTCCACCGCCGTTTTCCAGGGGATGTGGCGTACGGTCGGCGAGCGCATCGACCACTACCGCAGCTACCCGCGGCTCGTCGGCGAGACTGGAGGCAAGGATTTCATCCTCGCCCATCCGAGCGCCGACCCCGACGCGGTGGCCGCCGCGATCGTGCGCGGCTCGTTCGAGTACCAGGGGCAGAAGTGCTCGGCCTCGTCCCGCCTCTATCTTCCGTCGAACCTCTGGCCGGAGCTCCGCGATCGGCTCGCGGGTGAGATCGCGACGATCCAGGTCGGCGACGTCCGCGACTTCAAGAACTTCATGGGTGCCGTGATCGACGGCGCGTCGTTCCGCACGCAGGCCGAGGCGATCGCCGAAGCGAAGGACGCCGGTGCGGAGATCGTCGTTGGCGGCGAGGTCGACGATTCCGAGGGCTGGTTCGTCGAGCCGACCCTGATCAAGACGGACGACCCGGGCTTTCGGCTGCTCAAGGAAGAGCTCTTCGGCCCGGTCGTCACCGCGTACGTCTACGACGAGCGAGACTGGGACGACACCCTGCAGCTCGTCGACCAGACGGCCGCGTACGCGCTCACGGGAGCGGTCTTCGCGAACGACCGGTACGCGATCGAGGACGCCCACCGCGAGCTTGCCTATGCCGCGGGCAACTTCTACGTCAACGACAAGCCGACGGGTGCAGTCGTCGGGCAGCAGCCCTTCGGAGGCGCACGAGCTTCCGGTACGAACGACAAGGCCGGCTCGATGTGGAACCTGATCCGATGGGCGAGCCCGCGCACGGTGAAGGAGACGCTCGTCCCTCCGAGCGACTACCGGTACCCGTTCCTCGCATCCGACGAGTAAGAGCCGCGTGCTGATCCGGCGCGTCCCGGGTCTCGCCCTTGCAGTCGCGGCCACGGCAGCTGCGCTCGGCATCCACAGCGCCGTTCGTGCGATCCCGGCGTTGCCGCTCTGCGTCGCGCTCGGCCTCCTCTGCGGCAACCTCGGACTCGTGCCGCGAACGGCGGACGACGGGCTCCGGTTCGCGGGCGGACCGGTGCTCAAGGCGGGCGTCGTCCTCCTCGGCTTCGATCTCGTGTTTCCGGACGTGCTCGCCCTCGGTGCTCGGGCCCTCGCGGTTGTCGTCGCAGTCGTCGCGCTGACGTATGTCGGGACGATCTGGATCGGGCGCCGGCTTGGCGTCTCGGAGAACCTGGCGCTGCTCGTCGCAGTCGGCTTCTCGATCTGCGGCGTGTCAGCGATCGCGGCCGCGAACGGGGTGATCGAGGCGGACGAGGACGAGGTGACGTTTGCGGTCGCGCTCGTCACGCTGTGCGGCACGCTCGCGGTGTTCACCCTACCCGCGCTGCGCGAGCCGCTCGGCCTCGACCAGGAGGCATTCGGAGCATGGGTCGGAGCGAGCGTCCACGACGTTGCCCAGGTCGTGGCGACCTCGGCGGCGGCCGGTCGGATCGCCCTCGCGACAGCGATCGTCGTCAAGCTCACGCGCGTCACGCTGCTCGCACCGCTCGTGGCGCTCCTCGGGCTGCGACAGGCAGCCGGCGATGGCCGCACCCGCCAAGGGCCGCTGGTGCCGCCGTTCGTGCTGTTCTTCATCGGTGCGATCGGGCTGGCCAGCCTCGGGATCGTCTCGCTGCGCATGACGCGCCGCATCGACGACGTCCGAACCGTCCTGCTCGGCATGGCGCTCTTTTCGCTCGGCACCCGTGCGCTCGCAAGCCGCCTGATTCGGATCGGAGCTCGGCCGCTCGTGCTCGGGCTCGTGTCGTGGCTGCTGATCGCGACCGTCGCCTATGCAGGCGTGCGGCTCGTGTGGCACTGAGCGCCGCCTGCGCGGCGCTCGCACGCTGGCTACCGTGATCCCGTGCACCACGTGCTGCACGCGCTGAGCGTCTTCTTCGACCACTTCGAGGACATCAGCTATCGCGCACTGGCGTTCGGCATCGCCTGCCACCTCGTCAAGACCGCCTGCACGAGCCGGGCGTGGCGGAACGTGATCGCAGTCGCGTACCCGAGCGAGCGCGTCCGTTGGCGCTCCATCTACGCCGCATACCTCGCGGGGATCGGGGTCAACGCGATCATCCCCGCGCGAGCCGGCGACGTGCTCAGGCTCTACCTCGCTCGACGCGCAGTTCCGACGGCGACGTACACGACCCTCGGCTCGACGTATCTCGTGATGGCGATCTTCGACTCAGCGATGGCGATCGGCCTCTTCGCCTACGCGCTCACGCTCGGCGTACTGCCGAGCGTCCACGTGCTTCCGAGTCTCCCCGATTGGGACTTCGGTTGGCTCTTCCGCCATCCAACTCTCGTGAGGGCGCTCCTGATCGTCGGCGCGATAGCCCTCGTCGTCCTGGCCGTCTGGAGCCATCAGCGCTACAGGGCGTTCAAGGCGCGGGTCGCCCAGGCGTTCACTGTCATGGAGTCGCCCGTGGTCTACCTCCGGCGCGTTGCGCTTTGGCAGGCCTGCGACTGGACGCTCCGCTTCGTGACGATCTGGTTCTTCCTCGCCGCGTTCCATGTGCCCCAGACTGCCCGAAACGTCCTCCTGGTCCAGGTGACGACGAGCCTCGCGACGCTCGCCCCGGTGACACCGGGCGGGATTGGCACGGAGCAGGCGTTCCTCGTCTACGTGTTCGGTAACGCGGTCGCGACGACCCGCCTGCTCGCCTTCAGCGTCGGCATGAAGGTGACCTTGACGACCGTCAACGTGGTGCTCGGCTTCGCCGCCATCTTCGTCACGCTGCGGACGTTCCGCTTCAAGAAGGTCGTCGCGGCGGAGGCTGCGCCGGTCGAGCCGGCTAGCCCGCCCTAAACGTCCACGCGACGGCGGCGCGTCAGGGGCGGGTGCTATGCACGGCCGGCCTTGTGGAGCTGCGCGTACACCATCCGCGCGGTCTTCGCGGGCAGTCCGGGAACGCCCTCGAGCTCCTCCTGCGTCGCCTCGAGGAAGCGTTCGGCGGAGCCGAAATGCTGCAGAATGGCCCGGCGACGCGCCGGCCCGACGCCGGGGAGCGTGTCGAAGATCGACGAGAACGCGGCCGTGTTCCGCCGGCGACGGTGGAATCCGACTGCGCTGCGATGCGCGTCGTCGCGAATGCGCTGGAGGAGCTGCAAGCCAGCGTCGTGCGGATCCAACCGGATCGGGTCGGACCGGCCGGGAACGAAGACCTCCTCCTCGCGCTTCGCGAGCGCGATAACGGCGACCCTCGGTGCGTCGCCGCTTTCCGCGATCGCCTCGAGGGCAGCCGCGAGCTGACCCTTGCCGCCGTCGATCACGACGAGGTTCGGTGCCGAGCGGAAGCTTTCGTCGCGACCCTCCCGAAGCCGCGCGAACCGCCTCGCGACGACCTCGGCCATCGCAGCGAAGTCGTCCTGGCCCTCGAGCCCGCGCACGCCGAAGGTTCGGTAGTGCGCGCGCTTGGGCTGGCCGTCCTCGAAGACGGCCATGGAGCCGACGATCTGGCGGCCCTGGATGTTCGAGATGTCGAAGCACTCGATTCGCAATGGGAGGCTCTCGAGGTTGAGCGACTCGCGCAGCTGCTCGAGCGCTTCGACCCGCCGTAGTCGGCGTTGCTCGGCCCGGGAGGCGTCCGACTCGAGCGCGAGGCGGGCGTTCTCGTCGGCGAGCAGGGCGAGACGGCGCTTCTCGCCCCGGGCAGGCGCCCGTACGACGACCTTCGAGCCTCGAAGGTCGGAGAGGAAGCTCGCGAGCGCGTCGGTGTCCCCGTGACTCACCGCGTCCGGCACGAGCACCTCCGGCGGGATGCTCGGCGCGCCGCCGTAGTACTCGAGGCAGAACGACTCGAGAATCGTCGCCGAGTCCTGGCCCGCGACGTTCTCGAGGTGGAACGCATAGCGGTCGATCAGCCGGCCGTCGCGGAGCGGGAACACCTGGACGGCGGCACGATCCCCGCTCACCGCGAGGCCCACGACGTCGACCGACCCGACCGCGCGCTTGTCCGCTGCCTGCCGCTGGGCGA
>Ga0187777_10001001_pt1 | contig 18507 bp, 11 predicted proteins | sample 1015_Q2_SP5_10_M_FD_132416 | JGI IMG/M metagenome (GOLD analysis project Ga0187777, IMG submission 132416) | Tropical peat soil microbial communities from peatlands in Department of Meta, Colombia - 1015_Q2_SP5_10_MG | ecosystem: Environmental > Terrestrial > Soil > Wetlands > Peat | place... | reverse complement strand
TATCGTTTTTGTAATCCTTGATCCGGTTCGCGACGATCTTTTCCTGAAAGATTTTTGGGACAGCGCCGTATTTCTCTCATGAAATCGCCCGCTTTCCTCTCTGAAATTGCGAAGTTCGCGTCACAATTGGCAAGCTTTTGCCGTCGTATTCCGCCGCAAATTTTTGGCAATCTTTCATGGAAACCGCCTTCCTGGCTAAAGCGAAGCAGCGAAAGGTGGACGCGACTTGAGCGCGCGTACCCACGGCTCATTGCACCGGCAATTATCGGATTGCTCGCCATTTCGTGCGTCGCCGCTTGGGCGTGGAACTGGTATTCGCATTTGCCTCAGCCGCGTCGCGTCACTGCCCGGGTCGAAGCGATTCCCGTAACAAAACTGGAGAAGGAACTCCAGTTCCCGCAATTGAATATTCATTTTAGTCAACCGGCGGCGCGTCTGGAAGATTTGCACAAGCCGTCGCTGCAAGGGGTCCGAATTGAGCCGCAAATCTCCGGCAAATGGCATTGGGGAGCGGAAGACATGCTGGTGTTCCAGCCGGCCGAAGACTGGCCGGCCGATCAGAAATTTCGGATCACTTTCGACAAGAATTTCTTCCCGCGCCAGGTTTTGATGGAGAGCCTCGTTTGCGAAGCACGGACGCCGCGTTTTACCATCGTTATCAGGCAGCTGGAGCTTTATCAGGACCCGACCAATCCAAAACAGCGTCAAGTCACCGCGACGCTGGAACTCTCACATGCTGCTGCGGCTGATGATTTGGAGCGACACTTGCAATTGCAAATGATCGCCGGCTCCCAGATTTTTTTGCCTAACGACCCAGCGCCGCATTTTACCATCACTTACGGTTTGCATCGCCGACTGGCTTATGTTCGGAGCTCGCCTGTCACGCTACCGGAGCGGGAAGATTTTTTGAAACTGGCTTTAAGCAAGGGCGTGCGGACGTCACAAGGCGGCGCAGAGAGCAGAGATTCGGTCGAACAAAAAATCCGCATTCCCTCGGTCGCGACCATGTTTCAAATTGAATCGACCAACGGAACAATCGCGAAAAACAAAAATGGCGAGCCGGAGCAGCTGCTGATTCTGACCACCACAGCCGAGATCAGCACACGCGATCTCGCCAAAGCGCTCGACATTCGATTGCTGCCAAAACGAAAACCATCCGAGGTTGAAAAAGCAGATGACAATTCAGGTGACGAAGGCACCGACGAATCGGACAATTCATCTGGGTCGCAAGAGGAGAGCGATTCGGAAGCCGAAGCCGAACCACAACAATCCGACTTGAAGGATGACGAACGCTGGAAGAGCGCGAGCGATGTCCCGGACAACGTAATCGAGCAGGCATCGCCAGTCGCCTTTACGCTCCTCCCGTCGGAAAAGGCGCAAGACCTGCAACATGTTTTTCGCATCGCCGTGCAGCGAGACGGAGAGTTGTTCGTCCGCGTTCACAAGGGCGTGCGCGCGTTTGGCGATTATCCCCTGGCCCAAGATTACGACGCGATCGTAGCCGTCCCGGCCTTTCCGCGCGAATTACAAATCGAAGGCCAAGGCGGAATACTCGCACTCACCGGCGAGAAAAAACTGTCGGTGCGTTCCCGCGGATTACAGGCAATCGAATATGAAGTCGCGCGCGTGGCCACTTCGCAGATCAATCATCTCGTTAGCCAGACGGAGGGAGAATTTCAGCACCCGAGCTTTTCCGATCCGGCTCTCTTCAATCAGGAAAATATTTCGCGGATTGCGCTCGAGCATCAGGCAATCGCGCTCGAAAATAAATGGAAGGCGAATTATTCCGCGTTCGATTTTTCCGGATATTTGCACAAACCAACGGATGGCGGCAGCGAACGCGGATTGTTTTTCCTGACCGCGCGCGCATGGGATTCGGAGAAGAAGAAGTCGCTCAACTCGATAAAAGATTCGCGGTTCGTTCTCGTGACCGACATCGGGATTTTGGCCAAGAAAAACTCGGACGATAGTCACGAGCTTTTTCTAATGTCGATCAAAGAAGGCAAGCCAATAGCCAACGCGACAGTCGAGGTTTTGGGGAAAAACGGGATTGCCATTCAAACCGCGCGGACCGATTTGGACGGGCACTGCAGTTTTGCATCGGTCGAGAAATCCGAGCGCGAAAAATCGCCGGTCGCATTTGTCGCGCGCAACGGTGACGACGTGGCGTTCATCCCATACGCGCGCGAAGACCGGCTATTAAATTTTTCGCGATTTGAAATCGAAGGGGCGGAGAATATCGCGCCCGAGGGGGTGGAAGCGTTTGTCTTCACCGAACGCGGCGTTTACCGGCCGGGCGACGAAATCCACATCGGCCTGATCGTGAAGCAGCGGAACTGGCGCGCGAATCTCAAAGGCCTGCCAATCGAGACGGAGGTGATGGATGCGCGCGATCTGCGCGTCCAAACAAGGAAGGTTGCACTGACTGAGAGCGGTTTTTCCGAGTTCAGTTATCAGACTGCGATCGAGTCGCCCACCGGGCTTTACACCTTCAACGTCTACCTGATCAAAAACGGCAAACGCGAAACGCTTCTCGGGTCAACCACTGCGACGGTCAAGGAATTCCTGCCCGACCGGATGAAAATTGAAACACGCCTTTCGCAAAAAGAGTCGCGGGGCTGGATCGATCCGGCGAATACGCGCGCTTCCATTGTGCTCGCAAATCTTTACGGCACGCCTGCGAGCGATCGCCGCGTTACCGGAAAGATCGAACTGACACCGGCCGCGTTCAGTTTTTCTGAGTTCCGCGACTTCACGTTTTTCGATCCACTCTTGGATGAGAAGAAATCGCGCCGTGAGCAATCCGTGGATCTCGGGGAAAAGAAGACGGACGATGCCGGCAAGACCGAATTCGACCTGCAACTGGAAAGGTTCGCGGATGCGACTTACGCCATGCGATTCATCGCGGAAGGTTTTGAAAACGAAAGCGGGCGAAGCGTGACCGGCGACATCAGCACGCTTGTTTCCGCGCTTCCCTACGTGATCGGTTGGAAAGCGGATGGCGATCTCAATTATATCGAGGCAAACAAACCGCGCGGTCTCGAGCTGATCGCAGTCGATTCCCAGCTGAATCGGATTGCGGTCGAAAATGTCACTCTCAACATCATCCGGCAGGAATATGTTTCCGTGCTGAAGAAGCAGGAGAATGGGAATTACGGCTACGAATCGGTCCTGAAGGAGCAGGTCGCGAAGTCAGAACGAATTTCCTTGCCCGGGAATGGTTTGCATTACTCCATTCCGACGACGGAACCGGGAAATTATCTGCTGGAGCTACGCGATGATCAAAACCGAACTCTCAACAAACTTCACTTCTCGGTCGTCGGCCAGGGAGCGAACCCGCGCACGCTGGAAAAAAATGCCGAGCTTGAAGTGAAACTCGATCGCAAGGATTACCATGCCGGCGACGAAATTGCAGTCAGCATCACTGCCCCTTACGCCGGCAGCGGCCTGATCACGATCGAGCGCGACAAAGTCTACGCGCACCAGTGGTTTCAAACGAATAGCGCTGGTAGCGTGCAGCACATTCGGCTGCCAACTGACTTCGAAGGTAGCGGCTACATCAATGTTGCATTTGTCCGTGCGCTCGATTCGAAGGAAATCTTCGTTAGTCCATTGAGTTACGGGGTCGTTCCATTCATGGCGAATGTGGACAAACGCCGGCTCAAGATTGAGATCGACGCGCCCGTAAAATCTAAACCGGGCGAACCGCTTCGCATCAGCTACAAGACGGACCGACCGGGCAAGATTGTTATTTTCGCAGTCGACCAGGGGATTCTGCAGGTGACCGATTACAAAACGCCCGATCCACTTGGTTACTTTTTCCGAAAATGCGCGCTTGGGGTGAAAACCGCGCAGATCGTCGACCTCATTATTCCGGAGTTCTCGCTGCTGCGATCGGTCTCCGCGTTCGGAGGCGGCGAAGAGGTACAGCGCTTGAATCCATTCAAGCGAGTTACTGAAAAACCAGTCGTATTTTGGTCGGGAATTCTCGATGCCGATTCAGCCGCACGTCAGGTCACTTACGATGTGCCCGATTTTTTCGACGGCTCGTTAAGAATCATGGCGGTCGCCGTTTCAAACGAAACTACCGGCTCGGCTGAGCGTGATGCGCTCATCCGCGGACCGTTTGTGATTACACCCAGTGTGCCGGTCTTGGCCGCACCAGGCGACGAATTCGAAGCCGGCGTAACCATTGCGAACAGCACGGAGGGTTCCGGCGAAAACGCGGAAATCGACTTACACGAGGAGACCTCCGCTCACTTGTCGACCGTCGGACCGTCCAGCCAGAAAATGCGAATTGCTGAAGGACACGAAGCAAGCACCGCCTTCCGTTTTCGCGTAAATGACCAGCTCGGTTCCGGTGAAATCAAATTCGTGGTCAACGGAAACGGTACAGAGATGCAGCGTCGCGCTACTTTGAGTGTCCGGCCTCCGGCGCCATTTGTCACCGATGTCCGCAGCGGCAATTTCAAAAACAGCAACATCCAAATTCCAATCACGCGTACGATGTATTCCGAATCTGCCAAACGCGAGGCGTCGATCGCCGCCGTCCCGCTCGGACTCGCGCATGGTCTGGATGCCTTTTTGAAAAATTTTCCGTACGGGTGCAGCGAGCAGCTCACAAGCGGCGCATTTTGCCGGCTGCTCCTGGCTGATGAAGCAGACTTCGGGTTAAATCGGGCGGAAATCACCAGGCAGCTCGAACACACTTTTGAAGTTTTGCGACGACGCCAAAACGATCAGGGTGGATTTGGGTATTGGGCACCGGAGAATGGCGATCACATCAGCTTCGTGTCGGTTTACGTGATGGATTTTCTGAGCGCCGCCAAAGCCGCAGGGTTTTCGCCTCCGGCCGAAATGTTTTCAACCGGTTTGCGCAATCTGCAAAAAATAGCCGCGCGCGAACCATCGAACTTTTTCGAGGCTCGCACCGTCGCTTACGCGATCTATCTCCTCACGCGCGAGGGCGTCGTCACCACCAATTACATTTTGAACCTGCGCGATTATCTCGACAAGAATCACCCTAACGACTGGCAGGGCGACCTGACAGGAGTCTATCTCGCCGGCTCGCTCAAGCTTTTGCACAAAGACAGCGATGCGGAGCGGTTAATCGAAAAATACAGAATTGATAGTCGCACGGGGCAGTTCTGTGACGATTTCAATCAGCCGCTGGGCGCCAACTCGCAATACATCGCTGTTCTTGCTCGCGACTTTCCGGACCGCCTCCGCAAAATCTCTGCGGCCGATTTCGAGAAGATTCTCGGCGAAATCTCTGACGGCCAGTTCAACACTTTATCCGCAGCATATTCTGTGTCGGCACTCAAATCGTATTCGCACACGATTGCTCAGAACCCGCCGGACCAGAGCATTACGGAATTCGGTAACGGAGGCGGAACCCGCTTGACCAGCGGCGTGAAATTGTTGCAGCAGCACGAATTTTCAAGCAACGCGACCGGGTTACGGTTTCAAAGTTCGCGGGTCAACGGGCCGGCAGCATTTTATCAGGTCATCGAAGCGGGTTTCGACCGCAAACTGCCTAACGAAGCGCTCGTAAATGGCCTCGAAGTGTATCGCGAGTTGCTCGATAAAGACGATCGCCCAGTCACGCAAACAAAACTCGGCGAACCGATCCACGTTCGCCTGCACGTTCGCGCAGCCGGTACCGAGCCGGTGACGAACGTCGCGCTGGTCGATCTGCTGCCTGGCGGTTTTGAAATTGTCGGCTCTTCGGTCCGTGCCGGCGTTTCGTCCATCGCTGGAGTTGATTACGTCGATCTTCGGGAAGATCGCGCCGTATTTTTCGCGACCGTGACCAATCGCGTTCTCGAGATCAACTACCAGATAAAATCAACTAATCGCGGCGAGTTCGTGGTGCCGCCTATCTTCGCCGCGTCCATGTACGATCGAAACATCAAGGGCCGTGGCGTCGGCGGGAAAATATCGGTAACCGAATGAAATCGTCCCAAAAAATATTGCGTCCACTGATCTGCAGTTGCGCCGCGTTGACATTGATCTGGCTGGCGTTGCCGAAACGATCGCTTCTCGACGGTATTCCGTTTTCGCAATGCGTGCACGATCGCAACGGAAAATTGCTGCGGGTGACACTTGCGCCCGATCAAAAATATCGGATTTGGACTCCGCTGCGCGAGATTTCACCGGAGCTGGTTAGGGCGACATTACAATACGAAGACAAATATTATGGGCGGCATCCGGGAGTTAATCCAATCGCCCTGTTTCGATCCGTCATCGATCTGGCTCGTTTCCGCCACGTCACCACCGGCGGATCGACTATCACGATGCAGGTCGCACGTCTCCGGTTTCATCTTCACACGCGATCGGTTCCCGGAAAGCTCCGGCAAATTGTTTATGCACTCGAGCTTGAACGACATTATTCGAAAGCCGAAATTCTTGAGGCTTATCTCAATCTTGCGCCGTATGGCCGAAACATTGAAGGGGTTGGCGCCGCCAGTCAGCTCTATTTCAATAAAACCGCAATGCATTTGAGTGGACCTGAAGCAGTCGCACTGAGCGTCATTCCCCAAAGTCCGGCTCGTCGCGGATTGAGCGATCGCGAGAATTCGTCGGTCACTTCCGCGCAAAAGAACTGGTACGACCGCGCAAAGATCGAAGTCGGGAGCGATTTCTCAGCAAGACTCTTCAGTCCGCTCGCCCGCGAAAACAACAAAATGCGCGCCCCGCAGTTTGTTCAACAAGTTCTCGAGACCGAAAAAGCCCGGGACCAAGTCGTGACAACACTGGATTTCGAAAGACAGCTACTGATCGAGCGTCGAATTCGGGATTACGTCGCAGCTAATCGCGGCCGTGGCATCAAGAATGCCGCAGCGCTGTTAGTCGACACGCGGACGATGGATGTGCTTTCACAGGTTGGCTCCGCTGATTTTTACAACCCTGAGATTGATGGACAGGTGGATGGAACTCGCTGCCCGCGTTCGCCCGGCTCGACTTTGAAGCCGTTTGTTTATGCGCTCGCGCTCGATCAGGGATTGATTCATCCGTTGTCGGTCTTGGCGGATACAGCGCGAAGTTTTGGCGATTACAATCCGGAAAACTACGATCGCGAATTTGTGGGGCCGATCCGGGCCTGCGATGCGCTGGCGCGCAGTCGAAATCTACCGGCGGTTGCGCTCACGGCCCAACTCTCGCATCCTACGCTCTACGAATTTTTGCGCGGCGCCGCCGTTCAATTGCCGCGAAGCGAGGCGGTCTACGGACTCGCGCTACCGCTCGGGGGCGCGGAAGTTTCAATGCAGGATTTGGTTCGGCTTTATGCCGCGCTGGCAAACAATGGCGAGTTGCGGCCGCTCCGGCACACCAGCCGCGACCCGATTCCAGCGAAGGGACGCAGGCTCGTCAGTCCGGAAGCCGCATTCCTCACCCTGGAAATGCTGAACGTTCCGCGTCCGGAGTTAAATTACGTCGATTCAAATCAAATCGCGCCGGTGTTTTGGAAAACCGGAACTTCTCACGGATTTCGCGACGCCTGGACGATCGCAGTGTTCGATCACTACGTCCTCGGAATCTGGGTTGGAAATTTCGATGGCCAGCCCAGCAACGCCTTCATTGGCCGGAGCGCGGCCGCGCCGCTGGCCTTTCAGATTATCGATAGCCTGCGGACCAGCTGGCCGGAGCCTAACGAGCCACATTTGCCACCGCCGAGCGCAAACCTAAAGCGGGTCGAATTTTGCGCCGTGTCCGGCGATCTCCCGGGGGAACATTGCACGGATCGGGTTCAAGGGTGGTTTATTCCCGGAGTCTCGCCGATCAAGACCTGCGACGTGCATCAGGAAGTGTTGATCGATGTTGCCAGCGGTCTGCGGGTGGCGGTTGACGACGGAACGCGAAAGGTGTGCCGCGAGGTCTACGAATTCTGGCCGAGCGAATTTCTGTCGATTTTTGCCCGGGCAGGAGTGCAGCGACGAACCCCGCCACCATTTCTGCCGGAAACCGATCCGGAACTCACGTCCCGCAATGGCACGGCTCCGCGAATTGTGACCCCATTCAACGAAAGCGCGGGAGAAGTTTTACAATCGAGTTCGGTTCCGCTGCATGCGCATACCGACGCGGATGTGCGCGAGATTTATTGGTTCGCGGACAAGGCGTTCATTGGAAAATGCAAAGCGAATGACGTTCTGGCCTGGAATTCAGCACCCGGTCACTACGAGTTGACCGCCCTCGACGATCACGGCCGCTCAAGTTCGTGTTCGTTGACTGTTCGCTAAACGCGGATAATTGCGACGGTCACGGACCGCCGCTAAAGGTAACAGCGATGTCTCGCCAATATACGCTTCAGCGCGCCCCAAGATCCTCATCGATCCATATCGATTATGCGGCCGAGTTGAACGAGCAACAGTACGCGGCTGTCACCGCGTCGCCTGGCCCGCTCCTGGTGATTGCAGGCGCAGGTTCCGGCAAAACGCGGACGCTGACATATCGCGTGGCCTATTTGCTCGAGAACGGAATCGATCCACGAAATATCTTGCTGCTCACTTTCACAAACAAGGCCGCGCGGCAAATGCTCGATCGAGTTGCGAATTTGTTGCCGATCGACGCCAGCGGAATATGGGGCGGCACCTTTCATTCGATCGGCAATCGGATGTTACGCCGGCACGGCAGCGCGCTCGGTTATTCAAGCGGGTTCACGATCATGGATCGCGAAGACCAGAAAGATTTGATCAACACCGTCGTCGCCAATGCCGGGATCGACCCGAAAGAAATCCGATTCCCGAAAGGCGATGTGCTCGGCGAGATCTTCAGTTTCGTGGTCAACACCGAGACGGCAATGGAAGAATTACTCGCCGAAAAGTATCCGTATTTCCTGCCCCTGCTCGAGAAAATCAAAGACGTTCGCGGACGCTACGAGAAGAAAAAAAAGGCAACCAACTCGATGGATTTCGATGATTTGCTCGAGAAGACGCTTTCGATGTTGCAGCAACACGAGCAGATCGCGGCGTTTTATCGGCGGCAATTTCAATTCATCCTGGTGGACGAATATCAGGATACGAACAAAATCCAGGCCGATTTCGTCGATTTGCTCGGACGCGATCATCGCAACGTGATGGTCGTGGGCGATGACGCACAGTCGATTTACTCCTGGCGCGGCGCGAATTTCCAAAACATTCTCGAATTTCCAAAGCGTTATTCGGACGCGCAGGTCTTCAAGATCGAGATGAATTATCGGAGCGTGCCGGAGATTCTGCAGGTCGCAAACGCAGCCATCGCCGCCAACGTCGACCAGTTCCAGAAAAATCTGCAGCCGACACGTCAATCGAACGTGGGCAAACCGGCAGTTGTCGCGCTAAACGACGGCAGCGAACAGGCGCAATTTGTGGCGCAGCGGATTCTTGAGTTACGTGACGAAAATATCGATCTCAACGAGATCGCGGTGCTGTATCGCGCACATTATCACGCGCTCGAGTTACAACTCGAGCTCTCGCGTCGCGGAATTCCCTATCAAATCACAAGTGGTATTCGATTTTTCGAACAGGCCCACATCAAAGATGTCATTTCGTTTCTTCGAATAGTGGCGAATCCGAAAGACGAGGTCGCATTCAAACGATTGGTCAAATTACTGCCTGGAATTGGGGGGCGCAGCGCGGAAAACCTGTGGAATAGCTGGAACAAGTCGTTGAACGAAAACGGCGCGATTTCATCCTGGAGCGAACGCTTACTCGCGATGAGCGTTGGTCCAAGATCGAAGAAACACTGGACACAACTTGCCCACACCCTGGGAGAGATTGCGCCCCGCGGCCAACCCAACCCGCCATCGGAAATGATCAGCTCCGTGGTTGAAGCGATTTACGATGATTACGCCAAGGTCAATTTCACCAATTACGAATTACGTCGCGAAGATTTGAACCAGCTCTCCGCGTTCGCCAGGCAATTCCAAGATTTGAATGAATTCTTGTCGCAACTGGCGTTGATCAGCAACGTCGACGCCGAGGCCGCGCCGAATCAAACGGCCGACAAAGAAGCGGTGAATCTTTCATCCGTGCATCAAGCCAAAGGCCTGGAGTTTCACACCGTTTTCGTCATTTGGTTGACTGACGGAATGTTTCCGAGCAGTCGCTCGCTCGACGCGCGCGACGCGCTTGAAGAGGAGCGGCGGCTTTTTTATGTCGCGGTCACGCGGGCCAAGGACGAACTCTATCTCACCTATCCGCATATGCGTCTGACCGGCGGCTATGGCGATGTTTTCCAGCGGCCATCGCGGTTTCTCAAAGAGATTCCCAATAACCTGGTCGAGGACTGGCAAGTTCGAAGGCAATAAACGTCCGTTCGCAGATGGCGATGAGAATGGGACAGATTCGCAAAACAATCTCTGAAAATCTGTGTAATCTCCGGACGCAATGAATCTGTCCCCAAATAAAAAAATCGCGGGCGTGCTCGCTCCAATTTTTGCCCTGCGGCGCGAAGGGGATCTCGGAATCGGCGACCTGGCGGGGTTGCGTGAGTTTATCGACTGGCTCGCGGAAGCCGGATTTCACCTGGTGCAATTGCTGCCGATCAATGAAACAGGTCCCGACAACAGTCCCTACAACGCGATTAGCGCAACCGCAATTGAACCGACGACACTGGATCTGTCGCCGCATGCGCTCGAAGACTTGAACCGTGACGACTTCGCCTCCGTCGCCGCAAACGTCGATTTGGAAAAGTTGCGGCGCGGGCCGGTAAAATATCGCCGGGTCAAAAAATTAAAGCACGAACTGATGGAGAAAGCGTTCGGGAAGTTTTGCGCAAGCGCCGGCCGGGACCGTCGCGGGCAATTCGAAAAATTCTGCGCTGAGGAATCAGCCTGGCTTGGAAACTACACGTTTTTTCGCGCACTGATGGAGGAAAACCAGGGAACCGAACAATGGGATAGGTGGCAAACTAAACACCGCGCACCGCAGATCGCTCGTGCCTGGCTCGATCGCCAATCACTGGAAAAACGGGAAAATTTTGAACGTCGCCGACAATTTTTCTGTTACGTCCAATGGATCGCGCACAAACAATGGCGTGAAATAAAGTCGTACGCCGAAAGCCGTGGGGTCGCGCTGATGGGCGACATTCCGTTCGGCGTCAGTTATTACAGCGGCGATGTCTGGGCACATCCGGATCAATTCACGCTCGACTGGAGCGGCGGTGCGCCGCCCGAAATTTATTTCAAGGACGACGAATTTACCCAGAAATGGGGCCAAAACTGGGGCATTCCGTTATATCGCTGGGACGTAATGCGCGCGAACAATTTCGATTGGTGGCGGCAACGCGTCCGCGGAGTTCGGCAAATATTCCATTTGTTTCGAATCGACCACATCCTCGGATTTTACCGGATCTATTCGTTTCCATGGCGCCCGCGGCTGAATAGGGAATTCCTGCCTCTCGACTGGAACCAAATGCTTGAACGAACGGGCGGGCGGGCTCCGCGTTTCGCCCCGCGAGACGATTCAAATCCCCAAAATTGTGAAGCAAATCGACGCGAGGGCGAAGAATATCTCCGAATGGTGCTTGGGGAAGCCGGAGCGGAACGCGTCGTGGGCGAGGACCTCGGGACCGTGCCGGATTACGTCCGTCCGCATCTGCTTTCTTTAGGCATCGCCGGTTTCAAAATCCCGCAATGGGAAATTCAAAACGGCAAAGTCATTCCCGGCTCTCAATATCAGCGCCTATCGGTTGCCACCTACGCGACGCACGATCACAAACCCGTTCGAAAATTATGGGAGGAAGCACTCGAACCGCCCTCCTCCGATTCCGACCAGGCGCGCGATAATATCAATAAGATCGCCGACTTCGCCGGCTTTCAGCGGCAGAGCGAGCAGGTCTATTTTGAGAGGGACTTTTATCCGGTAATAATGGAAGGGCTTTTTAAGTGCGAATCGTGGATCGCAATTGTGATGATCACTGACCTGCTGGCTCGGAATTACCGTTTTAACGTTCCCGGGACAGCGGTTAGCACAAATTGGGCGCGCCGGATGCAGCGGAGCGTTTCCCAACTGCGCTCCAGTCGAAAAGAACAGCGGCGGATGAAACTGATTCGCGAATTGTTGGAAAAGGCAGGCCGGCTATAGCGAGATCCCTCGCAGCAAAAAAATCTGCGTGAATCTGCGAAATCTGCGGATAAAAAGAGATATGCAATCTCCCGTCAAAGTTGCCGTCACCGGCGCGGCCGGACAAATCGGCTATTCGCTCCTTTTCCGTATCGCTTCCGGTCAGATGTTCGGGCCGGATCAGCCGGTTGCCCTGCATCTTCTTGAAATCCCGGTGGCGCTCGGAGCGCTCGATGGGGTGGTCATGGAGCTGAACGATTGCGCGTTTCCACTTTTGCACTCCGTTGTCCCGACAGCCGACCTGGACGAAGGATTTCGCGACGTCAATTGGGCGTTGCTCGTCGGGAGCGTGCCGCGAAAAGCCGGGATGGAGCGCAAAGATCTGCTCGGCATCAATGGCAAAATCTTTGTCGGCCAGGGCAAAGCCATTGAGAAGAACGGGGCCGCCGATGTCCGTGTCCTCGTTATCGGAAATCCCTGCAACACAAATTGCCTGATCGCGATGAATAATGCCAAAGACGTCCCGCGCGACCGCTGGTTCGCTATGACTCGGCTTGATGAAAATCGCGCGCGCGCGCAACTTGCGCACAAAGCGGGCGTCGAAATTACACGCGTTACGAACATGACCATCTGGGGAAATCATTCGGCAACGCAATATCCGGATTTTTACAATGCGAAGATCGACAGTCGGCCGGCGAATGAAGTGATCGCGGACGAAAAATGGTTGCAGGGCGAGTTTATTTCGATGGTGCAACAGCGCGGGGCGGCAATTATCAAGGCCCGCGGTCTTTCGTCGGCTGCCTCGGCTGCAAACGCGGTCGTCGATACCGTCCGGTTTCTGACCAACGACACGCCCGCCAACAATTGGCACAGCGTCGCTGTTTGCGCGGATGGGAGTTACGACGTCGAAAGAGATCTAATCTCGTCGTTTCCGGTTCGCGTCCGCGGCGGGAAATGGGAGGTTGTGCAAAAACTTCCGCTGAACGATTTCAGCCTAGACAAGATCGAAAAATCGGTTGCGGAATTGAAAGAAGAGAAGTCGCTGGTCAGCGAACTATTGCCATAACCTGGAGGATGTGCGCTTTCGGCGCGCGCTACTGTTTGGGACACGACAACGCGTGTTGCTGCGATCTCACATTTTTAATTTCTGCCCGGTTAACTTCTCAAACGCCTCGATATATTTCGCGGCCGTGCGCGCGATCACGTCGCCCGGCAGCTTCGGCCCGGGTGGAGTTTTGTCCCAATCGAGCGTTTCGAGATAATCACGCACAAATTGTTTGTCGAAGCTCGGTGGGCTGTGGCCGACAACATAGTGATCTTTCGGCCAGAATCGGGACGAATCAGGTGTCAGAACTTCATCGATCAACAGAAGTTTGTCGCCGATTTGTCCGAACTCGAATTTGGTATCGGCGACAATGATCCCGCACTGCGCAGCATGATCTCGTCCTTTCGAATAAATCTCCAAACTCAGATCCTTGACCCGCTCCGCGACCTTGACTCCAAGAATTTGCGCACACCTTTTCATATCGATGTTTTCATCGTGACCGGTCTCGGCTTTTGTCGCCGGCGTGAAAATTGGCTCGGGCAACTGCGACCCGAGCTTGAGTCCGCCCGGCAATTTGATTCCACAAACGCTCTGCGATTCCTGATATTCTTTCCAACCGGAGCCGGCAAGATAGCCACGAACGACACATTCCACCGCCAGCGGCTTGGTCTTTTTCACGATCATCGATCGTCCCGAAAGCTGCTCCCGAAATGGTTGAAGTTCTTTCGGAAACTCAGCGAAATCGGCCGTCACGAAGTGATTGTCGATGTTGCTGAAGCGTTTGAACCAAAAGGCCGAGAGCTGATTTAGGACCGCGCCTTTTTTCGGAATTGGATCGGGCAATATCACGTCGAATGCCGAAATCCGGTCGGTCGCGACGAAAAGAAGCGTATCGGTCAGATCGAAGACTTCGCGGACCTTGCCACTCCGCAATTTTTTGATTCCGGGCAGATCGACAATCGATTGTGCGGCTATTTGCATTTAACATTGTTGTCATGGCAGGAATCGTCGTCAAACCGCGCGCGAGAGTTCTTCACGGCCACGATTGGGTTTTTTCGAGTGAGGTGCTGAAAATCTTCGGCAAACCGACTGATGGCGATGTGATTTCCCTGAAAGATGGGCGCGACCATTTGATCGGCAGCGCGATTTACAATTCGAAATCGCAAATTGTTGCGCGGCGTTTCTCGCGTCGAAAACAGGATCTCGATCTCGATTTCTTCACCCGCCGGATTGCACAAGCAGCGGAATATCGTGACCGCAGGAAAGTTGATCCAAAATTACGGCGGGTTATTTGGAGCGAAAGCGACGGATTGCCAGGCGTTGTCCTCGATCGCTATGGCGATCATTTCGTGCTTCAGACCCTCACCCTCGGGATGGATTTGCGAAAAAGTCTGATCGTCCAAGCGATCGTCGATATTTTTGGCGAGCAGATTGCGATCATCGAACGCAACGATGCGCCGGTGAGGAAGGCAGAGGGACTTGAGTTACGGGCCGGCGTCCTGAAGGGCTCCGCTCCGTCGACGCCAATCTCGATTGAAATCAATGGGACGCGACCGGGCGTGCCTCTCCAATTCCAGATCGATCTTCTGCGCGGGCACAAGACCGGTTTTTACCTGGACCAGCGCGACAATTATCAAATTGTCGCCGAGCATGCCCGCGACCGCCGACTGCTCGATTGTTTCACCAATCAAGGCGCATTCGCGCTGGCGGGCGCGTGTGCAGGCGCGGCCGAAGTCACGGGCGTGGACGAAAATGCCGAAAGTATCGCGGCGGCGAAGCGGAACGCAGAGCGAAACAAGCTGGTCGTCGATTGGCGCGCACAGGATGTGTTCCAATTCTTGCGCGCAGCGGAGAAGGCGGATGCGCAATTCGACCTGATTATCTTGGATCCGCCGTCGTTTGCGAAAGCAAAAGGCGGACTGCGCGACGCAATGAGAGGTTATCGCGAACTGCATCTGCGAGCGTTTAAGCTGCTTTCGAAAGATGGCGTGCTTGCAACGTTCTCCTGTTCGCATCATGTGAGCGAGACCGCGTTCGCGCAAAGCATTGCCGATGCGTTGGTCGATGCCCGGCGTTCGGCCAGAAAACTTCGACGCTTCGAACAGGCGATCGATCATCCTGTTCTGCCAACATTGCCGGAGACCGAATATTTTAAAGGTTTTCTCCTCGAAATGATGCCGGGCCGATAGGAAATTTCTTTTCGGAAAAATTCTGGAATTCTGAGCGCGACTCATTAATGTGGCGTCGGTGAGTCACGCGCAGAGGACGAGAGCGCGGCGAGATGAAAAAGTTTGATATGCCCGAAAAAATTCGACCGATCGAGCAGATGCTGGAATTGAATGAGGAAGAACCGCTCTCCACCGAGCACCTCGATTCGCAGGTTCAAAAAGCGCAGGAGCAATTGCTTCAGCTTAAACGGCAGCAGGAACAAATCGAAAAGCAAAAGCGCGAACTGGAAGAACTTAGCCGGCGGCAGGAGGAATTGGACCGAGGTCGAGCGGACATGACCGACAAGCTGTCGCGATCGCTGGTGGTGCTGGAACGCGAGGCGTACGACGCCCAGAAGCGGCTCGAGCAACTGCGCGCGACCCGAGAAAGCTTCGGCCAACATTTGGAATTAATCGAAGCGATCGACCCGAAAAGCTGGAACCCGGCGGACCTGCACAAGGAGTTGAGTCGGGCGCTTAGCACAGTGGAAAGCGCGAGATCTGAATTCACTCAGCAGAGAAGTCGACTGCAAGCCACCGGCGACATCGAAGACGATCAGGTGCTGCCGGAAGTCGCGCCCGAAGTTGGCAATCTCGGCGGCCGGTCGTTTTCGCAATGGTTGAAGATCGGTTTTGCTTTCAGTTTGCCGCTGATCGTTTTTGGATTGATTGCGCTCGTTGTCTTTTTCTGGATGGCTTCCTCGCCCCGGTGATGCTGCATGCTTCGGCGCCCGATTAGATCGACAACCACTCTCGATCAAACCAAGGAACAATTGGCGCAACAGGAGTCGGAGCTGCGCGATCAAATGCAAAAATTGGAAAAGATGATCGCGGAGGCGCCGCGACTGGCTCAGGAAGTTGAGCGGCGCCAGCGCGAAGAACTGTTAACCCGGGCGAGCGAAGGCCGGAATCGTCTTGACGTCTCAATCGCGCTGCATGACAAGCGTTACGAAACAGGGGTTGAACAACCTCGCGGCTCGCTTCGGAAAGAGCGGCGCGAAGGAAGAATCGTTTTTCTCGTCCTGGTGGTGGTTTTCGCCGCCGCTGTAATTTGGATCGCTACACATCTGCATTTTTAGTTCATGCCCGATACATCTGGAATTGACGTCGGTTATGTCGCCAAACTGGCGCGATTGAATCTAAGCGACGAGGAAACGCAGCTGTTTCAAAAACAGCTCGGCGACGTTTTGCAATACGCTGACAAGCTGCGTCAGATCGATGTGAGTCACGTGGAAGCTCTGGCTCATGCAATTCCCGTGTTCAATGTCTTTCGTGAAGACGAGCCGCGTGACTGGTTCACTGCCGAGGAGGCATTGAGCAACGCGCCGCGTCAGGCAAACAACCTTTTTATTGTCACCAAAGTCGTCGAATGAAGCTGGCTGATTTGCCGGCCCTGACGATTGCCGACCTGCAGACTTTGCTGCGCAGGGGAGAGGTTTCGCCGACTGACGTGCTCAAAGCATTGCGCGCGCGGATCGAAAAGGTCGATCTGACGCTTGACGCGTATTTGTCGCTCGATTTTGAAACGGCGGTGAAGGAAGCCGAGAAAACGGACGTGAATCTGCCGCTCGGCGGCGTGCCGATCGCGATCAAGGACATTATCAACGTCGCCGGTCAACCCTGCACCTGCGCTTCGAAAATTTTGGGGAATTACCGATCCCCTTACGACGCGACCGTTATTCGAAATCTGCGAGCAGCTGGGGCAATTCCGCTCGGCAAAACAAACATGGATGAGTTCGCAATGGGCTCGTCGACCGAGAATTCGGGATTTAAACCGACGCGCAATCCCTGGGATTTATCGCGCGTGCCCGGCGGTTCGAGTGGAGGCTCGGCCGCGGCAGTCGCAGCCGATGCTGCATTCGGTGCGTTCGGAACGGACACTGGCGGTTCCATTCGGCAACCGGCGGCCCTCAGCGGCGTGGTCGGGGTGAAACCAACTTACGGACGCGTCTCGCGATTTGGCGTGACGGCGTTCGCGTCGTCGCTCGATCAGGTCGGGTCGCTCACCAAAACCGTTCGCGATGCCGCGATGCTGATGCGGGCGATCTCCGGCCCTGATCCGCAAGACAGCACTTCGCTCAACGAACCGGTCGCCGATTATGTTGCTGCCCTTGATCGCGATCTTCGCGGGGTTCGACTGGGCTTGCCAAAGGAGTACCTGATCGAAGGAATCGATTCGCAGGTAAAAAGCGCGATGGATGCCGCGGTCAAACATTTTGGCTCGCTAGGCGCGGAGATTGTCGACGTAAGCCTGCCGCACACCGAATACGGCGTGGCAGTTTATTATTTTGTCGCGACCGCCGAAGCGTCGGCCAACCTCGCGCGATTTGATGGCGTCCGTTACGGCCATCGCGCGGAAAATCCGCGTGATTTGCTCGATCATTACGGGCGGACGCGGGAAGAAGGTTTTGGAGCGGAGGTAAAACGTCGGATCATCCTCGGGACTTATGTCCTGAGTTCCGGTTATTACGATGCCTATTACATTCGCGCGCAAAAAGTGCGGGAATTGATCCGCCAGGATTTCGCGAACGCTTTTCAAAAAGTGGACGCCATTATTTCGCCGACGTCGCCCGTGCCGGCATTCAAACTGGGCGAACGCACGTCCGATCCTTTGCAAATGTATCTGGCCGATGTCTTCACGATTCCGGCAAATCTCGCAGGTATTTGCGGAGTCAGTCTGCCCTGCGGCTTTGCCAAAGTGGATGGCAAACAATTACCGATTGGTCTTCAGTTGTTAGGCAAGCCGCTGGACGAAGGGCGCATTTTTCAAATTGCGAACGCCTACGAGCAAAGCACCGACTGGCACAAACAAAAGCCGCCAATTCAGTGAGGCCGAACTGAAAGTTAAGACAGCCGACGACGGGATTTGAACCCGTGACCTACGGTTTACGAAACCGTTGCTCTACCAGCTGAGCTACGTCGGCATTTGCGTTCTAAAATCGCCGTTTCCACTCTGAAAACAGCGTTTTTGGTATCAATCACTTTAACACAAAAAAAAGACAATAACGCGATTTTACTTGTTTTTGCGTAGGCGGCTGAGAATCCAGCTTTGCACGCAGCCAAAGCGAAAGTGGTCAACAAAGCGCTTGGAATCCTCATCCAGTTCCAAACCCTCAGCTTTCTTATCCGCACGGACAATGAGATGCGTTCCGTCGCGGCGGTGCGCGTCAGCAATCCAGTTTGTTCGGCCGTCACAATTTAGTGCTGACAT
>Ga0187777_10000999_pt1 | contig 18533 bp, 12 predicted proteins | sample 1015_Q2_SP5_10_M_FD_132416 | JGI IMG/M metagenome (GOLD analysis project Ga0187777, IMG submission 132416) | Tropical peat soil microbial communities from peatlands in Department of Meta, Colombia - 1015_Q2_SP5_10_MG | ecosystem: Environmental > Terrestrial > Soil > Wetlands > Peat | place... | reverse complement strand
TGGAGCGGCCTATGGCGGCGTTTGGAAATCCACCAATGCAGCATCGCGCGATCCATCGATCGTGAGTTGGATTCCTCTCACCGATGCGCAAGCAACATTGGCGGTGGGTGCGGTTGCGGTGCAACCGCAACTCTCGAATGCCAACCCAGCCGGAAGCGTGGTCCTCGTTGGCACTGGAGAAGCGAATAGCTCAACGGACTCCTATTACGGACTGGGAATCTTGCGCTCCGCGAACGCCGGGCAGAGTTGGACACTGATCTCGAGCGACAGCACTGGCACAAGGCCGTTCGCAGGAATGGCCTTCAGCAAGATCGCTTTCAGCACCGCAAACCCGAATCTCGCCGTTGCAGCGACATCAGGCGCTTCCGAGGGCATTCTCGAAGGATTGGCCAACCCGCTTACAGCGAATTTGGGCCTCTATTACTCACAAGACGCGGGAAATTCCTGGACCTACGCGAACATGGTCGATGGATCGCAAGCTACCGCCCCAGGATCTGCCACCAGCCTCGCGTACAACGGCGCCACCAACCAATTCTTCGCTGCGATCCGGTATCACGGGTTTTACTTATCGCGCGACGGAATCAACTGGACACGGCTTGTGAATCAGCCCGGAACCGGCCTTACGAGCTCTGCTTGCCCTGCGCAATCGACCAGTTCGACCTGCCCCATCTACCGCGGCGAGATTGCTATCGTGCCGGGCCGGAATGAGATGTACGTTTGGTTTGTCGACACTAACGACAACGATCAGGGTATCTGGCAGAGCACAAACGGTGGGAGCACATGGACTCGAATCGATGACTCCGGTATCACAAATTGCGGTGACAACCTAGGCTGCGGTACCGAAGATGGGACCTACAACCTGGCACTGGCCGCGGTTCCCGACGGCGGCGCGACCGATCTTTATGCGGGAGCCATCAACCTTTATAAGTGTCAGATCACCAGTGTTGTCGCGGATTGCGGGGGTGCGGCGCCAAATTCATTCATCAATCTGACTCATGTGTACGGATGCAGCTCCATTGCAAAGCTGCATCCGGCGCAACATGCGATCTCCTTCTTGCTGCTCAACAACAACGTCCAGGATCTGATGTACTTTGCCAATGACGGCGGAGTTTACCGAGCTCTTGATGGCTTTGGCGGGCTCATTATGGGTTCATGCGGAAACAGTAATCAATTCGACAGCCTCAACGAGACGCTCGGGCCGATAACGCAGTTTGTCTGGTTTTCAGAGGCCACTGGGAACAATGGTTACCCGATCCTTGGCGGAACACAAGGAAATGGGGCACCTGCCACGGAATCGGCGGCAGCAGATTCTTCCTGGCTGAATGTGAACGCCGGGGACGTGGGTTATACACAGATCAATCCCAGCAACCCCGATGAATGGTTCGTCTCCACACCTCCCGATGCAGACTCGGGAGTGAACATCTATCGATGCGAATCCGGGATCAATTGCCACACAGAAGATTTTGAAAATGATGAAGTCGTGACCAGTGTGACCGTGGGCGAAGACATAGGTGGCTTTTATCCGCCGTACATTCTCGATCCGCAGAACTCATCGGAACTGATTGTAGGCACCTGCCGCGTGTGGCGTGGATCCACTAACGGTTCTGGATTTTCGTCGCTTAGCGGCAATTTTGAATCCGGCGGCAGCGGCGTTTGCACCGGCGGCGAAACCAACCTTGTGCGCTCGTTAGCCGGGGGAGGACCACTCGATGATCAAAAGCTTTCGAGCGTAATTTATGCTGGAACCGATGGCTACGGACCACTGATACCAACGACTCCTACTGGCGGACGTGTATGGGTAAGCACGAACCCCACTGACGAAAATTCCTGGGCTGACCAAACCGGCTCGATAAATCCCGACGCATTCCCAATATCGGGTATCGCGCTCGATGGCGCGGATGCGAGTGGCTTGACGGCATACGTGACGATCATGGGTTTCCATGCTTCCCATGTATGGAAAACAACGAATGGGGGCGCAAGCTGGATTGATTTCAGTGGCAACCTCCCGGATGCGCCTGTGAACGCCGTGCTGGTCGATTCGAGTGCTAGTCCCAGCGAGGTTTACGTTGGCACAGATGTAGGAGTGTTCTCCAGCCCGGGCGTGAGCCCAAGCTGGACAGAGGTCGGGCCCTCGCCGACAAACGGCCAAACGGGGTACCTGCCGAATGTCACGGTTACCGCCCTGCAGATGTTCAACGATGGCCGGGACAAATGGCTACGGGCATCGACGTATGGCCGGGGCATCTGGCAATTCCCGTTGATCACGACACCAGACTTCCTGATGTCTATCTCTAACACTCCTCTGACCGTTTTCGCGGGGTCAAAAGCGGTTTTCCACGGATCAGCTTTCGCCTTGGATGGTTACAACAATTCGGTGAAGATGACTTGTAGCACCGGAGTTTCTGTGCCTCCACCCACGTGCTCAGTCAACCCGAGTTTGTTGACACCGAGTAGCTCAGGAGCGTCATTTACGATCGGTGCTACTGGTTCAGCTGGAGTTTACAGGTTCAACGTTTATGCGGTTGGAACTGACAGCAGTTCCACAACGCATGATGCCGCGGTCACGCTCAACGTGGTGGATTTCAATCTCACTAGCCCCTCCGTCAGTAAGCTAACCATGGGTGCCTCGACCACTTCCGCGCCGATTGCTTTTCAGGTCACTGCGGCGGGTCCATTTTCGCAAGCTGTGAACCTGTCGTGCTCCGGGCTGCCGACTGGGGCTACGTGTAACTTTCAACCCTCGGGTTCGGTGAATCCCACCGCGAGCACGCCGGTAAATGTAACCATGACCATCACCACGGCCTCGAATACGCCTGCGGGAGACTTTGCCGTCACGATCGCCGCATCGGTGACAAACGGACCGAGCAAGAGCCAGACGCTTTCGCTGAAGGTGGGTTCGGACTATTCGCTGACTATCAGTAATCCATCGATCAGCGCGGTTAAAAACGCCTCGGGAGCATTTCAAGGCAAGCTGACGACTCTGAATGGATACAGGAGCGCGGTGAATCTCACTTGCAGCACCGGTGCGCCGCCCACATGTACCGCATCCCCTGCAAGTCTGTCACCGACGGCTAGTGGCGCTCCGTTCACTGTGAAGGTGGGGAGTAACACGGTTGAGACGTACGACTTCCAGATTTTGGCAATTGGCACCGATTCGTCCAAGGTTTTGCACAGTGTTCCAGTAGTATTCACCTCGACCAATGCGAGTTCGACTTTCACGTTCTCAATCAATCCCAGCTCGCAATCCGAATCGATTGCACCCGGAGAAACGGCGAAGTTTCAGATGACTCTGACTCCGTGCACATTATGCGGAGCCTTCCCGAGCACAGTGAATCTGTCTTATTCCGGCTGCCCGCCTCTGAGTACATGCGCGCTAAGTCAGACAACTGTGGCGGCAGGCGCCGGGGCAACGAATGTAAGCTTAAACGTCGTGACAACCGCCGCGGTAACGGCAAGACTCTCTCCCATGCGACGGCAATGGCTATCGATATATGCAGTCTGCCTGTGGACACCGGCCTTGCTATTCATGATTTGCCATATGACGCGACCGCGCTACCGGAAAGACCGTCCAATCATGCTTCTCGCGTTGCTTGTAGAAGTGTTGTGGCTGACAATGTCCTGCGGGGGTGGACTGGAGGGCGGGAGCACAGCTTCGGCCAATCCGGGAACGCCCGCCGGCTCTTACTTTTTGACCGTGACAGCCACAATGACGTCCTCGCCAGCCACACCTTCTCAAACCGCCGATCTGACTTTGACACTGCAGTAATCCTTCTTGGCAAGGCATCCTCACCTGCCTTGGTAAGATGGTCAGCAGATGTTTACCTTCCGGCCAATCGGTTTCGCGCGAACGCCGTACGACGATACTAAGCAGATACCTAAAGGTTTTGGCGCCAAGCATGATGCTGAGGGTGTGTTGGAAATTGCGCCGGAGTTCGAGGCTGGACTAAAAGACATCGAAGGCTTCTCGCATCTTTTCGTGATTTGGCTATTCCACCGCTCGGAGGGATTCGAACTGGTCGGCACTCCCCCAATCGACAATAAGCCGCACGGCGTTTTTGCAACGCGGTCTCCGCGACGCCCAAATCCCATCGGCCTGACAGTGGTCGAACTGTTTCGGCGGGAGGGTGCGAAACTCCACGTTCGTGGCGTGGACATGCTGGATGCCACTCCCATCCTGGACGTCAAACCTTATCTTTCAAACGTTCCTGCAGAAAAGTTGCGCCGTGGTTGGATCGCGGAAGCGGAAGCGCGGCAAGGCCAATAAACGAGCCGGAGGGAACAAAAGAGATGAGGATGAGCGGCACGGTCATTTTGTCCTCGTCTGTTTCGCTGGCATAATCAATTGCAAGGATGTTATCCGATTGCAAATTTTCAGGGCTGCTGACCGACCTGTACGAACTCACTATGGCAGCGGGTTACGTGCAGAGCGGGTTCGAGGCTCGCGCGACCTTTGAGCTGTACGTACGCAGTCTGCCGGAACGCCGGAACTACCTTGTCGCAGCCGGCCTTGAACAGGCACTCGAGTTCCTGGAAAACATGCGCTTTTCCGGAGAAGAGATCGCATACATCCGCAATCTTCCTGTCTTCGGCAAGGTTTCTTCAAAGTTCTTCGATTATTTATCGGATTTCCGTTTCACCGGCGACGTTTGTGCCATACCCGAAGGAACGATCTATTTTCCCGGCGAGCCAGTACTCCGGGTAACCGCGCCGATTGTGCAAGCCCAACTGGTGGAAACCAGTCTCCTTTCCATCCTCCATTTTCAGAGTGTCATCGCCAGCAAAGCCGCCCGCATTACCGCCGCAGCCGCGGGACGGCAGGTAATCGAATTTGGCTCGCGGCGGGCACATGGGATTGAAGCCGGCGTTCTAGCCGCGCGTGCCGCGTACATCGGCGGCTGCGAAGGCACCTCCAATACCTACGCCGGGCATCGTTTCAATATTCCTGTATATGGGACACAGGCCCATTCCTGGATCATGGCCCATGCAGATGAGGCCGAGGCATTCAGCTCATTTCTCGACGTCTTCCCTCAGGCGACCCTGCTCGTCGACACGTATAACGTTCGCGCGGCGGTAGAAAAAATAATTGCGCTGGGGCGAAAGCCGCATGGCATTCGCCTCGACAGCGGCAATGTCCTGGCCGATAGCGAATGGTTACGTAATCGGCTGGACCAGGTCGGCTGGAATGACGTGGAAGTATTCGTCTCCGGTGACCTCGACGAAGAACGCATCGAATCTCTGCTCAATAGCAGCGCGCGCATCAATGGCTTTGGCGTGGGCACTGCTCTGTCGACCTCATCCGATGCCCCAGCACTTGGAGTGATCTACAAATTGGTAGAAGTCGATGTGGGCGGACGAGTACAAAGCGCCGCTAAGTTCAGCGAAGACAAGCACACTTATCCTGGCAGCAAACAGGTGTTTCGCTTTAGCAATCCTGATGGCATTCTCTCGCACGACATCATTGGCCACGAAGATGAGTCTTATCCGGGGGCTCAGCCACTGTTGGTGGGAGTTATGCGGGAAGGCCATCGCATAAATGCAAAAGAAAGCGGCGCAGGTGCACACGCCGCACAAAAACGGTTTCTGGCGGGCCGAGACCGGCTGCCGAAAGCGATCCGGGGGTTGGATGCTGCGGTACGTTTTCCAGTCCAGTACAGCCGAAAGCTCGAGGATCTTTTCATTCAATTCCGCGAAAACCTGGCCAGCAGCCGAACCTGACCTTCTCCAGCCTGACATTCCTTATCACCCTTCTCCGTAGCCCCCATCACTGCAATCTGATTGGCCTTGCGTTAAGCAAAAAGAAGTGAAGGTTTCGCGGTGACACAGGAGGAGCCCATGAAAGCGCTTAAGCTTTTCGCACTTGGCGCGTTTGTTCTTGCCGTCATTGTCATCCTTGTCAACGGCCCCAAGCAGCGCGCCCCAAAGTATAACGCTGCGAGTGAGACCAGGATCACAGGGGTTGTACAGGAGGTAAAGCAGTTCTGGTGCCCGGTAAACGGGGATGAAGGCACACACCTCATGCTTAGAACAAACAGTGGAGTCCTTGAAGTGCATGTGGCACCTCTGCGTTTTCTTCAAGGCAACGGTGTGAGCTTCAACAAAGGCGATCAGATTGAGGTAGTCGGGTCCATGGTGATCTACGAGGGTCACGACGCAATGATCGCGCGCAAGCTTACCCGTGGAGATGCAACCTTTGCGTTTCGAGCACCTGACGGCCGGCCGTTGTGGGTGGAACCGATGCGGGCGTATGTGCGCTAGCGTGCTTCGCGATCGGATGCTTGCGGTTTGGCGACGCGCTCCCAGGTTGTGCCTTGGGGGCTGTCTTTGAGCTGAATGCCGGCTTTCAGGAGGTCCTGGCGGATCTCATCTGCGCGGCGGAAATCACGGTTCTTGCGGGCGAATTGGCGTTCCTCGATCAGCTTTTCTATTTCTTCTTGCGGTATTCCCGTTTCGTCCGCTTGAACCAGCAATTCTTCTGGCGCTGTGGCAAGAAGATTCAGGCCTAAGGTAAGGTCAAACAGAGCCACATTCCTCAGCGCAGTCTCAGGCGCCATGTTTGTATCGGAGAGCAAAGTTGACAACAAAGCCAATGCCCGCGGAGTATTCAAATCTTCCGAAAGAGCTTCATCGAGCGCTGGAGCTCGATTAACATCTGCACAAAGTCCGGACTCCAATAGCTGGCGCACGAGACCGAAATTCGCGCCCCGTGAGAACTTCGTTTCTTCGACTGCGCGAAACCAGGATTGATGTCCCGCTTTCTCTTTTAGTTGGGCAACAATTCTTAACATCCGGTGCAGTCCGGTTTGTGCCGCTTCCAGAGACTTGAACGAAAACTGAAGTTGCTTGCGATAACTCGCCATCAGTATGAAATAACGATATGAGTGAGGATGGAAACCGCGCTCGATCAGGCTTTCCAGGCGCAGGAAATTCCCGGTGGATTTGGACATCTTCTCCTCATCCAGCATGAGAAATTCGTTGTGCATCCACACGTTAACGCCGGACGAGTCACTGTTAAGGAATGCCTGGTTCTGCGCAATTTCGTTCACGTGGTGGACCTGCCGATGATCCACGCCGCCGGTATGAATGTCGAAATGGCGGCCAAGATATTTCAGGCTCATCACCGAGCATTCCAAGTGCCAGCCGGGTGCGCCTGCTCCCCATGGACTGTCCCACTCCATGAGTCGTTGCTTGCCGGGAGGCGAACGCCGCCAAATGGCGAAATCCGCCGGATGACGTTTTCCTGGGATCGCTTCGATTCGTGCGCCAACTTGCAAGTCTTTTCCGTCGATCAAAGCCAGCCGCCCGTAATCCTTGACCTTGCTGGTATCGAAGTACAATCCCGAATCGAGGACGTAAGTGTAGCCTCTATCGCTGATGACCTTCGCAAAATCGAGCATCTCCTCGATGTGATCGGTCGCTTTGCACCACACCGATGGCGACATGATGTTTAACCGATGTAGATCCTTGCGGAATTCCTGGGTGTAGAAGGCAGACAGTTCCCACGGGGATTTTGACGACCGGGCCGAAGCCAACTCCATTTTGTCCTCGCCCTCATCCTGGTCTGATGTCATGTGACCTACATCGGTGATGTTCATGACGTGCAGCACTTCATACCCCTTGAATTGCAATGCCCGCCGAAGCGTGTCATTGAAGAGATAGGCACGAAGATTGCCAATGTGTGCATAGTTGTAAACCGTCAGGCCACAACTGTAGAGCCGCACAAAGGCGGGAGTGATGGAGTGAAACTCTTCCAGCTTCCGTCCCATGCTGTTGAACAGATAGAGAGGGATCGGATTACTTTCGGGTTGCGAACTGGTTTCTGAGTTCGGCACGAGGGTAGCTTAGCAGTGTAGCATTCGCACCGAGGTCAGTTCGATGATCTAAGAATCAAGCGGCGACACCAAGCTTCTCGAATTCTGCCCGCAGTTGCTGCGGGCTTTCGACACGAATCGCATGCATTCCCAAATGCGCGGCGGTGTCGACGTTCAAGGGACGATCATCCACAAAGCAGCATTCCTCTGGCGAGTGCTGGGTGATCTCTAACGCCAGACGGTAAATTCCTTCTTCGGGTTTTCTTAATCCGACATAGCAGGAACTGACGAACACATCGAAGACATCACGCAGGCCGTACTTCTGAATCCGATACTGATTGAGTTCGGCAGATTCGTTGTTGAGCGTGGACATCAGATATCTACAGGAACCGGCCAGGGATCGCGCGAGATCCAGAGTTTCCTGACAAGGCTGCGAAAGAGAGTAGATGAATTGCGTGAAGTCGTCGGGTGTGAAGGGACGCGGGCGGTAAAAGACCGTGCGCTGCAGATAGTCTTGTAAGGTGATTTTGCCCCGTTCAAACGAAGACACCAGCATCTCGTGCCGATCTTCAAAGTCGAGCTCATCCAAATGAAAATGCTGCAGGGCACGCTGGCGCTGGGCACGGTCCCACCCGTTGCTCAGCAGTACGCCGCCGACATCCCAGAAGATGGCCCGAATGTTTGCCAAGGCGATGAGGATAACACGCGCCGACAAATCGAGTTTGATTGTCATCCCGAGCAAGCCTCTTTTGCGCCGCGAGGGATCTGAGCGGGCCGCGCGAAGTTGAGGCGCCTTGCGGGCGTGAACGAAATGGGAGCCCGCAGCCGAAATCCCGAGCGGAGCGAGGGATCTAACCGCGCGTTTGGCTCACCTCCTATGAAAACTGCACCCTCCAATGTTTCAGTTCCGGGAATTCGCAACGGTCCTCGCACTGCGAACTGCGGTGGCAAGTTCTCCCAAAAGCTGCAGGGTCTCGTCCCACCCGATGCACTCGTCGGTAATACTTTGGCCGTAAACGAGCGATTTCCCTGTATCCAATTTCTGCGCACCCTCGACCAGGTTGCTTTCCATCATCACCCCGACAATTCGCTGTTCTCCCCGTTTGATCTGTTCGATCACGTCGCGGCAAACAAATTTTTGATTCTTATGGTCCTTCCTGCTGTTCGCATGACTGCAATCGATCATCACCTGCGGACGAAGACCAGCCTCCTCCAACAGCTTGCACGCCGCTTCAACGGCAACGGCATCATAGTTGGTCGTATCGCGGCCGCCGCGCAGGATCACATGACAGTCGGGATTTCCCGCGGTGACGAAGATTGCCGACTGCCCATACTTCGTGTGTCCCAAAAAAGTGTGGGAAGTTGCAGCGGACTGGAGTGCTTCCACGGCAATCTGCACGTTTCCAGATGTCCCGTTCTTGAATCCCACAGGACAAGAAAGCCCCGAGACTAACTGCCGATGAAGCTGGCTCTCAGTGGTGCGCGCACCAATGGCTCCCCAGCTTACGAGTCCGGCGACGTATTGGGGGATGATGATGTCGAGGAATTCGGTACCCGCCGGCATTCCCATCTCGCCCAGATCGAGGAGAAGTCTGCGGGCTAACCGAAGGCCGTCATTGATGCGGAACGACTCATCCAGATGGGGATCGTTGATTAACCCTTTCCAGCCTACGGTCGTGCGCGGCTTTTCGAAATAAACACGCATGACAAGGACGAACTCGGAAGCGAATTCGTGGCTTGCCTTGACGAGGCGTTCCGAGTATTCCCGCGCCGCGTCCGGATCATGAATCGAACATGGGCCGACGACAACCAGCAGCCTGCGATCGGTGCCTTGGAGAATTTTGACAATGTCGGTTCGCGCTTTGTGGACCGTGGTGGCGGCCACGTCGGTGGTGCTCATCTCCTCTTCCAGGAAAGCAGGAGGAAGAAGAACTTTGCTCTCTCGGATACGTAAATCTTCTACGCGCTGTGGCATTACCCCATTCTACGTTGTCATCCTGAGTGGCCTTTAGGCCACGGAGAATCTATGCATTTCCCCCCCATGCATAAATCCTTAGCTTCGCTCAGGATGACAATTGAACTGATGAGGTACTAGAGCTTACGAACAACTATGAATTCTTGCGGTTGAAACGGCACTGGAACTGAGTGGGGTGGACTTTGCCGCAGGCAAGGGCCATGGTCTCAAAAACTTTCTCGTAGCGGAAACTCGGCTTCTGATAAGGCTTTTTCCCGGCGCGCTTGGGCTCTTTATCCTCGGCTTTGTCGTTCTTCTCGCTCATTCAGCTGATGGCCGCCCTTGTGTGGGTTCGACAGTCTTCCAAGTCAAGCTGATTCCTTCGTGGTCGGTACACAACTCAGGGCGAGTATACAACACTGCATGCGCTACTTAGCCGTGCGATTGATGGTTCACAGGCTGAGGATGCGTGCAAAAGAAAAACCCGGAGGCCGGTGCCTCCGGGTCCCGTGAGTGCGCTGTCAGGTTGTCAGTTCGTGCAGAGCCCGTTGGCGCCCACGTTGCACGCCGTGAAGCTCTGCCGATAGCTCAAGTTGTCAATGTCGCGGAATGTTGGTGTACCCGGCGGCAGGCCCTGAAACGTTGTGAAGTTGTTGTCAAAGATATAGTTTCGGGTCGGCGGAGAGTACACGATGTTGCAGCACTTGAAGATGCCAGTCGCGTAAGTCGAGTAGAAAAGATTCGCTATCGAGCCCTTGTAGTTGAGGATTTGACCACCCCAGTTCTCGATGTAGCGCAAGAAGTTGTGCACGCCGCCATCGGTACCGAAGTCGTTATTGTAGTTGGCATTAGGATAGGGGAAATTGATGTTCTTACCCGCCGCGACGGCAAGTCGGTAATAGGAAGTTGCGGCCACTCGGTTTCCCTGGTTAATCGGATCCTTCAGAATGCTGTTCCAGTCACTCCAACCGTCGGACAAGAACGTGACGCTGTCAGCGATGACGGCCGAGGCCGCTTCACCGGCAGCGTCAGCACCTCCGGCCCAGGTCGGGTCGGCTGCGTTGCTGTTATAGTCGCCCTGTACGTAGACCGGATTTTCTGAACCGACACTGAAGCCGCCACCACCACCGGGCTTAAGCGGCAGATTTCCTAAAGACGCGTCCGTTACCTTCAGAACGTGACGAGCGCCGCTTACCCAATTTCCTTGCACCGTCGGCCCACAAGCGCTAATGCGGTTGGCGGTTGCGGTCATATATGGATCAGGATTTGCTGGCGAGTTGACGACCTCATTGATGTTATTGGCAGCGGTATAAGCCGTCCCTGGGGCTTGCGGCTGCGCCAGATTATAGCCAAGGCCGAGCCCTAGATTCGCTGCACCCCAGTTATCCAGAAATCCATTCAGGTTGGGGTCCTCGGGCGAGAATGGTTTGCCGAAGGCAAGGGCTTCAGAGGCGCCATTCGGTGTCCCTGCGAGGCTGCCGCTGTTGATGACATCTTCCAAACCCGAGTCACCAGTCTTGGTGCCCGCTGTCGCCGCACTCAACCCGGTTCCGTTCGGGTTGGGCAACATTCCTCGACGATCCGAGAAATAAAGAAGGTAGCCATTCTGACTTTGAGATTCCACCAGGCCACCGCTGGCACCAATTCCTCCGGACAACCAGCGCTTCAGATTGCCTACATCCAGCTCGACGGCATTCATTACGCCGTTTGGCGTACAAGTGTTCGGGGGCTGGTTGGCGGGGTTGCCACCGCCGTCGCGAACTTCGCCTTCGCGAATGTCATAGAAATTGATGGGATACCAGTTGTACTGGCTTGGACTTAGTTGGGCCGGGTTGTAATCACCGTACCAGGGACTGTTGGTGTTGATATCGGTCACCACCTCCGGCGGCTGCCCCGGCGTTGATGTTGTCTTGAACGTCCAAGACCACTGGACGCACTTTCCGGCGACGATCTTCGTGCAACCAAGGGCGGTAACGCTGTTGACGGTGACCGATGGGGCTACCCCATTCGCATCCCACCCGCCGTTTCCATCGCGATTCGCCGGCTGTTGCAGACGCAAGATCGCAGTCGGGCTGATCGGATCGCCACCGGCTACGGTCGGAGGCGTAAGGTTGCGCGCGAAACCTAAACCCAGCCACTCCTGGGTCACAGGGTGATAGTTTCCCGCCGCGTCGCGATACTCCACTCGTATATAACCATCGAGCAGATTCCACGCACTCTGGGTAGCTGCGGACGTGGTAATAACAGCAGAACTTTTTGGATTCGGATAAGGCAACGTGAGTGGCGGGTAGCCCGCGCCGCCGGTCACCGTTGCTGCCATAGAATAGTACGGATACGCCCCATTATCCGGGCAGTACACCGGCGTGGCCGGCTGAACGTTGACTGTATTGGTGACGGTCTGGGTCGCATTTCCCGCCGGGTTACATAGCACCAGGAAATCCTGCGGCGGTGCTTTCGTGATGGCCGCCTTGCTTGCCGCTGCGTCCATCAACATATAAGGCGCGACCAGAGCGTTGCCCGTGGTGTTCCCAGGGGCCGTGGTGATGGTATTGGTGCTAAATGCGGTTCCCTTGATGTTCCAGGTTGGGAAAGGGTTCAATGGCCCGAACTCCCAGTCTGTGGATACTTGGGTTGAAGCCGGCGCATTCGAATAGAATGCAGGAGCCGGATTTGCTATCGCGGAGTTCGCGGTAGCGAAGTACATGCTTTGGAAATCGCCGCTGGCCAGCAGTGGCATGGCGGTCTGCTTGATGCCGTTGCTGCTGTTAAACGTATTATCGCCGTCATTGACGTTAGCCAGACGAATGTTTTGAGCATCTGCCGAGCCGCAGTTCACCGCAGGAGCCGCACTGGGATTGCCGCAGGGCAACTCGTCGGGATTGTCAGACAACAGCACGCGAATCTGCGCCAGATTGTATAAACGCGACGCGCTGAGGGTAGCTGAATCGAACCCCGTTGCTCGGCGAATGATTTCGTAATTCTGCGGGCCGCAAGCGATGCCGACCAGGCAGTTATTGTTCACGCCGTTCACAAACGGGAGACTTAATCTTTTTGCGCCAGTGCCACCCGCGGCCCCATTGTTCCCGTCAATGACAAAACCGTTAAAATCGGGTAGGGCTGCAGTTCCGGGCGACGAAAGGGAAACCGTCTGCCAGGAAGGCGGTCCGGTAGTCTGGGCCGAGGTTGGGCCTAACACAACGCTACCCTCGGTAGGATCCATGGCCCCACAGGACGGGTATGCCCCAGGGCAGCCGCCGGACACCATCGGAAGTAAAACTGTGCCAGCATGATTGCCGCCGGCGATGCCGTTGCCGTTAGAGATTACCTGGCGAACGATGTTTCCATAGGCTTCAACCTTACTGGTCAAGGTCAAAGTGGCCCCGTTCCCTTCGGCGAGGTACAAATCGCCATTGGCATGTACGCGGCCAGCAAAAGTGAAGTTGGGCCCGGCAAAGAAACCGCAGTCTCCTTCGCAGAAAATGCCAAACTGGAAAACCGGGATCAAAGCCAATTCCACGGTGCGGTTCATGCTGACTTCGTCGCCCAGAACACCCTGTGCTGTGGCTTGCAGCTGCACGTTCATTAAAGTCGCATTCAGCCCGCTGCTAGTTGTCCCCTGGCTGAAGATGATGTTTCCGGCTGCATCGGTAACCGGCGTTAGTGTGTAGCCGCCATTCGGGAAAGCAGCGCCAGGATTGGGGAAAGTAATGCCGGGAATCGCCGGCGGCCCGGGAACAAACGCCAGGTTCTGGATCTGAGCAGCGGTGGGAGCAAGTGTTTGATTGAGCGCGTTGCCAAGGTCGGAGGTCATTTTCTCAATGCCGCCCTCCGCCGCATGGAAGGTGACGTTGTTCTGCACGTCCTGTGTGCCCACCTTCACTTCGGTGTTCACCATCATGAGCATGCCGATGGCTAACCCAGAGAGGAGAAACAACAAGATCAGGGTTGTAATAAGCGTGAAACACCTCGACTGATTTCTTTGGCCAGACATTGTTAACGTCCTCATCCTCATTGCCAACTCCTCCCGAACTGCATTCCTTCTCAGCTGCGGTATCCCTCGTCAGTAGCGCTGGTTGTAGCTCATGTTTCGCGCGCTGAGTGATGTCTGAAGATCAAAACTCTGAAACCCCTGAGTCGCCATCAGCGACGTCTTCACTCCGTAAAGCTGTCCGTGGACGGTCAAGTGGGTAATGTTGATCTTGCGAATCAGGTTGGGGGATGTGCCCCCGGCTTCACCACCATCACCGGATTGATTCAGCAGGTTCCCACTGGTGTCGTAGGTGTCATAAGTAAACTGCATGTTGGCCACGTTGTCAGCCAGCGGAATCGCCGGTTGGCCATTCACTTGGCGATAGAGCATAGTGGTCGTGTGGCCGGACGCATCGACCCAGTTCTGTAGATAGTACGTAATCACAAAAATGCGGGTGATGGGGACACCGGCGAGCGGTCCACCGCCGGCTGGGCCGAGTTTGGTCAGATCGTTGTTCTGCCCGGACTGATTCAAATTCAAGGTGTCGCCATTTGCAAAGGTTATGACGTACTGAGAGCCACCCGCACAAGGATTGCCTGCGCAAGGGGTGGGCGCGCCGACCGGCCCGGCGACACCCGTAACCTCACCTACAGCCACCAGATTGTTCACTGTCGGGCCGACCATAATGATGTCGCCCGGCAACAAACCGTTCACCGTGTTATTGAGTGCCGGCGGATAAACCAAACCGGGAGACAAAATACAGCTTGCCGGTGGCGGATTCGGAGGCGCCATAAACGTCAGGACGTTGCCCGTCGCGTTGAAGTTAACTGGGTTTACGTTCGTAGCCCCGCTATAGCAGCTCATCGGGAGATTGGTATCGCTGTAAGTGACGGTGATTATGTCGCTCCGCGTCACGCTGCCTGGAGGGATGATCCCGCGCTGGAAGCCGGGCATAATCGGATACAAAGTGGGCACGCACCCGCCGCCGACGCAGGGATAGTTGATAGCTCCAGTGGGAGGACAGACCGGCCCCGCCGAGCAACCGTATGTTGGCGCGGCTGTGTTGGGCAGAGCGATACTGTCGCCGGGCACCCCCGTCAAACCAGCACCTGCAAGGCTTATGTCTTTCAGCAACATGGATTCAGAGCCGCGCAGGTCCTGCTGCAACTCAGCTCTCTGCTGAATCACCCAGGTCGCATCCACACCTGTGCTGTAAAGCTTCACGGCCGCACCGGTGATCACCAGCCCAAGTGCCAATGCCATTAACAACTCAATCAAGCTGAAGCCGCGACTCGCATGTGATAGTCGGCGCATAGTCCCTCTTAGCGGTACTGCGAAATTACAGTGTTGAGAACGTAGTTTTGGGGGACGTGCAACTGGGGAGTGATATAAGTCACGGTGATCGTGATTGAGTTCAGTGTGGGATCCGTGCCGCCTCCGGCGAGTGTGAACGGCGTAATCGCAATCGTTCGCGTGTAGTTGGTGAGGCTGTAGCAATTGTCCGGAGGACAGGTCCCAGCATAAACGCCATTGGGACCAGGCTGCTCCAGAACCTGAGGTCCCGCGGCGGCGTCATCGGACGTGCCAATGATGCCGTCAGCTCCAGGCAAATTGATGGGCAGCGGACCGGCAACAAAGATTCCGCAGTTTTGCCCGACGGCGCAATTTCCGTTCGCGATCTGCACCCACTGAATCTGGGCGGTTTCTCGCGCTGTCAAGATGCCTTCGAGCGCTTCGTTCGCCAGTCGCTTAGCAATGGCAGTCTGCTCCGAGGTTTGCGTGGATGCCATGGCAATGCCCATTACCGCCAGCAAACTCACCAGCCCGACGGTCATGATCACCATCGAGAACATGACTTCCAGCAGACTGAAACCGCGCTGGTGCTTAGCAGAGGGGCGAGATGAATTGAAGTTGGCAGTCATCAGTTTTGACTCCAGTAGGGATTGCCGCCGGTTACGTAAAGCCGCCATCCTCGAATACGGCCGGTCGCTCCCCAAAACGTAATGGCGTGTGAACTGTAGAGGTCGCCGGCACGCGCGATATAAAGCACGCCATTGTTGATGTTTCCATTCACATCCGAGCCAGTGCCGTCGGGGTTGAAATAGATCACCGTTTTACTGCCGCCGGCGACGTTCTGGTCGAAATCGATCGCCGTGGCTCCAGCACCAAAACCATCAGGCACTTTGTTCGCAGCCGTCGGGATGCCGTTCACGGCGACGAAGGTCACGTCCGTGGGCAACGGATAGGTAGTCACCACGGTGCCATTCCCCACCCGTGTGAGTGTGATGGTGTTCGGGTTCACGGCATTATTGAAAGTCACCGAAAATTGCTGGCGCTGGCCAACCGCGTAGTCACGGCCCTGGCGAATGGCCGCTAACGTCTGGTTGTATGCGTTGTTCACACGCTCAGCTTTTAGCGCAGGTTGGATCGCTGTGACAGCGATTCCACTGACAATCAGGATGATGGTCACAACGATCATCATCTCGATCAGCGAAAAGCCGCGCATACGGCTGTAAGTCATCTCACGGTGTTTGCTCAGCACTTCGGAACTCATGCCTTGTCTCTTCTTTCGTCGCAGGCAATAGCCTGCGTCAAAGGCCAATTTGTCATGGGCTGTATGGGAGTGGGGGCCTCCGCCAGCACGGCCTTGGCCTGTTCCGGCTAAGTCTCATCGTATGAAGAATCCAGAAGTCGGCAAAGTACCGAAGGGCCGACTGCGGCGTGAGACTTACGTAAGGTAATATGGCGAGAAAACTCCGGTCACTTTGGCATCAAGCTGGAGAAAATTGGCTTGCTGAGCGGCGTCCGAGGGACCCGGCGAATGGGGAAGCAACCGGAATTCGGTCGCTCGTTTGCTTCCCGCGCCGCAAACTTCAGTAACTTGTCGTAACTTGCCGCGGGCACCTACGATGCAGGTGAGTATGGCGCTCACTTCGCTTATCGTGTGTGCGGACGCGGAAGCCGTGCAGGTGCTCACTCATATTTTTCATGACTTGGGCATTGAGGCGGCGAATTGCGCGGACCCTTCTGTGGCCAAGGAACGGCTGCCGGAAAACCGCTTCGATATTGTTGTGGTCGACTGCCGGAATGAGACTTCCTCCACAGCTTTGATATCCAGCATCAGGAACTCTCCGCTGCAGCGGAACAGCGTGATTGTGGCTCTGGTCAAAGCGGGCAGCCGAGCGTCCGAAACCTTTGAGACGGGGGCCAACCTTCTGCTGTATAAACCACTGTCTCGGGAGCGCGCGTTCCATAGCTTGCAAACCGCGAAGGGACTGGTTCGGCGGGAGCGTCGTGGAAAACTGCGAATTCCTGTTCAAGTGCCGGCTTCAATCGCTTACGCCGGTAAAGAGGATGCTGCGGCGACCGTGGTCGAAATAAGTGAAACCGGTATTGGCATTCAGACGTTGGACAACCTGCCGCGAAATGCAAAGGTCTATTTCCATTTCGCCTTACCCGGGCAAGACGCGGCAATTCAACTCGCGGGCGAGGTGATGTGGCGGGCCGCCAGCGGCCGCGTGGGCGTGCGATTCGTGAATGTGCCTCAGACCTCCAAGCGAGTTTTGCAGCAGTGGGTGGAAGAGCAGGCAACTGCAGACTCGGGTTCCCGTTCGAATCCGGAATCCAATTCCAGAATAACCGTGCGGTTCTCAACAGGATTGGGGCTGCTTTCGGCTTCTGCGCCCGACCGTCGCAATCTCTTGCGGCGCACCTGCTGCATTGGAGCCGAGATTTACCGGGCGGATGGCAGCGTGCCGCATCGTTGCACGCTCAGCGATCTCAGCACTGGCGGATGTTACGTTGAAACCACCGAACCCTTTCCGGAGGGCACCGTTCTGACCATTGTGGTGAGAACGCTTGACCTGAAGGTTTGTGTGGCCGGAAAAGTCCAAAGCATGAATCGCGGCTACGGCATGGGTGTGCACTTCAATCTGAGCACAGAGCACGAACGACAGCAGGTCGAGCAACTGCTTGCTTGCGCAGAACAGAATTCGAGAATCAACCGATAATCTTCAAAGCGGCGGACTTGAGTTCGCTATCGCCACGGGAACGCTAAAGTCTCTACCTTTTTGCTCCGAGCCAAGCGCGAGAACGGCCATAAGGAGCGCGATGTTAGTAATTTCGAAGCTGGCCAGTGCCCAGCTATAGCCGAGTTTTCCCCGCAAAGCGTATTCGATGGTATTGGTTCCCGCTGCAAAGAGAATTCCCAGCTGATAGGCAAATCCAGGCATCAACCCACGCACGTTGTCAGGTGAGAGCTCGTTGAGGTGAGCCGGAATCACGCCCCAAGCCCCTTGCACACCAACCTGCATCAGGAAAGCTCCGAGAGCGAGCGCCAGCAGCGACGCACCAAACGACCAGGCCGGAATCACTGCAAGCGAGAGAATCAATGCCAGAATCATGCTTCTGCGGCGTCCCCATGCTTGCGACAGCTGCCCGAAAACGATCGCCCCGAGTACTGCACCCACGTTGTAGAGGATTGCGATGTAAGAAACCCATGCTGAGGAAAAGCCGTGTGCGGACTTGAGAAAATCGGGATAGAGGTCCTGGGTGCCATGGGAAAGAAACATCATCAAAGTCATGAGCAATACCAGATAAGAAAAGAGTTTCCAATGTCCTCCGGCGGTGCGCACAATAGAAGATATGGAGGGAGCGTGATGTTGCTTCCAGGCTTCGGATTCGCGAACTCGGAATCGTATGTAGAACGCCAGCAGGGCGGGAGCGCCGCCCACCCAAAACATGGCACGCCAACCCCAAGCGGGCAACACAAATCGCGCCGCAACCGCGGCCAGCAAATAGC
>Ga0187777_10000998_pt1 | contig 18543 bp, 15 predicted proteins | sample 1015_Q2_SP5_10_M_FD_132416 | JGI IMG/M metagenome (GOLD analysis project Ga0187777, IMG submission 132416) | Tropical peat soil microbial communities from peatlands in Department of Meta, Colombia - 1015_Q2_SP5_10_MG | ecosystem: Environmental > Terrestrial > Soil > Wetlands > Peat | place... | reverse complement strand
GCTCGATGGCGTGACAGGCACGACGGCGGTGCACATCTGCTTCGGTTACGCCGCCATCATTCACGTGCGGCCATCCGGTTACTCCTTTCTGCCCGAGCTCGCCGAGTGTCGCTGCCAGCAGGTGTCGATCGAGACCGCACAGTCGAGCCTTGACTGCGCGGTGCTCAAGCGGTTGCCGGGCAAGAAAATCGTCCTTGGCGTCATCGACCTCGCCAGTCACGAGGTCGAATCGCCCGAGCTGGTGGCGAGCCGCATCCGCCGCGCGCTGCCCTACGTCGAGGCGGCGAACCTGCTGGTAGCGCCGGACTGTGGCATGAAGTACCTGCCGCGCGAGGTTGCCTTCGGCAAGCTCCAGGCCATGGTCGCCGGCGCACGCCTGGTGCGCCGCGAGCTCGAAGGCTCAGGCGTGGCTCCGGGCACGGGCGTGAATTCCTAACAATCCCAAGCAGAAGAGGGGGGTCTCACATGTTCACTGCGTTGCGCCGAATAGTTTCAGCACTGAGCGCCGCCCTCGGCGCCTTGGCCCTCGCCGCGCCTGTCTGGGTGCAGGCTCAGACCCAGACTCAGGCCAAGACGGCCGAGCCGGGCCTCGAGGAGGTAGTGGTCACGGCCCGCAGGCTCGAAGAAGTGCTGCTCAATGTGCCGGTGACCGTGGACGCGTTCACTCAGCAGACGATCGAGGCGGCGGGAATTGAAGCGCCGCGCGATTTCGTCGCCTTGGTCCCGAATATGACCATGGTCGAGGTGCAGAACGTCGGCAACTCATTCATCACCATCCGCGGTATCTCGCAGGCGCGCAACAGCGCGCCGTCGGTTGCCGTATTGGTCGATGGGGTGCTCGAGCCCAATCCCTACGAGTTCGACCAGGGGCTGAATGATGTCACGTCGATCCAGGTGCTGAAGGGTCCTCAGGGCGCCTTATACGGCCGCAACGCCATCGGTGGCGCGATCATCATTAACACTGCCGAGCCTTCCGATCACTTTGAAGGTGTGGCCAGGGTGGGGGTGGGCAATGGGGTGTCCGAGAAGGCTCAGCTGGCCCTCGGCGGGCCGATGGACTCGGCGGGGACGCTCAAGTATCGCGTCTCACTCAACTTCTACAACACCGGCGGTTACCTGGACAACACTTACCTGAACACCAATTCAGACCCATACCGGGAGTACTCCGGACGGCTGCGACTGCTGTGGAAACCCTCCGACCAGTGGACCGCGGACCTGCGATTTTTGGAAGATTACGTCGATACGACCGCCTACTACTACATCATTCCGAGGTCCGACGAGGCGAATCCCTTCAGTAGTTTCACTACGCCACCCAACGCGAACGACATCACGAGCCCGATCCAGACCAACAACCTCGGCACGGACTCCCGGACCGTGACCGATATCGCGCTCAAACTTGATTATGCCGCACGACTCGGCACGTTCACGTCGATAACCGACTGGGACCATACCAAGGAAATCGATACCGGCGACGCCTACGATTTCCGCCCCGTTACCACGTCGATCGCGTACAACTGTCCGGCTTGCTTTGGGGCGATACCTCCGCCAACACCCGCCCAGGGCGGACCGTTCGATTTGAGCCAGAGCCAATACATCGACGTGACCACCTGGAGCGAGGAGCTGCGCTTCACCTCGAACAAACTCGGCGCTTTCCAGTGGATCGCGGGCGCGTATTACATTCACACCGAACGCTTCATTTCCACCGACAATCTCTACGACAGGGGAGCGGGTATACCGCGGGTCTATTATCAGCCGATTGTCGATCCGACCAATCCGTACGCGACCAACACCAATGAGACGTTTCTCGCGGACTCGCAGAACAATAATGCCTGGGCTGTGTTCGCCGATGCCATCTACGACTTCAGCCGGCAGTTTCAGCTCGATGTCGCCTTCCGCTACGACCAGGATAATGTGCAGAACACCACCGATACGCCCAACGCGTTCCTGCCTCCTGCGACAAAGCCTGGTGCATACACCGGCTTGGTGCGCACGGAGACTTTTGACGCGCCGCAGCCCAAGTTCACGCTGCGCTACAAGCCGAGCGATGATCTGACCTTCTATGGTGGCTGGAGCCGCGGGTTTCGCAGCGGCGGCTTCAACCAGACCGGTGTCGGCGCCATCGCCGCGGCCTCAGGACAGAAGGGCGTCAATGACATCTTCCAGGCTGAGATCGCCGACACCTGGGAAATCGGTGGCAAGAGCCAGTTCTTCGACCGGCGGCTGACGGTGAACGCGGCTCTGTTCGACACCACTTCCACCAATGGCTACTTCTTCTACTACAGTGCGGCAACTTCGACGCAGAATCTGGGCAATCTCGATGCCACGTACAAGGGCGGGGAGATCGAGGTGACCGCCGCGGCAACGAACTGGCTCGACGTTTATGCGGCCTATGGCTACACCAACGGCAAGATCACCAACATGGCGGATCCTACGGTGATCGGCAACAAGCCGCCGCTGCTCACCCAGGACACCGTCAACGCGGGCTTCCAGGTCCACGCGCCGCTCGGTGGCGGGGTGAACGGTGTGCTGCGCCTGGATTATCAGAACCTCGGCCGCACCTGGTGGGACCCGTATAATGTGACCTCGCGCGATCCGGTCGGCCTGCTGGATCTGCGGGCGGGCCTCCAGAGCGAGCGCTGGTCGGTGACCGCCTGGTCGAAGAATCTCACCAACACGCTGTACAACGAGGAGTTCTCGCCGGGCGGCTTCCTGTGGAGGGCCCTGCCGCGCCGCTACGGGGTGGATTTCATGTACAAATTCTGAGAAGGAGGAACTGCCATGGCGCAGACCAACAAACTGCCCTCACGGCTGCATCACACCGCTTACGTGACCAGGGATCAGGAGAAGACCCGGCGGTTCTACGAAGACGTCATCGGACTGCCGCTGATGGCCACCTGGTGCGAATCGGATGAGCTCTTCGGTAAGGTGCGCACCTACGTGCATACCTTCTATGGAATCGGCGATGGAGGTGCGCTGGCGTTCTTTCAGTTTGCCGATCCGGCGGATCAGGAGGAGTTCGGTCCGAAGATGCCGCCGACTCCATTCCATCACATTGCGCTCCGGGTCGACGCCGAAACTCAGGCCGCCATCGAGGCGCGCATTGCCAAGGCGGGCATCAAGCCTCCCGACACCTACGTGCTCGAGCACGGCTACTGTCGCTCGGTGTATGTGAGCGATCCCAACGGCCTGATTCTCGAATTCACGCGCGATCATCCGGATGCCGAAAAGATCGCGCGCGACCGGCGCGCCGACGCACACCAGTCGCTCAGGCGCTGGCTGGCGGGGGATCACACGTCGAACAACACCTATCGCTGAGAGCTAACTACCGGACTGTTCCGTCGTGCGCGAATTCGATGAGCAGAGCATTACACAGGCGGTGATCGGACGGCTCGCCGCGTGCGAAGACCCCCGGTTCGCGCGCATCATGACCTCGCTGGTCACTCATCTGCACGACTTCGTCCGGGAAGTGAGTCTGACGGAGGCCGAGTGGTTTACGGCCATTCAGTTTCTCACTGACGTTGGCAAGGCCTGCACCGACAAGCGTCAGGAATTCATCCTGCTATCCGATACGCTCGGGGTGTCGGTGCTCGTCATTACGCTCAACCATCCGGCACACGACGGCAGCGTCGAATCGACGGTCCAGGGCCCGTTCTATTGGGAAGGTGCTCCCGAGCTGCCGCGCGGCAGTAATCTTGCGCAAGGGGTCAAGGGCGAGCCCGCCTTCTATTCGGGACGCGTGCTGAGCACCGACGGCCGACCGCTGGCGAACGCGCTGCTGGACATCTGGTCGGGCGATGGCGAAGGCAACTACGACATGCAGATCTCCGGTGAGACCGGCATGAAGGCCCGCGGCAGGATCCGCACCGATATCGAGGGGCGTTACTGGTTTCGGTCGATCAGGCCGACCTTCTACCCGGTGCCGACCGACGGGCCGGTCGGGCGGATGCTGCGCAAGATGGCGCGCCATCCGTATCGTCCCGGACACGTGCACATGATTGTTTCGGCGCCTGGACACTTGCCGGCGACGACCCACTTGTTTGTCGCTGGCAGCCGATACCTCGATTCCGACGCTGTGTTCGGCATGAAGGAGTCGCTCGTGGTGGACTTCAACCGGCATCCGCCGGGACCCGGCCCCGACGGCGAGCGACTGGACACCCCCTTCTACACGGTCAGCTATGACTTCCGGCTGCGGCCCGCCGTCGCCGCGGCGTCGGACAAAACCTGAGGGAGCGGGGGTAGGGTCATGAGGGCAAACGCGGGCCGCATCCTGACCACTCACGTTGGCAGTCTTCCACGCAGTCAGGCGGTCACGGACGTGCTCTTCGCGCGCGAGCGCGAAGAGCCGCGTGATGTCACGAGGGACGACGCGGTCATCACCGAGGCGGTCGCCGACGTCGTGCGCCGGCAGGTCGAGGTCGGCATCGACATCGTCAGCGATGGCGAGATGAGCAAGATCAGCTACGCGACCTACATCGCGCGCCGCTTGGCGGGGTTCGCGGGCGACACCCCACGCGAGCCGGGCCAGGACCTGGTTGAGTTCCCCGGCCTCCTGCGCAAACTCGCCGAACGGGGCGCGACGGCCAAGTACCGGCGTCCCCGCTGTGTCGCGGCAGTGACCGTCAAGGACACGAAACCGGTGGAGGCGGACATCCGCAACCTCAACGCCGCGGCCGCGGCGGCGCATCCAACGGGCACCTTCATGAACGCGGCCTCGCCCGGTGTGATCGCGCTCTTTCAACCGAACGACTATTACCGCACGCAGGATGAGTACCTCGAGGCGCTCGCCGCCGCACTGCAGACCGAATACGAGTCCATCGCCGGCGCGGGCATAGTCCTGCAGATTGACGCCCCGGATCTGGCGATGGGACGTCACACCATGTATCGGGACCGTTCGCTGGAGGAGTTCGAGGGACTCGCTGCGCGGCACATTGAGGTTCTCAACTACGCCTTGCGGAATGTGCCTGCGGAGCGCGCGCGCATGCACGTGTGTTGGGGCAACTACGAAGGACCGCACCACTACGACGTACCGATGGCGCGCCTGCTGCCGATCGTGCTCAAGGCCAAACCGCAGGGGCTCCTGTTCGAGGCGGCCAACCCGCGGCACGCTCACGAATGGGCGGTCTTCAAAAACGCAAACATCCCGGAAGACAAGATATTGATTCCGGGAATGCTCACTACCACAACCAACTATATCGAGCATCCCGAACTCGTCGCCGAGCGACTCGAGCGCTTCGCGCACATCGTCGGTCGAGAGCGGGTCATGGCCGGCACCGATTGCGGGTTCGGCACCTTTGCAGGTTTCGGACCGGTCGAGCCCGATATTGCGTATCTGAAGCTCAAATCCCTGGTCGAGGGCGCGCGAATCGCATCGTGCCGGCTCTGGGGGTAGTGCGTGAGGGCTGTGCCTCGCATCCCGGTCACCGCGACCCGCTCCGACGCCCCGGCCGACACGAGTTCTGGCGCGATCTCCAGGATCGAGACACGCCCGACGGTCCCTCCCACACCTTTCCGCTTCTATGACAACCGCCAGAAGTATCTGGCCTTCGTCAACACCTGCAACGAGAAGGCCTCCATTGCGCGTCGAGCCATGCGCGAGTTGCAGCTCGTGCATCCCTCGCCTCCGGCACTGCGCCTATTTGATGCGGGAATGGGGGATGCAACCGTGCTGGCACGGGTCATGCGCAGCGCCCATCACGCTTTTCCGACGGTGCCCATGCTCGTGGTCGCCAAAGAGATCAGCCTGGAGGACGTGCGGCTAGGATTGGAGAAGATGCCGGACCGCTTTCACGAACACCCCGCCACGGTCCTTGTGATTACCAACCTGCACTACGCCGAAGCACCGCGACTCATGCCACGGGATGTGAGGTTCGCGGCGGCTCTGAACTGGCAGGAAGTGCGGTTGTCCGGAGACTCAGCGCATCAGTACGCTGAACAGATAGAGGAACTCGCCGCGACGCTTGGCCACGGATGGGAAACCAAGCCGAGCGAGAGCTCCGGCAACCCTATCTACGTACGTCCATCCGTGCTCACCATCTACCGCGATGATCAGAGATTCCTGCTCGATTCGGTCATTCCCAAACCCGGGCGAACATTCGAGGACTACGACTTCATTCTCGCCTCGCAACCGTGGCGCGCGCGCACGTCGGCCAAATTCAAGGTCGAGAAAGTCCTGGCGCCGCTCGCGCGCAGTCTGGCGCCCGGCGGACGCATGCTGGCTATCCAGTCACACGGAAGAGATCCGGCTCTGGAAATCATTCAGAAACTCTGGCCGGGAGAAAACCCGTTTAAGGTAGATCGGCATCAGCTGCTCGCGGCTCTGAAATCAGAGCTCGGTCGGCAAGCGCGCGAGTTTTCCCTCGCCGCACAATCTGACGATAAGGCGATCTTTCGCTACCAGATGCACACCTTGCCCTCGGAGATCTCTGATCGCATTGGCACCTCGACGCTGTTTGCGGCCTGGAACGCGGCCATCTATGTAAATCAGATTGAGGATGAACGGCTGGATTCGGTGGTCCAGACCGGTGCGTATCTGGAAGCGACCCAGGCCGTCCTGCAACAGTACGGCGGTTTGTGGTTTAACGACGAAACATTCGTGGTCAGCCGGCGCGGGTCGTGAGCGGGACCGACCTCACTAGACCTAGGCGCACGGTGGGATCCTGGCCAACGACATGAGGGGCGAAGCACCGGTCCTGATCGCGGGCGGCGGGTTGGTAGGTCTCTCGGCCGCGGCATTCCTCGCGCAGCAGGGTGTCCGGTCGCTGACCATCGAGCGTCTTCCCGCAAGCTCGCCGCTCCCTCGCGCCGCCTTCTTTCATATGCGAACTCTCGAGATGTTTCGCGGCCTCGGCATTGAGGACGCTGTGCGCACACAATCCGCAAAAGAGTTCGTACCTGAAGGCGCCATCATTGCCATGGAGACACTCTCAGGCAGGAAGCTTGCGGACATCATCCCGAATCTGAACGAAGGCATCGACGCACTAAGCCCATGTCGGCGGCTGTTTCTGAATCAGCCAACTCTTGAACCCATCCTGCGTGATTGCGCGCGCGCTGGCGGCGCCCGCATCGTGCAAGGAGCCGAGATCGTCGATGTGCACCAGGACTCCGGCGGGGTCAGTCTGACGATCCAGAGCAGCAACGATAAAGGCCCGCGCGAGGTTCGCGGTGATTACCTGATCGCCGCAGACGGCGCGCACTCGAGCATCCGCACCGCGTTGGGAATTGACTACGAGGGGCGTGGTGCATTTTCGAACTCTGTGACGATCTACTTCACTGCGGACCTCTCTCCGTACATCGGGGACAAAGCCTGGAGTCTGATCTATGTAAACAATCCGACGTTACGAGGATTCTTTCGCCTCAATCGTGCAGCCACGGCCGGGTTCCTCGCGGTGAACATCATCGGGGACCCAGCGATCGATCCTGAGGCAGCCGTGAACGCGGGCGCTGACACGAGCGAGGCGCGGCTCATCGAGCTCGTCCGCGCCGGAGTGGGCAAGCGAGATCTTGCCGTGAAGATCGACGGCTGCAGTCGCTGGCGTGCCACGGCGAACGTCGCCCGCAGGCTACGCGAGGGCCGCATATTCATCGCAGGCGACGCGGCGCATCTCATGCCGCCCAACGGTGGATTCGGCGGGAATACCGGCATCCACGATGCCCACAATCTTGCCTGGAAACTCGCCCTCGTCATCAAGGGACACGCCGGTCCCGGGCTGCTTGACACCTATGAGACGGAACGTAGGCCAGTCGCGATCTTCACAGTCGAACAGGCGTTTTCCCGCTATGTGGCACGCACGGCGCCCTGGCTGGCGGCACGCGTTCAGCCCGAGCCTCTTGTCGATGATCTGCATATCGAACTCGGCTATCTGTACAACTCACCACTGGGTGTGCATGCAGATCCCCGCAGTACAGGCGGCGTACCGGGTTCGCGTGCGCCACACCTTTGGCTCGAGCGCCGTGGCAAGCAAGTCTCGACGATTGATCTGGCGGGCCGGTATGTTCTGCTTGCTGGCGCGGCAGGCTCCGCCTGGGTAGAGGCTGCGAAGGAGTTGACTCAAGGGTTCGAGGGAGTGCCGCTCGATTCCTACTGCATCGGACGCGACCTGGTAGACATGGAACAGCGCTTTCCGGCGGTCTACGGGATTTCCAATGCGGGCACTTCTCTTGTGCGTCCCGACGGATTTGTCGCCTGGAATTGCCCCGAAGGCGTGGCCCAGCCCGTCACGGCGCTGCAGGCGGCGCTGAACGCGAGCCTCTGTTCTCGCTAATTTCTGCCAGCTTTACCTTGCTTGCAGATCGCGGCGACGTTCTCCAGCTTGTGCTGAAGCGGCGCCATCCGCAATTTGCTGAGGGCGCCGCGTTGCAACGTTCACCGTGCTGCTCGTGAACTCTCGGCGAAGTCACGCGTCTCTGACGTTGCGAGACCGCTCTGTTGGCGCTTCCGCTGTTAGCATGAACCGCGGCTTCCAAAGACGCGAAGGAGAAATTGCGCTGGTGCACTCGGCTGAGGGTTGATCGAGGGTGGTGTCCTCAGTCATACGGCAGGGGCAAACTGCAACAAGATGAGGCTCGCGGAGAGCGACGCATGAGAGGTGTGTACGATGACCGAGCGTAAGAAGGTGGCCGTTGTAGTTGGCGTAGGGCCCGGAATCGGAGCTGCTCTCGCGCGGCGCTTCGCGAAGGCAGGTTATGCGGTAGCGATGTTGGCGCGAAATCGCGCCACGCTCGATGCGCTCGAGCGCGAGATCGATGGCGCGCGCGGCTATACCTGCGACGTTGGTGCCGCGGACTCCGTGGCACGTGCCTTTGCCGCGATCGGGACCGATCTTGGTGAGGTTGAGGTGCTGCTGTACAACGCGGGCTCGGGGGTGTTCGGAGACGTCGGGACCATCACCCCGGAGCAGTTCGAGGCATCTTGGCGCGTGAACGCCTACGGGGCGCTGCTATGCGCTCGCCAAGTGATCCCGGCGATGAAGGCGGCTGCGAGCGGCTCGATCATATTCACCGGCGCTACCGCATCGCGTCGCGGTGTGCCGCGGACCGCCGCCTTTGCCCCGGCCAAGGCAGCCCAGCGAAGCCTCGCGGAGTCGATGGCGCGGTCCCTTTGGCCTTCGGGCATCCATGTTTCCTTAATCATTGTGGACGGAGTGGTCGATCTAGCCAGAACGCGTCAGGCGATGTCCGAAAAGCCCGACAGCTACTTCATCAAACCGTCCGCGGTAGCGGAAATGGCCTTCCAGCTCACCTGCCAGGATCGCAGCGCTTGGAGCTTCGAGATCGAAGCGCGGCCCTTTGCCGAGCACTGGTGAAGGGTGCTGGCGACGCGCCAAGCTGTTCTTCGTATATCCGCCGGCGCTTTTCGTCGACCTACACGCGCCAGCGGCGTTGCTCCTCAACTGGCAGATCGTAGCGGGCGAGGAAGTCCGCGAGCCGCTGCCCTTCGGCCGCGGCGCCCCGCTGCGCGCGGATGAGATGGCGCGGCGGTCGCGCGACCCTGCGCTGTCGCAGGAGCGCACTCAAGCGGCGCCAGTGGAGCCCATCGCTCGCCCCGCGCACCCCGACGGCCACCACCGCGTAGCCATGGTGTGAGTACTCCGCGATCTGATCGGCAATTACGGCGAGCAGCAGGTTTTGTTTGCCTGATCGAGGAAGTTGCAGCACACCGTACCCGCTAGCGTCGAGCACACGTAGCACATCGGGTAGGGTCGCGCGGGCGCGACGCGCCGGATTGATCAGTCTATCGGGCACCAACGCGATACGCCAGCCTCGCGCGTCGCCGCTCACTGTGAGCTCGAATCCTCGCGCCGCGAGCCTGGTGCGCCGTCGCAACTGTCCAGAAACTGCTCCAGGTCGGCTCGCGAACCGGCCTCATCGAAGCGACCCATGTCCAAAGCCCAGCCCGTGGCCGGAAGGGCTGGCAGGCCGCGGCGCGAAAGCTCAGCCTCCAGCTCCTCGATCCACACGCCGCGGCGCGGCACGATCTCCCAGTCATCTTCCGGCCGGTTGGGCCGTCCGCCCCAGTCGGGTTTGCTGGATGTGAAGCGCACGCCGGTTGAGGGGCTTCCATCGAGCCCGATCAGGATTACCTCATCGCCATGGCGTAGATGCTGCTCAATAAGTGGCGCGATCGCCTGGGCGAGCTGTCGGCAGTGGGCTCGATAGGCCGGAGTGTCGTACTGCTCGTAGACCGCCCACCAGCGTCGCACGCCGGCGAAGGCCAGCTCGGGGCAGGGCAGTTGCTGGAGCTCGTATCCGCGGCGGCGCAGTGCCTCGACGACCGGACTCACCAGACCTCTGTAGTGCGCACCCTCGCAGACTTTGGCGTTCTGGTTCAGGAGACAGTTGGCGACTAGCGCGACCTTGCGCCGTGTCTTCGGCTCCTTGGTCCTCGTGGTTTCAGCTTTTGGCGTGATATTGCCTCCAGTGTTGTGCGATGGCCGCCCGGGTGCACAGCCAGACGCCTTCGTGACGCTGGATATGTTCGAGCAGGCGCGCCAACGCTCCGATTCGGCCTGGGCGTCCGATGATCCGGCCGTGAAGGCCGATGCTCATCATGCGCGCCCGGCCTTCGCTTCCCATGCGGTAGAGGCGGTCGAACGCATCCCGGCAGTACACGAAGAACTGCTCGCCGGTGCTGAAATCGCCCCCGCGCTGCAGGCGGCTGTCATTAGTGTCGAAGCTGTAGGGAATTACGAGGTGTCGCTGGCCCGACACCTCCGTCCAATAGGGGAGGTCGTCGTTGTAGGCGTCGCTATCGTAGAGAAAGCCGCCAATCTCGACGACCAGCCGCCGCGTGTTCGGGCTTGGGCGGCCCGTGTACCAGCCCACGGGTCTGCGGCCGATCAGGCGCGTGATGGCGTCGATGTTGCGCAGCATATCGGCGCGCTCCACTTTCTCGGGAACGGACTGGTAGTCGATCCAGCGCTGTCCGTGACAGGCGACCTCGAAGCCACTCGCCGCGAGCTCCGCTGCGGCCTCGGGGTTGCGCTCGAGAGCCATCCCGACCGCATACACGGTGGCGGGCGCGCGCGCTCTTTTTAGCAATCCCATGATCTCCCAGAAGCCGACGCGACTTCCGTATTCGAACATTGACTCGACATTGAGATTGCGTGCCTCAGAGAGAGCTTCAACCGCACCGAGATCAGTGAGCACCGACTCCGAGTGTGGATCCCCGTGGAGTACGCAAGCCTCTCCGCCCTCCTCGTAGTTGAGCACCAGGGACACCGCGATGCGCGCCCCGTCGGGCCAGCGCGGGTCGGGCGGACGGGAACCGTAGCCGATGAGATCGCGGGGATATTGTTCCTTCGGCGTCATCTTCCTTCCCGACGCGTGCCCGAGGCGCGCTCGGCCGCAATCCAATCCATATAGTCATGGAGCGCCTCGCGCATCGGTCGCGGTCGCCATCCGGTGTCAGCACGGATGCGCGAGATATCGTACGCCCCCCACATACCATCCTTGAGCGTCGGGTCCTGCACGATATCGGCCTCCTCGGGAGCCACGACCTTCGCGCGAAACCCGGGCACTTTTTCGGCTGCCCACCCGACCATCTCGCCGATGGTCGCGGGCACACCGCAGGCGATGTTGTAGGCACTGTAGTGCAGCTGTGGCGTACGCAGCAGAGAGATAATCGCGTGCGCTACGTCGTCGACGTGAATGTAGTCGCCGAGGGCATCGAGCGTATTGACGCGCACAACCTCGATCCCGTCCAAGGCCATATGCGCGATGCGGTTGGGCACGTGGCGGAAGTTGCGGCTTGCCGTAACGCGGTCCATCGGTCCGTAGACCGAGGAGGGACGCACCGATGCGGTCGGCAAGCCAAAAAGATCACCATAGCGTTCCGTGATCAGTTCGGAGGCGAGCTTCGAGATCCCATACAGCCGCCGCGGCATCACGTAGCCATCCTCAGGGAGTGGTTCGCCCGGACGATCGGGGCCGTGATGCTTGTAAACGGCACCCGAGCTCACGTAGATGAAACGCGCGAGATTCGCGAGCGTCCTGGCCCACTCGAGCACAGCCACCGTGCCCATCACGTTGACATCGATGATGCGCTCGGGGTTTTCAGCTTCCGGCTCGCGCTTCGCTTCAGACACAGTGCCGCGCGATATGGGCGTAATGGTTGCTCCGTGGACAATATGAGTAACCGCATGGTCCGCGAGCGCGGCGCGCCAGCTCGCGGGTTGGGTGACATCGGCGACTATGACGGAGAGCCGCTTCGCAACCGGGGCGAAGTAGCGCTCGGCGGCGGCATCGAGGGGTGATGCGTCGAGCACCACGAGGCGTGCGTCGGGATCGGCTTCGAGCCAGTAGCGGCCGAGCACGCTCATGACGAAGCCCGTTGCACCTGTCACCAACAATGTCACAGCAGGCTCTTTCGATAACCGGATCAGAGGGGAAAGTCTGCGATCAGTCCGAGCAGTGCCCGCGTTCCGACCGCGAAGTCATCGAGTGACATGGCTTCCTCGGGGTTGTGACTGCCGTGCTCGTTACGGACAAAGATCATCGCGCTCGGAATGCCGACCTTCGCGAAGACCGCTGCATCGTGCCCGGCGCCACTCGCCATCTCGAAGGGATGTTCGAGGAGCCTCATGAGCCGAGATCGCAGCCGGGTGTCCATCGCTGCCGGAGGAGAGTCGCTCGTTGCGCCCAGGGCCATGTTGACGCGGTAGGCGTCGCCGATCCGTGCCGCCGCGGCGCGCGCCTCCGCAGCAACGGTATCCATCGTCGTGTCGGAGAGACTGCGCAGGTCGAGCACAAAGCGGGTTTCGCCGGCGATCTTGCTCGGTCCGTGCATCCTCGGGTCGGTGTAAAGCTCCCCCGAGGTGAGCACCAGATCCGCTCCCGCCTCCTCCTGCTCCAGCCAGACATTCTCCATATGATGCAGAAACGCCACCGTGGCTGCGACCGCATCGTGCCGGTAGGGACGGGAGACCGCGCCCGAATGCGCATACTCGCCGGTGCAGCGGGCATTGCGAAAGCGCTTACAGCCGCGGATGCCCGTCACAACCGCCGCGGGCAGGCCCCGTGCGACCAACGTCGGACCCTGCTCGATGTGCAGTTCGAGGTACGCGCGGATCCGCGACGGATCGAGGAGACGTCGCCGTTCCCGGATTGGCTGCGGATCGAAACCACGCTGCTTCAGCGTCGCCTCGAGACTCTGGCCGTTGTCGGATCGCGCAATCGCGAGGCAGGCGGGGTCGAGCAGACCCAGGGCGCCACCGCTTCCGAGGTATGCGATGTCGAACCAGGCGGACTCCTCGGCGCGAATCGCCATCACCGACACGTCGAAGTTGGGCGTCATGCCCGCGCGGCGCATCGCAGACGCGACGCTCAGGCCGGCGACGACGCCGGCGGCACCGTCGAAATTGCCTCCCTGGGGTACGCTGTCGAGGTGCGAACCGATAATGACGCGCGGCGCGCTGCGCTCTCGTCCCGGTAGCGTCATCGAGAGGTTGCCGATCGCATCGACAGCGACCTCGAGTCCGATGGCAAGGGCGGCCGAGCGAACGATGTCGTGTGCCGCCTGCTCGCCCTCGCCGTAGCTGTCGCGCACGATGCCGCGGCCGTGGCGGGTCGCGCGGCTGAGCGCCTCAAAGAGCGAAGCGCCCAGATCGAGATCGGGTTCGATGGCACCTGACATGTGAATGTTATAGAGAGGTAAGCTGCCCGAGCCCGGAAGATCTCTATAATTCGAATCCCTGGGGAAGCGCGGAATCGAAGCCAATGTCGAGTCTACTCGCGGGAAAGATTGCTGTCGTCACGGGAGCCAGCTCCGGTATCGGTCGTGCAATTGCCGTCAGCTTTGCGAACGAAGGGGCGAGTGTCGTCATCGCCGATATCACCGAAAAGCCCGCCGAAGGCGGCGAGACGACCTTCGAGATCATCAAGCGGGCAGGCGGTACCGTGTCATTTCAAAAGACCGATGTCGGGCGCTGGGAGGACGTCGACGCGCTGATTGGCAACACGGTCTCCCGCCACGGCCGGCTCGATGTCATGGTGAATGACGCCGCGACATACTCCGGCACCGCACTGCTGCAGACCGCTCCCGCGCAGTGGGAAGAGGTCATGCGCGTCAATCTGACCGGTATGTTCTACGGCTGCAAGCGCGCGATACAGCAGATGATCATTCAGGAACCACGCCACGAGGTCAGGGGGCGCCTCATCAACCTCGGATCGCAGCAAGGGATTGTGACCTCGCCGGGCGATTTGCCGTACGGTGTTAGCAAAGCCGGAGCGATCTACATCACGAAGCAGATTGCCGTCGACTATGCAAAGGATCTCATCGTCTGCAACTGCATCTCGCCAGGCAAGATCGTCACGGGTGCGGGAGGCCTCGCGAAGGACCCGGCGCGGCTTGAGTATCAGCGGCGACGCACCCCCTGGCCGCGCTTTGGCCGGCCCGAGGATGTCGCCAATGCTGCGGTGTTCCTCGCGAGCGATCGCGCGAGCTTCATCACGGGCTCGAACCTCATCATCGATGGGGGGTGGCTCGCGGGTTAGCCGGCGCGTTCGGCCTGTCAGCGGTTCGCGATCGCGTAGACCTTGCCGCGGTAGGGCGATTTGTCGAGTTGATCGAGTGCCATCACGTAGACGGTCTTCTCGTCCGGGCTGAGTGCCAGGTTCGGGACCCCGGGTGATGGCAGCTTGAGGGTCCTCAGTAGCTTCCCTTCCGCATCGACTACGAAGATGGTGCCGGCGAGCGGGGCATGGACGTCACGCGGATTCTGACCGATGTAGAGCTGGCCCTTTGAATCGATCTTCACCCCATCGGGGTAGATATGACCGACATTCCCCGTGAGGTCGTCGAGATCGAGAAAAACGCGCCGGTCCGAGAGCGAGGCATCCGGCGCGATCTTGAACTGAATCAGCCGATGGTCCTCGGTCTCGATCACATAGAGGATCTTGCCGTCATTGGAAACCACGATGCCGTTCGCGCTATGTACATTGACGGCTTCCTGAGCGATCGTGCCATCTGCCGCCAGGTAAAAGATCTTGCCGTCGATAACGGGGCCTGGGGCCGTGCCGGAGCAGGTGAAGTAGATGCCCCCGTGACGGTCGGGCGCAAAATCGTTGGGACCTACGAAAGGATTCCCGTCTTTATCGTGCGTGTAGGGCGCAAGATCCTTACCCTCCGCTGAGATCCGCCCGATCGTGCCGCTGTCATAGCATGTGGTCAGAAATTCGCCGCGAGCGCTGGGAATGACTGCGGACGGGCCGCACCCCTGCTTGGACCAGAAGATTGTGTTTTTCGTGCCATCCCAGGTCGTCACTGAATTGCGATCGTATTCGACGTAATAGAGCTTGCCGTGATACCAGATCGGTCCCTCGGCAAAGTGCGCATCGTCGTTCAGGACCCTGACCTCGTCCGCATGTGCCCACGAGACAGCGCCCGTCAGGACGACGAAGCTCAACAGGTGGTTTCTCAAGGTGTTACGGTTCGTTGCCACGCTATCTCCGACAACTTACGCGCTGCGGTACTCAACGGCGCGGTTCATGTCTCGAGCAACTGTCTGGGCGCCGAGGAAAAAGTGCCAGGTCGCCCAGAACCCTGTCGGCGCCAGCACGAGTAGTGCCAAGCGGAGCGAGGCGGCATCTGCGCCGTGCGCGCCGCCGAACCAGTCGCTCAGGATGCCGACGCCCTGCACGGCGACAATCAAGTTGAACACGTTTCCCACGAGCACCGACCAGGCCGTGAAAGTTGAGCGCATATGGCTCGGCGCCAGATTCAACACCAACGCCATGCAAGGCCCGATGAAGAAATAGATGGCGGGGACGTACGCCCAGAGCATGACCTTCGCGAGCCAGAGCGAGTGCGTCGAGTACGCAATGATCGAGAAGATCGTCGCGCATCCGGTGACCAGACCGAGCGTCCAGAGCACGCGACGGGGGTCCAGCATGAACGGCCGGCCCATCAACCAGGCGGCGACGACCGTCGCCAGAATGCCTCCGACCAGATGGATGTGACCCATGATGGCGCCAGCCTGAGCGACGTTCAGCCCGTAGGTCCGCAGCAGGAAAGTGGGCGTAAACCAGGCAAGACCCCATCCCCAGAGAGAGCAGACGCCACTCGCCATGATGACGTGATACGCCGCGCGCTGACGCCAGAGAAAGGCAAGTGACTCGAGGAAAGAGGCCTTACCGGTTACGGCCACGGTGTCGAGGCGACCGCGCCTGGGCTCTCGGATCGTGAGAAAGACCAGTGCGCCGAGCAGCACACCCGGAACGCCCAGGGCGTAGAACGCCGCACGCCACCCATAAGCCTGCGCGACTGCGCCGGCCAGGTCCGCGCCGAGCCAGGCGCCGATCGGTGCACCGAGGGCGAAAACACTTAGCGCCATCGGACGCCTGTCCGCCGGAAAGTAGTCCGACACGATCGAGGTCGAGGGCGGGGTCGCCCCCGCCTCACCGACGCCCACACCGATGCGGCTGGTCAGGAACTGCCAGTAGGACTGGGAGAGTCCACAGAGCACGGTGAAGCCGGACCATACGATGAGTGACCCTGCCACGATGTTGCGGCGATTCGAGCGGTCGGCGAGCCAGGCGATCGGAATCCCGCAGCTGACGTAGAAGAGTGCGATGGGAACGCCGGTGAGGAAGGCTGCACCGGCGTCGGTCAGCTTCAGTTCGAGTCGGATGGGTTCAAATACAGTGGTGACGACATAGCGGGCGCCGATATTGATGGCGTACACCGCGCACATCACGATGAGAACGTACCAGCGGTGCACCAGCAGCGCGATCTCAGATCGATTCGTCGCCATCGCATTGCTGCTCAAGCTGCGCGACCTCGCTTGGACACTGGCTCTGCTCGCGCGGGGTGCACCACTCGAGTGCAGCGCGAATCGCCCTTAGAAGCGGCACTCCGAACGTCGGTGAGTCCGAACCGATTGACCGAAAAACTTTGGAATGCTAAAGCTACGCAGGAGCAGTATGCGATGCGATCCACGTTGGTGCAACGCGTTCGCGCAGGCGATCCACTGATGCTGCCGGTTACATAGATTTCCGGTGGCGAACAATTTCGTCGCATCGTGCGTGCACTTGCCGCGCGATGAAAATGGCGGCGGAAATAGAAGAAGGGGAGGCGCGGCTGATGAAAATCAATCCTAAGTGCGCGGCTGCGGTTGCGGCTATTTTGGGAACGCGCGTCGGCGTCGCGGCCGCCGTAGATCAGGCCTCCGCGCCTGAAGCAGGCGCCTCCGCCGCCGGGATCCAGGAAGTCGTCGTCACTGCGCAGCGCCGCACTGAAAACGCGCAGGACGTGCCGATCGCGATCCAGGCGTTCACCACCGAGACGTTGCAGCAACTAAACGTCTCGAATTTCGACGATCTGATCAAGTACATGCCCAACGTCACCGCACCGTCGGCGGGACCGGGCCAGTCCCAGATCTTCATGAGGGGACTGAGCGCCGGCACCTTGCCGGGACAATCGAGCGGCTCGATCAGCGGATTCCCCAATGTTGCGCTCTATTTGGACGAGCAGTCATGCCAGTTGCCCGGGCGCAATGTCGACATATACGCAGCAGATCTCGAGCGCATTGAAGTTCTTGAAGGACCACAGGGGACGCTCTTTGGTGCCGGAGCTCAAGCAGGGGTCATCCGCTACATCACGAACAAGCCGAAGATGAACGTGACGGAAGGAAGCGTTACCGCGGGTTACGGTGTGACCGCCGGCGGCGACCCTAACAGTGGCTTCTCCTTCGTCCTGAATGTGCCTCTAGTCAGTGACACCTTGGCGCTGCGCGGTGTGTTCTACACTGACCGGCGCGGTGGCTACATCAACAACGTGCCGGGTACCTTTACGCGCATGAATAGCGACCTCGGCATCCATTATGGCAACACTCCGGCGGGGTGCGGGCCGACGTCCACGCCGTGCGTGGTTCCCCCGGGATCGGAATCGATCAACAACGCCGCGACTGTGAATAATGCGATCAACCCGGCGACGTACCAGGGCATCCGGGTGGCTCTGCTCTGGGACATCAACGACAAGTGGAACGCCCTCATCACGCAGACCTACCAGGACCTCGATGCCGAGGGCGTCTACTACCAGATGCCCTACGCCTCGGACGGCGGAGCACTTCCTTCGCAGTCGGTCACGCTGTTCAACAACTCCTACAACAAGGACAGGTTCGAGAACACGGCCTTGACGATCAATGGCCAAATCGGCTCGTTCCACCTGATTTACGCGGGTTCGTATCTCGACCGCAATGTCAGCACGGTGCAGGACTACACCAACTACGCACGCGGTCTCTATGCGGACTATTACCAGTGCTACGGTGCGAACCCGCCGAACGTGCCGGCGGCGAAGTGCTACTCGCCGAGCACCACATGGAACGAGACACTGCGCAATACGCATCTGACTCAGGAGCTTCGCCTCAGCACCCCCGATGAGTGGCGGCTGCGCGGCATCGTCGGCGCGTTCTGGGAAAACCTGAAGCTCTACGATCAGCTGAACTGGCTCTACAAGACAATGCCGGCTTGCACGCCAACCGTGACATTCGGTTGCTTGACGGATATCGGGCCGCAACCGACCGCAACGGTCAATGACCCGGCACCGAT
>Ga0187777_10000996_pt1 | contig 18586 bp, 13 predicted proteins | sample 1015_Q2_SP5_10_M_FD_132416 | JGI IMG/M metagenome (GOLD analysis project Ga0187777, IMG submission 132416) | Tropical peat soil microbial communities from peatlands in Department of Meta, Colombia - 1015_Q2_SP5_10_MG | ecosystem: Environmental > Terrestrial > Soil > Wetlands > Peat | place... | reverse complement strand
CGCGGGCGACGCGTGCATCACGGTGTCGCTCGCGGGGTCGCTGTTCTTCCAGAACCCCTCGGCCGCCGCCCGCGAGAAGGTGCTCCTCTATCTCGCGCTCACGATGGCACCGTTCGCGATCGTGGCGCCGGTCGTCGGCCCGGCCCTCGACCGCAGCCGCGGCGGCCGGCGCATGCTGGTGATCGGCGCGTCGGCGGGCCGGGCGTTCCTGTGCATCGTCATGGCGCAGTACATCAGCAAGCCGGCCCCCGAGGGGCTGCTCATCTACCCGCTCGCGTTCGGCGTGCTCGTGCTCGCGAAGGGGCAGTCGGTCGCGAAGAGCGCGCTCGTTCCCGCGCTGGTGAAGGACTCGAAGGAGCTGGTCAACGCCAACTCGAGGCTCGCGCTGATCGGCGTGATCTCCGCCACCGTCGGCGCCATTCCCGCCGCCGGCGTCCAGCACCTGTTCGGGGCGGACTGGTCGCTGCGAATGGGCGCGATCGTCTTCGTCATGGCCTCCCTGCTCGCGTTCAAGATCCCGCGGGCTCCGGCACGCGGGCCCGACGAGCTCTCCGACAGGCGCCTCCTCGACGAAGAGCTGCACCAGCCGAGCATCCAGCTCGCCGGCAGCGCGATGGCGATGCTGCGCGGGAGCGTCGGCTTCCTCGCCTTCTTCACCGCATTCGCGTTGAAGGACGACATCTTCGGCCTCGGGGTCGCGCTCACCGCGGGCGCGATCGGCGGGTTCCTCGGCGTGATCATCTCGCCGGTCGTGCGCCGGTCGGTGTCGGAGGAGGTGCTGGTCGCGAGCGCGCTCGTGACGCCCGCGGTGCTCACGTTGTTCGGTGCGCTCGTCGGCGGGACGTTCGGGTTCATGGTGGCGGCGTTCGCGGTTGCCGTCGGCGCGGCGGCCGGGAGGCTCGGCTTCGACAGCCTCCTGCAGCGCGACGGGCCCGACGCCGTGCGCGGCCGGTCGTTCGCCCGCTTCGAGACGCGCTTCCAGCTCGTCTGGGTGATCGGCGGACTGCTCGGGCTGATCCCGGTCGCCGCCCGCTTCGGGCTGTTCGTGCTCTCCGTCGTGCTGCTCTGCGGCGCGGCGTCCTACGTGGCCGCGCTGCGCACCGCGCGCCGGCGGGGCATGCGCTCGCAGCTCATGCCCGACTCCCTCGACCGCGCCATCACGCGGCACCGCAACGAGGTGATCGCCCGCGTCCGCAAGCGCTTCAAGAGAAGGGAGGAGCCAACCTGACTTCGGTGCGGGCGTCAGTCCCAGCCGGAGCGGGCGCCGCGGCTCATGCCGAACGGGCCCACGGGCCAGTTGAAGCAGTCGACCATCAGGTCGTCGACCTGTTCACGGGTGGCGATGCCCTCGTCGACGACGCGGTTCGCCTCCTGGATCATCGCCGCGTAGACGCGGTTGGCCACGAAGCCCCACGCGCTCGTCGTGTCGTCGATCACCACCGGGTGCTTGCCACACGCGGCGGCCATCTCGGTGATGGTCGCGACGGTGGCCGCGCTCGTCGTGCCGGTGCGCACGATCTCGGCCAGACGCATCACCACGGGTGGTGAAGCCCAGTGCCAGCCGATCACCAATTCGGGTCGCGCCGTCACCTCCGCGATCTGGGCGATCGGGAAACCCGACGTGTTCGACGCCAGGATCGTGGCCGGCGGCGCGGCCGCATCGAGGTCGCGGAACACCTGCTGCTTCAGCTCGAGGTTCTCCGGCACCGCCTCCACCACGACGTCGACGGCCGTTGCGTCTGCGAACGACGACGTGAACGACAGCCGGGCGAGCGCGGCCTCCGCTTCTGCGGGCGACAGCTTCCCGCGCTCGACGCCACGGTCGAAGCCGTAGCGACCGGTCGTGACGTGCGCGACCGCGCGCTCGAGCGCGGCGGGGTCGACGTCGTAACACACGGTGTCGTACCCCGCGGTGGCGGTGACCTGCGCGATCCCGCTCCCCATGACACCCGCTCCGACAACGCCGATCTTCACCGCTCCGCTCCGGTCGCTCGCGGCCGCATTCTCATCCCAGCTCGATGCGGGCGAGCCAGAGGCCGGGCGCGTCGAGCTCGTTCGGGGTGGGCAGCATCTCCTCGCTCTCCCAGAGCCGGTTGAGACCGTCGGCGCCGGCGCGCTCCACGACGCCGTCGCAGAACGCCTGCCCGCGCTCGTAGTGCTCTCGCTCGAGCTTCAGGCCGAGCAGGCCCTCGATGAACCGCTCGGCGTCGCCCCGCTCCACCCGGTGGCGGAGCATGGCCTCGTGGATGCGGTCGAACGACGGGACGAGCCGACGACCGAGGCGCTCCGTGACGTTGTCGGCGTAACCCTCGATCACCGATGTGAGCCGTTGGAGCTCGGCGCGCGGCGCGACCTGCGCCGGAGACTGCATCGCTCCCAGGATCCGCTCGGGGTTGGCGGTCATCGCCTCGAACGACGACGGATCGGTGGGGTCGATCGCGCCGAACTCGGCTTCGAAGGAGGCGGGGTCGATCTCGTAGCTCGACACGTAGTCGATCGCGAGCCGCAGCAGCCGGGCCCGGACCCACGGCACCGAGCGCTCGGCGGCGTGCACGACCTCGTGCAGCGCGAGGCAGAAGCGCAGGTCGTCGCGCGCGAGCTCCCACTCGTGCTCGAAGGTGTCGACGTTGGGCACGACGAACAGCAGGCTCGGCTCGTCTCCCCCAGGTGGTTCTCCGGTGGGGAGCGGCAGGTCGTACCGGCCGAACGCGTGTTGCGCGAGGTACCCGATCATGGAGCCTGCCTGCACGCCGAGGAGCGCCGGCGCCACCATCTTCAACACGTCGCCGATCGGCAGGCCGGCGGGCATGCCGGGGAAAACGCCGGCGAGCTCCGCCTCGGCGTCCGGGTCGTCGCCCGCGGTCTGCATCGCCCGGCCGAGGGTGGTCGCGAGCGCTTCCAGCACCGGACGGAGGGCGCGCAGGTGCAGCTCGACCCAGCCCATGCGGCCGACGGAGTCGACGTCGGTCGAGAACGTCGCGTAGAGGCCGGTCTCCGCGACCACCAACGTCTGCGCGCCGTGCACCAACTCGTCGAACTGCTTCGAGTCGCGAGCGTCGACCGGCGCCTCCGACGCGCCTTCGAGGGCGACCCACTCGGCCGTTTGGCGTGCCACCTCCCAGTTCACCGGGCCGGTCGACGCGAGCATGCGCATGACCTGGTTCAGGTCGATCTGCGACAGGTCGAACTGGGCGGGGTCGAAGCCCTGGGCGCCGGCGCCGAAGAGGAATGGTGGGAGGCCCGGTGGCCCGGAGCCGCCGGCCGCGTCGTCGCCGGTCGCGTCGTCGCCGGACTCCTCGGGTTGAGGATTGTCGGCCACGCGGTCAGTGTATGGACGTGCCTGCAATCGCCGTCACCGGCGCGTCCGGGCTCGTCGGGCAGCGGTTGCTCCCGTTGCTCGCCGAGCATCCCGAGGTCGCTCGCGTGGTCGCACTCGACGTGCGGGAGCCCGACTGGCGCAGCCGCAGGGTCGAGTTCCACCGCATCGACATCGCGGGAACGCAGCTGAAACCGCTCCTCGAGGGCGTCGACGTCGTCGTCCACCTGGCCGGCGTGGTCGACCCGATTCTCGACGAGGCGCTCATGGCGCGGGTCAACGTCGACGGCACGCGGCACGTGCTGGCGGCGGCGGCGAGCGTGGGGGCACGCCGTTTCGTCCGGATCTCGAGCTCCACCGTCTACGGCGCGTGGCCCGACAACCCGGTCCCGCTCACCGAGGACATGCCCCTGCGCCCGAACCCGCACTTCTCGCCCGCGGTGCAGGGGGCGGAGGTGGAGCGACTCATCGCGGAATGGCGCGCCGAGCAACCCGGCGTGACGGTGACCACCCTCCGCTCCGCGCCGGTCGTCGGGCCGGGCGCGGAGCGCCTCCCCGCTCGCATCCTCCTCGGGCGCCCACCGCTACGGGTCCGGGGAGCGGCACCGCCCGTGCAGGTGGTGCACGTCGACGACCTGGCGGCCGCGCTCGCCCTCGTCTCCACGGCTGACCTGCCCGGCGTCTACAACGTCGCCGCCGACGGCTGGCTCGACGCCGGAGCCGCCCGCTCGCTCCTGCCGCGGACCAGCGCGCCCGCCGTTCCCGAGGACGTCCTCGAGCGTGCCTTGCGGCGGAGCTGGGGGTTGGGGTTGGGCGAGATCCCACCCGGTGTCGTGCCGTACCTCGTGCATCCCTGGGTGATCGCCAACGACAGGTTGAAGGGCGCGGGTTGGATGCCCACGCGCAGCAACGAGGAGGCGATCGCCGAGGCGCTCGACGCGCTCCCGCCGCGAACCTCCATCCGCACGCGCGTGATCGGTGGCGCGGTCGCGGTGGCGACCCTCCTCGCCGTCGTGCGGATCCGCCGTCGCCGCAGGGCGAAGCGAGCCCACATGGTCGCGGCCGATGCCGACGCGTGAACGGCTCAAGGTCCGCGCGCGATGGCCTCGACGAACCGATCGAGCTCCTCTTCCGTGTTGTAGTAGTGCACCGACGCGCGCGCGACGGCGTCGAGCCCGCGCCCGCCGAGGTCGAAACGCGCGAAGTCGATCGTCGACACCGAGATGTTGATGCCTTCGGTGCGCAACCGAGCCGCGAGCGTGAACGGATCCTCTCGATCGAGCGTGAACGTCACGATGCCGCACTGTTGACGACCGAGATCGCGCACGACGAGACCGGGTAGCGAGCGCAACCGCCGGCGGAGCGCGTCACCGAGGTCGCGAACTCGTTCGCAGATCGCGTCGGCGCCGAGCGTGAGCGCGTAGTCGGCCGCGGCACCGAGGCCGAGCCGGTTGGCAACGCTGTGCTCCCAGCTCTCGAACCGGCGGGCGTCCCGCCGGATCTCGATCGCGTCGTCGCGCACCCAGTGCGCAGCGTGCACGTCGAGGAACGGCGGCTCGAGCCGCTCGATCCACGGTTGCCGCACGAAGAGGAAGCCCGTGCCGCGGGGCGCGCGCAGGTACTTCCTGCCCGTCGCGGACAGGAAGTCGCAACCGATGTCGGCCACGTCGATCGGGAGTTGGCCGATGGCCTGGCACGCGTCGAGCAGGTACGGCACTCCTGCGCCGCGAGCGACGACGCCGACCTCGGCGGCGGGGTTGACGAGCCCTCCCTGGGTCGGGATCCACGACATCGCGATCAGGCGCACGTGCTCGTCGAGCATGTCGCGGAGCGCGTCGACCGAGAGCTGTCCGGCGTCGTCGTCGGGGATCACTTCGACACGCGCGCCGGTTCGACTCGCGACCTGCAACAGTGCGATGACGTTACTGGCGTACTCCGAACGCGAGGTGAGGACGCGATCGCCTTCGGTGAACTGCGACGCGAGCGCGTAGAAGACCATGTCCCACGCGCGTGTCGCGTTCTCCACGAGCGCGATCTCGTCGGGCTCGGCGCCGACGAGTTCCGCCAGCGACACGTAGACCTGCGCGCTGCGATCGGCGACCGCGTCGGCCGCCGCGTAGCCACCGACGCGGGCCTCGAGCTCGAGGTGGTCGATGACGGCGTCGACGACGACGCGCGGCGGGAGGGCGGCGCCGGCGTTGTTGAGGTGGACGACGTCGGCGCAACCGGGTGTGTCGCGACGTACGCGCTCGACGTCGAGAGGGCTCAGGATGCCGTCGCCAGATGCAGACGCCGCCACTCGTCCCACTCGTCCGTGAAGTAGCGGACGCGCGTCTTCTTGTACTCCTTGATCGACCACAGGAGCGCGTAGTCGTCGATGCCCGTCTCGTCACGGATGGCCGCGATCGTGGTCTCGCACTCCTTCGCGTTCTTGCCGTGCACCATCGTGAAGACGGAGTACGGCCAGTCGTCGTACGTGGGCCGCCGGTAGCAGTGGCTCACGAGCGCGAATCCGGCCATCTGCGGCCCGATCTCCCCGAGTTGCGCCTCGGGCACTGCCCACACGCCCATCGCGTTGGCCTTGAAGCCGGCGGTGCGGTGGTTCATCACCGCCGCGAACCGCCGCATGAGCTTCCGCTCCTTGAACGAACGCAGCAGGTCGAGCACGGTGTCCTCGTCGGTGCCGATCAGGTCGCCGTAGCCCGCGAACGGGCGTTCCCCGAGCGGCAGGTCGTCCTGCACCACGCGGATCGTGGCGACCTCGAGCGCGGAAAGGTCGGGCGCGTCCATGTGCTCCCGCCGCTCCGGGCGCTCGTGGTCGAGGACCTCGGCCTTGGCGTCGGCCGCGGTCTTGCCCGTCATGTCGAGCTTGACACCGATCTTGTACAGCTCGAGGGTGGGCAGCCGCCGCGTGACCAGCGCGCCCGATTCGCGGTGGAGGGCGTCGACGTGCTCCTCGAGCGAATCACCCGGCGGCACCGCGATCGTGTACCAGAGGTTGAACGCATGGTTGCGCTTGTAGTTGTGGCTCACACCCGGATGGGCGCTGACGACCGCGGCGGCGTCGTCGACCCGATCGGGGTCGATCTTGGCGGCGACGAGCGCCGATCCGTAACCGAGCGCGCGTGTGTCGAAGATCGCCGAGAGCTGCCGGAGGACGCCGAGGTCCTTGACGCGCGCGACGCGCGCGCGGACGGCGGACTCGTCGATCCCGAGCCGCTCGCCGAGGGCCGCGTACGGGCGGGGTTCGAGCGGGAAGTCCCACTGGACCGCGTTCAGCAGCTCGCGGTCGAGCTCCTCGAGGCTGTCTTCGCGGTTCGTCGCAGTGGCCGTCACGCCCACCATCGTCGCGCAGCGCGGTCGAACCCCGGCAATTCAGTCACGTCAGCCGTTCGCGGGGGCGGCGGGGGCGGCGGTGGTGGCGGTCGGTGCCTGCGACGGGTCGTTGCCGACCGTGACGGTCGCCGACTCGTCCTGGTGCCCACGGTGCACCACCACGGACAGCGAGTCACCCGGGTTGCGGCCGCGCCACGCGGCCATGAAGTCGCCGTAGCTGGTGACGGGTTGGCCGCCCGCGCGGGTGACCACGTCGCCGGGCTCGAGCTTGGCCTGCGCTGCCGGACTGCCGGGGACGATCGAGACGATCTTGGCCCCCGGTGGGTCGGGCGAGTCCTCCGCGGTCGCGCCGACCCAGCCGTGGATGACCTTGCCCGTCGCCTCGAGTTGGCGGGACACGTCGTCGGCGACCGCGATGGGGACGGCCAGGCCCGGCACCGGCACGCCCGGCGGGCTCGTGAGGATGCCGACGAGCTCGCCGTCGGCGTCGAAGAGCCCACCGCCCGACGTCTCGGGTGTCGTGAGGAGGTCGGCGCGCAACAGCCCCCACATCGACGTACCCGTCGCGGTGGTGGCCACCTGGTTCCGCAACGAGATGATGTCGATGCCGAGCCACGTCTTGCCCCGCAGGTTCGCCACGCCGACGACGGGCAGGCCGGCCGTCGGGTCGGTCCGCGCCAGCGGCCGGAACGCGAGCGTTCCGCCCACGACCTGGAGCAGCGCGAGATCGGTGTCGGCGTCGGCCCCGATGATCTTGGCGCCGAGCGTGCGGTTGTCGCGCGTCAGGAGCGTCACCGTCGAAGCGTTCACGATGAGGTGCGCGCTCGTGATCACCCGGTCGCTCTTCACCGCGACGCCGGAGCCGTAGGTCGTCGTGTCGCCGGCGACGGCGCGGACCGTCACGATGCTGGGCGAGACCTCCTCGTTCACCTCCAGCGCGGTGCGGTAGTTGACGGAGGAGTTGGCATTGGTGAAGACGGGCGGCGGCAGGACCGCGCGGTTGCGTTCGCCGAGCGCGCCGAAGGCGACGAGCACGAGCAGCGTGGCGGTGATGCCGGCGAGGGCGGACACGACACCGATGACCCACTCGCGAGGCCGCACCTGGGGCGGCGGCAATGGGTTCGCGACGATCGAGTGCAGCTCGCTCGGGTGGACCCAGGGCCGGTCCATCGGGTTCGGGCGCGGGCCGCTCGACGTCGGGTCGCGCTCCGCGGCGCTCTCGTCGCCCTCCGGGTCTGACACCGCGCGGAGTGTACCGACGGCCCTTTTCCACGTTGCGTCGCCTCACGAACGTCGGCTCCCGGCGGTCGCGATGGCGCCCTGAACGGCCGAAGAGCCGTTTCAGTACGATGACAGCGTGCTCCCCCCCGCATCCGGCGACTGGATTGCCGTGACCGACGAGCCGCTCCCGGTCGAGGCGGCCACCGCGTGGGCGACCACCTCGGCGGCGGGAGCGGTCGTCGTCTTCCTCGGCGTCGTGCGCGACAACTCCGAGGGTCGCGACGGTGTACGCGGCATCACCTACGAGGCCTACGAGGAGCAGGCGCGGCCGCGGCTGGCCGCGGTGGCGGTCGAGGCCCGGCGCCGCTGGCCCGTCGTCGAACGGCTCGCGCTGCTGCACCGGATCGGTGCCCTCGACCTCTCCGACGCGTCAGTGGCCGTGATCGCGTCGTCGCCCCACCGGCCCGAGGCGTTCGAGGCGGCTCGCTACTGCATCGACACCCTGAAGGAGACCGTGCCCATCTGGAAGCGGGAGCACTGGTCGGAGGGTTCCGACTGGGCGACGTCGGCGCAGCCGGTCCAATCCGTCGGGCACCGGGTTCCGAGCGAATAGGCGCTGCGCTTGTCACGCGACCTCGCCATCGACCTCGGCACCGCGAACACGCTCGTCTACGCACGCGGACGCGGGATCATCCTCAACGAGCCCACCGTCATCGCGATGAACACACGGACGCACGAAGTGCTCGCGCTCGGTCACGACGCGTGGCAGATGATCGGCCGCACGCCGGGGTACATCGTGGCCGTGCGCCCGCTGCGCGGCGGCGCGATCACCGACTTCGAGATCACGCAGCGGCTCATCCGCATGCTGTTCCAGCGCGCCGGTATCTCACGACTGCAACGTGCCCGCGTGTTGATCTGCGTGCCGTCGGCCATCACGCACGTCGAGCAGCGCGCGGTCCTCGAGGCGGCGCGCCGGGCCGGTGCCGCGCAGACCTTCCTGATCGAGCAGCCCATGGCCGCGGCCATCGGCGCCTCGCTCCCGATCCACGAGCCGCTCGGCAACATGATCGTCGACATCGGCGGTGGCACGAGCGAGGTCGCGGTGATCTCGCTCGGCGGTGTCGTGGCGCTCGAGGCGGTGCGCGTCGGATCGTTCGACATCGACGCCGCCATCCAGAGCTACGTGCGCCGTGAGTACGGCCTCGCCATCGGGGAGCGCACCGCCGAGGAGGTGAAGCTCGCGATCGGGTCGGTGTTCCCGACCGACGACGAGTACAAGGCGGAGGTGCGCGGCCGCGACCTCATGAGCGGCATGCCGAAGACGATCGTGCTGACGCCCGAGGAGATCCGTGACGCGATCGACGAACCGATCCAGGCGATCCTCGGCGCCGTGAAGCAGGCGCTGGCGCGTACGCCGCCCGAGCTGTCGCAGGACCTGCTCGCGGAGGGCATCCACCTCGTCGGCGGCGGGGCGATGCTGCGTGGCTTCGACCTGCGCATCGCGCAGGAGACGGCCGTCCGCGCGCAACTCGTCGACCTCCCCCTCGAGACCGTCGTCCTCGGCGCCGGCCGCTGCCTCGAGTCCTTCGACCGGTTGAAGGACATGTTCATGTAGCACCGCCCTGTTCGTTTTGGCGTCTTTGAGTGGGGCTATAGCCCCACTCAAAGACGCCAAAACGCATCAGCGGGTGAGGTCCTCGGCGGCTTGGCGCACCTGCCAGTCGTGATCGGTGAGCGCGCGGGCGAGCGCGGCGTCGACGTCGGTGCCCTCGAAGGGCGCGAGGGCCAGCACGGCGCGCCGCCGAACCGCCGGCCGGTCGCTGCACGCCGCGAGCACCGCGGTCAGACCGGCCGGGTGGCCGAGCGCGCCGAGCGCGGCCACGGCCGCCTCGCGCACCATCGCATCCGGATGGTCCGTGACGAGCCGCGCCAGGCTCTCGACCGCGCCCGCGGCGATCGCGCGCGCGCCCAACTCGCCGCTGGCCCACGCGGCGGCTTCGACGACGGTGTTCTCCGCGTCGCCCAGCAGGCTCACGACGCCCTCGGCGACGCCGGCCCCGGGCGGGAGCAACGGCGCCACCTCGGCGGCGCGCCGCCGCACCGACGGCGCGGGATCACGTCGGCTGGCGAACCAGGCACGGAGGGCGGCCGCGTCCCCGCCCCCGCGCACGAGCGCCCCCAGCGCCGCGGCGCGCACCCGGGGGTCGTCGTCGTGCCGGGCCAACGCCTGCTCGGCGCCGGCCACCTGCAGGGTCGTGAGCGGGTCGCGATGGCCGAGCGCGGCAAGGTCGGCGGCGCGGCTGACCGGCCCGTCGGGCCCGTCGGTCAAGGCAGCTTGCCGTCGATGGCGATCACGAGGCCGGCGAACAGGGTCGCGCACACGAGCGCGACGAGCAGCCCGGTGGCGACGACGAGGGCAACGGCGCGTACGAGCGCCCAACCCCGGCGCGCCGCCCGAACCGCGGCGTGCGGCCGGGGCCGCGCCCGTGACAGGCCGGGGGGCATGGCAGGCTGGGGGTCGGGTCGTTGCGCGATGCGGCAACGGTATCGGCTCGGAGTCCGATGAACGACAGCAACCGCGGGGAGACCGACACCCCACCGGCCCCTCCACCCGCACCGTCACCTCCTGCGCCCCCGAGCGAGCGACCGCCCGTGACGCGGCGGCACAAGGTGCTCGCGGTCGTGCTCTCGACCATCGGCGTGCTGATCGTGGTCGTGCTCGTCGCGGGGTTCCTCATCCACCTGCCCTACGTGATCATCTCGCCGGGCGACGCGACGCCCCTCGACAAGCAGGTCGTGAAGATCGACGGCGCGCAGACGTACGGACACAGCGGCAACGTGCTCTTCCTCACGGTGCGCGTCAGCGACCACGATCCGACGGTGTGGCGCCTCGTCACGAGCTGGCTCAGCTCCGATCGCGACGTCGAGAAGCGTCAGACCGTCGTCGGTTGTCTGTCCGACGCGGAGAACGCGGTCATCAACGCACGCCTCATGCAGCAGTCGCAGGACGACGCGAAGTACGTCGCGCTCACCCGTCTCGGCTACACGGTCAGCGCCGATCCGCCGGAGTCCGTCGTCACCGAGGCGTGCCCCGGTGTCCCTGCGAACGGGAAGCTCATGGCCGGCGATCAGGTGCTCGCGATCGACGACCAGGCGGTGAACCAACTGTCCGACGTCTCGAAGCTCGTCCAGCAGCACGAGCCGGGCGACTCCATCGACGTCACCTTCTCGCGCAGCGGCACGACCAAGGCCACCAAGATCGTGCTCGGCGAGCTCGTCGCCAACGGGACGAAGTGCGTGAAGGTGCAGCACGTCACGAACGGGACATCGTGCATGGGCGTCGAGATGCAGCCCTTCGTCAGCTACCACTTCCCGATCAACGTCACCATCAACACGCAGCGCGTCGGTGGGCCCTCGGCCGGCCTCGCGTTCACGCTGGCCATCATCGACGACCTCACGCCCGGTGATCTCACCGGCGGCCGGCGGGTCGCGGTCACGGGCACGATCGCGAGCAACGGCGAGGTCGGCCCGGTCGGAGGGGTGGAGCAGAAGGCGATCACGGCACGCCAGAACGGAGTGTCGTTGATGATCGTGCCGCGTGCCGAGTTGAAGGACGCCCGTTCGGGCGCCGGCAGCGTGCGCGTCGTCGGCGTCGACAACATCGACCAGGCGCTCTCGGCGTTGCAGAAGGCCGGAGGGACGGCGGTTCCGCCCGCCTCGTCGGTAGCGGCGCGATCATGACCGCATGACCGACAGCTCCGGTACACACGTCTTCACCGCGCGAGACACACGGCTCACGCCCGAAGCAGTCGCGGAGCGGAACTTCACACAGGTCAAGCGGGGTTACGCCGAGTCCGAGGTGCGCGCGTTCCTCCGTCTCGTGTCCGACGAGCTCATGGCGATGACGGCCCGCGACCGCGACTTGACCGGGCGGATCCAGGCGCTCGAGGCCCGACTGGCGCAGCCGACGCCGCTCCCCTCCGACCAGGACCTCATCGCCGCGCTCGGCGAGGAGACGACGCGCGTGCTCAGCCAGGCGAGAGAAGCCGCGGTGGAGCTCCGGAACAAGGCCGAGGAGCACGCCCGCCGCGTCGTACGGGAGGCGCAGGAGTCGTCGCGTGAGGTGCGCGCGTCGACCCAGCAGGCGGTCGAGGCCCGCTCGCGCGAGGCGGAGGACGCGGCGCGCGCGCGGGCCCGCGAGATCGTCGCGGAGGCGCGGGCGCTCCGGGAGCGGATCCTCAACGATCTCGGTGAACGGCGCGGCGACCTCGAGCGGCAGATCGCCGAGCTCCGGAACGGTCGCGGGAAGCTCGTCGAGGTGTACCAATCCGTCGAGCGCGCGCTCCTGCAGGCGACCCGCACGATCGCGGAGGAGCCGGCGATGCCCGCTCCCGCACCGGTGCGCGAGACGTCCGAGCCGGCGCCGCCGGCAGAGACCGCGACCGAGGTGTCCGAACCGGCACCCGTGCCCACGCCGGACACGTCCGACGTCGCGGAGGAGCCGGCCACGCCGCGCGCCGAGAGCGCCGCGGGCGTGCCGACCGAGACGCGCGACGTGGGCGCGTTGTTCCAGCGTCTTCGATCGGAGGCCGAGCCCGGGACGCCAGGAGCGAGCGCGCCCGCGGTGACCAGCACCGAGCCCGCGCCGGTCGCGGAGCCCCCGCCGGCTGCCGAACCTGCCGAGCCCGCGGCGCCCGCCACGGCTCCCGTGCCCGAGGCGAGTGACGAGGACGTGCGGTTGGAAACGGCCGACGAGGGAGCCGCGCCCGACGCGTCGGACGTCGCCGACGCCGACGCGGGGTCCGCCGCCGACGCCGCGGTGCTCGGGTCGCGCGACGAGACGCTCGCCCCGATCGCCGACGACCTCGAGCGCAGGGCGAAGCGCACCCTGCAGGACGAGCAGAACGACGTCCTCGACGGGCTCCGCCGCCAGCGGGGGAAGATCGACACCTCCAAGGTGCTGCCCGGCGTCGACGAGCAGCTCGGGCGCTGGGCCCACGTGCTGCAACCCTCGGTCGAGGCGGCCTACGCGGCCGGCGCGGCGTCGGCGGTTCCCGGGGAGACGACCCCGCCGGCGACCCGCGCGCTGGTCTCGGAGTTGGCGACCACGGTGGTGACGCCGCTCCGCACCCGGCTCGAGGCGTCACTCGACTCGATCGATGCCCGGTCGCCGGCCGACGCGGAGATCGCGATCGCCCAGCGGCTCGGGGCCCGGTACCGCGAGTGGCGGGCTCAGGACCTCGAGACCGTGCTCGGCGACACGCTCGCGGTCGCGTACTCGCGCGGCGTGTACGACGCCGCGCCCGAAGGTTCCCACTTGCGGTGGGTCCCTGCCCGCGTCGGCAAGTGTCCCGACTGCGACGACAACGCGCTCGAACCGACGGTGCGGGGCGACGACTTCCCGACCGGTCAGCCGTACCCACCGGCGCACCCCGGGTGCCGGTGCGTGCTGGTGGTCGCGAACCCGGACTGACCCGGCCGCGCGTGACCCACCCGCGCGTCGCCCGCCCGGCCGCGCGGCACCATAGGCTGCCGAACCGTGCGCGTCCCGACGACGGCCGAGCCTCGCCGCCGCTTCCGCCTTCGCGGCTGGATCATCGCGCTCGTCGTCATCCTGCTCATCCTGCTGTTCAGCCTGCGGGGCCTCGCCGGCTTCTACACCGACTTCCTCTGGTTCGACTCGCTCGGTCAGGGCGGCACCTGGCGCAGCCTGCTCGCGGCGCGGGTCGCGCCGGCGCTCGTCTTCACGGTCGCGTTCTTCATCATCATGTTCGTCAACCTGGTCATCGCCGACCGGCTCGCCCCCAAGTACCGGTCGATGGGGCCCGAGGACGAGCTGATCGCCCGTTACCACCAGGTGGCCGGGTCCTACGCCGGCCGCATCCGCGTCGGCGTGTCGCTGTTCTTCGCGCTCATCGCGGGGATCGGCGTCTCGTCGCAGTGGAAGCAGTGGGTGCTCTTCACCCACAGCGTGAAGTTCGGCCAGAAGGACCCCCAGTTCCACAAGGACATCGGCTTCTACGTCTTCCAGCTGCCGTTCTTGAAGTTCATCACCGAGTGGCTCTTCGCCGGCTTGGTGATCGTGCTGATCGTGACGGCGGTCGAGCACTACCTGAACGGTGGCATCCGGTTCCAGAGCCCGTTCCAGCGGGTGACGCCGCAGGTGAAGGCGCACCTGTCGGTGATCCTCGCGGTGATGGCGCTGGTGAAGACGGCGCAGTACTACCTCGGGCGCTTCGAGCTGAACTTCTCCACGCGCGGCGTGGTCGAGGGCGCGAGCTACACGGACGTGAAAGCACAGCTCCCGGCGCTCAACCTCCTGATCTTCATCTCGATCTTCGCGGCCGGCCTCTTCATCTGGAACATCCAGCGCCGCGGGTGGGTGCTCCCGATCATCGCCGTCGGTCTCTGGGGCTTCGTGTCGATCGTGATCGGCACGATCTACCCCGCGGCCATCCAGCAATTCAAGGTGGGCCCGAACGAGTTCCAGGCCGAGGCCCCCTACATCGACCGCAACATCCGCGCCACGCGCACCGCGTTCGGTCTCGACCAGGTCAACACCGACAACTTCCAGTTCCAGAGCTTCGCCAACATCCCCAGCGACCAGGCCAACGCGATCATCGACAGCAACAAGGGCACGGTCGACAACGCGCGTCTCTGGGACCCGGGGATCATCCAGCAGACGTACAACACGCTGCAGAACCTGCAGACCTACTACCAGATCGGCGATGTCGACGTCGACCGCTACCTGATCAACAACGAGACGCGGCAGGTGTTGATCACCGCCCGTGGCCTGAACAGCGCCGATCTCCCGAGCCAGTCCTTCGTCAACCGCCACATCATCTACACGCACGGGTACGGGCTCGTCGCGTCGCCGAGCACCCAGGCCACGAGCGACGGCTCACCCGACTACTACCTGAGCAACATCCCCACCGAGACCGTCAAGAACGGCATCAAGCTGAGTGACGGCACGGCTTCGCAGATCTACTTCGCCGAGAACCTCGGCAGCTACGTGCTCGTCGACGCGAAGTCCAAGGAGTTCAACTACCAGAAGCCCGGCCAGACGGACCAGTTCACGCGGTACCACGGAAAGGACGGCGTCAAGCTCTCCAACATCATCCGGCGTGCCGCGTTCGCGCTCCGGTTCGGCGACATCAACCCGCTCATCTCGGGGCAGGTCACGTCGTCCACGAAGGTGCTGATGGAGCGCGACATCAAGGCACGCGTCGAGAAGCTCGCGCCGTTCCTCCAGTTCGACGCCGACCCGTATCCGGTGGCGCTCGGGAACAAGACCCTCTGGGTGCTCGACGGCTACACGTCGACAGGCATGTACCCGTACTCGCAGTCGACGAGCGGAGAGGGCGGCCTCTCGGGTGACTTCAACTACGTGCGCAACTCGGTGAAGGCGACGGTCGACGCGTACCAGGGCACGGTCACCTTCTACGTGTGGGACGAGCAGGACCCGGTGATCCGGGCGTGGCGCAAGGCGTTCCCCGACCTCTTCACGCCCAAGCAGCAGATGCCCGAAGAGCTGCGCCAGCACCTGCGCTACCCCGAAGACCTCTTCAAGGTGCAGTCCAACATGTTCGGCCGGTACCACGTCACCGAGCCCCGACGCTTCTACGACGGCAGCGCGAAGTGGCTGATCTCTCCCGACCCCGGTTCCGGGCCGGTGACGAGCTCGCAGTTCAGCGCCGTGTTCGACACCAGCGGCGGCGACACCTCGGCGAGCGGCGCGCCGCAGCCGGCGACCTCCACCGGCAAGCGCATCGACCCCTACTACCTGTACATGAAGTTGCCCGGGGAGCAACGGGAGCACTTCATCGTGATCGTGCCGTTCGTGCCGGTCTCGTCCAACAACAAGGAGACGCGGCTCGTCTCCTTCCTGACCGCGAACTCGGATCCCGGCGAGTACGGGCGATTACGTGCCTTCACCATGCCCCAGGGAGAGACCGTCAAGGGTCCCGTGCAGGTGAACAGCGAGATGAACCGCTCGAACCCCATCTCGCAGGCGGTCACGATCCTCAACCAACAGGGGTCACGGGTGACCCTCGGCAGCCTCCAGCTGATCCCCGTGGGGAACTCGCTGCTCTACGTGCGGCCCTTCTATGCCCAGGGCCAGGGGAGCGGGAGCTACCCGCAGTTCCAGTTCGTCGCGGTCTACACCCAGGACTTCGGCCAGGCGGTCTGCGCGCAGACGGTGAACGACGCGCTCAACCAGCTCTTCGGTCAGGCGGAACGCTCGTCGTCGTGCAACATCTCGCTCACCGGCGCCCCCGCCGGGACCCCGACCAACGGCTCCACGACCACCACGTCACCCCCGACGGCCACGACCTCGCCGGGGCCGACCACCACGCTGCCGGCCTCCACCCAGGACCTCATCACCCTCGCGGGCCAGACGTACGACGCCGCCCAGGCGGCGCTCAAGGCGGGCGACTTCACCACCTACGCGACCGACATCCAGAAGCTCGGCGACATCATCGCCAAGCTCCAGTCCGCGTCCAAGTAGCGGTATCCGGCGCTCGCCCGGCCCCTGTCGGGGACTGGCGGGACATTGCTACTATCTACGTAGTGGAAATCCCCCGACCCCTTTGAGGAGGCCCCGTGGCCGTCTCCGGGATCGATCTCGGCAAGTACAAGCTGGGCTGGTCCGACCCGACGTCGGACTACGTCTACACGCCCAAGAAGGGGCTGAACGAGGACATCGTCCGGGAGATCTCGCACCAGAAGAGCGAGTCCGAGTGGATGACGAAGTTCCGCCTCAACGCCCTGAAGCGGTTCGAGCGCAAGCCGATGCTCGAGTGGTTCGCCAAGAACATGCCCCACATCGACTTCGACGACATCTACTACTACCTCAAGCCCACCGAGGGGCAGGTCGCCGATTGGGACATGCTCCCGGAGGAGATGAAGGAGACCTACGAGAAGCTCGGCATCCCCGAGGCCGAGCGCAAGTTCCTCGCCGGCGTCACCGCGCAGTACGAGTGTCTCCGGGGGTCGACCCTCGTGTGGACGACCGAGGGCATGCGTCCGATCAAGACGCTGCTCCCCGGCGACGAGGTCTTCTCGCTCGACGAGGGCACCAAGGAGATCGTGCGAGCACGCGTGTCAGGTGCCGCGTGCTCGGGCGAGAAGGAAGTCTTCGAGCTCCGGGCCCGCGGGCGCGTCATCGGAGCGTCGGGCAACCACCCATTCCTCGTGTTGCGCGACGAGCGGAAGCCCGGGCGTCAGCGTCGGCGATACGCGCCACGTTGGGCACCGGTGGAGGAGATCGAGGTTGGCGACTACGTCGCGATCGCCGTTGACACTCCCGAGTTCGGCGAGAGCCACGTCTTGCTCGCTCCCGACGAGCGACCGGAGTCCGACTCGCTACCGCTCGAGAGTACTGATGAGCTGATGTGGTGGTTCGGTGTCTACCTCGGGGATGGTTTCCTCGAGCACAGCGGCCCGTACACAGTGGTCCAGATCGCCGTCGATGCAACAGACGTGATCCTGGTCCACGAGATCATTCGCGTGGCACGCGCCCAGTTCGGTATCGACTTCGAGCTTGCACCAGACGGCTCTCGATTGACGGGTGTCGGCACGGCCGTGCTCGCTGACTTCCTCGAGCTCAACGGCTTCGGAGGTGGATCCCTGTCGAAGCGCGTTCCCGATTGGGTCTTTGCGCTGCCTCCGTCGCAGAGGCTGTCCTTCGTCGCCGGTTACGTCGATTCCGACGGCGATGTCCGAGAGCACGCGAGCAACCACGACATCTCGATCACGAGTGCCAACGAGGCACTTCTCGGCGATGTGAAGCAGCTCTTGCAGCTCAGCGGACTCGGGAGCGGGTCCATCAACCGCTTCAAGAGCCGGCATGTCACGGACCGCGAGCGACTCCGTCGTGGCTACCGCATCCGCCTCAGTGGTCGGCTCGATTGCCTCCCTTGCCGTTCACCGCGACAACTGGAGCGAATGAACCGCCGGAAGTACGTGCACGCGTACCGCTCGGCGAAGGGGACGACGTTCCGCGCTCACACCAGTGAGATGCTCGGATTCGCCCGGGTGGAGAGCATCGACTCGGTCGGTGTCGAGCCCGTGTACGACATCGAGGTCATGGGCCGCCACAACTTCGTGGCCGAAGGCTTCGTGGTGCACAACTCTGAAGTCGTCTACCACAAGAACCGGGAAGACCTGGAGAAGATGGGAGTCCTCTTCTCCGACATGGATACGGCCGTCCGCGAGTACCCGGAGATCGTGCAGCAGTACTTCGGCACCGTGATCCCGCCGGGCGACAACAAGTTCGCCGCCCTCAACTCGGCCGTGTGGTCGGGCGGGTCCTTCGTGTACGTGCCCGCGGGTGTGCACGTCGAGATGCCGCTGCAGGCGTACTTCCGGATCAACGCGGAGAACGCGGGGCAGTTCGAGCGCACCCTGATCATCGCCGAGGAGGGCGCGTCGGTGCACTACGTCGAGGGTTGCTCGGCGCCGGTGTACTCGAGTGACTCGCTGCACTCGGCGGTGGTCGAGCTCATCGCCAAGCCGGGAGCGCGCATCCGCTACACGACCATCCAGAACTGGTCGCCGAACGTCTACAACCTCGTCACCAAGCGCGCCCGGGCCGAGACCGAGGCCACGGTCGAGTGGATCGACGGCAACCTCGGATCGAAGCTCACGATGAAGTACCCCGCGGTGGTGATGGTCGGCCCGAAGGCGCACGGTGAGGTGCTGTCGATCGCG
>Ga0187777_10000995_pt1 | contig 18587 bp, 19 predicted proteins | sample 1015_Q2_SP5_10_M_FD_132416 | JGI IMG/M metagenome (GOLD analysis project Ga0187777, IMG submission 132416) | Tropical peat soil microbial communities from peatlands in Department of Meta, Colombia - 1015_Q2_SP5_10_MG | ecosystem: Environmental > Terrestrial > Soil > Wetlands > Peat | place... | reverse complement strand
TCAGTCATCAGCACGTTGACGCTGCGAGCGAGAAGCTCCTTTGCCTCGTAACCAAACAAGCGCTCGGCCGCCGGATTGAATGATTGAATAATCCCCTCATGGTCGATGACAATGATTCCATCCACTGCCGCCTCAAGCAGTGCATGCAGTTCGTCACCCCGCCGCGAGGTGCGCATAGGGAAACCCCCAGCCCCTTTCCCTCGGGCAATTGTAACAATCAGTATTCACAGCTCGAGCGCTCGCGTCTGTACGTATGTTCCGTAGACAACCGCCCGCCTGCTGCGCTCGGTTTTACCGGCGCGGCGAGGCGTGCGCTGCCAGCCATCGATCGATTTGCTGCTCGGCCTCGAGCCAGTCGTCTAGTTCCTTCCCCGGACAAAAGCCGCGGCGTTCCGCCAGCAGGTAAGCCGCGTCGCGGATCATCCCTTCACGCGTCTTTTCGGCCGCGGGCACATCAGGTGCCTGTTCGGGAGAGGGCAATTCACGCGCCTTTTCAGAAGGCGACATCATGGCCCGGCGCGCATGCGGACGGGTCAGAACAACACGGGGGGCGATCATTTGTCAGTCCTCACTAAGAAGCACCGTGTAAAGACCTTAGTTGCGCTGCGAGAAGGGTTCCATTCGGAAATTTGCCTACCCGGGATATGACCTCTGCTGACCTCGCGCTCTGGACTCGATCAAGGATTCGACGAGGGCTCTGCGGGCGATCGGGTGATCGCGGCTGCCGTTCCGCGATTTGCATTCCACCAACCACCCCCAAGCGCCACATAGAGCGCCACCGTGTCCTGATAACGGACGGCGACCGCCTGGAGCTCGTTGATCTTGGCCTGGTGGTACTGGGTATCGGCGATCAGGACCTCGAGGTAGGTCGAAAGACCGGCCGCGTAAGTCGTTTGCACCAGATGCAACGCTTCACTCGCGGAGGCGAGCGCCTCCTTCTGTGCCCGGAGCGTCGCGGCGTCGTAGGCGAGCGCCTGCAGTGTATCGGCCACCTGGGCAAACGCATTCAGTACGGTCTGGCGGTAAAGGTGCATGGCCTGCTGGTAGCTGTCGATGGCCGCCTTGCGGTGGTACCACAAGGTGCCACCCTGGAAGAGTGGTGCTGTGAGATCCGCACCCACGCTCCAGGATCTACCGTTCGCGGCAAAGAGCTGGTTCGTCGTCACGCTGTTCGCGGCGTAGTCCGCACTCAGCGTGATGCTCGGCAGCATCGCCGCCGTCGCCACGCCGACGTTGGCACTCGCTGCGTGGGCTGCAGCTTCCGCCACCAGGATATCCGGGCGCTGCCGCACGAGATCCGACGGCAGGCTGACCGGCAGATCGGCTGGCAGGGTCAGCTCGGAGAGTGCGATCTGCGGCGCGTGCCAGCCGGCGGGCAGCTCTCCGGCGAGCGTCGCGAGCAGATCTTCGCTCTGCGCGAGCTTCACCTGCAGCTGCGGGATCGTCGCCTCGTAAGCGTCGAGCTGACTGCGCAGGAGAAGCACGTTGGCGTAGGGCACGGTACCGGCCTCGGCCTGAACCTCGCCGATATGCACCTGCTCGCGCTGCAGAGCGATGAGCTCACTCGTCGCGTCGACCTCAGCGCGGTAGGCGGCGCGGGCGATGACCGTGTTGCAGATGTTGGCCGCGAGCGATACGTACGCGGCCTCCTCGGTCGCCCGCTGCAGGTCGACCTGGGCCCTGAGTCCCTCGATCATGCGGCGCTCGCCGCCCCAAACGTCGAGCGCGTAACTCACGCTGGCGCCGAGCGTGAACAGGTTAAAGATAGTCGAGGCGGGCACAACATCCCCGATCTTGAGGGCATTAAATCGCTGCCGGGTCGCGTCCGCCTCCGCGGCGATCTGCGGATAGAAGATCCCATAGCCGCTGCGCAAACTGTCCTGACTCTGCCTGAGACTATCCTCGGCTGCCGCCACGGTTGGATTCTTGGCGAGCGCTTCGGCAATTACTGCATCGAGGCCGATGGAGCCGAAGAGCCGCCACCAGTCCGCGGTCACCTGTGCGCCCGGGGTGAAGCGCTGCACGACGCCCTCGGCGGCGACCGTCTCGGTCGGATCCGCAGACGTTGAATAGTGTGTTACCGGAGGGGCCGCAGGGCGCTTGAAGTTCGGGCCGACGGCGCAACCGCAGACTCCTAGGGCGAGCACGGCGCAGGCAACTCGTGTCAGCTGCTGCACACGCGTTCCGGAGGTGAACTTACTTCTCCCCGACATACACATCGACCAGCTGACCGGGATACAGGCGCACATCCCGGGGGGGTTGGAAGCTGAAGATCACCGGCAGTACGCGCAGGTCGACGCGCTCCTGGCGCTGATCGGAGAGTTGGATCTTCGGCGAAACGTAAGGCTGGATGCGGGCAAATGTCAGCGGTATGTGGATGTCAGTACCCCGAATGAACATCTGGGCGCTCATGCGCGCGGGGTCCGGCAGACGATGCACGAGTATCTCGTCGATGTAGGCGCGGACGTTGAGGTGGTCCTGGGGCAAACCCATGACGATGAGCGGCTCCATGCCCTGCGTGTAAGTGTCGTAGGCGCCTTGCGGAGATACGTAGCTCCCGGTCGAGGTCTGCACCGCGAGCACGACGCCATCGTGTGGCGCGCGGAGCGTGTACTTCGCGAGCAGCGCGGCGGATGCGTCCGCGGCCTTGAGGAGGGCGCTGTACTGCCCCTGCTGGTTCTGGATGTCGTACGTCCAGGCGCCAGCCTTCAGCAGGGCGTACTGCCTCTCGACCACCGTGAGGTTCGTCGCCGCGATGTTCTCCGCATTCCTGGCGGTGTCGAGTGCGTCCCGGCTAATCGACTTTGGCTCGAGTGCATAGGCCTTCTCCTCCTTCGCGCGGGTGTCGTGTGCGCTCTTGAGGCTCGCGCGCGCGTTTTCCACTTGTGCCGCTGCGACGGCGAGATTTTCCCGGCGTGGCTCGGCCCTGAGCTCCTTGAGCACGGCAAGCGCCGATTCCGCCTGGTAATGCTGTTGCTCGGCCGTCGCCCGCTGTACCGAATCGTCAATCGTGAGCAACGGATCACCTCGATGTACCTGCTGTCCTTCGGCGACCAGGATCTGCGTGATGGGGCCAGACACTTCAGGATAAATGTTGATGTTGGCCCCATGAGTCTGATCGCTTTCGATGATGCCGTTCGCGTAGATTCCCTTTGCGTATGGATTCGCCGCGGGGTTGAAAACGGGCGGCTGCGGGGCGGGTTGTCGCGTGAAGATGATGGCGCTGACGACCGCGAGCAGCAGGCCGATCCCTGAGAATACGAAGATCATCCTGCCGCGCAGCGGCGCGGGTACGCGCGACCCTCTGATCGCGTTGCGCATGAGAGCGAGTCGCGTCGACAGCCATCTGACCCTATCGCGCATCGGTGTGAGTCCCGTTGTCGATGGCCATCAGCTTGCCGTCTTCCATCTTGACGATGCGGTCAGCAAACTCGTAGATGCGGGCATCGTGAGTGACGATGACGATGCAGCGTTTGTCCGAGAGAATGTTGCTGCGGACGAAACCGACGATGTTGCGGCCGGTATCCCCATCGAGCGATGCGGTCGGTTCGTCGAAGATGAGTAGTTCCGGGCGGCTGACGATGGCTCTGGCAATGGCGACGCGTTGCTGCTCGCCGCCGCTCAGCTTTACCGGCGGCAGCTGCGCCCGGTCCTCGAGGCCGACGACCGCGAGATCATTAGCCGCCTCGGCGAGCGCCTCATTCCAGGGGCGATGCTGCAGGATGAGCGGAATGGCCACGTTCTCGGCGGTGGTGAGACGCGGGAACAGATGGTAGTCCTGAAATACGAAACCAATCTTGTGCAGCCGGAACTCGGCTAGGGCATCGTTTGAAAGACTCCAGATGTCGGTGCCCTCGATGCGCACGTTCCCGGAGTTGGGCCGCAGAATTCCCGAGATGATGCTCAGCATCGTGGTCTTGCCCGAGCCCGAGGGACCGACGACGTAGAGCATCTCGCCGAAATTGGCGGTGAAACTCACATCGCGGACCGCTACCGTGCGCGCTTCGCCCTCGCCGAACCATTTGTTCAGGCCGGTTGCCTCGATCGCGACTGCGGCCATCGCTAGCCCCTGAAAATGTCGAAGGGCTCGATGGTGAGGACCTTGCGGACGCCGATGTAACTCGAGATGGCGGCGATGATCACGACCATGACGAAGGCGATCACGAGGTTCCAGAACGTGATCATCGCCGCGTAGTCGGGCAGGTGCACGCGCGCGAGCCAGATGATCGTCGCGCACAGGCCGACTCCGAGGCCATATCCGGTCAGCGAGACGAACGTTGCCTGAAAGAGGATCATCCCAATGAGTTCGCGCGACTTGGCGCCGATCGCCTTGAGTGCGCCGAACTTGTCGAGGTTCTCGAGGACGAAGGTGTAGAACGTCTGGCCGGAAATGGAGAGTCCGACGATGAAGCTGATGACGGTCATGAGCAGCATGTTGGTGCCAAGTCCCGTCTTGTATTTGTAGAAGTCGGAAATGCTCTTGATGAAATCGTCCTTGGTGAGGGCCAGGTAACCGATGGCGGCGACCTGGCGCTTGATGATCGGGATATCGGCGGCCGTCTTCGGCTCGACGAGCAGGTAGGAGATCGTGAAGCGGGGGTTGGGAATGTACTGCAGCGCGCGGTTATAGGTGGTGTAGAGCGTTGGAACCCCGAAGAGCGCGCTCGATGCCACCCGTGCGATCCCGACAATCACGCCGCGATGGTCGTTGAGTTCGAACTCGGTGCCGATCTTTGGGTTTCCGAGCTTCGGGAACTCGGCGTCCTCGATGGCTATGAAAGCGTTTTCCGCGTAGATGTTCTCGATTTTTCCGGCGATCAGTTCGGGTCGACCGAAAAGACTGGTGTCATCGAGGCCGACGACGTTCGCCGCCTGGTAGGTGCCGTCGTGCAACTTGAGGAGCGCACCACCCGAGTAAAGGGGAACGGCATACTTAACCCCTGGAATGCTGCGCACTTCATCGAGAACGTAGTCGGGTAGCGGAATGGTGTTGGCGACGGTCTGCACTGCCGGATCCATCACCCACATCGATGCGCCGATGTTGATGACGGTGGAAGAGGAGCGGGTGAGAATGCCGGCGAAGAGCGAAGTCATCTCGATCATCAGAAACACTGCGAAGGTGATCCCGACCAGGAGCGCAGCGAACTTGGCCCGGTCATTGATCAGCAGCTTGTAGGCAATCTGATAAATCCCCGGCACGCTAAGCCCGCTCCACTGCGATCGCAAAAACATCCCCCGGCCGTTCATCTTGGCAGCGCCGGAAATTCCCGGCATACGAACAAGTGCGTAAAGGCGGCCCCCGAGACCCGCGCGGACCACCGCATAACGCCGGAAATCTCACGGCCGCGGCGCGCATGCGCAGAAATACGGAGGCAGCCCGGTTCGATCCGCCCGAGAATTACGATTGCTAACAAGACGGGAGGGTTCGCTATGAACGCCGGAACGATCTGCCAACGGGTGCTCTACACCATCGGTCGACGCGATGAGGTCGTGCGCGCCGCGCAGCTCATGCGGGAGAAGCACGTTGGCTATTTGGTCGTGGTCGAACCCGATCCGAGCGCCGGCTTTGCGCGAGCAGTCGGGGTGCTCACGGACCGCGATATCGTCGTCACCGTGGTGGCGCGTGAGGTTGACCCGCGAAGCCTGTGCGTCGAGGACATCATGACGCGAAACCCCGTTACGGTGCGCGAGAGCGATTCAATCGAGCAGGTTGTGCATGAGATGGCTCGCGCGGGAATCCGCCGCGTGCCGGTGCTCGACTACCGGGGCCAGGTTGTCGGTGTCGTTTCGATCGATGACGTCCTGCAGGATGTCGCCGGCGACGCGGCGGACATCGTCGCCGCCATTCGCAACGAAAGGCGGATCGAGGGTACAGCGCGACCTTAAGTGTGAGGTGGGCGGGTGCCCGGGAGCCCGACCCATCCTGCTAGCGCGACCGGTCGACAACCGACGAATCACCTCGAGAGCTTCTCGCTGCGGGCGAGAAGTTTCGGGTCTCCGAGCTGCTCTGCAGTCGCGGCGAAGCCATCGCGCGGGCGGTGCCACTCAAGCTGATCGACGTCCGCGAATAGGCCCGCATCGGTCCGCAGCGTCGCCAACCTCTTGAAAAGGAGTGCCAACTCCTTGCGCTCGCCGAGCACGGTCGGCGGGAAGTTTTCGACGCGACCGTATTTCCCAATCAGGCGGGCGGCGCCGATTCGCCCGATTCCACTGATCCCCGGATAGCCATCCGCGGCGTCGCCGACCAGCGCGAGAAAATCGGGAATGAGTTCTGGATCTACCCCGAACTTCTCGCGTACGCCGTCCGCATTGCGGATCTGATTGGTTCTCCGGTCGACCTGGACGATGCGGTCGCCACGGACGCATTGCGCGAGATCCTTATCCGGTGTCCAGATGCAGATCTGTTGTGCCCGGCCGTCAGCGGAGGCGATTCGTGCCGCGGAGGCAAGGGCGTCGTCGGCCTCGAGCTCGATCATCGGCCAGACCACGACCCCCATGGCGGTCAAGGCGTCTTCAAGCGGACCGAACTGCCTGAGAAGCGTCGGGTCCACGCCGTCGCCCGTCTTGTAGCCGGCCCAAAGGCTGTTCCGAAATGACTCGATGACGTGGTCGGTCGCGACGCCCAAATGCGTGGCACCTCCCTCGATCATCGCGAGCACGGTATGGAGCACACCGAGCACCGCGTCAAAAGGCCGGCCGTCACCTTTTGTGAAACGACGACGACCGTAGAAGTGGCGAAACAGTTCGTAGGTGCCGTCAATCAGGTGAACAACCACGCGGCTGGCTCAGGATTGCGCCGCCGCGCTTGCGGCGGCTCTCTGCGGGATGAGCAAAATGCAGGCGATCATCACGATGCCAATGATCAACGATGCGAGCGGTCGACTGAGCGCCAATCCGCCGTCACTCATCGGTTTGTCCAAGAAGTCGCCCACCGTCGCGCCAAGGGGTCGCGAGAGTACGAAAGCCGCCCAGAAAAGCGCAACGTGTGAGAGGCGGGTAAAGAAATATGCTGCGGCGACGAGCGCGAGTCCCGCGGCAAATACCAAAGCACTACCAAGGTAGCCGAGACCTGCGCTGTCAGCCATCCAGTCTCCGAGCGCAGTGCCGAGGGTTTGGGAAAACGTGACCGTCGCCCAATAGAAGGCTTCAGCCTTCGGCGTCACCACGGTCGACACCGACACCGTGCCTTCCATGGCGTACCAAAGCCCGAGCGTCGCGACGAGGCAGATCAGCAGACTCAGAGATCCCCCCGCATAGCCGATACCGAGCGAGCGGTCGGCGAAGTCCGCCAAGGTCGTTCCCGCGGTCGTCGATGCCACGATAGTTGCCCAGTAGAGATAGGGGTGGAATCTGTCCGCCCTGATCTGGACTGAGACCAGGACCACGAGCGCGGTGAGAAAAATCAGCGAACCAGCCAGATAGCCGAGATTCATCGTCATGGTGACGGTGTCGCCGCCGGTTTCACCGAGTGTCGTCGCAAGGATCTTGATGATCCAGAATCCAAGAGTGACGGTTGGCACTTTGCTATGCATCGAATGAACGCCCCTTTTCAGAACGTGAGCAGTAGCGCTGCGTACCACGAATAACGACCGTTCTCGCTCGCGTTCTCAATGGTCGGCGCCGCGTAAGCGAGCACATGGAAATGCTGAGCGACGTCGTAGTGCAGGCCAAGGCCAATCTCGGTCGCGGGATGACCGTTGTCGGTGTCGGCGCCTTGATGGGCAATTTCGATACCGAGCTGCAGGTCCGGCAGCAACTGACGAGCGAGCACCCAGCCCGCGAGGCAAAAATTGCGCGAGCCGCCCCCGCCTTTGTTGATCTCGCAGCCTCCGCCGCCAAAGGTCGACCATTTTCCCCAGTCCTTTTCGACCCAGAATGGCAGCAGCAGCGCAAAATGCTGTTCGCCAGGCTCCGAGCCGTTCGGCAGGAAGAGCCGCGGGAAGAACGCAACGTCCCAGCCCGCCCCGCTCTGGTGCAGGAAGCGGTACTTGGCCGCGAGCTCGACATTGCCGACGCCGCCTCCGGTGGTCGCGTCGCTCGGCCTTTGATAGGTGACAGGTACCACAGCCGTCAGCTGCAGATCCGGCGCGCCACCGTAGTTGAAATCGATTCCCGCCTCTCTGCCTGAGTTGCCGGGCCCTTCACTGCCTGCCGCAAAGAGATAGATCTCGTAGTGGCGATAATCGGTGGGCTCCGGATCGTCCGAAATATAGGGCGGGCCAGCCAGCGCGGCGGCCGCGAAGGACAGGGTGAGCGTGCCGCCGAGTACCAAAGGCGCGGTGCCACTCAGGCGGCCGCGCTTCGAGCGCCGCGCTGCTTCGGCTCCCATCGCAGATCCATTCCGCAAAGCGCGCCCGCTCGGGGAGGCCGCGCTCAGCGGCTGACCTCTTCGATCAACGCGCGATAGTCGCGCAGCGGGGGCGTCTTGAGACCTTGGACCTTACCCTGATCATCCCAGCGCCGCAGGGCGAGGGCGTCCCGGAAGTGCTCATGCGTCTCGAACTGCCCCACCTCGGCCGGGGACATCGGTCCGCCCTGCAGTTTCAGTGTATGCACGGAAGCCGAACTGAGTTTTCCGCTGTAGTCCTTATCGGTGGCGCAGAGATAGCGTTTGGCGGGAACGTGCAGACGCACGGGTTCCGAGACCGAAGCGGGAAAGTGCTTCGCCAGCCAGCGTGCCCCGATCTCTTCGTGTCGCGCATCTTGCGTCCACTCGGCGAGATCGTCGGGAACCGCCTCGAGCAGGTGCCCGATGTCGTGTAGGAGTGCAGCGACCACGAGTGGAGGCGAGGCCTTCGAGAGCTGTGCGAAGTAGGCCGTCTGCAGCGCATGCTCGGTCATGCTCACGCGTTCGCCGAAATAGGCTGCCGCGCCACCTCTCTCGTACAGCGAGAAGATGTCGTCGCAGATGCTCACGTCTTCGTTCCCGTCTCGGTAAGCTCACGCCGCAGCAGAGCGGTCGCGCCATAGACGCTGTCGCGCATCAAGTAACAGCCTCGCAGATGGCGCGCGTGCCTTGCGGACGAGAAGGCGGTGCGCCCGTGCAGCACACGTTGATTGTCGAAGACCACCAAGGTTCCGTTCGCGAGGTGGGTACGCAACTGAAAACGCGGATCGCGCAGCAGTGCGGCAAAACGCCGGTACGCGCTGTAGAAGGCGGGCGTTTCGCGTGCATCGAGATTGAGCGGCGCGATCGAACGGTTGTTGTAGTGAACTGAAGCGACCCTGCCGGTCGCCGACAGTTCGATGAGCGGCCGCTCGGCATACAGCTCGGCATCTTGGGAGCGATAGTGAAACGGCACGGCCGTCGTCGTCAGGCGCGCGAACGCTTCGGGGGCGATGACCCGCAGGTGCTCCGCGAGCGCGAAGCCATCGGCGAAGAGACTGTCACCGCCTTCGTTCGAGGCGATGACCGCATGCAGGGCCTGAAATCCCGGCACGGGTTCGCGATACGGATTGTCGGTGTGAAGACCAAGCCCAAGATCCGAGTACGCAAGATTCTCCGGCTGGGGTACCGAGCGGACATCGAAGGCGGGGCCGTAGTTGGTCTCGAGCACGCGGCCGAGCAAGGGCACCACACGAAGCAACGCCGCCTCCTCGGCCGGCATGCCGTCGAGGAATGCGATGCCATCCTGGAGCAAGTGGGTGAGCCATCCGAGCCGTGCGCTCGGTTCGCGCTGTGCTTCCTCGAGACCGATCCACGCGAAGTCGCGCTTCGCATCAAGAGCCACGCCTTCGAGCCATAGTCGTACCTCAAGCTCCGGTCGTGGCGGAGCACGCCCCGCAGCGTGAGCCGCGAGCCAGCTCAGCGCGAAGGCGGCGGGCCGTGATTCGTCTTCCCATTCGAGGCGCACGCTGCCGCCCTCGGCGACCGCGGAGCGGATCCGCGGCCGATCCGGGAGCTCGGTGATGTCGATCAGACGCTGGCCGCTGTGCGCATCGCGGTCCTCGCGCAGGTTGTCCCGCAACCAGAGACTTGTGAATTCGCTGATCGCGCCATCCGCCCACTCGATGGTGAGCAGCTCCGGTGCCGACGACACCCGTCGTGCCTGAGGGAGGGCACTCACGCGACGGCCCGCGCCGCCGCGGCGCGCATGTTGGTGAAGTGGAGCACGCCGGCGCATACCGCGGCGCCTGCACTGACTGCAGCGAGCAACAGAAACACGCGCTCCCAGCCGAGGGCCACGGAAAGACGGGCGACGCTGTCCCCTGCCAGTACCCCGCCGAGGTAGCCGATCCCATCGATGATGCCCGAGGAAGCGGCGCTCGCCTGCTTGCCTCCGAAATCCAGCGCGAACGCACCGCCGAGATACGAATAGGGTCCCAAGAGGCAAAAGGCTACTACGGCAATCATCGTCACCGCGAAGAGAGCCGCGCCACCGCCGCCTGGCACGCCCGCGAGCGCGAGCAGCGCGGCGGCCGTGCCGGCGAGTCCTGTGAACATGAGGAGCGAGCGGCCGCTCAGACCCAGCCGGTCGCTCAGCCAGCCGGCGAGCAACACTGACGCCGCACCGACGGCGGGGAAGATTGCGCTCAGGGTGGCTGACTGACTCATGCTGTATCCGAGGTGATCGCGCAGGTACGCCGGCGTCCAGGTATTGAAGGTCTCGCGGATTATCGTGCAGGCGAACGAAAGCAGGCAAACGAGCAGAAACGCGCGACTGCGCAACAGCGGCAGGAGCAGCCCGGCGACGCTTGCGGGACGCGACTGCGCATCGGCAAAGAGATTGAGTGGATTGGGCCTGGCTTCGGCGTGTCCCTCCTCAACGCGCGACTCGCGCAGGAAGAACAGGTTCGCCGCGAATACGGCGCCTGCCACGATGGCTGCAAACAGAAACAGCGCGCGCCAACCATAGCCACGCGCGATCAACATGCCCATCTCTTGCCGCGCGAGGGCGTCCCCGACGAGATAGCTAATGCTCAGGATGCCGATGATCGATCCATAAGAGGAGTAGTCGAACCACCTGGAAGACACCTTGATCAGCCCCGCCCAACCGATCGACTGCGTGAGACGGTTCCCTACCCAGGCAAAGGTGAACACGGGGAACGCGCCCCCGAGAGCGAAGAGCAGGGTAAATACCGTGGCACCGCCGACGCCGAGGAGAAAGCTGCGGCGACCGCCCCAGTAGTCGCCGAGTCCCGTGAGGAAGAGCTTGCCGAGCGCGTAGGCGAGCACCCCGAGTGAGGTCAGCGAGCCGATGCGAACGATGGCATCACCATGAGCGATCCCGTGTCTCGCCAGGTCCTCGACGAGGAGCGGCGTCGCCACTGAGAGATCAGCGCGACAGTAGTAGCAGGCGGCGTAACCGGCAAAGAGAAGGATGATCGTCCTTGCCTGTCCGATACGCAGCGAGCGCTTTGTCGCGGCGCTTGTCATTCGGGGTGTTGAGAGGTTGGCGGGGTGTCGATCGCCACCCAGACGGGATCGGTATACGCGTGCCGGCCCTGTTGGTCTTCGACGATGAGCGCGTACCAGGTCGCGCGCTCTGTCTTGAATGCAAAACTCGCGTGTGCCTCACGCGGTCCGCCTGGGAATGAACGTTTCTCCATCACAGCTCCGCCGCTGATCAGTTGAGCTTCCTTGAGTCCCGCGACGGACGCGAAGTCAAAGTCAAGGGTGAGGGGCTTTCCGGACTGCGTACGCAGCGCGCTCCCGAAAACCTCCGCCGGATAAACGAGCGGACCGTAGCTCACGTAGGCGCGACCCGCCTTCAACCCTTGCGCAAAGCTATCGGCCGTCACGGCGCCATCGAGATGCACGAACGTCCGCACGCGTCCGGACTCCCCATTCCACGCATCGTGCGTATCGGTTCCTCCCGCGAGGTAATAGTGCTGGCCGGCATTCCAGAAACCCCAGACTTTCTCGAGCACCTTCCGATCATCTCCGGGAACCGAGCCGTTGATCTCGATTACGTCAAAGCCGCCGCTGAAACCTCCAGGTGCAACTCCGGCGTCGACACTCGCGAAATAGCCGTACGGAATGAACGGATGATTGACCTGCACGACGCTTGCTCCCTCACGCCGCGCCTCCCTGAGAATCATGTCGACGCTCGCCGTGCTGGTGTCGACCTCGAGTTTGGCGCCCGGGGTCAACGGGTAAGCGTTGAAATGCCCCCAGGAAGGCGAAAGCTCAATCGCGGGAATGAACGCGACTCCACGCTCGCTCGCGATTCGCTGCAGCGCCGCGTGATTGACGGTGGAATCGTGATCGCTGACGAAGAGCACGTCCAGGCCTGCCGCCAGCTGCGAACGGGCAAGCACATCGGGTGGCGTCACAGCTTCCGCCTGATCGGCGTGATGGTGCAGATCCGCCGAGTACCAGCCGTGCGCGCGCGGGTCGAAGAGGGGCGTGATTGCGACTCGCGCCTCCTCGGTTGCGCCCGGTGCAAGAGCGAGCCGCACTTCGGCAGCAGGCGCGAGGAATCCCCCGCCCGCGGAGACTGTAAATAGATAGTCGCCAGGGGCGATCGGCACCTCGGCGTACCCTCTCGGATTTAGCTCGGTGAAGAAGGTCTTGCGCCCGAGAAACTCAACCACCGGTCTTTCGCCTTCGGTAATGACGATCCGCGCATCACGCGGCTCGCCGTTGCGGGCATCGACGACCGAAAAATGCACTGAGCGACCAAGCTCGAGATCGTGGAAGCTCTGAAGCTCACTTGTGCCTGCCCGCACCGTGATATGCACTCGCTTGCTTTGCGAGGCGGCGCGCGCGGTGGCGTACAGCGCATAGTCGCCGGCGGGGAGACGTAGGCGATAGGCACCCTCATGGCCGAGTGCCCAGGCGTACGGCTTGCCGTCCTTCTCGACGACGACGACGGGTTGCGGCACGGCCTTGCGATCGCGAGTCGTGACCAAGCCGTGCACCGTGCCGGAGGGCAGGTGCCCCAGCTCGATCTCCTCGGCGACGACGGGGGACAGATCGCCGCTCGTGCCGACCTGAAGCCAGCCATTGAACTGGCGGCTTTCCTTGGGGCTGAGTGAAGTCAGTGCCAACAGATCGCGCGAACCTGAGCCAATCCGATCCGCGTACGGCGCGTGCAGCGTAACCGTCCAGTCGGCGTCGTAGCCGACAACGCGTCGGGCGAGCGCGCCGTCCATGGTGCCTTCGGTGACTCCAGCGAGCCCCGGAACGGGAAACAGGAAGCCGCTATTGGGCCAGAGCGTCAACCCCGAGAGCAGTCCCGACAAGGCCATGTCGCTATCGTTGGTGAGCGTCGTGCTGATGTCGACAAAGTCCGAGCGCTCGCGCAGCGTATAGAGCGTCGTCACAGTCGCCTTCCCAAAATCGCGCACCGCGCGGATGCGCACCTGGTGCGGGCCTCGCTCGAGTATGTCGACGCGGTGGTACGTGTTTGGCCAGGCCGACCAGTTATTCGGAATGAAATCTGCGAACACGACGCGGTTGCGTCCGATCTTGCCCTGGCTCACCGGAGCGATCGCCACCAGTGCGCCGCGCGGCACCCCGTAGGGTGCGGCGGAGTCGACCGCGACTGCAAAGGCGAGCTTCTCATTAACTACGGTGATGTCGCCGGGGGCCCTGGCGCTCGCGGCCGGGATCGGCGTCGGCCCGACGAGCACGCGCACCGCCGCGCGCGCGTTGCCCGGCTCAGCGAACGTCGCGAGCAATGCCAGCAGGGCGAACGTAGTTTTCATCGGTTTCGTCAGTCGCGACGCCGAGGATCGGGCGATAGTAGCCGAGTGAGTGTTGCGAATCACACCCAGGGAGTTTCGGACTTGCCGGCGCGGCACGCTGACCCCGGGCGTATCATCTGACCTCGCATGAGCACGATCTATCATCAATTGCGCAACAACGCCGTGGCCCTCATCAGCTTGGTCGTGGCCCTTGGCAGCCTCAGTTACAACACCTGGCGCAACGAGCGTACCGAGTACAACCGCAACATCCGCACCGCGGCATTCGAACTCCTCGGCAAGCTCGCCGAACTCGAGCGCGTCGCGTTCCTCGCTCACTACGATCGCGACAAGAGCGCAGGCAATCCGCGTACGGGTTGGACGTACGTACTCGTCATTCGCGACCTCTCGACGCTCGTTCCCGCGCCCGTGCCCGCGCGGGCCGCGGAGCTGCAGAGCGTTTGGGGCGCAAACTGGGAGCAGCTCGGACGGGATGACGAGATGGCAGTCACGCGGATCGATGATGCCATCGGCTCCGTGCGTGAGGCGACGCTCACGACGCTGAAGTCACTTCGTTGATCGGGCGCACCCGCCAGCACCACACTCATACAGCACCGTCTGACACGTGCCCCTGTACGTAAAAAGTGAACGGGACCCGCGCATCTCTATTGCGTAGTATGTCCGCTCCAACACCGTGTGACGCGCCCGCATGATCACCCTGTATCATCGACCGAAGACCCGCTCGACGCGCTTTATCTTTCTGCTCGAGGAACTCGAGGCACCGTACAAAATTCAGCTCGTCACGGTGCGCACTCGCGACGGTAAGGGGGCGATCGATCCGGCGAACCCGCACCCACACGGGAAGGTGCCGACGATCTCTGACGACGGTGTTGTGGTCTTTGAGTCCGCCGCGATCGCGCTCTATCTCACCGACAAATTTCCGAAGAATCGGCTGGGTCCGCTCGTCGGCGATCCCGAGCGCGGTGCGTATCTCTCGTGGCTGGCCTATTACGCGGGAGTGCTCGAGCCTGCGTTCATGAGCAAGTTCATGAACGTGGAGGTGCCGCGCGGCACCGCAGGATGGGTGCCCGTCGAAGAAGCTCTCGCCGCGATCACGGCGAGGCTCGCGGCGAATCCATATTTGCTCGGCGAGCGCTTCTCGGCGGTGGACGTATTGTATGGCACCTCATTCGCGCTGTTCGCTCAAAATCCGTCTCTCCCGAGCTCTCCCGTGATCGATGATTACGCGAGACGCGTCATCGGGCGACCCGCCTTTGCGCGTGCCATCGCAAAAGAGAACGGCTGAGCGCCGGATATCGGGCAAGGCTGCCCGGCACAGCAGTGCCGCCGGGAGCGGCGCAGAGGAAATCGTGTTGCGCCTTGCCTATCGGCCGCCATACGACTGGCTGCACATGCGCGATTTTCTCGGCGCACGCGCCATCGCCGGCGTCGAGCGGGTGGACGCGCGCGGTTATGCCCGTACCGTGCCGTGCGACGGTGGGTCGGCGCTCATACGCGTGGCGGCACTGCCGGCGGCGAATGTCCTCGAGCTGCGCGTGGTGGGTGCGCCGAGGGAGGCCGAACTGCAGATCTCATCAACGGCGCGGCGCGTCTTCGATCTGGCGGCGGATCCGGTACGCATCGGAAGAGAACTCGGGAGCGACGCGCGCGTCGGGCCGCTCGTGCGCAGACACCCCGGGCTGCGCATACCCGGAGTCTGGGACCCCTTCGAGTGCGCCGTGCGCGCAGTGCTTGGGCAGCAGGTGAGTGTCGCCGCCGGCTGCACGCTGGCTGCCCGTGTCGTAGCACGCGCCGGAATCCCGATTGCGCAGTGCGCTGATGGACTCACGCATCTTTTCCCGACTCCGGCGAAAATCGCCGCGGCGAATCTCGATGGGTTGGGGATCACCGGCGCGCGGGTGGCGACCCTGCACGCGCTCGCCCGCGCTGTGCTCGAGGGACGGGTCGCTTTCGATGCTCCTTCTGGGGAACTCGCGGTGGCGATGACCGCGGTGCCGGGGATCGGCCCCTGGACTGCACAATACGTGGCGTTGCGGCTCGGGGAGCGCGACGCGTTGCCCGCGGGTGATCTGGTTGTGCGCCGCATGGCGGGACCTTCAGGAAGAGCACTGACGGCGCGTGAGCTCGAGGAGCACGCGAAGCTCTGGCAGCCCTGGCGCAGTTACGCGGTGATGCACTTGTGGCACGCGGCGCGCAGTTCCGCTGCCAGGCGGACGAACGTCCGAGATCGGCAAGCGCCGGTTCGCAAGCGGGCGTAGCATTCCCCGCCTATGAAACACCGGCATACGCAAATTTACTTTCACGTTACCGATTCACCGGTCGGTCCGCTCTTACTCGCCGCCGATGCGCAAGGGCTGCGCCGCGTGAACTTCCAAGGAGGCACGGATCCGCTTCAGCCGGGAACCGAATGGCGGGAGGACGCTGAGCCGTTTGCGCTCGCACTCACTCAGCTGCGCGAATACTTCGCCGGGACGCGGCGCGTCTTTGACCTGCCGCTCGCTGCGCAGGGCACGACGTTTCAGCTTGGCGTCTGGCGCGCTCTGCGCGAAATTCCTTACGGCGAGACGCGCTCCTATGGCGAGCTTGCGCGCCGCCTCGGTCTCGCGGGAGCGGCGCGCGCGGTGGGGGTTGCAAATGGGGCGAATCCGCTGCCGATCATCGTTCCCTGCCACCGCGTGATCGGCGCCGATGGTTCGCTGACAGGTTTCGGGGGAGGTCTCCCGATCAAGCGGGCGCTGCTCGAGCTCGAAGGCGCCCCATGCGTCGCCGATCTTTTCGCGGGCGTCGGCGCGGCGCGTGCCGCGGAGGTTCGCCAGGGGTCGACGGCCGCCCGCGGCTGAATGCGAGAACCTTCGAAGCCAGCGAACCCTTCAAGGCGTCCGCCGTGGCTGACCGTAGCACTCGCCGCAGTTCTCGCGGGTGCACTCGATCTCGGTTTTGCCTTCATTTGGTATGGCCGCCAGGGAGTGGGCGCTGAGCTCCTCCTGCGAGGGATCGCGAGCGGTGTCTTAGGACCGAGCGCCTTTGCGCTCGGCAGCTGGACGCCCACACTCGGTGCGGCACTGCACTTCTTTATTAGCCTGTGCGCGGCCTTCACCTACTATTTCGCGAGTCGCAGTCTCGGAGTGCTCACGCGTCGTCCGCTGCTCTGCGGTACTGCATTCGGGGTGGCGATGTATATTGCGATGCATTTCATGGTGCTGCCGCTCTCACGCGTGCACTTCCGCCTGCCATCGCTATATAACGTGATCGGCGAGCTCTTTTCGCATGTCTTCTTCTTCGGCATCGTGATCGCACTCGGCGTCGCCCGCGCGAATCGCGGCTCAATGCCTGCAGCGGAGGTGAGCCGTTCGCATGAACCGACGTGAATTCTCCCTGCAGTTTTCCAGCGTCGCCGCAGCCGCCAGCCTCGCGCCCCTGGCACGCGCAGCGGTGAACGAGGCGCCCATTAGCGATCGCGCCCGGACGCTCTATCGCCGCGCGCTCATTCTCGACTGCAACTGCGCGCCACCGCTCGAGAACAAACTGCCGCTGCCGCAGGCGGATCTCGACATGGTTCGGGAGAGCGGCATCAACGTCATCAAGCTGACATTAGGCGGTATCAACAGCAACTTCGCCGATACGGTGGCCGAGATTGCCGACGTGCAGCAACTTTGCGAGGTGCATCGCGCCTACTTCATGCAGGTCAGGGTCCCCGCCGACTTCGCTCGCTCCAAGGAACAGCGCAAACTCGGCATCATCTTCTCCTTCGAGAGCGCGGAGATGCTCGGCGGGCGACTCGATGCGTTCGAGGTATTCCGCGATCTCGGCGTACGCGTGATGCAACTCTCGTACAACCGCAAGTCGCCATTCGCTGCCGGCGTCATGGAGCCCGGGGGCGGGGGACTCACCGAGCTCGGACGGGATGCCGTGCGCGAGATGAACCGGCTCGGCATCGCCATCGATCTGAGCCATGCGAATCCGGCGACGACTACCGATGTGCTGAATCTCTCCGCCCAGCCGCCAGTCATGACGCACGCGGGATGCAGCGTGGTCCACGCTCATCCGCGCAACAAAACCGATGAGCAGCTTCGTGCGCTCGCCGCTCGCGGTGGAGTCGTCGGGATCTACGATCTTCCCTATCTCACCGCCTCGCCGCATCAGCCGGCGGTGGATGACTACATGGCGCACCTCGAGCATGCGCTCAAGATCGTGGGCGAAGACCACGTCGGTATCGGCAGTGATGTGGGCATCGCACCTTTCGACACGAGCGCAGAGGGCATGGCGGAGTTCGCCAAGGAAACGGAGGAGCGCCACAAGGCCGGTTTATCCGCGCCCGAGGAGGACAGACCCACCTACGTGGTGGGCCTCAATACGCCGAACCGGATCGAGATCATTGCGGATCAGCTCTTGAAGAGGGGCTACTCTTCAGCACTCACTGAAAAGGTCGTCGGCGCGAACTTCGTGCGGGTATTCACCCAGATCTGGGGATAGTCGTTTTGCTAGCGAGCGAGAGCGCTGCGCCGGTGCGTGGCGCGCCTGAGCCACTCCGGGCTGATCTCCACGCCCCATCCGGGCGAGGAGGGGACCGTGACGTGGCCGTCCGTGACCTGGTAGGGATCGCCAAGAAACAAGCCTTCCTGCCAGGGGTAATAGTCGGGCCCTTCGATCGAGAGCTCGAGATACTTTCCGGCGTTCGGGATGGCGGCGAGCAGGTGCATGGTGCAAAGCGTCACGAGTGAAAGGTTCGCGCTGTGGGGCGTGCAGGGGATACCGGCCGCCGCCGCCATCTCTACGACTTTCAGCGTCCGCGCTATTCCCCCCATGTACATGACGTCCGGTTGCACGACATCGACCGCGCGCATCTCGATCATGCGCGCCCAGGTTGCAAGGTCCCAGTCCTGCTCGCCGCCCGTCACGTCGAGCTCGAGTGCATCGGTGACGAGCTTGGTTTCATC
>Ga0187777_10000994_pt1 | contig 18590 bp, 20 predicted proteins | sample 1015_Q2_SP5_10_M_FD_132416 | JGI IMG/M metagenome (GOLD analysis project Ga0187777, IMG submission 132416) | Tropical peat soil microbial communities from peatlands in Department of Meta, Colombia - 1015_Q2_SP5_10_MG | ecosystem: Environmental > Terrestrial > Soil > Wetlands > Peat | place... | reverse complement strand
GTCGAGTTCTTCCTGCCGCTGCGGCCGGGCGGGGCCGCGCTCGCGGGCCACGCGGCCTGAGCGCCACGTCGCGCCCCTCATAGGCAGGTCTCGGGCCGTCGTTTGGTTTAGGCTCCGACCCGGATGCGCAGGGGCTCGGTCGCGTGGTTGCTAGTGATCGGCGTGGTCGCAGGCGGCATCGCCGCGGCGGTGGCGCTTGCGCTGCCGTGGTTGCCGACACCCGCATCGCGCGAGGCCGGGCGGATCGACTTCGTCATCTGGTTCGTGATCGTGATCTGCATCGTCATCTTCTCGATCGTCGCGGCGGCGCTCGTGTATTCGATCGTGGCCTTCCGGGCCCGCCCCGACGATCTCGAGGACGGGCCGCCGATCCACGGGCACACGGGCCTCGAGATCGTGTGGACGATCATCCCCACCGTCCTCGTCACCGCGATCGCGATCGTCAGCGCGATCGTGCTGTCGCGCGACGACGCGCTCGGCAAGAACGTGCTGCACGTGGACGTCACCGCACAGCAGTTCGCGTGGAGCTTCACCTATCCGGACGCGAAGGGCCTCACGAGCGGGACGCTGATGCTGCCGAAGGGACGCTCGGTTCAGCTCGTCCTGCACTCCAAGGACGTGATCCATTCGTTCTGGGTGCCGCAGTTCGGGCAGAAGGAGGACACGGTCCCCGGCTTGACCACGACGCTGCACATCACGCCGGACCGGCTCGGCACGTTCCCGGTGATCTGCACCGAGCTGTGCGGACTCGGCCATTCGGTGATGCGCACGCAGGCCGTCGTGATGACGCCGGCCGCCTTCGCCAAGTGGCTGAAGCAGCAGACGGCCGCCATCTCGTCCCCGAACCCCTCCGTCTCCGGGGCGGCGGTGTTCAAGAACAACGGCTGCGGCGCGTGCCACACGCTCACGGCCGCCGGCACCAGCGGGAAGGTCGGCCCGGATCTCGACAAGCTGCCGGCGTACGCGGCGGAGGCGAAGCAGCCCCTCGAGTCGTTCGTCCAGGAGTCGATCGTCAGCCCGAACGCGTACATCCAGCCCGGCTACCCGAAGGGCGTGATGCCGCAGACGTTCGGGTCGTCGCTGTCCAAGCCGCAGCTCGACGCGCTCGTCCAGTACCTCGTCAGCTCGAGCAAGAAGGGATGACGTGACCGCAGTCACCGCCGATCACCAGATCGCGCCGCCGCGCAGAGGCAATGCCAGGCGGCTGCTCCTCGGTCCCGGCTGGATCCGCGCCGCCTGGATGTTCTGCCTCTTCGGCGCCTTCGGCTTCGGCCTCGTCGTCGTCTTCCGCTGGTGGGGCGGCTGGCACCCGATCATCGACATGACGGTCGTCACGCTCGTCTCCCTGCTCGTAGCCGCCCCGATCGGCTTCCTCGCCGGCATCGGCGCCTTCGACTACTGGGCGTACTACGCCCTCGGCTTCCCGACACGGCCCGAAGACCACTCCGGCCACGGTGCGCGCTCGTGGAAGGACTACTTCCGCGTCAACACCGATCACAAGGTGATCGGTGTCCAGTACGTCGTGACGACGTTCTCCTTCTTCATCGTGGGCGGCATGCTCGCGCTGATCCTTCGGGCGGAGCTCGCACGGCCGGGGATGCAGTTCGTCGACACGCAGACGTTCAACGGGCTCTTCTCCGTCCACGCCGCGCTGATGATCTTCCTGTTCGTCGTCCCCGGCTTCGCGGGGCTGGCGAACTTCGTCGTCCCGCTCATGCTCGGAGCGGGCGACATGGCGTTCCCACGCCTGAACGCGCTCTCCTTCTGGCTGCTGCCGATCGCCGGGATCATGATGCTCAGCTCGTTCCTCGTTCCCGGCGGCGCGTTCGCGTGCGGCTGGACGGGATACGTGCCGCTCTGCTCGACCCACCAGCCGCTCGGCGCGATCTTCTTCAACCAGGGCGTGCAGTGGGCGGGGGCGTCGTCGATCATGACCGCGCTCAACTTCCTGGTCACGATCATCACCATGCGCGCGCCCGGCATGACGTTCTGGCGGATGCCGCTGCTCGTGTGGGCGAACTTCACGACGTCGCTGCTCGTCGTGGTGGCGACGCCGTTCATCGCAGGGTCGCAGTTCTTCTCGATGTTCGACCACGTGATGCACACCGCGTTCTTCGACCCCAACAACGGCGGCTACCCGCTCGGCTACCAGCACATCTTCTGGTTCTACTCGCACCCGGCGGTGTACATCATGATGCTGCCCGGCTTCGGCATCATGAGCGAGGTCATATCCGTGTTCAGCCGGAAGCCGATCTTCGGCTACCGTCTGATGGCCCTCTCGCTGATGGCGATCGTCGTGCTCGGCTTCTCGGTGTGGGCCCATCACATGTTCGTCAGCGGCATGGCGTCGTGGCTGCGCGTGCCGATGATGATCACGACGCTGCTGATCGCGGTGCCGACGGGGATCAAGGTTTTCAGCTGGCTCGCGACGCTGTGGGAGGGGAAGCTCCACTTCAGGACGCCGATGCTGTTCGCGCTCGGCTTTCTTTCGATGTTCGTGATCGGCGGCCTGTCGGGCGTCATGCTCGGCTCCGTCCCGATCGACATCCACATGAGCGACACGTACTTCATCGTCGCCCACATCCACTACGTGCTCTTCGGCGGCTCCGTGTTCACCATCTTCGCCGGCATCTACTACTGGTTCCCGAAGATGACGGGGCGCATGTACAACGAGCGCCTCGGCAAGCTGCACTTCTGGCTGACGTTCGTCGGCTTCAACCTGACCTTCTTCCCGATGCACATCCTCGGAACGGAGGGGATGCCGCGGCGCGTCGCCGACTACGCGCCGAAGTTCGCCGACCTGAACATGTTCATCTCGATCGCCTCGTTCGGCCTCGGCGCCTCGACGCTCGTGTTCCTCTACAACATGATCACGAGCTGGCGCAGCGGCGAGCCCGCCCCGTCCAACCCGTGGCGGGCGATGACGCTCGAGTGGCAGGTGAGCTCGCCGCCGCCGATCTTCAACTTCGACGAGATCCCGCAGGTCGTCGGCTCGCCGTACGGGTACGGCACGCCGGGTGCGCAGCACGCGATCCTCGCGCCCGCCCGCACCGGCACGCCCGAGGAGGTCCGCGTCACGTGAGCGAGCCCGAGGCCCGGCACCACATCCTCGTCGTCGCCAACGAGACGGTCGTGTCGCCCGCGCTCGTCGAGCGGATCGAGCAGAGGGCGGCCGGCACGCCGACCCACGTCACGGTCGTCGCGCCGGTCAACCAGCCGCACCAGGGCTACGTCGTCTACTACGACACCCGCCGCGCCGCCGCGCGGCGCCGCCTCGACAGGACGCTCGCGCTGCTCCAGGCGGCGGGCGTTCCGGCAACGGGCGTCGTCGTCGAGTCCGATCCCGTGGCGGCGCTTCGCGACGCGATCCACCAGCTCGAGCCGGACGAGATCCTCGTCTCGACGCACCCGCAGCGCCAGTCCGGCTGGCTGCGGCGAAACGCGGTCGAGATGATGCGCCGGGCCGCCGGCGAGCTCCCGTTCGAGCACGTCGTCGTCGACCTCGCTGCCGAGCACGGTGAGGCGAACGTCCTCGTCGTGGCGAACCGGACGGTGCTCGGCGCGCCCCTGCTCGACAAGATCCGCGAGCGCGCGACGCAGAGCCCCGCGAGCTTCCTCATCATCTCGCCGCAGGGCGACGCCGAAGGCTCGTACGAGGAGGCGGAGCGCCGGCTGCTGCGCGCCGTCACCCTGCTGCGCAGCGAGGGCCTCGACGTCCACGGGCAGATCTCGCATCCCGACCCGTACTCGGCCGTGATGCAGACGCTCGAGGACGAGCGGGTCGATGAGCTGATCGTCTCCACCTTCCCGGATGCCCGCTCGGGCTGGATGCGCCGAGACCTGCTCGGCCGCCTGCGCGCCGCCACGAAGCTGCCGCTCGAGCATGTCGAGGTCGACGTCCCCGAGCCGGTGGCCGCCTCCTGATGGCCGCGCACGCGCACGCCGAGCACCACGAGCATCACGGACCGCCGGCGCCGCACTACAGCTCGCGTGTCCCGCCCGGCGTGCTCGGCATGTTCCTGTTCATCGGAACGGAGATCATGCTGTTCGGCTCGTTCTTCACCGCGTACTTCTTCGTTCGCGTCGTGAACGGGACGCCCTGGCCGACGCCGCCGTTCCACCTGCCCGTATTCGTCGCGTTCGTCAACACCTGCATCCTCGTCACCTCGAGCTTCACGATGCACTGGGCGCTGCAGTCGATCAAGCGCGGCAACGTGTGGGGCCTGCGGGCCGGGCTGCTGCTGACCTTCCTGATGGGGCTCACGTTCCTCGTCACGCAGGGCCGCGAGTACTCGCGCGTCGGCTTCGCGCCGAAGGACGGGGGGTTCGCGACGATCTTCTACTGCCTCACCGGTCTCCACGGCGCACACGTCTTCGTCGGCCTGTCGATCCTGCTCTTCATGACGATCCGCGCCTTCCGGGGCCACTTCTCGGCGGAGCACCATCACGGCGTCGAGATCGGCGGGATCTACTGGCACTTCGTCGACGTGATGTGGATCGTCGTCTATCTGACCGTCTACATCCTCTGAGGAATCCGCTCAGCAGCGAGGCGGAGGCGTTCCGCTTCCTCGTCGTCGTCATCGTCGGCGCGCTCCTCATCGCCGGCGCCGCGAAGCTCGACGTGTACGCAGGCGTCGCCGCCGCGGTCGCGGCCGTCGCGGGCATCGCCTGGTACCTGCGTCACTGAAGGTCGGCCCGGCTAGAGGCCGATCCGGTACCTGACCTCGGCAGTCGCCACCCCGAGGTGCTCGCCCTCGCGCCGGGCGCCGTCGAGGCGCCAGCCCTCGCGTTCGTAGAAACGACGGGCACGCGGGTTGTCCTCGAGCACCCAGAGGGTGGCGGCCCGATAGCCGAGCTCCCTCAACGCCGCGAGCGACTCCCGCATCAGCTTCGGACCGGCGCCGCTGCCCCAGGCCGACGGCAGGGCGTAGACGGCGTAGAGCTCCCCCTCATCCGCCGCGCCGCGGCTCGGGCCGACCGAGGCGAACGCGACGACCTCCCCCTCGTGCTCGGCGACGAGCACCTGCTCGTCCGGGGCCGCGAGAATGCGCTCCCACCCCGTGCGGCGCCGTCCCACGTCGAGCTCGGCCAGCCGCTCGGCGCCGAAGACGTGCTCGTACGCCGCCTGCCAGGCGCGCACGTGCACCTCCGCGATCGCAGCGGCGTCCCCCGGCCGCGCGCGCCGTACCTGCACCGGAACTACTTGCCGGCGGAGGAGGAGACGAACGTGGCCACAGCAGCGATCTGGGCCGAGCTGAGCTTGGTCCTGAAGGCGGGCATCACGGCACCGCCGTTCGTCACCTGACGCTGGACGACCGCGTCGGACGGCTTGAGCTGGTCGAGGTTCGGGCCGACGGTACCGGTGGAGCCGGCCGCCTTGAGCGTGTGGCAGCTCGAGCACTCGGTGGTGAAGATCGCCTTCCCGTTCGTGCCGAGCTGCGACGGCGGCTTCGCGCTCGTCCCGCCCTGGCCGGCGACCGCGGCGACGTAGGCGGCGACGTCCTGCGCGTCCTGACCCTTGACGAGGTTGGCCGGCATCGGCGGGTTGGCGAGCCGGATCTGGTCGAGAACGACGTTCTGGATCGTGCTCTCCTTGAACCCCTGCGCCTTGTCGGCGGCGAAGGCGTCGTCGAGGTTCGGCCCGACCGTGCCCTGCGCGTTCGCGGCGGCGAGGGTGTGGCAGCCGGCGCACTTCGCCGTGAAGAGCTTCTGGCCGTTCGCCTGATCGGTGTGCTTCGACGCGATCCCTCCCGTGCCGCAGCCCGCCGCGACCAGGACGGCCGCAAGCGCGGCCCCGACTCCAATGAGACCCCGACGCACGGCGGGGAGTCTAACCGGCCCCACCGCCGGCGGTCACTCCTACTTCGTCTTCTTCGCGGGCTTCGCGGGCGCGGGCGAGAGCTGCTTGATCAGGGCCTTGATCTGCGCCGCGCTGGAAGAGGTCGGGTTCAGCTTGAGGAACTTCTTGTAGGCGGCGACGGCGACCGTGCTCTGGCCGGCCGTCTGCGCGGCCTGCGCGAGCTGGAACTGCGCGTTCGAGTTGTTGGGCTGCAGCTTCGCGACCTTCTGATAGGCGAGGACCTCGGCCCCGTACGCGAGGCCGACCTTCTGGCCGAGGTCCGACGTGGCCGTGTTCGCGGTCGTCGCCGCCGCCTGCTCGATCGGATCGCTGCCGAGCGCCGTCCCGAGCTTGCCCGTGGGCAGGAAGGCGACGCTCGGCGCTGCGAGCTGCTCGGCCGCGTAGGCGTTCTGGTACTCCGTCGTGAGGTTCTGCGCCTGCACGAGCTCGAGTCCCGCGAGCTCGTTCCAGGCCTTCGCGTCCTTCGGCTTCAAGGCCGTGTACTCCTGGAGCGCGAGGATCGAGTTCGCGGTGTCGCCCTTGGCCTCGTACGCCGTGGCGAGATCGCGGAAGCCTTTCGGGTCGGTCGGGTTCTTCTGCGTCTCCTTCAGCGCGTTCGACACGGAGGTACCGCCGCCGCCGCCGAAGATGTTGAGCCCGCTGAAGAGCTGGTCGAGGCCGCTGGAGCCGGAGCCGACGCCGAGGAAGGCGAACGTCACCGCGAAGAGCACGGCCAGGATGACGTAGGCGATCTTCGCGCGCCGGCGCAGCCGCGAGAAGAACAGCTGCTGGTTCGCGTTGCCGCCGCCGGAGCGCTTGCGCCGCCCGCGACGGACGACCTTGGCGGGCTGCGCCTTCGCCTGCTGAGCCTGCTTCGCCTTGACCGCCGCGCGTGCCATGGGAGGCCCAGGGTACCCGTCAGGAGCCGGAAACGCCCGGCGCCACGACCCGTGACGCCGCTCGGCGCTCCACGATCCAGGCGAGCCAGATCGACCCCTCGAACAGGGCCCACATCGGCAGCAGCTCGAGCGCGGTGGTCACCGGGTCCGGGCCCGGAAGGCCGAGCGCGACGACGGCGACGATGAAGTAGCCCAGGCGCCGGTGCCTCCGGAGCGACCGCGAGGAGAGCACCCCGAGGTGAACGAGCCCGAGCACGACCATCGGCAGCTCGAAGACGACGACGATGCCCAGCAGCACCGTCGAGGTGAACGAGTAGTAGTCCTTGGCACGGATGAGGATCCGGAACTGCTTCTCGTCGTAGTGGGTCAGCCAGTGCACCGCGCGCGGCAGCAGGATCCAGTAGCCGAACGCGAGGCCCGCGGCCCCGAGCGCGGTGGCGAATCCGACGAGCTCGAGCACGCGCCGCTCGATCGAGGCGTCGAACGCCGGCGCGAAGAACAACCAGAGCTGCCAGAGGATGATCGGCAGTGCGAGCAGGAAGCCGGCGTAGACGCTCACGGTCAGCGAGACGGTGAACGGCTCGGCGACACCGAACGTCACGGGATGGCGGCGGTCGAGCGGCAGGGGCCGGTTCAGCCACTCGAGCAGATGGCTGTGAAAGGCGAACGCGACGATCGTCGTCACGAGCAGCGCGCCGATCATGATGAAGATCCGCCGCCGCAGCTCCTCGAGATGCTCGACGAGTGTCGCCTCCTCGCCGTAGCCAAGGCGGCGGGGCAGCCGGCTCATCGCGGAGCTAGATGCTCTCGTGCTCGGACGGAGGCGCGGCCGGTTTCGCCTCGACGGGCGGCGGCGCGAGCTGGGTCGGCTCCGCGGGATTGTGGCCCGTGACCGAGTCCTTGAACTCGCGCATCCCGGTGCCCAGCGAGCGACCGATCTCCGGAAGCCGCTTCGCCCCGAAGAGGAGGAGCGCGATCAGGAGCAGGACGATGATGTGGGTGGGGCTGGTCCAGCCGGTCATACTAGGACAAAGCGTACCACGCCCCGCAGGATCCGCTGAGCCGGCGGGCCTGCGAAGCCTCGTGGCGCCGGGTCTCCGCTAGACTGTCCGCGGTGGAGCTTGTGCGGGGCGAAAGCCCCGCTATTCCGGAGAAACGGGGCTTACTTCGTGGGATTGCTCAAGCTCGAGGACGTGCACGTCGCGCTCGAGGACGGAACCGAGATCGTCAAGGGCGTCGACCTCGAGGTCGACACGAACCAGGTGCACGCGATCATGGGGCCGAACGGCTCCGGCAAGTCGACGCTCGCCTACGCGGTCATGGGCCATCCCGCGTACGAGATCACCGGGGGCCGGATCCTCCTCGACGGCGTGGACGTGACCGAGCTGGGGGCGGACGAGCGCGCGCAGCGCGGCCTGTTCCTCGCCTTCCAGTATCCGCACGCGATTCCCGGCGTGACGGTGACGAGCTTCCTGCGCAGTGCGATCAACGCCGTGCGCAAGGCGCGGAACGGCGGCGCCGACGATCCGATCGCGATCCCGGAGTTCCGCAAGGAGCTGCTCGCGCAGATGGACCGGCTGAAGGTCAGCCGTGAGCTCGCCTCCCGCTACTTGAACGACGGCTTCTCCGGCGGCGAGAAGAAGCGCGTCGAGATCCTCCAGATGGCGATGCTGAAGCCGCGCATCGCGGTCCTCGACGAAACGGACAGCGGCCTCGACATCGACGCGCTCCGTGTCGTCGCCACCGGTGTGAAGGACCTCGTCGGCCCGGAGATGGGCGCGCTCGTGATCACGCACTACCAGCGAATCCTCGACTACATCACGCCTGACTTCGTGCACGTGTTCGTCGGCGGGAAGATCGTCGAGGAGGGCGGCCCGGAGCTGGCGAAGAAGCTCGAGGCCGAGGGCTACGCACCGTACGAGGAGGTGGCGGTCTGATGGCACAGTCCGAGACCGAGGTCGTCCAGGAGATCGGCTCCGACTACGGGATCAAGTACGGCTTCCACGTCCCGGAGGACTACTTCTTCAAGTCGGGCCGCGGCCTCTCGCACGAGCTCGTCGACGCGATCTCCTCGCACAAGGGCGAGCCGGACTGGATGCGCGAGTTCCGGCACAAGAGCCTCGAGTACTTCCTCGCGCGGCCGCTGCCGACGTGGGGCGGGAACGTCGGCGAGATCGACTTCGAGAACATCTACTACTACATCAAGCCGACCGAGAAGCAGGCCCATTCGTGGGAGGAGCTGCCGGCCGACATCAAGGACACCTGGGACAAGCTCGGCATTCCGGAGGCGGAGAAGAAGTACCTCGCCGGCGTCGGCGCCCAGTACGAGTCGGAGGTCGTCTACCACAAGCTCCAGGAGGACCTGACGAAGAAGGGCGTCATCTTTCTCGACACCGACACCGCGCTGCGCGAGCACGAAGATCTGTTCCGGCAGTACTTCGGCACGATCATCCCGCAGAACGACAACAAGTTCGCGGCGCTCAACTCGGCCGTGTGGTCGGGCGGCTCGTTCATCTACGTCCCGCCCGGCGTGAAGATCGAGATGCCGCTGCAGGCGTACTTCCGCATCAACGCGGAGAACATGGGCCAGTTCGAGCGGACGCTCATCCTCGTCGACGAGGGCGCGTACGTCCATTACGTCGAGGGCTGCACCGCCCCGATCTACTCGACCGACTCGCTGCATTCGGCCGTCGTCGAGATCGTCGTCAAGGAGGGCGGCCGCTGCCGCTACACGACGATCCAGAACTGGTCGAACAACGTCTACAACCTCGTGACGAAGCGCGCGGTCGCGTACAAGGACGCGACGATGGAGTGGGTGGACGGCAATCTCGGCTCGAAGCTGACGATGAAGTACCCGGCCATCTGGTTGATGGGCGACCGCGCGCACGGCGAGGTGCTCTCGATCGCGTTCGCCGGCAAGGGCCAGCACCAGGACGCCGGTGGCAAGTGCGTCCACGTCGGCGCGAACACGACGTCGGTGATCACGTCGAAGTCGATCTCGAAGAACGGCGGCCGCGCCGGCTATCGCGGCCTGCTCCAGGTCGACAAGGCCGCGCGGGGGTCGAGGTCGAAGGTGGTCTGCGACGCGCTGATCCTCGACGAGAACTCGCGTTCCGACACGTACCCGTACATGAAGATCGAGGCGGACGAGGTCGACATCGGCCACGAGGCGACGGTCTCGAAGATCGGCGAGGAGCAGCTCTTCTACCTCATGTCGCGCGGGCTGAGCGAGTCCGAGGCGAGCGCGATGATCGTGAGCGGCTTCGTCGAGCCGATCACGAAGGAGCTGCCGCTCGAGTACGCGGTCGAGATGAACCGGCTGATCCAGCTGCAGATGGAGGGCTCGGTTGGCTAAGGCAGAGGCCGCCGAGGCCTATCGCAGCCTGCCGATTCCCGACACGTCCGAAGAGCACTGGCGCTTCACCGACCTGAAGGGATTCGACCCGGAGCGGTTCTCCCCGGTGCCAGGCACCGTGCCTGGCACCGGACAGATGGTCGACCTCGACGTCGCCGGCTACGCGACGGTGACCGAGAACGGGATCGAGATCGAGCGCGAGCCGGCCGGTGTGCGCTTCGAGCCGCTGCCGGAGGACCACGAGCGGCTGTACTCGCTCATCGGCTGGGACGAGAAGTTCGCCGCGCACAACGCCGCGATGTGGAAGCACGGCCTCCTCGTCGTGGTGCCGAAGGGCGTCGTGCTCGAGCAGCCGCTGTACGTGCGGATCGCGGCGACGGGGCAGACGTTCTGGCGGCTCGTCGTCGTCGCGGAGGAGGGGGCGCGCGCCTCGCTGATCGAGGAGTACGCGTCACCGGCGCCGGACACCGCCGCGTACTCGAACGCAGCGGTGGAGCTCTTCGTCGAGCAGGGCGCGAAGCTCGAGTACGTGTCGCTGCAGAACCTGTCCACGGAGACGTGGCACTTCGCGTCGCATCACGCCCGTGTCGAGCGGGATGCCGAGCTCGACTGGGTCGCGGGCGGCTTCGGCAGCAAGAAGGGCAAGACGCGGATCCAGAACGACCTGAGCGGCCAGGGCGCGACGTCCCGCGTCACCGGCGCGTACTTCGCCGACGCAAAGCAGCACCTCGACTACGACACGTTCCAGGAGCACATCGCGCCCCACTGCACGTCGGACTTCGCCTTCAAGGGCGCGCTCCGGGACGACGCGACCGCGGTGTGGCGCGGGATGATCCGCGTCGAGCCGGACGCGCAGAAGACGAACGCCTACCAGGAGTGCCGCAACCTGATGCTCTCGCCGACGGCGCATGCGATCCCGATCCCTGGCCTCGAGATCATGGCCAACGACGTGCGCTGCACGCACGGCGCGACCGTGAGCCGCGTCGATCGGGAGCAGCTCTTCTACCTGATGTCGCGCGGCCTGCCGCGCGCCGAGGCCGAGCGCCTGGTCGTGCGCGGCTTCTTCCAGAACGTGCTCGACCGGATCGAGCTCGAGCCCGTGCGGAAGGCCGTCACGGCCGCGCTCGAGGCACGGATTCCGCAGGTCTAGCTCAGGCGCTCTTCACGGTCGCCCGCGGAGCGCCCTTCGCGCCGCGCAGCGTGAACGTGTGCGTGTGCACGGAGCCCTTCACCTTCGCCGAGACGGTGAGCTTGCCCACCTTCAGCTGCAGCTTCCACGCGGAGGACTTGCCCTTCCACGTGACGACGTAGTGCGTCCCGTGCACGGCGACGTGGACGGCCGAGGCGGAATGCACCTTCGTCGTCGAGCCGCCGCCCGACGAGCCGCCCCCACCCGACGAGCCGCCGCCGCCCGACGAGCCGCCGCCGGAGCCGCCGGAGCCGCCCGACCCCTTCGATGCGTACGGCGCCACGGCGAGCGCCTCGAAGTCGCCCTCGGCCACGACTGCCGCACCGGAACCGTCGGCGCTCATCGTCCAGAGCTCGTCGACGTCGTCGTCCTGCAGGTCGACCGGCGTGACCGCGTTGTCGTCCGCATCCGCGCTGAACGCATCGCGTGAGAAGATCACCGTCGACCCGTCCGACGAGAAGACCGGCCAGTAGTCCGAGTCCGACGTGAGCTGCACCGCGGCGCCGCCCGTCACCGGCACGGTGAAGATGCCGGGGTTCGTGTAGGCGCCCGCGTAGGCGATCTTGGTGCCGTCGGGCGAGAAGGAGAGCCGCTCGCCGTCGTCGATCGTCGACGCGAGCGTGTCGGCGAGCTCCGTCGGCGTCCCGCCGGCTACCGGCACGTACTGGAGCGTGACGGTCTCGTTGCCGCTCCCGTCGACCGCGTCCCGGACGAAGGCGAGTTGCGCCCCGCTCGGTGACAGCTGCGGCAGCGAGTCGGTCGCGCCGTCCGGCGAGGCGACGAGCTGCGTCGGCGTCCCGCCGCCGACCGGCACGGAGTAGATGCCCGGCGACAGCGTCGGCGAGACGTTCACGCCGATCGAGAACACCACCGACTTGCCATCCGGCGAGAAGGCGCCCGAATCGGCCCCGATCGTGCCGTCGATCGGAAGCGGGGTGCCGCCGGAGACGGGAACGAGGTCGAGCTGGTCCTGGTCGGCGCTCGCCAGCGCAAGCACGTTGCTCCCATCCGGTGAGATCGAGAGCGCGGTCATCGTCGTCGTGCCGTCGCTCTGGAAGATGACCTGCCCGTCGTTCCCCGCCGCGGTGCCGATCGAGAGATCCCCGTTGACGTCGCTGAAGGCGATCTGCTGCGTCGAGGCGCGCACAGCCGCCGTCGCGACCGGGGCGAGCGTGAAGGCAGCCAGGACGGCCGCCCCTGCCAAGGCAGTCGGAAGGCCGCGAATCCGCACGGTCACGTGATAGCACGCGGCCGCGCCTCCCCCCTCCCCCGGACGGGGCTGTTCCCGGCCCTTAACAAACCGGCCGCCGCCCTCACCACGAACTTAGCTTCGCCTGGAACAATTCAGGGCTCATCGAACGAGGGGAGGCATCAGTGTCCGAGCAGGCGACCGGCGGGCTCTCGCCCGGCGAGATCAGCGACCGCCTGGAGCAGGCGCTCTTCGAGATCCGGCGCGTCATCGCAGGGCAGGACCAGATGCTCGAGCGCGTGCTCGTCTGCCTCCTCGCCCAGGGCCATCTCCTGATCGAGGGCGTCCCGGGACTCGCGAAGACGCTCACGATCAAGACGACCGCCGGCGTGCTCGGCGGCAGCTTCTCGCGCGTCCAGTTCACGCCCGACCTCGTCCCCGCCGACCTCGTCGGCACGCGCATCTACCGGCCGGACCAGGGCAGCTTCGACACCGAGCTCGGCCCGGTCTTCTGCAACTTCCTGCTCGCGGACGAGATCAACCGCGCGCCGGCGAAGGTGCAGTCCGCCCTGCTCGAGGTGATGCAGGAACGGCAGGTGACGATCGCGCACCACAGCCACCCCGTGCCGTCGCCGTTCCTCGTGATGGCGACCCAGAACCCGATCGAGTCCGAGGGCACCTATCCGCTGCCGGAGGCGCAGGTCGACCGGTTCATGCTCAAGATCCTGATCGGCTACCCCGAGCACGACGAGGAGCTGACGATCGTGCAGCGACAGCTCGTCGCGGCGCCCGACCTGCGCGAGGCACTTTCGCTCGACGAGCTGCGTGCGCTCCAGGCGGCCGTCTTCGACGTGTACGTCGACCCGGCGCTGATCAGCTACGCCGTCCAGCTCGCGACGGCCACGCGGCGACCGGCCGACGCGGCCCTGACGGAGCTGTCCGCCTACGTCGATTTCGGCGCCAGCCCGCGTGGACCGATCAGCGTCATCCAGGCCGCAAGGGCGCTCGCACTGCTGCGCGGGCGCGACTACGCAACCACCGACGACGTGCGGGCCCTCGCGAAGGACGCCCTCAGGCACCGGCTCGTGCTCAGCTACCAGGCGCTCGCGGAAGGCATGTCCGCCGACCGGATCCTCGACGCCGTCCTCGCCGCGGTCCCCGCACCCGAGACGAGCCTGGCGCGGCCGAGCGCGGCATGACCGAACCGCCGCTCCTCGGGGCGGCAACGCCTGCGCGGCCGGGGCCGGGAGCGCTGCCGCTCGAGCTGCTGCATGCGCTCCAGATCGAGGTCGGACGACGGCTCGAGGGGTTGCTCGCCGGCGACTACCGGTCCTCGCGCTTTGGCATCGGCACCGAGCTCGCGCAGGTGCGGCCGTACGTGGCCGGTGACGACGTGCGCCAGATCGAGTGGAACGTCACGGCCCGGACGGGGGAGCCGCATGTGCGGGTCAACCTCGCCGAGCGCGTGCTCGTCACCTGGCTCGTGCTCGACGCGTCGCCCTCGATGCAGTTCGGCACGGCGGAGCGGCGCAAGGCGGACGTCGCCGACGGCGTCGCGATCGCCGTCGGACACGTCGCCACGCGGCGTGGAAACCGGCTGGGCGTCGCCACCTTCGGCGATCTCGCACCGACGACGCTACCGCCCGCCCAGGGACGGCACGGCCTGCTCGGGCTGCTCGCGACGTTGCGGCGCGAGCCGGCCCCGGAGGGAGCCGGCGCGACCTCGCTCGGCGCGGCGCTGAGCCGCACCGCGGCGATCGCGCGGCAGCGCGGCATCGTCGTGGTCGTGTCCGACTTCCGCGGCCCGCTCGACTGGCGGCTGCCGCTGCTGCAGCTGCTCAGCCGCCACGACGTGCTCGCGGTCGAGATCCGCGACCGGCGCGAGCAAGAGCTCCCCGACATCGGCGAGGTCTGGCTCGTCGACCCGGAGACGGGCCGGCAGATCCGCGTCGACACGCGCAGCGAAGGCCTGCGCCGGCGCTTCGCCGAGGCGGCAGCGGCGGAGCGGAGCGGCGTCGCCCGCGTGCTCTCCGCGCTCGGCGTGCCGCACGTGGTCCTCTCCACCTCCGGTGACTGGCTGCGCACCCTCGCCGCCTTCCTGGGGACGCGCCGGTGAGCTTCGAGCGCCCGGCCGCGCTGCTCGCGCTGCTCGCCGTTCCGGTCCTCGCCGGCCTGTGGCTCTGGAACGAGGAGCGGCGCGCCGCGTCGGCCGCCCGCTTCTCGAGCCTCGCCCTGCTGCCCAACCTCGTCTCCCGGTGGCCGGGCCGGCGCCGCTACATCCCGGTCGGCCTGCTCCTGCTCGCGCTCGTCGCCCTCGTCGTCGGCATGGCGAGGCCGCACGCGAACCTGACGGTGCCGCGCAAAGCGGCGACCGTCGTGCTCGCGGTCGACATCTCCCGCTCGATGACGGCGACGGACGTGGCGCCGACGCGCCTCGACGCCGCGCGCAATGCCGCCTACGCGTTTCTCGCAAAGGTGCCGAAGACGTACAGCGTCGCCGTCGTCGCCTTCGGCAGTCGCGCCTTCGTCGCCGTCCCGCCCACGCTCGACCGCTCCCTCGTCGCGACCGCGCTCGGCGATCTGAGGCCGGGCCAGGGCACCGCGATCGGCGACGCCGTGAGGATCGCGGCCGAGCTCGGGCAGACGCAGCGCAAGGTCGACGGCGTCGTCCCGCCGACCTCCGTCCTGCTCATCTCCGACGGGGCCCCCGACGGCGGCCGGACGACCGCAGAGGCCGGGGCGAAACGGGCGAAGGCGCTGCACGTACCGGTCTCGACCGTGCTCGTCGGCACGGCGAACGGCGTCGTGACCGCTCAGCTCACGGGCGGCTACACCGAGCAGATCCGCGTGCCGCCGAGCCCCGGCACTCTGCAGCTGATCGCGCGGGTCAGCGGCGGCCAGTTCTTCCGCGCGCGCACGAGCGCCGCGGTAAGAGAGGTCTACGAGCGCCTCGCCACGCGCATCGGGCACCGCACCGAGAACCGCGAGGTCACCGACATGTTCGCCGGCGGTGCGATCGTGCTGCTGCTGGCCGGCGGCGGTCTCTCCGCCTTCTGGTTCCGGAGGATCGTGTGAAGCGCGCGCTCGTGCTCGTCGCCGCGGCGACGTCCGCCGCGATCGCCGCCGCTCCTGCCGGCGCGACGAACGAATGCCGCGGCCTGCAGGTGTGCGTGCCGGTGGTCGGCCCGTGGGTGCTCGCCCCGGTGAGCGGTGAGGTTCAGTTCCAGCTCGCCTGCCCGAAGCGCTTCGTCGTCGCGGGGCTCGACGCGGAGCTGAGCACACGCGCGCTCGAGGTCGGCTTCCGCGGCGCGCTCGGCGCTCCGGTCAACCCCGGCATCACGACCTCCTCCTCGGCCGTGTTTCTCGGACGCCTCGTCCGCGGCACCGACCCGGCCGCGAGCTTCCGGCCGCATATCGGCTGCGTGCCGGCCGCCGGCGGAGGGCAGCGCGTGCCGACCGCGTTCCATCCGTATCCTCCGAGCCGGCCGACCACACCACTGATGACGCAGGTCGACGTGCAGACCGGGACGCGCAGCTACGTCGAGCGCTGCGGGGCCGGACAGCAGCTCGCGAGCGCCTCGCACGCGATCGCGTTCTACACGCCGGACCCGCCCACGGCGAAGCTCGCGTCGGATGTGCACGTGACGCAGACGGTGCGCAACGGGCATGTCCACGTCACCGTGCACGCAGGTCCGAGTCTGAGCGGCGTCCGCGCCGTCGTGCAGGTCGATCTCCTCTGCGTGAGGCGCGCGTGAGCTTCGGCGCGCCGCTCCTGCTCCTGACATTGCTCGCCGTTCCAATCGCGGTCGGTATCTATCTGCTCGCCGAGCGACGGCGTATGCGCTACGCCGTCCGTTACACGAACGTCGACGTGCTCGCGCTCGTCGCCGGCGGACCGCAGTGGCGCCGCTTCGTCGCGCCGCTCGTCTTCCTGCTCGCGCTCGCGACCCTCTGCGTCGCCGTCGCGCGTCCGCACGTGCACACGCTGGTCACGAGCGACAAGGCGACGGTCGTGCTCGTGCTCGACGTCTCCGGCTCGATGGAGTCCGACGATGTGAAGCCGTCCCGCCTCGCGGCCGCGCAGCAGGCTCTGCACGTGTTCCTCGACCGCGTGCCGAAGCAGTTGAAGGTCGCGTTGGTCCTCTTCGCCGGCGAGGCCGAGGTGGCGACGCCGCCCACGACCGACCACGAGCTCGTGCAGGAGGCCGTCAACACGGCCGGCGACTTCCAGGGCTACGGCGGTACGGCGATCGGCGACGCGATCGCGCTCGCGGTGCAGATCGGCCTCCAGTCGGTGGGCATCTCGAACCCGGGTGCGAGCGCGGCGCCGAGCCAGAACGCCCGCTCGCTCGCCTCATACGTCGCTGCCCCGCCGGCGAGCACCTCCCAGGGTCTCGTCTCGATCCTCTTCCTGTCCGACGGCCGCCAGAACCGCGGCGCGCTCCAGCCGCTTCAGGGCGCCGCGCGCGCGAAGCAAGCCGGCATTCCGATCTTCACGATCGCCTTCGGCACGAACGGCGGCGGCAGCCTCCCCTTCGGCAACCTCAACGGCAGCGGCGGCACCGGCAACTTCTACAACGTCTCCCCCTACGGACCCTTGGCCGGACGCGCGGCGCTGCGCCCCGACCCGGCCACGCTGAAAGCGATCGCGCGTGTCACCGGCGGCCAGTTCTACCGCGCGCAGACCGCGAAGTCGGTCCGGGCTGCGTATGCGAAGCTCGGCTCGAGCCTGGGGAGGACGCCGGGAAACATCGAGGTGACCGACTGGTTCCTGGCCGGCGCCGCCCTCCTGCTCGTCCTCGCCGGCGTGCTCTCGACGCTCTGGTCGCCGCGGATTCCTTAGCCACGTGAAGCGCTCCGCACTTCACGTGGAACGGGTTTCGGCTCCGCGGAGCGGCCGCCGGCCAAGCCGTCGGCCTCGCTCCGGCCTTCGGTCGTGTCTTCGGGCGGAGGTCGCACGCACGCTCGCCGGGATCCGCGGTTCCCCCGATGGGAGCCACGCCGCAGGCGCCTACGGACCCGGCCGCGTACTGGAGCAGGGGGAGGTGACCAATGTTCACGTACGTCGGGTTGATCCAGCTCACCCAGGAGGGCCGCGAGGCTCTCGAGAAGGCTCCCGAGTACCTCGAGAAGTTCAGGCACATCATCGAGGAGGAGGGCGGCAAGCTCGAGGACACATATGCGGTGATGGGTCCCTGGGACTTCCTCGCGCTCGTGCAGTATCCCGACAACGCGGCCGCGTTCCGCGCCCTCGCGAAGATCGGCAAGCTCGAGGTGATCAAGACGGAGACCTTCCCGGTCGAGAAGGTCGACGTCTTCCTGAAGACCCTCGTTTGACCATTGGGAGGTGCTCCGCACCTCCCAATGAGAGGGTTGTGCTCCGCAGAGCGGCCGCGGGCCAAGCCCGCGGCCTCTTCTGCCGCAGGCGTCAGCCGGAGGCCGACCCCACGCGGACGGGGATGGCGACGCCACCACCGGCCACAGCTACCCGAACCGATGGCCTCTGGTCACGTAAGAGCCCGGCGGCTTTGCCGCCGGGCGCTCTGCGAAGCACGCCATCACCGACCTGAGAAGTGCGGAGCACTTCTCAGGTTCTTGTACTTGATGCGATGCGGCTCGAGGGCTTCGGCGCCACGCGTCTCCTTGACCCAGTCGGCGTACTCGCCCCACGTGCCCTCGAACCACGTCGTCTGGCTGTCGCCCTCGAAGGCGAGGATGTGCGTCGCCACGCGGTCGAGGAACCAGCGGTCGTGCGTGATCACGACGGCGCAGCCGGCGAAGTCGAGCAGCGCGTCCTCGAGCGCGCGCAGCGTGTCGACGTCGAGGTCGTTCGTCGGCTCGTCGAGGAGAAGCACGTTGCCGCCGCTGCGCAGCAGCTTCGCAAGATGGACCCGGTTGCGCTCGCCGCCGGAGAGATCACCCACGCGCTTCTGCTGGTCGCCCCCCCTGAAGTTGAACCACGACACGTACTGGCGCGAGTTCACCTCGCGCTTGCCGACCTCGATCGTGTCGAGCCCGCCGCTGATCTCCTTCCAGACCGTTCCTGCCGGATCGAGGTCGACGCGGGCCTGGTCGACGTAGGCGAGCTGGACGGTCTCGCCGAGCGTGAGCGTGCCGGC